>Ga0315296_10000494_pt1 | contig 35976 bp, 26 predicted proteins | sample YL17G14_18_MG_FD_203921 | JGI IMG/M metagenome (GOLD analysis project Ga0315296, IMG submission 203921) | Sediment microbial communities from Yellowstone Lake, YNP, Wyoming, USA - YL17G14_18 | ecosystem: Environmental > Aquatic > Freshwater > Lake > Sediment | place: USA: Wyoming | collected... | reverse complement strand
TCGGGGCCATCGCCGCCGGCGAGTGGAGGTTCCCCGACTTCCTCCGCGAAGTAATCGCCTTCCATCACAAGCCCGAGAACGCGACACGCTTCCCGGAAATCGTCCAGCTTGTCGCCATGGCCGACCTGCTGGTCCCGTCCCTCAAGGAGCAGGAGCACAGGGGAGATGACTACTCGATCCCGGCCGATCTGCCGGAGATCTGGAAGGCGAAATGGCTTCCCACCCCTCGACACGAAGAGCTGTTTCAGACGAAGTACGAGGTGGAGATCGAGAAGGTGAGGGACATCACCAACCTGTTCGTTTGACGGAAAAAGGCAATCCCCGGAAAAGAAACACCCGCCCTGAAGGCGGGTTTTTTTTCTGTCTGGTGGGCCCAGCAGGATTCGAACCTGCGACCAAAAGATTATGAGTCTTCTGCGCTACCGCTGCGCCATGGGCCCTCGGATTCATATTTTACCTGAGGCTGGAATCGCCCGCAATCCCCGTCCCGTGTCCCCCGAGTCCTCTTGTGCGTGAATCGAGAGCGATTCCGGTGTCGCGCATTCTTGATTGGGGTGAGTAGCACGCGCTTCCAATGTAGCATGCGCCTCCAATGTAGCATGCGCCTCCAACGTAGCATGCGCCTCCAACGTAGCATGCGCCTCCAACGTAGCATGCGCCTCCAACGTAGCATGCGCTTCCAACGTAGCATGCGCTTCCAGCGCATGATCTCTTCGTAGCACGCGCTTCAAGCGCGTGCCCTCGCACAGAATCCGCATCCTGCTCACTACTCCCCTCTCCACGAGCATGATGCTCGTGGGACGAAGACCCCATGCGCTGGAAGCGCATGCTACACCGGTGAGCGCATTCTTGATTCGGACGGGATGTGACGCGAGGACGTCTGGAAGACGTCGGCACGTTCTTGTTGCCCTGTCTTGGAATGCACAGCACTAGCCCTCCGCAGCCTGCTCTCCCAGAAGGTGCCGTCCGATCCTCCCGAAGTTCTCGTCCAGCTCCTGGCGCTGCCGCATCAGCTCGAGAAGTCGGGCCTGACCGGCCTCATCAAGCCCGCCCCCATGCTGCTTCAGCTCGCCCATGCACGCCTGAAGCCTCTTGCTCTCCGTCTCCCATTGCCGCGTCACCATCCGAAGAAGACTCGATCTCAACTCCCTCTCCGTGAACCTCCCTTCCTCTCCCCTTTCCAGGTCCTCCTCGTGCTCGATAGTCAGCCCGACTACGTACGAATGCAAATCGTCGTCCTCGCTGACCTCCCTCAGCCTTCTCAGCCCCTCCCCCGTCCCGATCGCGAACCCGGGCTGGAAGAAGATCCGCGCAAGCCTCCGGTGAAGCGGATTATCGAAATCCTCGGGATCGAGAAGCTCTCTCACCTCGGGAAGATACTGCGGATGGGCCATCAAGGAGAGAAAAAGCGTCCGCTCGACTTCCTCGCCGCCCCTTATCTCCGCCTCAAGCCTCACGCCGAGCCCCCTGCCCTGACCCGCTCTCGTCCTGCCGAACTGCCTGAGCACCGTCCTCAGAGCCGAGAGATTCAGATTAAATGCGATCGCTGCGTGCTCCTGGAGCTCATCGTAGACGGGATGCGAGCTGAACGCGGTCAGGTAGCCCGCTATCTCCTCGAACGCCCGGAGGCGGTCCGCTATGGGCTTGTCCCGCACCGGCTCGCCGTACGTCTGGAACAGCCAGCCGGACCCCTCGCTCGCCGCCGCAACCCGCTGACTGAAGCTGTCGGCGCCCTCCGTTCGGATGATATCCGCCGGATCGCTCCCGAGAGGCAGGGGGAGCACCTTGACGATGAAATCCGAGCCGGCAAGCGCCAGCAGGCTTCTCGTCGTCGCCCGCCTGCCCGCCTCATCCCCGTCGAACGCAAGGACGATCTCGCCCGCGAACCGCGCCAGAAGCGGCAGGTGGTCCGATGTGAGCGCCGTGCCCATCACGGCGCACGAGTTCTCCACCCCCGCCTGGTGAGCCTGCATCACGTCCGTATAGCCTTCCATGATGATGAGCTGTCCCGATTTCCGGCAGGCTCCCTTGGCCAGATCCAGCCCGAAGAGCACCTTGCTCTTCTGGAAAATGCGGCTTTCCGGGGAGTTGATGTATTTCGGCTCGTCGGCGCCCATCGCGCGGGCGCCGAACCCGAGCGTGCGGTCGAGAGTGTCGACAATCGGGATCATCAGCCGCCCGCGAAACCTGTCGTACACGCCGCCCGCTTCTTTTCTCGGAAGCACCACACCTGCGTCAACGAGGTCCTGCTCCTCGAAACCCTGCTTTGCGAGGTATTTTGCGAGGAAATCCCAGCCTGCGAGACTCGCGCCCAGACGGTAATCGACAAGTGTCTCCTTCGTGAAACCTCTCCCAGCCAGATACTCCCAGAACGGTCGACCGTGCTTCGACTTGAGGACCTTGGTGAAAAACTCCCTCGCGCGATCGTTGATATCGACGATGATGCGCCGTCGCGCGGCGTGCGGATCGCTGACCCCTTCCGGCACGGGTATCCCGTACAGCCTGGCGATAAACCTCACCGCCTCGGCGAAATCCAGGTTCTCCTGCTTGCGGATGAACGTGATCGCGTCCCCCCCGGCCTGGCACCCGAAGCAGTACCAGAATCCCTTGTCCGGAGTGACCGAGAGACTTGGATTCGAATCGCCGTGGAACGGGCACACGCCCATGAACCGGCTTCCGACCTTCTTCAGGGTTATGTAGCGGCCCAGCAGGTCGTGGAGGTCCACCCGCGCCATGAGATCGTCGATGAAGCTTTCAGGAATCGACGGCATCGTCCCTCAACCATAAGATAGCACACCTGCTGAATCGCTGGAATCTCTGTTGAAGAGGGTCGCTGTCAGCCGCCCCTCAGTGGCCACGGCACAGGCAGCAAGAGCTCCTGCGCGACCCCTATCGCGTACCTGTCCGTCATCCCCGCTACATAATCGACAAGCCGCCGCCTGCGCTCATCCTCCGATTCCACCCAGTCCCGCATGTATCGCAGATAGACCGGACGCTCCTCCATCATCGTGTCGAGAATCGCGGCAAGACATCTGCGTATCGAATCGTCGTGCGCGCGTACCGCCCTGTGGTTGTAGACTCTCTCGAACAGAAAATCCTTGAAATCATTGATCGCCTTCGCCATTCCGGGCGAAAGCGCGAGGCTTTTCTGCTGAATCGACGTGGCGATTATGTCCTTGACCATGGATGCGATACGCTCGCGATTCGTCGGCCCCAGAATGTCGACAAATCCGCCGGGGATGTCCTCACTCTCCAGCAGGCCCGTCTCGAGCGCGTCCTGGAGGTCGTGATTCACGTAGGCGATGCGGTCGGATATCTTGACGACGCGGCCCTCCCAGTGAAGTGGGTCGTCGGAATCCACCGTCAGGCTGTAATCGCTCGGGCCCTTGGTGTGCTTCACGATCCCGTCGAGGACCTCCCGGGTCAGGTTCAGGCCCCTGCCCTCGTTCTCCAGAACCTCCACCACCCTCAGGCTCTGGATGTGATGCTGGAATCCCTCGCTCATGCCGTGGTCGCGGCACCAGTTGTCGAGCACCTTCTCGCCCGCATGCCCGAACGGAGTGTGACCGAGATCGTGTCCGAGACTGATGGCTTCTATCAGGTCCTCGTTCAGCCCGAGCGCACGGCCGATCGTCCTCGCGATCTGGGTGACCTCGAGAGTGTGCGTCAGACGTGTCCGGAAATGATCACCTTCCGGCGCGATAAAGACCTGTGTCTTGTGCTTGAGACGTCGAAACGCTTTCGAGTGGATTATCCGGTCGCGGTCGCGCTGGAAAGCCGTTCTGACGGGGCACGGCGGCTCCGGAATCCTGCGTCCCGCGGAATCCCGCGATCGGAAGCCCCATTCCGAGAGCGTGGCCTCCTCGCGCGCGAGAAGTCGATCGATCAGATTCAGCTCGGCTGCTCCCTGCTTCATGGCCGCGATTATACCGCCAAACAGGCTTCACCTCACCGTTCAGCCGCGCCGCCGCCATAGAACGCGCCAGACCACCCACCAGAGTACCGAAGCATACGCGAACAGTACGAAAGTGAACTCGCTGACATCTATCGATTCACCCATCGGCAACATGATCTCGCCGGTCCGCTGCATCGAGCCATAGAAGTAATCCGGGACTACAAGCATGGATACAAAGGCAATCAGATCTGTCGAGCTATCGAAGACATAACTATAGGTCAGCTCACCCACCAGCATCCCGCCTCCAATGAGAATGAGAAGCATGACCGGGAGAAGGGGACCGAGAACCGCGCCCACCCATTTGCGCCATATCAGCCCGGCCGCGAGGCTCAAAGCCGATAGCGACAGTCCAAACAGCACAGCGCCCGTGAACATGCTGACACTCGTGGACAAGTCAAGACGGTAGAGCATCTCCTGGCTGTACGGGTCCGACAAGCGGGCGGCCACAATCCCGACCACCATGAGTATCGCGGTCGGCAGCGCACCATAGAGGAGGGCTTGCCTGAAGAGGGCCAGGTAGATCTCGATCCTCCTGACAGGGGTGACCCTGATCGAGTCCCAGCGCAAGTCATCGAAATCCGGCATCGCGACAAGGATCGGCAGCGATGCGAGCTGGAAACGTATGGCAAAATGCACGAAGAATGTCGCGACCATCCATATAATCAAGGAAGTAGACGGACCCACGTAGTGTGAACCCTGCGATTTCTGCCCCTCGACGAGCAAGGCAATCGAGATGCACACCAGGTTTAAGAGCCCGAGAATCGGGAGCCAGTACAGCCTCAGCCAGTTCCGGCCCCCAAGAGTGCGACGCGCCCATCTGAGCTGAAGCGCCTGGCCTCCATCATCGGGAAACCGGACCGGCGGTCTCTCTGGGGTGCAAGTCATCTGATCGTATCGATCCGCGAGTTGTGCACTACCTCGATTCCGGCAAGGGGGATCTCGCTCACGACGCAGCCGGGGAAGTATTGCCCGATTATGAATTCATATCCCTGGTTGTTCAGCGCGCGCTGGTATGCCCCCCACTGGCTCATCCCGACCCCATGCCCCTTGCCCGATCCCGTAAAACGATACCCGTGATCCTCCACGCTGATCGTGAAGAGGTTTGATGGCAGAAAATCCCCGCCCAGCCTGCGATTCAGAGCATGGATGAACGTCATCGCGGGAACGACGGGATTCTTCTCGCCGATGATGTCGACCGTCTGCACCCGCCCGCTCTCGCTGCGGCCCAGGACCGTGATGCAGGACAGATAGCCGCCCACAAACGTCTGGCCGTCCAGGTTCAAGGCGTCCCTGAGCTGGGAGAAATCCGCCCGGCTCGACCATTGCGCGTAGCGGCCGCCCGCGGAGAAATCCGTGCGCGCCACGACATCCGAAACCCCCGCAAGATACGGCACCTCGCCCGAATGCGGCCAGACATCCAGGTTCCCGGCCGTCTGTCCCGCCGATTCCGCATGAAACACAACCACCGCGAGCCGCTCCTCGTATGTCACCACCTGGTTGGTCGTGTCTATGACCGCGTTCGTCGTCGCCTCGCTCTCGACCGAGTACCCGCCGTACTTCTGGCTCCGCTCGTCGTCGGCAAGATCGAATCCCCGACCGTCATATCTCTTGAGATTGAAGAGCGCGTACGTCCTGCTCACGACAGCCTGGGCCTTCAGAGCTTCATCCGGCCATTCGAGATTCATCTCCGCCGGAACAACCCCCAGGAGATATTCCTCCAGCGGCACTTCATCGACCGCGAGAATGTTTTTTCCCTCAAGGATGAGCCGGATGATCCCGCGATACGGTCTCAAGGCCGATTTGCTCGGTCCGACCATAATCCGGCCGTTCTCGACGCCGTCCGCCGGCTCGATTCGCACCACCTTGTTGCCAAGCTCGCTCGACTCGCTGGAGCCGGCGGGTGTGAACTCGATCGTCTCCTCCTCGCCCGTGAACTTGTGGATGTCCCCTGCGATGCCACTCGCAAACGACTGCAGGCTGTCGTCGACATAGCAGTTGAAAGTCCCGCGAGTGATCGAGACATACAGATGCTTCTGCGGAGTGAACGACACGAGGCCGATTCGGACGAGCGGGTTTCTCTCGGCCACGCTGATCACGTCGCGCTCCGGCGCGGGCGGAACGGCCGGATTCGTGTCCTTGGAGCATCCGCCCAGCGCCGTCACAAGAACCAGTAGGCCCGCTATGTGGATCGCTCTGCTCAACATCCAAAAGCTCACTGCCTCAACAGACGAGATTGCTTCCGAACCTGCCAGGTTCAAGCCGAGCCGCCTGACTTAGTGTCGCTCTCTCCACCCCGCTTCTTATCCCGCTCATTCTCGCCCGCTCTCGCCTGTCTCGCGGCCTGCGAAGTCTTGAAGCCCTGCTGCAGAAAAGCCTGAAGCATTGCCGTCAGAACATCCTCGGCGGTATCGATAAGGCTTTCATCGGCGGGTTGAGAAGAATCGCCTGCGCTCCTGTAGGAATGCAGGACATGCAGGACCTTCATTGGCACCGGGTGATAAACGTGCAGCGCCTTAGCGCAACTCCCGCATAGAAAGCCTTGACCTTTCACTTCGAGATGGACATTCCCTCTTGTGCGGCTCGCGCCGCATTTCGCGCAGCGGGAGAGGTCGGGGAATACGCCCATGTGGTCCAGAAGTCCGACCTTGAAGCGAACGACCGCGTCCCTCACGCCCTCGCTGATCCCGTCGATCGCCTCCGAGAGAAGATCGTAAAGCTCAGGATCGGGAAATCGCTCCTCGCCCATCTTGTTGGCGATCTCCGCGACATGCCCAGCGAGCTGAAGCCTTCTCCAACTGTCGCGCAGGCCCAGATGCGGGTCGATGATCTCGGTCTGGCGGACTATGTCGAGCGATCTGCCCTCCGCCAGCTCGAATTTCGCGCGCACGAAGGGCTCGGTAGCGCCGCGCAGGCTGCTCTTCGGCTTCCGGGCGCTTTTCGCAATGGCGGTCAGGCGCCCTCTCGCGCGCGTCAGGAGGGTGACAAGCCTGTCGGCCTCGCCGTATCGACGAGCGCCGGTGACGATCGCCTCGGTCACAAAGCTGCCCACGACTGCATTATACCCCTTATGCTCGACGCCGGATAACTCGCGATCCGTGAGAATGCATCCGGCAAGTGATTCTACCGACAGACCTACCCCCCTGGCCCCCTCTCCACTTGTGGAGAATGGGAGCGGGGATGAGGTGGTGAATCGACTGATGGATGCACCCATCCACGATACGACGCCCGGTGTCTGACAATTGAGCATGGTAAACTGAACGTGTCCCGGTTCTCCGAGGCCGATGAGACTGATCGACAACAGCCTGAAGAGCTTCTACATCAGGGGAAGACTGCCCCAGTGGGCGGTATGGTCGATCGCCGCGGCCCTCTTCGCACTTGCCTGGCTCGGAGTGTCGGTATGGGCTCGCGCGGCGGCGCTTCGTGACCTCGCTCAGCACACTGATCACTGGAATCCCGACGGCATCCTTCAGCAGGAGACCAACTATACCTGCGTCCCCGCAAGCATCGTCATGCTCCTCAAAGACCATGGAGTAGACACGACCACCCTCGAGGTAGCAACGATTTCAGGCACCGACGTGAGGGGCACGAGCGGCGGAGGGATAGTCGAGACCGGCCGACATTTCGGCTTCAACGTATCCCACGAATTTCTTGATTTCGACGAGTTCCTGTCGAGAGGACGCCCGGCAGTTGTCGTCTTCCGATACAATGGCATCAGGCATGCCGCGTATGTCTGGCCGATACTCTCGCTCGGGCTGATAGAGGTCAAGGACCCGGTGCAGGGCCTGCTGCACTTCCAGAAGGACGGCGCGAGCGAGTATTTCGGTCGCGATCGGTGGGACTGCTACCTCTTCTCAAGGTCCGAGTGAATAGACTCACTCCCCTCTCAGAATCTGCCTGGCTAGCCGCATCTCCTCGTCGCGAGTCCTCACCTCGCCGTCCATCTTCGCGCGCCTTATTTTCGCGAGGGCCTGGCTGAACGCAGGGCCCGGCTCGAAGCCCTCGGCAATGAGATCCTCCCCGTTGACCTCCGGCGCCATCCCCCTTAACTCGGTCAGGAAAGCACGAAGGTTGATCCTAACCTGGTCGTCATCATCCCTCCCCGCTGCAAGGACAACCCAGAACGGCTCGGGAATGCTCTCGAAAGCCCAGGCAAGATCGCTGGCCCTCGCAGGCGGCTTCTCCAGAATCCTGCGTATCTCCGTGAACCTGGGAAGGGCCTCACCGAGTCGCTGAACCGACCGGTCGAAGTGGTACAGCCTGGTGAACCCGATCGCGTCCTCTGTAATCGACTCGCTCATCAACAGGGCCAGGTAACTCAGGTCCCTTTCGGGGAGGCTTCCGGCTGGAAGGTAGTTGGACAGCCAGTCGAGCGCCGGTTTGATGATGTCCTCGTCGGATCTGAAGCATGCCGGCGGGAACAGGGGATGATAGAGGACACCGAAGACCCCCTCCTCGCAGATTCGGCGCAGCACCGGCCACGGCTCGTCCTCCTGTATGCAGAGCAGAATCTCGTCGCGCACACGCTCGGGGCTCACATCATCGAGACGCCCTTCCAGAAGCGCTCGCCCGAGAAGCTCCGCGGTCTGGTCCTCGAGCCTGAAGCTGAAACGCTCGGAGAATCTGAACGCGCGGAGTATTCTCGTCGGGTCGTCAACGAAGCTGAAGGTGTGCAGCACCCTCACAAGCCCGTTCTCTATGTCCGCCATGGCGCCGAAATGATCGACCAGCAGCCCCCAGCTTCTCGCGTTGAGCTGCAGCGCCAGAGTGTTGATCGTGAAATCGCGACGGACCAGGTCGTCCCTGATCCCCGCCGCCGCGACCTCCGGCAGCGCTCCCGGACGAATGTAGAACTCCTGTCTCGCCGTCGCGACATCGACATGATGCTCGTCCTCCAGGACCACCTTGGCGGTACGGAATCGAGGATTCTCGACCACTCTGCCATTCAGGTGCCCGGCAAGCCGATGGGCAAACTCGATGCCGTCCCCCTCGATCAGAACATCGATGTCCACGTTCTTCCGATCGAGGACGAGGTCCCTGACGATCCCGCCGACCAGGTAGCACGAAACCCCCATTTCATCGGCCAGCTTGCCCGCTACCGCCAGAAGATCGATCTGCGCGTCGGGCAGCTTCGACAGAAGCGCCTTGCCGACCTCCCGCGGCGCGGCCTCCTCGGCGGGCGGGGCGGCGGCCGCGCGAAGGGCGCTTGAGTGAAGCGCTCGCAGGACATCGGTTCGTGTCACAACTCCCGCGAGCTTCCCGGCAAAGACCACCGGCAGGAATCCGGCTCGCTTCTCGATGATGAGATTCTGGATTTCCGGCAGGCTGGTTTCCTCGCGGATCGTGACCGGGTCCCTGACCATGTAGCCCCGTACGGGCGCGTGACCCAGCCCGTGATGAAGCGCCTTGCCCATGTCCGACCGGGTGATCACACCGATGACCCGATTGCCCTCATCGGTGACAGCAAGCCCGGAGTACCCGGTATGCGACATGATTGCATGGGCTTCCTCGATCGGCGTATTCGGATCGACCGTCCTGACCTCCACCGTCATGATGTCGCGGGCGAGGATGGTCGGCCTGACCAGCTCTCGGACGGCGTCCAGCAATCTCTGCAGCGCGACTGAATGGGTCGTCCCGGAGAGGAGACAGCTTGCCGCCTGGGCGTGACCTCCGCCGCCGAAGATCGACAGGATTCTTCCGACATCCACCGCGGGAAGCCGGCTCCTGCCGACTATGAACACGCGATCTCGAAGCTGAACCAGGGCGAAGAGGACATCCGCGTTCTCGGTCTCCTGGACTTTCTTGGCGAGGAACGCGATCTCATCGACGAAATCCTCGACCGTGGCCTGGGTCACGTGAATCGGCAGACCGCGGACCTCGACCACCTGCAGATTCAGGCTCATCATCGTGAGCAGTTCCTTCTGCGCCTTGCTGAGCCTTATCCCAAGGAACCGGTCGACAACATCGAGCGACGCGCCGGCTTTCAGGAGCCACGAGGCGGCGTCGAGGTCGTCCGGCGTTGTCGTGGGAAACCGCAGGCTCCCGGTGTCCTCATAGATCCCGAGCAGAAAAAGCGTCGCTTCCGCGGGGGACACCACTATCCCCTGCCGCGCCAGCTCCCTCACCAGAAGAGTCGAGTTCGCGCCGACAGGAGCGTAGTGCACTTCATCTGCCCTGAATTCAGGACCCTCCTCGCGATGGTGGTCCCAGAGCTCGACATACACATCGTCCCGATCCAGCAGCCCCTCGATGCGTCCCAACTGCGTCCGGCTCGAGCAGTCCACGACGGTGAGATGCTCCACCGCTCCGATGTCGATCTCTCTCAGCCGCAGCCTTGGAAACTCCTGGCCGTACAGGGCGAGAAACTCGCGCACGTTGGTGTCGATATTGCCGATCACCACGACCGGGCTGCCCGGCTTCAGCCGATGCGCGCCCCACATGCTGGCGAGCGAGTCGAAATCGGTCCCCGGGTGCGATATAATGATGGCCGAATATTTTCCAGTGCTCTTGGTTGGCATCGCTTCAGATCGATCCGGTCGGAAGGCCGTATGGCCATTACGAAACCCGGCCCTTTTCTAATCTAAAATCCTGCGGAGGCCGACGCCTCTTGCAGGAACGATGGAATTCTATCACTATATAAATCGTCGGCAACAGGCAGTTCGGCAATCCCTTGCAGGACAGGATTGTTAACGGGTACTTCGTCACGCCCGTCTGGAGGTGTTGGGTCCGCAATGTTCAAAAGACTAGCCATGATCGTCTGGATCGGCCTTATCACCGTCGGGTGCGCCTCAAATGACACCCCGATCGCTTCCGATCCCACCCCGCGAACCGACTCCAACCCTCGCATCACGCGCGAGGCGGACCAATCCGCGGGCGGACATTTTCTGTGGGGATACTTCGAATGGACGATCGACACGGCGGCGGAGACCTTCGAAGCCGTCCCGCTCAGATCGAGCGATCTTCATCTCAATGTGAGCAAGTTTCTCGACGGCCCCTCGTCGTTCTTCTCTTTCAGCGGGTTCAACCTCGACAAGGATACAAGCACAATCAGCCTCGATGTCGGGATCACCCATCCGTTTCCGGCAAAACCGAATCTCGCGGGCTTCGACGTCAGGGGGATACTGATCGGAGGCGGATCGTGGACGGGCTTCGACGATCCCTCCATCGTCGCCGCCGGACCCGGTGAGACGCGCCTTCTGAACGCCGACGGATGGACAAGATGGTGGAACCCGGTCGAATTCCAGATCGGCAACAATATCTTCTCCTACCGCGACGGGCGCTTCGGCATCAAAAACGCCATCGGCAACTACAACTGCACGCTGAACGGATACAAGATATTCGCGGACGATCTGGGGAAGAACGAGCATCCGGACGGCCTTAGCCTCGCGGACCGAGCCGTCTTCTCGCCCGGCTCGACGAACGTGCGAAGGTACGAGATCTGGTTCCCGCAGCAGGACAACAAGTTTGTGCTCAGGTACAACTACGCGGTCGACGCAAGCTGGGAGCCGATTCCGGGCTATAAGCCGGGCGATCCGGTCGAGATTCCGGGTGATTACCCCGCGTCCGCGAACATGCCCGAGCCGTTCAGAATAGATTTCCTCACCGAGTACGACTCGCTTTACTTCGTCGACAGCAGCACCAGGGGCGGCTCCAGCGTCCACCGCATCAGGGTCTTCGACTGGCAGGGATACCTGGCGCCGGGGGACATCGCGGATGAGGTCGCGGGGGTGAAACTGGAATGCCCCGGCTGCATTGCCGGATCCCATGCGGGAACGCTCGTTGACCCCGGCTCGGGCTCCCAGGCCTACGCGGAATACGAGATCGTGATCGATGGAAATGACCTGACGTCGAATGAGGATTGCGACGCGCTGATTACCGTCTCCAGCGCAAACGGCGACTACCAGCCCGCGCTCACCGGCTACACCGGAACCGCTCCATTGGCGAGCTATGAGTTCTTCCCGTTCGCAGAGATATCGCCCGAAGCGCCTCCACCCAATGAACCACCCACCGCCAATGCGGAAGCCGACGTGACCAACATCACCGTAGGCGATACGGTCACGTTCGACGCCTCGGGCTCAACCGACGATGACGGGATCATCGTTTCATACGAGTGGGACTTCGATGGGGACGGCGTCTACGGCGACCCGTACGATGGCGGGACAGATGTCCAGCCGCAGAAAATCTTCAACCAGGTCGGCATCTTCAATGTGGACCTCATGGTGACCGACGACGACGGCGCTGACGATAAACTCAATCAGCCCATCAAGATAACCGTCAATCCGGTGGGCAATCTCCTGCCCGTGGCGGTCGCCACAGCCAACAAGACCGAGGTATTTCCGGGCGAGCAGATCAGTTTCAACGGGACGGGCAGCTACGATCCCGACGGCATCATTGTCTCGTGGGAGTGGGACTTCGACGGCGACGGCACGTACGGAGACCCGTACGACGCGGGGATCGATCAGGCCCCGGTGGTCGCCTATGATGAGGTTGGTCAGTACGATGTCGATCTTCTCGTGACCGACGATGACGGTGCGACCGACGTCCTTGACAACAAGATCAGAATCTACGTAGTGTCGCCGGAGAACGACCCCCCCATCGCGTGCGCCGAGATTGTCACCAATCAGCTATGGGAGGACGATCCGATCGAATTCGATGCAAGTTGCAGCTATGATCCGGACGGCACGGTCGTCGATTGGCTTTGGGACTTCAACGCGGACGGCCTCTACGGCGATCCCATCGACGGCGGCACGCCCGAGAATCCCCTTAAGGCCTTCGGCGCAGGTCAGCAGACCGTCGATCTCAAGGTTATCGACAATGGCGGCAAAGCCGACTACCTCGACGAGCCCCTCGAATTCTTCGTCGAGTCGCACGTGATTATCACCCTCCCCGAAGATCAGGACTACAAGTCCGCCAATGGGTACGAGTACTTCGCCATGTCCTGCGTCACGCCGGAGGATATACCTGTTGACTACACAGACTCTCACGGTCCGTGGGATTTCACCGGGCTCGAATGGCTGCCCGACCCCGACTTGCTCCTGATTCTCCCGCCCGATCACTCGGAGGTCCTCCCCTACGCCGACAAGTTCCCCGTCACCACCCAGTACTACACGCGCTACGATGTACATGGCGCCGGAACCGCCGGCTACCTCTACATGCCCGAGGAAGCCGATCTCGTCAACAACATCCTGTACGTCTACGGCCATGTAGACAAAAAGAAGGGAAGCTCCACAGGCGGAGCGGTCTCCTACTCGGAGGCCGAAGGCGGACCGGTCGCGCTTACATACCCGTGGAGCGTCTTCACCGACGAGGACTGGGTGCTGACCATCTATGGCGGCGGCCAGCCCTTCGTAGTTCTGACCTACCGGGAAGTCGGGATCGGCGAAGGAGATGCGACAGTGCCGTTCGGCGGCGGCTGGACCACGAGGACCCTTCTGACCCGCAGCTTCTTCGAGTTCCGCATCGCCGGGCAGGTCGCGGCTCAGATTATTCTCTACAAGTGGACGGCTGACGACGGCAGGCAGATCGCGAGATTGTATGCCGTGAATACACCGGATGAAACGAACTTCAACGAGGTCACGTACGAGATCATCGGCACCTCCCGCCTGACGGCGCTGAGCTCGGAGTTCTAATCCGGGTGCGCCAAGCCGGGTGCGCCAAGCCGGGTGCGCCGCTTTTCCAAGCGGCATTCCCCCTTTTCGAATCGGGCTCGCGATGCGGTAGAATCTGGTCCTGGATTCCGTCCCACGATCAAAGCGATCGGAGAACAGCATGAGAAATCCCTCTCATCGACCCATCTGCGTAATCGGGAGCATCGTCTACGATCTCGTCATGCCCCTCGAGCATCTCCCGGCGATCGGCGAGACGGTGCCCGGGACAGGTTTCAGCACGTTCATCGGCGGCAAAGGATTGAACCAGGCCGTGCAGATACAGCGCCTTGGCAATCCGTTCACGTTCTGGGGCAGAATCGGGGACGACCGCTACGGCGTCGGCGTATTGGAGGAGCTCGAAAGGCAGGCCTTCCCGACCGACGGCATCCGCATCGTGCCCTGCGAGCATACCGCCATCGGCATGATCTTTGTCGCGCCGGACGGACAGAACATGATCGGCGGATTCCGTTCGGCCAACATGAACTTCCGCGCGGATGAGATCGACGAGCGGCTTGAGAACTCCATTCGCGAATCTTCCATCGTCTCCGTGCAGCTTGAGATCCCGGATGAGGTGAATGAAAAAGCGCTTGCCCTCGCGAAGGAGAACGGCGTCACGACGATCCTCAACGCCGCTCCGTGGCGCAGTCTGCCATCAAGCTACGATGACCTCGTGGACTACTGGGTCGTCAACGAGGTCGAGGCGGGCCAGTTCTTCGATTGCTCGATTGCGGACGCGGGCGATTGCGCTCCGCTCGCCTGGCACAAGAGGATCGCCGACGGATCGCAGGTGTGGGTTGTGACGCTGGGCAACCGTGGCGCGGCGGTTGTGGACTCGACCGGAGTGCATCCCGTGGCGGGAATCGACGTTGATGCGATCGATTCCACCGGCGCAGGCGACAGTTTCACCGGCGCATTCGCTGTGGGTCTCGCGGAGAGAATGAGCCCGCTGGACGCAGCCCGATTCGCAAATCGCGTTGCCGCCATCAGTGCGACAAAGCTCGGAGGCATGACCGGATTGCCGAGACGATCGGAGTTGAGTGCGCTGATAGAGCGATAGGAAGTAGCCCGGGAACCCGTCAAGCGGCTTGCATGGCGGGTGATTGTTGCCATGAGGGTTCCCGGGTTACATCCGGTCTGATGGCCCAGCCTCTCCGAGATCTGTCAGTTCCCTCTTGATCGGGCCGAGATCCAAAGGCTCCCCAAGAATGCGCTCGGACATCTCCTCCGGCATGTACATCCGTCCGGTGCGCCAGAACTCCGCGAGCTTCCGACCCGATTCAGGATTCCGCCACCAGTCATCCCCGAATTCCTCAATAAGATACTCTCTGAGCTGGCGCTCAAAAATCCACGCGCGCAGGTAGCCCGCCGAATAGAAGGCCGGATCGAGGTCGCTCAGCCAGTTCTCGATCCTGTGCTTCGCGATTAAACCCCTGTCCAGATACTCCGTGTACTTCCCCGCGCGCTTCTCCATGTTCCAGTCCGAATGCAGCTCCAATTCGAACAGAAGCTTGCTCGCGTACCGTCTGAGAAAATACAGTTTCTGCAATTTCAAGAATCGGACTATGGGCGCGGGATCATCAATGCCCAGATACGTCTTCAGCCACAATCCGTCGGCGCCAAGGTAGTTGAAATTGAACGCAAAGACCTCGCTCGTGGCGCTGTCTCCGACCAGAATCAGCTCCGCCGGCAGATTCGGATCGGTGTAAGCGAAATGATACGCGTGGCCGAGCTCGTGCAGGAAAGTCAGATAGTCGCTCATGCCGCCCATCGGACGAGTGCAGACATAAACTTCCCTGCCCACCTCCACAGGCGAGCAGAACGCCCTCGGTCGCTTTTTCTCTCTCTCCTCGACGTCCAGAATGATCGCCGGAACCTCGTCGACCGGCATACCCATCTCGGCGAAACACGCCGTCGCCTTCCCGACCATCCCGTCCTTCGGGAAATATCCGTCCCATCCCTCGCCCCTCATGAGATACCCGAGATCGCACTTGCGAGCATCCCGGATGGAGTAGCCCAGCCTCTCCGTCGCAAGATAGTCGAACTGCCGGACATAGTCGTCCTCAGTCTCGTCCAGAAAGCCCCTGAGCTCCGCCGCAAGACCATCGTAGTCGATCTCGAAGGACTTCCGGCAGCCTTCCGCATAGCTTTCGTACCCGAACTCCCGGAAAACCTCGCTCGTGATTTTCCAGCTTTCGAGACGAAGCTCGTTCAGCTCCAGCTCGAGCTCGGACGCGCGGTCGTCGATCTCGCGGCGGATGTCGCAATCCGGCTCATTCGTCAGTCTCGGAACGATCGAATGGTAGCCGATCTCCCGCCCGTCGATCCTGATCGACATTTCGTTCTGTCTCCGGGCGATCTCCTCGATTATTCCCTTGATCAGGTTGCCCTGGTAGCCGAAAAAGGCGAAGTGATGGAGATGCTTGTAGCTGCGCTTCTCCTCGGGCGATTGCGCGGCGCGCCACCGATCGCGGACGTTTTTCGCCAGGTCCTTGCTCACGAGGTGGCCATAGCGCTCGTAGATCGGCGCTATCTCCAACGTCTCCTTCTGCCCTGAGTAGTGCATGTAGTTCTCGAGCGCGAGCTCACGCATGAATCGGTGAAGATCCTGCCTGAGTGCCTCGAGATCAGGGGCGAGGGGCGTATCAGTCATCGGGGCTTTCCTTTCCTTGATTCCTGCTCCTGAATATCATCATAGGTTAGGCGCGATAGTATACAGCATTGAGGGCAAGATAAGCCACATGCGGCTACGGGTCGCGTACGCCAGCCGGGTGCGCCGCTTTTCCAAGCGGCATTCTGAGAAAGATGCCGGCTCGAAAGCCGGCGCACCCGGGAACGAGAGTCAATTGCCGCATGCGGCTACGGGCTATCCGCCCGCCAGTTGTCCGCATGCCGCCGACACGCCGCGACCGCGATTGCGCCTGACGAACGCCATCACCCCCATCCCCCTTAGTGCCTCCTGAATCTCGAGGACTTTGCCTCTGTCCGGCGACCGGAAACCGACCCCCTTCACAGGATTGAACGGGATCAGGTTCACCTTGACTCTCGCGGCGATCGGCTTGAGGAACGCAAGGAGCGCATCGACCTGCTTTGCATTGTCGTTTATCCCGGCCAGGATGATATACTCCAGGGTCACACGCTCGCCCCGGCTGAGTTCTATGGACGAGATGAACGCAGAGATCGCGCGCAGGTCGAACCGATTGTTCACGGGCATGAGGGAACTGCGGACATCGTTCGTGGCCGCGTTGAGACTTATCGCCAGACGGACCCTTGGGAAACGCCTGCGCCACGCGCCCAGCCTCTCGAGTTCCCCGGCAGTGGACAGGACAATACGCCTGGGAGAGAATCCGAGCCCGCGCGGATGTGTGAGAATATCGACCGCGGCGGCGGCAGCGTCGAAATTGTGCATCGGCTCGCCCATCCCCATGAAGAGGACCGTGTCGGGAAGCTTCCTGTACATCACCAGCGTATGAACAACCTGGTAGACGATCTCCCCGGTCGTGAGCTGCGCGCGCAGCCCGAGTTTTCCCGTCGCGCAGAACGTGCATCCGGCGGCGCAGCCAAGCTGCGAGGAGATGCAGAGCGTGTACCGCCCGGCTTGTGCGCCCGCCTTGCCCTCACCGGCCTTCTCTTTCGCTGTTGAGCCGCCGATCTTGCGACGCTCTCCCGAAGGCCCTCCATCGGCGGGTTCCGCCGGCATCCAGACGCTTTCGAGCAGAACCTTCCCTTTGGACGGACCTTCTATCTCATAGCCATGCTTGATCGCTCCGTCGGGAGCCTCGACGGTCGTCCGCAACGTCAGCGGAGCGAGTCTCGCAGTCTCCCCGAGACGCCTTCTAAGGTCGGCCGGAAGAGTCGTCATCGCGTCGAAAGTGTCCGCCGGATGGCGATACAGAAAATCCATGACCTGCCTCGCGCGGTACCGCTTCTCGCCGATCGAGAGAAAGAAGCTCTCGAGCTCGGCGGGAGTCAGGTCGTACAGCGACAGGCGCTTCTTCGTTTTTCGCTCCGCCTCTGGCATCGGTCGCCAATTCTATAACAGAACGCCGGATAGTCGAAAATCCGATGTCAGCTTCCGCCCTCGGCATCCGTTAAACATGTGACAGCTATGTCGGCGCCACGCCGACCCTGGAGACCCTTATGCAACATGAAGCCCCCTCACTCTCCCTGTTCGAGGACATCGAAGCTGAACATGTCTGGGAGCGGACCGAGGATGAGATCGCCTGCGCTCTGGAGCTCAACACCCTCAATTCATTCCGTACGCAGTTCAGGCGACTGAGAACGAAATACCGCAGTTTCAGAGCCATGTACGAGGCGACTGACCGCGATCTCGCGGCCTTCCCCGACTGGGCCACCCCCTGGCGAAACCGTTTCGTCGAGCAGAAGGCCCAGTTGCGGATTGGTGAGGAATCCTCGAGGGTCCCGAAGGATGTGGCGATAATCACTTACTTCGACAACGACTTTCCGAGCCGGCTGAGAGAGATCTACGATCCGCCGCCGGTGATCTACGTCCGCGGCGATCTCTCGTACGACTACACGACCTCGCTCTCAATCGTCGGCTCGCGCAGTTACACCGACTACGGCAGAAGCGTCGCGGAGAAATTCGCCTACCAGCTCGCAAGCTGGGGCTTCACCATCATCTCCGGCGGAGCGCGAGGGATCGATTCTCTCGGGCATCGCGCATGTCTTGCGGCGGGAGGGAAGACCATCGCGGTACTGGGCAACGGCATGGACGTCGTATTCCCGGTCGAGAATCGCAAGCTGTTCGCGAGAATCGCGGAACAGGGCGCGCTCATCAGTGAGTTCCCCATGGGCACCGTCCCGGAAAAATACAACTTCCCGGCAAGGAACAGGCTTATCGCGGCGATGAGTCGCGGGACGCTGATAGTCGAGGCGCCGGAGAAATCGGGCGCGCTCATAACAGCCGACCTTGCGCTTCAGAACGGCCGCGAGGTCTTCGCCATCCCGGGCCGTCTCACCGACGGTCGATCCAAAGGCACAAATCAGCTCATTCGCGACGGCGCGCACATCGCGCTCGACCCGACCGACATCCCGATACGATTCGGCCTGACCGTCCTTGAGGGTGAGGAGCCCGACCCGGACTGCGTGGCGTCGAGGCTCACCGGGGATGAGTCCGTTGTCTATGAGGCAATCGGACTGGAAGCCAGGGAGGCCGACGCTCTGGTTCGCGAGATCGGCATTCCGGCAGCCCGCGTTCTCTCGGCCCTCCTCATTCTCCAGACGCGCGGACTTGTCAAGGAATTGCCGGGAAGCAGGTTTGTGCGACCGGTATTCCTGTCGGCAAAGCCCGCATTATCTCAACCCGACGAAGGCTCCTCCTGACGCAGGCGCTCGGCGCTCGCCGGGGCTGATTCGATGACCGTGGGGAAAAGAATCGGCCCGAACCTGTGATAATTAGTTCGAAGCTCGCCTACCGGACACATGTGAGGAAACGGCCGGTGCGGCAGTCGACGAATGGTCTTCCGAAGGCCCATCGCGGCGGCTCGCAGACCGCCGTGACGGAGCCGAAGAAAGGTGGAAATTTCGCGGAAAGGTTGACAGCGGCGGTTTATTGATTAGGATATGCTCTCCGTTCGCCCCGCTGCACTCCCGCGGGATGCCTATAAGGATAAGCAACATCTCTGCGAGCAGCGAACAAAGACGATAGCAGGTGGGTCATGGATTCAAGTTCAGATTCCGAATCAGCCAGAGGGAAAGCGTCAGGAAGCCCGGGACGGGTCAAGAAAGCCGCCAGGTCCGTCCGATCGGGCAAGCCGCTGGTGATAGTGGAAAGCAAGGCCAAAGCCCGCACGGTGGGCCGATACCTCGGCCGCGGCTACAACGTGAAAGCCTGTCTCGGACATGTACGGGACCTCCCGAAAACGTCCCTCGGCATCGATCTGGAGCACGATTTCAGGCCGAACTACGTCACGAACCGCGAGCGACGGGATATCGTCGAGGACATAAAAAAATCCGCCAAAACCGCCAGCCAGGTCTTCATCGCCACCGACCCCGATCGTGAGGGAGAAGCCATCGCCTGGCATCTCGACCAGATGATCAAGAAGCCTGATGCCACCCAGAGGGTTGAGTTCAATGAGATCACCCGGGCGGCGGTCAAGGAAGCGATGGCGCATCCGCGCGACATCGACCAGAACCGGGTCAACGCACAGCAGGCCCGGCGTATCCTCGACAGGCTCGTCGGCTACAACCTCTCGCCTTACCTGTGGCGCGAGCTCGCAAGCGGCCTGTCCGCCGGCCGAGTCCAGTCGGTGGCGGCCAAGCTCATCTGCGACCGCGAGGACGAGATCGAGCAGTTCGTCCCGCAGGAGTACTGGACCGTAGACGGCGTCTTCCGGAAGCTGAACGACTCCCCGACCCCGGCCTCTTTCCAGGCCAACCTGGTGAAGATCGACGGAAATCCGGTCGAGATATCAAACGCCGATCTGGCCGACCGGATAGTCAGGGAGCTTGCTGAACAGAGCTACAGGATCGACAACATCACGACCAGGACAATCCAGAAGAGGCCGTCCGCTCCCTTCACCACCTCGACCCTCCAGCAGGAAGCCAGCAAGCGGCTGGGTTTCTCCGCAAGAAAGACGATGAACCTAGCCCAGCAGCTTTATGAAGGAATCGATGTGGGCGAGGGCGGAGAAGAGGGCCTCATAACGTACATGCGAACCGATTCGGTTCGCCTGGCCGATGAAGCGGTAAGCGGGGCACGCGACTACATTCTCGAGACCTTCGGGAAGGCATACCTCCCCGACAGCCCGAATGTCTATAAAGCCAGGCGAAGGGTCCAGGACGCCCACGAGGCCATCAGACCCACCCTCCCGTCCCGCACCCCCGACTCCATCGAAAGACGCCTGCAGGAGGACCAGGCGAAGCTTTACAGGCTGATCTGGGAGCGGTTCATCGCCTGCCAGATGGCTCCCGGACGGGACGAGCAGACACAGGTCGAGGTCGCCGGCGGGAGATTCCTGTTCAGGGCGACGCGCACGCGTCGGGTATTCGACGGCTTCAGGCGCGTCCACTATGTCCCGAACAACAACAATGGCAAGGACCAGCCCGACCTCCCGCCGCTCGTCGAGGGCGAGGAAGTAGTCGCGGAGGAGTTCCTGCCGGAGCAGCACTTCACAAAGCCGCCGCCGAGATATACGACCGCCAGCCTGATAAAGACGCTCGAAGAGCTGGGTATAGGCCGTCCGAGCACATACGTGCCGATCATAACCACCATAGTGGATCGCAAGTACGTCGTCCGCGAAGGCCAGAGCTTCCGGCCGACCGAGCTGGGCCGAAAAGTCAACCGACTTCTCCTGGACAAGTTCTCGGCGATCATCGACGAGGGCTTCACTGCAAGGATGGAGGACAACTTGGACGCGATCCAGTCCGGAGATAAGGACTGGGTCGACAGCATCAGGGAGTTCTACGCGCCTTTCCTGGAGGATCTCAGGAAAGCCCTCGATATGGAATGCCCTAAGTGCGGCGCGCCGATCGCCATACGCAACGGCCGGTACGGGGCGTTTTTCGCCTGCACCCGCTACCCCGACTGCGACTGGCGGTCGGCAATCTCCCCCAAGGGCCAGGAGGCCGAGCCGGAGCAGATCGACGAGAAATGCCCGCAGTGCGGCGGCGATCTGGTCGTGAAGCACGGCAGGTACGGGAGATTTGTCGCCTGCACCGGCTTCCCCGAATGCCGTTACACAAAATCGGTGGCCGAGGATGATGAGACGCCCGCATCCTTAGACGGGGACGAGACGGGCACCCAGAGACGGGAAGTGACCTACTCCGAGAATCCCTGCCCGAAATGCGGAAACCGGATGGTCCTCAGGCGCAGCCGAACCGGAAGATTCTGGGGTTGCGAGAAGTACCCGGCGTGCGATGGCATCAGACCATACACCGTCGGGGTCAAATGCACACGCGAGGATTGCGACGGCGAGTTTGTGGAGCGCCGCACGCGCAAGGGCAGGCTTTTCTACGGCTGCAGCAGGTATCCGGAATGTAACGAGACGAGCTGGACATATCCCGGACGTCGCGAGACCCAGGAGGCCGGGAAACAGCCCGGGAACGCTGACTCCTCCTCAGAATCCGGCGATTCATGACCGGCCGTCAAAGCCCTGATCGCCAACGCTCACCCCAAGATCCACGAACGCGAACCAGCGTCGTATATTCCTGAACAGGAGCACAATCCGCAGGCACGCATGCGTTCCGCCTGCCGGTCCGCGGACTTTCCAGTCCCCATCCGGGTGCGCCGACTTTCAGTCGGCATCTGGAGCGCATGCGTTCCGCCTGCCGGTCCGCGGACTTTCCAGTCCCCATCCGGGTGCGCCGGCTTTCAGCCGGCATCTTCGCCTATTGGTGCGCATGCGTCCCGCCTGCATCTTCAGGAGCGCGGACTTTCCAGTCCGCATCCGGAGCGCACGGCAGTGCGTCGCCGGGAATAAGATGCGATATATTGCTATGCGGGTCTTTTGGTACGATTTTCTATGATTTCCCATTGCGGAATCCGGCAAGTGGTGTAAACTGATTGTAGAGTCAGGCAAGGAGGCCACCATGAGATTTATCAGACTTCGGACCGTCCTTCCGGCGATGCTGGGGGTGCTATTGCTCGTCGGATGCGGGAAGTCGCATGACCCGATTGCCGGAGGGATCGAGGGAGATGTTGCGCCTGCGGCGGTGCAGCAGTCGTCGGATTCGAGTTCCGGCACGGGAAATCGCGTTCTGTGGGGACTTTGGAAAATCAGCATATCGGCGGATAGACAGACGATCACGGTCGTACCCGACCGCGTCGGCGCGCTGCACTTCAACGTCGTCCGGCTCATCGAGGTCGCGCCGTGCACGGACTGCCTCAGAATCAAGAACGTCAAAGGAACAGCCGACGGGCTGAGCGCGGACGTCATTCTGATCCATCCGTTTCCTGGGCTACTGCAGTACACAGGATTCGACGTTCGCGGGATTTTCATCTCCGGCGCGGATTATGCGTTTCCGGTGAGCGGGCGGAAGATCGCATGGGGGGATGATGTCGCGCGAATGCTCAACTCAGACGGATACACGCATTTATTCAATCCGACGAATTTCCCATACACCAAGCCGCCGATTCTCGGCTACATTCCCGGCCATAAAGCCCCCGGCGGTGATCTCTCCGCGACGTTGAACCCATACGTCGCGTACGAGCAGGATAAGCCGCGATGCGTGTTCATGCCCGGCACAGTCAGCACGCGAACCGTCTTCCTCTATCTCCCGCCCGGTCCGCTCGAATTCGGCTACGCGGTCGATGCCTCCTGGTTCCCGGCGGGAGTCGAAGTCACCGACCCGATCAAGAATTTTCCGCCACAAGCCAACGCGTTCGAGGCATACAGGATCTCAGTCGAGGTCGGCGACGAACCGTGTCTGGTCTGGCGTGACGAGGAGGTCCGGGTCGAAGTGTTCGATCATCAGGGGCTCGAAACGATCCGCTGGGTGAGGGTGGAAGTACCTGGTCTTTTCACGGGTGAGGTCGAGCTGACGTACTCCGAGACGACGGCACAGGGCGGTTTCCTGTTCACGGGCACGATATCGAACGAGCATGCGGTCAGCAAGGGTCCGCATCCGCTGCTCGTGCGTGTGAAGGACACTGAAACGGACGGGAACCTCGGAATAGTGGACGCCTGGCAGGTCCATCCGGTAATGGCTGAAGTAGGCTGGGCGCGAACGTGGCGTGGGCCATTTGATGATTGGGCCACTGGAGTTGCCGTCGACGGCTCCGGAAATGTCTTCGTTACCGGCCATTTCGAGGGTACGGCCGATTTCGATCCCGGCGGCGGTGATCCACACACATCGAACGGCAATGAGGATGTCTACCTGAGCAAATTCGATTCATCAGGTGACTTCCAGTGGGCGCGAACCTGGGGCGGATCGGGCTTCGACAGGGGCTGGGGAGTTGCGGCTGACAGCGCCGGGAATGTCTATGTGACGGGCGAGTTCTACGGCAAAGTGGACTTCGACCCGGACGGAGGCGATTCACACAGCTCGAATGGCGGACACGATGTCTTCCTCAGCAAACTCGATTCATCGGGGAACTTCCAGTGGGCCCGGACTTGGGGAGGGGGGTTCGACGATCGGGGGCAAGGAGTTGCCACTGATGCTTCCGGATATGTCTACATCACGGGATGGTTCAGAGACAGAGTCGTTTTCGACCCCGATGGCGGTGATATCAGCAGGTCGCATGGCTGGGAAGATGTCTTCCTGGGCAAATTCGATTCGTCGGGCAACTTTGAATGGGTGCAGACCTGGGGCGGGCCGCACGCAGATTTCGGCTCAGGAGTCGCCGCTGATGGCTCGGGGAGTGTCTGGGTTACGGGCAGCTTCCAGGACATGGTTGAGTTCAATCCCGTTGGCGGTGATGAGAGCGAATCCAATGGCGGGTGGGATGCCTTCGTGAGCAAGTTCGATTCGTCCGGCGGCTACCAATGGGCGCGCACCTGGGGTGGCCCGGAATCGGATTACGGCAACGGAGTTGCCGCGGACGGCTCGGGAAGTGTCTGCGTCACGGGTCACTTTGAGGAAACGGTCGATTTTGCACCCCCCCCCGGTGGTGATCCTCACACCTCTAACGGTTCCTATGATATCTATCTGAGCAGGTTTGATCCATCAGGCGACCTCGAGTGGGCGCGGACCTGGGGCGGGCCGGGACTGGATGAAGGCCGGGGAGTGGCTATTGACGGCGCCGGGAACGTCTGCATGACGGGCCAGTTCGAGGACACAGTCGACTTCAACCCCGGTGTCGGTGACGTGCGTACATCGAATGGCTGGGCGGATGTCTACCTGGGCAAGCTCGATTCATCAGCCGAGTTCGTGTGGGCGCGGACGTGGGGTGGGTCGGACTGGGATGCGGGCATCGCAGTTGCCGTTGACGCCTCCGACAGGATCTACGTCACGGGCCTTTTCGGCGGCACAGTCGATTTCGCGCCAACCGGTCCGCCCTGCAATGACGGTCCCGATGAACATACAGCAACCGGATCAAGTGACGTATTCCTGACCAAGTACCTCCCCGACGGCTGCTGGTGAGGGAGCGCGGGTCGCGCACGAGCACGTCGGGTGGCACCCTTAAGAGCCGTCCTCGGTTCTTAAGGGTGCTTCTCGCCCATCAACTACCCTTTCTTGGATTTCCGGATTTTCGTCGAGCACCCATAAGAGGCTGGGAAGCCTCTTATGGGTGCCACACGGAGCGCGGACTTTCCAGTCCGCATGCCGACCGGAAAGTCGGTGCACCTGAGGCGGACTGGAAAGTCCGCGCTCCTAAGTGAGCTTCGCCGGGCCGCGTTGATTTTCCGCATATCCCCGGCTAGGATTGCCATCCGGCGGGAAAAGCCCGATATTATACTCAGATGGCAGAGCCGCAGGCCGAAAGGCTGGTTTCAGTCGGGTACCTGTGCGGCTTGCCTGACCGAGAAACAAAGGGTCGGGGATCGAGAGATTCGCGCGAGAGCCGCGGCGGACGAAGAAATAGCCAAGCGTCCCCCGCACCGAAATCCCCCGCAGCTTCTCGCCGCAGAAAACAATCCTCCCGCCATTGCGGGCGGAAGACTGGAGTGAGCCCGGCCCGTACGAGCGAGGCGAAGCCATATGGCGGAAACAACACTACACGATTTGAGAACGGCGCGCCCGCGTCCCAGCACCGAGAACCAGGAACCGGAGCGGATGATGCAGGCCGATCAGGACCGGACCTCCCCTCCACCCAGGATCACAGGGCCACGGTCGCGCAGCAGGCGGAGAAAACCACCGGAGATATCGAAGCAGGCCCAGGACAGGGAATCGGCCGAAAGCAGAACCGGTCAGACGCCGAGAAAGATAACAAGGCGAGCCCGTCCCGGAAGAAAACCGTTGCCAACCTCCGGCGGAGCCCAGGCCCCCAGGGGCTCGAATCCCGTTATCGGCATCACGTGCTCGTTGCAGCGATTCCCAACCCACGACCGTCACGACAGCGAGTATTTCTACCTCTACGAGCCCTATGTCGCTGCGGTGCACGAAGCGGGAGGCATCCCGATCATTATCCCGATCGGCCTCGAAAGTCGCTATCCGGCACGAGTTTTCGAGCTTCTGAACGGCCTCGTCATCTCCGGCGGCGGCGATATCGACCCGAACAGGTACGGCGACATCCTGACCACAACGCTCAAAATGGTCGAGCCGAAGAAGGATCAGACTGAGATCGACCTTTTCAATCTCGCCTTCAACAAGAACATCCCGGTTTTCGGTATCTGCCGCGGCGCGCAGCTCATGAATGTCGCGCTGGACGGAACGCTCTACCAGGACGTCACCGGCCAGGTCAGGATGGCTCTCAACCACGATCCCGACTTCCCGCACGAGGAGCCCAGCCACGAGGTGAGAATCGAGAGGGACTCCAAGCTCTACAAGGCGCTTGGCGAAAGCTCGATCTGGGTGAACTCGTGGCATCACCAGGCGATGAAGCTCCATGGCAAGGGACTTCTGGTGAGTGCGAGAGCGTCCGACGGAGTGATCGAGGCCATAGAGCACCCGAACAAGAAGTGGGTAATCGGTGTACAATGGCATCCGGAGCTGATGTGGCAGTCCGATAAGATCCAGGCAAAGCTGTTCAAGACGTTCGTGGATGCCTGCAAGAGCTGAAAATACCGCGAATGAACATCCGGTGACCAGGGCCACCCCGGCTCTCTCGGTAATCGTGCCCACGTACAACGAGCGAGAGCGAGTTGTGGAAACACTCAATCGCATCCTCGCCGTCCCTCTCGACATCGAGGTCCTCGTCGTCGATGACTGCTCCAACGACGGCACTACCGAGATTCTCGAGAAGTTCGCCCTAGATAACCCGCGCGTGAGGCTTTTCAGACACCCTTATAACATGGGGAACGGGGCCTCGGTGAAGATGGGAATGCGGAACGCCAGGGCGCCTATCCTGATGGTCATCGACGCCGACGGTCAGCATCCCCCGGAGGATATCCCCAGGTTCTACGACAAGATCCGAACCTACGATCTTGTTGCGGGACAGAGAACTGCCGGCAGCGAGGCCTCGGCCTTCCGCAACTTCGGCAACTGGGTTTTCAATACGTTCTCGGGCTATGTTGCAGGCTGCAGCATTCCCGACCTCACCTGCGGCATGCGCGCAATGAGGCGGGAAATCGCGATGGAGTTCATCGATCTCTTCCCGAACGGCTTCAGCCTTCCCGCCACCAGTACGCTTTCCGTCATCAAGGCCGGCTACTCCATCGCATGGCTCCCCATCAAATCACCCAAGCGCAAGGGCAAGAGCAAGATCAGGCCCTTCGAGGACGGCAGCAAGTTCCTGCTCATAATCGTGCGCATCGCAGTCTTCTTCAAGCCGCTCAGAGTGTTCCTCCCGATCAGCGTGTTCGCCCTCCTGCTCGGAATCCTGGATTTCATATTGACAGTCATCGGCGAGGGCCGCGTCCACATCTCGCCGTTCGCCGGACTTATGTTCCAGTCGTTCCTCCTCATCTTCCTTATGGGCCTCATGAGCGAGCAGATCGCCAATCTTCGATTCTTCGGGAGGCGTTAGGCCGATGCGCCTCGGAGTGGTCGGCCCCACCTACCCCATCAAGGGCGGCATCAGCCACTACACCACCCTCCTCGTTCGAGCTCTGCGCAAACGCCACGACGTCCTCTTCGTCAGCTACAAATATCAGTATCCCACGTTTCTCTATCCCGGCACGGGGCAGACATCGCTCGATCAGTCACCCATCACCGAGGAAGCCGAGTTCATCTGGCACACTCTCAAGCCCTGGACGCTGACAAGAATCGCCCGACGAGTCAAAGAGTCCGGCTGCGACGGCGTCGTGCTGACCTGGGTGACTCATTTCTTCGGCTGGCACATCGCCCGACTCACCGGGCTGATTCACCGTATCGCCGGATGTCCGGTCATTCTCCTGTGTCACAACGTCAAGCAGCACGAGGACCGTCCGCTGGAGGGTCCGATCACCCGCATGGCGTTCAATGCTGTCGACGGGTTCATTGTGCACTCCGAGGAGGACCTAGGCAACCTGAGGCGCATTCGTCCGGACGCAATCGCGCGCAAGAATCTCCATCCCACGTATGACATATTCGCGTTGAAAGGCGAATGGACGAGAGAGAAAGCCCGCAGGGAGTTGGGGATCGGAGAAGAGCCGATGGTGCTGTATTTCGGCGCCGTCCGGCCGTACAAGGGTCTCAAGTGGCTGATTCAGGCGGCGCCGGCGATCCTCGCGACCGTGCCCGGCTGCCGGATATGGTGTGTGGGCGACTATTGGGGCGGTCCCGGAGAATACGAAAAACAGGCGAGAGAGCTTGGAGCGAGGTATGATCCGGAGCAGCCGGCGAACGGCGGCGTTCGGATAGTGGACAGCTATGTCCCCAATGAGGAGGTCGGCAAGTATTTCGCGGCGACGGACCTCGTAGCGCTCCCGTACGAGTCAGCGACACAATCGGGAATTGTCCAGATCGCCTATGGCTTCAAGAAGCCATGTCTCGTGACGAATGTCGGCGGGCTTCCGGAGGTCGTGCTCGACGGCAGGACCGGTTATGTCGTGCCGCCAAGAGACGCAGGCGCGATCGCGATGAAAGTGGCGGAGTTCTTCGCTTCGGACGCTCAAACTCGCTCACGATTCGAGTCGGAAATTCAGGAGTGGCGAAAGGTTTTTGACTGGGAGCACATGGTCGCGACCATAGAGGAATTGATCGCGACTCTTAAGCCGCGCTGAATCCACTTATACCCCCCCAGGAGCGCATGCGTCTCAGGAGCGCGGACTGTCCAGTCCGCATCAACTCGAGAGCGAATGCAATCTAGCCTGCGATGTCGGATAGATATATCACTCTCACGTCTGGGATTTCCGTGATGCTTCGATCATTGGTGAGGAAAGACCGACATCCGCTCAATACTGCAGTTGCCACGTGAATCGCATCAGGCAGACGCACGCCGAGCCTGGCGCGAATCCCTGCAGCCTCGACAAGCACATCACGGGTCACAGGGACAACCTCCAGACCCTCCGAGTCCTGAACCGCCGCCAGATAGGCTGTACACACGTCCGTCCGTCCATCCACCAACGGCTTCACCAGGACCTCAGCGAGGGTGAGTTCGCTCGTGACCGCTCTTAGTTGTGCGTCCTGAATCTTCCCGAAGAGCTCTCTCAACAGCGGCTGGAATCGCTCGAATCCTTCGAGGGCATACACGAAAACATTCGTGTCAAAATAAACTGGAGAGGCCACTACCCCGGTCATCGGTCCCACGAGTCTCGTTCCTTTCGAATGAAAGCATCCGCCTCCTCTTCCGTGGCATAAATCCCCCGGCCTGATCCGATAAGCTCCACAAGCCCCGTGGCTTTCTTCGGAGCCCGATCCTGGAGGACTATGACCTCGACGGTCGAGCCGGGTATAAGCTCGGGCGAGCGGACCTCAACCACCCCACCAGGCTTAACCTTGACCTTTTTTCTGACGGCATGAACCATAGCTATCACCCGAAGTCTGGGTTGAGTGTATCACGGCTGTGTAGCTCCCTCAACCCGGGGGCTCCGGCCCGACTCACCCAACACGGAGCGCGGGCTCCCCAGCCCGCCGTCTGAAGATCGTCAAGATGCGGACAGGGTGTCCGCGCTCCGTCAGATTGACACCCCTCGACACTATCGCGCATACTGGCTTCTCGACCACCCAAGGAGAAACCGTGATGCCCATCGAGATTTCCCCTCCCGCACCGCTCCCGCTCGGCGTCCGCGCAAAACCGCTGATCGACGGAGTGAAAATCGTGAAGCTCCGGCTCATCCCGGATGAGCGCGGCCGCCTGATGGAGATTTTGCGAAGCGACTGGGAGGGCATGTTCGACCATTTTGGGCAGTGCTACCTGACGACAGGCTATCCCGGCGTGGTAAAGGCCTGGCATTATCACAAGCACCAGGACGACCATTTCTGCGTCGTGCACGGCATGATGAAAGTGGCGCTCTACGATCCTCGCGACGACTCACCCACCAAGGGAGTGGTGAACGAATTCTTCATGGGGGACAAGAACCCGTTGCTCGTGAAGATTCCCAGACTGGTGCATCATGGATTCATGACCGTCAGCGAGCACGAGGCGCTTCTGATCAACATACCGACGAACACCTACAACTACTCCGATCCCGACGAGCTCCGCGTTCATCCGCACGACAACGATATCCCGTACGACTGGACGCGGAAGGACGGGTGACGGATCGAGGGGAACGGCTCAGTGGCGAAGTATCCATACACAACTGTTCCCGGACGACTGCCTGCACTCTTCGAGAAGATGAGGTCGGTGCGCATTCCCGACCAGGCCGACAGCAAGTGGCTGCTCAAGATCGGTTTTACCGCAAGCAACGACGCCACGATGCTAGGCGTTTTGAAGTTCATCGGGTTTGTCGGCGCCGGGGGAAGGCCCACTGAGACCTGGCAGGCGTACTATCGCGGGGAAGGCAAGGCGGTGCTCGCCCGTGCGATCAAGGGCTCATACGAGTCGCTGTTCAGGCACTTCCCAAGTCCCTGGAGCCTCGGAACGAAGGAGCTTAGAGATTTCTTCCGGGCCGAGACCGGGGCGTCCCAAGCGAGAATCAGCAAGATGGCGGACACGTTCCGCAATCTCTGCGACCTCGCCGACTTCGAGACCGAGTCACGCTCAGCGATCCCTATCATGATTTCAGGGGGGGAATTGAAGGTCGGTCAGGACGCGGACGACCCGGCGCCTTCCCGGGACATGAAGGTCACCATCAACATCAACCTGCCGGAAACCGAAAACGAGGAAGTCTACAGGAAGATTTTCAAGATCCTCTCCGAGTACCTCCTCCGCTGACCGCCTTTCGCGCTGAGCCGCGTCGGTCCTCGCCGGAGGCCCTATGGCGGCATGAACTGACCCACTAATCCCCAGTAGGACTGCCAGGCCGAGATCACAACGAACGCGACTGTGACCGCCACCGCAAGATACACCACGAAGTAAAGAATCGTGGTGAAAATCGTGCTCATCGTGTTGACATCAAGATCATAGTACTCCGCCAGCTTCGCCAGCATCTTCTCCACTCCGCCCGCATGCTCCCCTACACCGACCATGCTCACCATGCGCCGCGGAAACACCCCGGTCGCGATCATCGCCTCCCTGAGTTCCATCCCCGCGTTTACGCGCCGCTGCATGCCGTTCACCGCCCGCTCAAGCTGCGGATCCTGCAACACCTCCTTGGAAACCTCCAAACCCTCCAGTATCGGTACCCCCGCCGCGTACTGCAACCCGAATATCCTGCAGAACCTCGCCAGGTTGATCTTCCGCATGAGGTCCCCGATGCCCGGAATCCTGAATCCTACCTGCCGATAGAGCGCGTAGCCCGGACGGGTCATGCCGAACAGCCCAAGGCCGCCCGCAATCAGCCAGAATCCCATGAGCGCGCTGAACAGCTCGTTCGACACGAATCGCACCGACCTTAGAATCAATGCGGCAAGAAAACAGAAGCCAAGAAGAACAACCGGGTAAGTCAACTTGCTTACGAGGTTCTTTCTCAGCGCGGTCTCGGCCTCGTAGAGCCCGGCGAGATTCTCCGCGACCAGCTCCAGCGTCCCGGACCTCATCCCAGCCTCCACCATGCTGATGTAAAGCCTGCTGAAAGCCCTCGGACGCTGTACCATCGCCTCCCCGAGCATGCTGCCGGTCGCGATCGAGCTCGCCACATGCCGACTCGCCTCGGGAAGAAGAGTCCCCTCCTCCTCCTCCGCGAGGATTTCGAAAACCTCCGACAGCGGGATGTCCGTCTTGGTGAGCTCGGCGAATTTCCTCGTATAGACCGCAAGCCGCTGGACCGACACGCTGCCGAAACCGGGGGCCGACCCGGGCTGTACGGGGGTCAGCTCGGAAACGTTGGTTGGAATCAGGCCGCGCTCTCTCAGGGCGACAACCGCGCCCTGGCGCGACTCCGCGTAAAGTCGACCCTTGGTGCTCTTGCCGGAGCGGTCGACGCATTCGTACCGAAACTCGGGCACGCCCTTATTATACACGCCGCAACCATGTCCCGCGCCTTCACAGTACAGGCCGACCAGGTATGTTAAAATCAACGCACAGAAACTCAGTCGGGAGGCCGGAGTGAAATACAGAATCATCGGGGACGCAGTACAGACAGTCGCGGTCGAGCTCGCCGGAGGCGAGGCGGTCTTCGGACGCCTCGGGACGCTCCTGTTCGTCAAAGGCGCGGTCAAGAGCGACACGAGTCCCGCCGGACCCTACTGGGCCGCCGTATCCGGGACTCTTACAGCCCCGGGCGAGCGCCCGGTAGTGGTCTATCGGTGCGAGTCCGGCGGCGGACTTGTCGGCTTCGCCGCGCCCGGACCCGGTCGCATCCATCCCGTGGGCCTCTCCTCCACCAATCGCGTGATCGTCAAGAGGTCCGCCATAGTTGCCGCGACCGAGGGGACCCAGTGCGACAGGCTGCATCTCGAGGGCGAGGAGTCGGGGGATGTCCCCCCGCAGATGTTCGTGTTTCTCGGCGGGACCGGTCACGCCTTCCTTCACGGCCCGGGCAATCTGGTCGACTTCTCTCTCGGCAGCGGTGAGCGGCTCGTCGTCGACGGCCAGATGCTTCTCGCGCTTGATGGGGAGATCGATCCCGCGCCGAAGCCGGTCGGAAAGCCCGGACAGACCGATCCACTGCCCTATATTCTGCTCATGCATCTCACCGGTCCCGGAAGAGTCATCCTTCACACGCTGAGCAACGGCCGCTGAACGCACGGTTTCCCGACTGTGTCAGATGAGTGTCCGTGCCGTGCGCTTCCAGCGCTCGGTCCTGACGAGTGAAATCCTTCGTCTGTGAGGAGCGACCCATGCCAGCCCTGACTCGTACACTGCCCCTTGCTCTCGCACTATCGATCATAATCCCCTTCGCGCTTCCAAACAGCGCGGACGCCGCGGTGAGATCCCTCACCCTCATCCGCGCGGTCGCAACACTTCCCGGAGAGACGGCCCAGATCGGTCGGTTCGAAGAAGACCAGCAGATCGATCTCCTGTTTGAGTTCGATCTTGACTCCGATTCCGAGGAGACGGCAAGACTCACGTGGGATGTGTACGACCGGCACTCGCACGTCGCGTTCTCCAGTGAGCGCGAAGAGGAGTGCGCGCCCGGACGAAACACGATCCGCATCGCGGGGGCTGTCCCGAACGATCTCGGCACCGGTCTGCAGACCTACATGGTGTACGCATCCGTGCGCGTCGGCGATCTCAAGGAAGATACCGAGTTGGAGTTGAGGGTCCAGAGCCCGCACGCTATCCCGGGCGTGATTATCGAGGATGTCAGGCTGCGTCCGAGGGAGGACGAATCGATCGTCGCGCAGGAGCTCGCCGGCGCGGCGATTCCATACACCCTCGAGATCGACTACCGCGTCGAGAACATCATCAGTTGGGCGCGGGCGCAGATACGCTGGCTCGGGCTGACGGTCGACGGATTCGTCCTCGACCGCGGAATTGGGACATCCACCGTCGAAGAGGGATTCAACACCTTCGAGGTCGACGGCTACCTCGCGAGGCCCCCGAGAGGATCCACACCGCAGGCCGATTTCAGCGTCGAGATTGTGGTATTCGGCTATTTCGACAGCGTGACATTCCCGATCGACACTCTCCCCGTCAGCCTCGTCGAGATCAAAGCGACGAGGGGTGTCGAGGCGGGCGGCCGCGCGTTCTCGGTCGGCGAAGCCTACCTGCTCACCGGTGAAGGAGTGAGGGCGAGTTTCTTCGGCAAGGACGAAGCGATAGTCGCGCGCCTGCTTACCGGCGGAGTGATCCCGGAGAACACGGCCCTTCTCATGCGCCTGAGCGGAGGGCCGGCCGAATCAGTCGAGGATTTCATGATGCGTCCGGAGCCCGGAACCGAGTCGCCGAACCTCGATTTCGATCTGCCCGCCGATGCAGAGCGCGAGCCCGGCTTCTATGAATTCACCTGGTCGGTCGTCATCGGCGACGTCCTCTTCGCCGAGCGCCGGACCAGCCTGACAATATCCGGACGTCAGGGATTCAGCATCCCCGCCGTAGTCGATCTGCCCGGCCCGGCCCAGTTCACCGCCCCTCTATCGTGGACGGTCACGCTGGAATCGGAGCCGGGGCTTTTCGCCACCATGCTGACCCCGGACGGCATCGTGTGCAGGCTCATGGGCAACACGATCGACGAGCCCCTGAATGTCGGCCTGCTCGCCGACCTCTTCGAGTCGCGGCCCCAGGTCTCCGGGGTCTCCGAGGACGCGGTCTTGCTCACGACCGAGGAGAGCGAGCTTGAGGGAACATGGGAGTCGGTGCGACGGGCGTATCTCGGCGACGGCAGGGTCTTTGTCCACGACTACTGGCTCTATAGAATCGGGGACGGCGAATACCAGTTCCTCGTGGCAACCTCGGTCGGCAATCAGGACCAGATCGCCGAAGCCTACACCGCCTCCGACTCAATCCGCGCCGGCCTCGACCTCACCCCCTGACCCGCGCAACGTGGCATCGGCAGTAGTAGTCCGGCAATTCACTTGCCGGGTCCATCAATCACTCATCTCAGAAGCCCGACCGTAAGGGAGCGCGTACCCGCCAGCGTAAGCCCCCGGCTCGCTGTAGACAAACCCGCCCAATGGCCGTCCGGATCACAGTCAGCGTGGCACCCCTAAGAGGCTTCCCAGCCTCTTAGGGGTGCTGCTCACAGGTAAGGGGTTATGGCAACGTTCTTACGGGCGGCACCTGGCGGGGATATGAACGCGTATGATGTAACGATATTCTTGGAATTCGAGTCCCCTTGCCGTATTCCGAGTTGCCAGGCTCGAGTCTTCAACCGGCGTAGACATTGCAGACGTCCGTGAATTCGCAGTTTTTGCATTTCCATCTTACTTTGGGCGGTGGAGGAAGCCATCCCTTCTCTGCCTTCCTGAAGTAACTTAGGGTTTTCCTCGCTCTCCCCTTGTCAATGTTCTCCTCCCAAGTCTCGGTTCTTCGTTCCTCAACGATATGGATTTGTACCCTTTTCTTGTTTCTCTTGAAGAAGTACCCGTACAAGTCGGCTTGTGTAAGAGCCACAGGCTTCACAAAATGCATCAGATAGTCTGTTCTTGTGCTCTTGAATTCATAGATAGTTTCTTCACGGATTCCATCTGGCACACCTATTACAGCATAGTTTTCCCACTTGAAATTCCATCTAATTGTCGGCCATCGCTCTGCAATAGTGGCTTCATGGAGCAGCCCTCGGCTTGTAGGCGAATCCTCCAGTTCATCGGGATTCTCGCCCCCCAGAATCCAACCCAGAAGGTCTCTATCTGGTGCACCTTCTGGCGATTCCTTAAGTAGCCTCTCGATGTCAGCGAACCTGATGTTGTTCCCGATTTCCAGGATTTCATTTCTTCTCCTGGGGAGCCTATCAATGAGGCCAAGCCGAGAAGAATACATCAGCCTATCCTGAAGGTAGGCAGTGAAGAAACCAGCCTCGTTCTCTCTGCTATTGAGCAAAGCTTGTATCGCACACCACCAGTACTTGGCTACGTTGAGCATCCCAACAAAGACTAGGCTGTCCTTAGGTAGCCCTCTTCTTTCTTTTTCGAGAAGCAGGAGTCTCTCGATCTTCTTAGGATCGTCAAGCAGTTCGTTGATCCTTGCCTCAAGTTGGTCCATGCCTACCCGACCCATCCATAGTCTGCGGCTGGTGGCGTCCACATGCGAGTCTTCGAGCATGTGGACGTCCTCACTATAGCATGGCGTCCCTGGCGATTGGGATTATCCCTTTCAAGTCAAGCAACCACTCCCTCGCGCTTGACCATTCCCAGTCGGTTGGGCTTTCCACGAGCCCGGCTCTGACAGGATTCTCATGGGCATAGTCGATGAACCTGAGAAGCTCGTCTTTGTCGCGAAAGTTTCTGTCATACCCTCCGCCATTCTGCCAGAACCTATACTTCTGAGACCGGATTCCGACCTCGAAGTGCTTGAGAGACGGAGAGTTAATTCTGCGCAGATGGTTAATCGTCCTTTGCGCCACGGGTTGTTTGATTGACTTGAGAATGTCGGCAATGGAGTAATCGGAATTCATGGGTCGAATAACCAAATGAACATGCTGGGGCATGAATACCCACGCAAGTACCTGGAAATTATGGGATACTCTGGCCGATTGGATCGAATCTGCAAGATGGTGACGTGTGCGGTTGAATGACAGAAATTTCCTGGACTTGTAGCATGTGAAGGTGAGGCCGTGAATGTCGCAGGGTATGTTGTAGCTTCTGCGCATTTGACAAGGATGTGGGAGGACGTCCACATGCTCGCGGACTCGCATGTGGACGCCACCGTTCGTTGTGGGCCCCTTGAGCAGAATCAAATCGGCAATCTCTTGGGCGTAAGCATATCCAAGGCAAGATGGGAAACCTGACCGCCGATGAATCCGATAACCAAGCCAA
>Ga0315296_10000493_pt1 | contig 36029 bp, 28 predicted proteins | sample YL17G14_18_MG_FD_203921 | JGI IMG/M metagenome (GOLD analysis project Ga0315296, IMG submission 203921) | Sediment microbial communities from Yellowstone Lake, YNP, Wyoming, USA - YL17G14_18 | ecosystem: Environmental > Aquatic > Freshwater > Lake > Sediment | place: USA: Wyoming | collected... | reverse complement strand
ACCTTAGTTGGCGCAATCGTGCTCGTGACATCAGTTTGGAAGATTGGAAATCGTATCGTCGTTCTCAGAAGAAAGTGGCCTAAGCATATGAAATGTACGAAACTCACTAACTGGAAATGGCACTAGGATGATGAAAAACTGGCTGCTTTACTGGATGAGCTTATTCGCGTACCGGAATTTGATGTCGAAGTAACAGGCTTTGACTTGCCGGAAGCATCGCAGCTTATAGACCGGTTGCTGCTTGAGAATACTGATGAAGATGATGACTTTGATGTCGAATCTGAACTTCAGCAGATAGTGGAGCCAAAGACAAAGCCGGGCGAACTGATTGAGCTTGGTCCTCATCGTATCCTCTGTGGTGATTGCACGGATATTGCTAACATCAAACAACTTATGGAGGACAAAAAGGCGCAACTTGTCTACAATGATCCCCCTATTCAGTTAATTACCGCGGCGGAAGAGTTGGCAAGAACTGGGAACATAAATTACGCCAGGACGGTGAACAATACTGGGACGAGATGTCTATCACCAGCTATCAAAACTTGCTGACTAAATCGCTGCACCATGCCTACCAATTTTCTGATGATAAAACCGCTCTCTATCTCTGGTTCGCCTCAACACATATCGGCACTGTGATCGATGCACTGTCATCCACCAAATGGGAGATTCGAAATCTGCTGGTATGGGTAAAGAACACATTTGCCGGCTCTTTGTTCGCTCAATACAAACACAAATTTGAACCATTCTTCTACTGCTTCAAAAAAGGTAAGTCCACCAAATGGTATGGGCCAAATAACGAAACCACCGTATGGCAATACAACAAGCCGCACCGCAATGAAGGCCATCCAACAGTCAAGCCGCTATGCCTGGCCATCTGAGCTCTTCGTAACAACTCCTCACGCTCAGATATAGTACTGGATTTGTTTTTAGGTTCAGGTACCACACTTATAGCAGCTGAACGAACCGGGAGAGTATGTTTCGGCACCGAACTTGAGCCCCGATACTGCGACCTTATTCGAAAAAGATACGAGCTTGAGCATATCGGTTCTCTTGGAGCAGTTAAATGACAGACGAAGTTAAAGTAGAAGATGCGCAAAATCTCCTGAAAAGATGCCAGGAGGACCCGCTGTTTTTCAGCAGATATGTTCTTGGCGGTGAGCAACCTTGGGACAGACAGAAAGAGATAATGCTTAGTGTCCGTGATAATCCAAGAACAGTGGTGCCCAGTGGATTTGGTGTCGGCAAAACCTGGGCCGCTGCCCGTGTGGCCTTGTGGTTTCTGTACTCGTTTCCACACTCACTGGTAATTACCACCGCTCCAACTTGGCGGCAAGTCGAAAACGTCCTGTGGGCGGAGACCCGTCGGCAGCATCAAAAGTCCCTTAGGCCCCTCGGAGGAATTGTGCTTCAAACACAAATAAAGATTGCCGATGACTGGTTCGCACTTGGGCTTAGTACCGACGAGCCAGAACGGTTCCAGGGATTTCATTCTGCATATCTTTTACTGATTTTCGATGAAGCGGCTGGTATTGACAAGTCTATCTGGGAGGTTGCAGAAGGTCAGATGGCCGGTGCCTTTGCACGTTGGCTGGCCATAAGTAACCCGATTGCTCCCAGTGGCCCGTTCTATGATGCGGTCAAAAATCCTGAGTGGAAAACGATACGAATAAGCTGCCTGGATTGCCCTAACGTGAAAGCTGGGAAGATTATCTATCCAAAGCTTGTCACTTCACAGTGGGTCGAGGACCGACAAAAAGACTGGGGTGAACAATCGCCGCTATACCAGACAAAGGTGCTGGGCCAATTCCCAATCACTTCAGAGCACGGACTTATTCCTATCGACTGGCTGTTGGCGGCACAGGAGCGCCCGGCAAGTAATGTAACTGTCTGTCCTGATGAAAGGCGCATTGGTGTAGATGTAGCCCGTTCAGGCAGTGATGCCACGGTCTTTTTACTCAGAGAAGGCCCTGCCGTCAGATATATTGAAGAACATCATAACCCGAACACGATGGAAACCGTCGGCAAATTGATTCTCTTCGTCGATAAGTATAAAGTGCCGTGGAAGAATGGTTTCCTTGATGTCATTGGCATTGGTGCTGGTTTTGTAGACCGCCTTAAAGAGCAGAATCGTGGCGTCCAGGCCGTTAACTTCGGCTCATCGGCATATGATTCTAAAAAGTACGCCAACATACGAGCTGAATGCTATTGGAAGGTGCGTGATGCATTGAAACCGGATGCCGCTGTACCTATGACGCTTCCTGCAAGGTGCGGCAGGCTAATCAATGAGCTAGCAACAATCGAATGGCACGTCACATCAGCCGGTAAGATTATAGTCGAACTTAAGGAAAATATTAAAAAAAGGCTGGGCTGCAGTCCTGACCACGCTGACGCACTGGCACTTACTTACGCCCGCGGTGGTCGCAAAGGAAGTGTATATGTGGCTTAAAGGAGAACCGGTATTATGACAGGTAACGTCATAGATATTTTAAAGAGAATTCGTGAAAGATCTCTCGATCCAAAGGAAATTTCTATCTCTGATAGGCGAGTCTGTATTGCATATCTAAGATTGGAGGGCTATACGCAGGAGGAAATTGCGCAAATCTTTAAAGTCCATCGCCAGACTATCATACGTGACGAAAAAGCAAATCGTCAGGAAGCGGCAAAGTTGGTAGACGAGATCGATGTTAAGTGCATCGCCGGTGACTTAATTATCTCCGCCAGCCATCTGGCCGCAAAGGCTCTGCGAGAAAAGGACTACGGCCTGGCCTGGAAAATACAAAGAGAGCTGATAAACGATCTGCAAGGCCTGGGATACCTGCCCCGTTCACCGGAACAGTACCATGTTCAAATTGGCACTTTCGTGGATCTTGTTCAGCTGGCAACGAAAAAGGTTGATGCTGAGGTAATAGAATCTGACGCCAACAATAAGAATAAGCTACCACCTGCGTCAGATAGCAGTAACGATGTAAAAGCGAATTGAAACAGCATAGGCACCAATTCGAAACCAGACTATAAGAACTTGATTGTCTTTCTTTTCCATCCACATACCCAATTGATTGCTACCCAAATATGTCACCAGAGCAGTATTTTAAATCAATAAGTGATATTTGACAAATTACGGGTATTATCGCATATAAACAGTGTGCTCAGTCATCAGACCAAGTGTAAATATTGATAAATTATATTAGGAGAATTAGAGAATTTCGGGCGGGTAGCGACCCGCATTGGACAATTTGAAAGATGCGCGAGCATCAAGTAACTGCTTCGCCCAAAGCACCACATTAGCCTTCGGGCTTATAACGACAGAGGCAGTACTTGGACCGCGCTCCCGAAACGGGAGCGTCGGCCTTGTGCTGTTCCGTCGTACCCTGTGGTGGGGTTGGGCGAGCGGCCTTGGTTTGGCGTTCCCTTTTTTTTTATGCGCTAAAAATACAAGGAGTGATAAGCCAATGCCGATAAGTGAATTGAGACTCATAAAAAGATGCGCGGAGTTTCTCCCACGCAGGGAAATCAAGAACATTCCACCTTACAGGAGAGGAATATATGCGCTTTTGCGGCACCGCCCAAAAAAAGCAGATATGTTCGATGTGGTGTATATCGGCATCGCCGCAGGAACAAAAACCGCAAGTATTCGGGGCAGGCTCAGAACTCATGAACGCAGAAAGGGTGATTTATGGACTCACTTCTCGATTTATGAAGTATGGGACAATATTAGAGAAGAAGAAATCAGAGAATTAGAAGGTATCTTCCGACACATATACAGACTTGATAGTCGCGCAAATCGTCTTAATAAACAAAGGGCATTCAAAAAACTAAAGAAAATACAAGACAATAATCTCGAAAACTAGAAAACGTAACACGGCCAAATGTCATCGAAAATAAGCTGTAAACCAAGCCCAAAGATCATCCAATATTACCCGCATACCGCCACTATTGCTGGATCACAAAAAATAATCGCTTCCCCTACCAAAATCGGCCCAGAAGACACCAAAAAGGCGGATAATTTCACAAATATCTGGGCAGATAAGCCAATATTGTCTTGATATATCCACCCATATAGGCTTCTATAGAACTGATTATAACTCTTTTAATGAACGCTACTTACATGATTCGACAAAACTCAAATACCCGCCAGAATAGCCGAGCAGTCGGTTACGTCCGCCGCTCGACCGACCGCCAGGAACAGTCCATCCCAGACCAGAAGAAAGCTTTGGAAGCCTACGCCGCCGAGCATGGTCTTCACTTAGTAAAGTTCTACATTGACGATGCCATCAGCGGCACCTCTACGCTGGGCAGGCGAGCGTTCCAGCAGATGATTGGCGATGCTGAAAGCCCGACTCGGCGATTCGATATTATCGTAGTCTATGATGTGAAGCGATTTGGGCGAATTGACAATGACGAGGCTGGGTACTATCGGTATAAACTCCGTACTCATGGTGTCGAGGTGCGTTATGTCAGTGAAAACTTTAATGGTGATACAACCGATGACCTCTTGCGACCAGTCAAACAATGGCAGGCCCGACAGGAATCCAGGGATCTATCGAAGGTCACAATTCGTGGGCTGCTTTCAAAATCTGATAACGGCTTCTGGATGGGCGGCACGCCGCCGTATGGGTATGACCTGCGTTATGAAAATGGCGATGGCAAATTCCTTTTTATCCTTCGCTATATGCCCGATGGGTCGAAACAACTACTTGATAAAAAGGGAACTCTTGTCCGCACCCTTGCTCGTGGAGAATCACTGAGCATCTCCAAACGCGACCACGCCAGACTTGTGCCCAGTGACCACGAACGGGTGAAAATAATCAAAAGGTTATTTAAAATGTACGCTGAGCAAGGAAAAGGCTACAGGTCGCTCGCCGACACACTCAATCAAGAAGGTATTCCTACGCCACGCGGTCCTAAATGGTCGTACATTTACAGCGGCTTATGGACAGATTCGACTATCAGGTCTATCCTGGTCAACCCGATCTATGCCGGGGACATGGTCTGGAATCGCCGCACGGATGCCCGCTTCCACCGAATTAGCAAAGGCCGGGCAGTGGACCGTGAGAGTGTGCACGGGGCACGACTGGTACCTAACCAGAAAGAAGACTGGATTGTCGTTCGCGATGCTCATCCGCCATTGATTAGTCGGCGACTATTTGAGCAGGCTAAGCAAAGGCTTGAAAGTCATCCTAAGTCAATTGAGCAGCGACAACGCATTTCAAAACTTAATACTCATGGGAAAACGTGGAACGGTCAACGTAGCCGCTTCATACTCTCCGGGCTTATGAAATGCAGTCTCTGTGGCTGCCGCTATCAGGGCGTCACACGAGCCAAGGGCAAGAAACAATTAGATGGGACGCGGGTAAGAACTTACTACTATGGCTGCGGCGGCTATATTACCAAAGGCAAAAAGGTCTGCGAAATGAACCTGATCCCGCAGAAAATTCTTGAGGGTAAAGTTATTGATACAGTTCTGGATTTCTACAAGCGCTACCTTAACAAGGGCGGGCGGGAAAAATTGGCCGAGGCCATCAAAGTACAAATCAACTTCGAAGGGGAAGAATTGGTTGCCGCTCGACAGCGAGCCCAAACCAAACAGAAACGGATTGACCAAATCATCAATAATCTGCTGGACAATATTACATCAACCAATCGTGAATACGTCGACCGGCGGTTGAACGAGCTTAAAAAACAGAGGCAGCAACTCGAGGCCAGACTTGAAGAACTTGATCAGCTTTCTCTCTCACAGGCCGAAATCGACAATATAGTAACCGATTCGATGCAGTTCTTATCTGGCCTCGAATTCACACTCCGTCAGGGCTTGCCGCAGGAAAAGCTCGTTGCTCTGAGGCAGTGCATTGAACGAATTTGGATCGATAAGCCTGCTGGCACTATCAAACTGGCCATCCGCTTAGTGCCCGTGGGGAATCTACAAGCTACTCAAGAATTCAAGACGTCTGTTTAAATAATATTCATCCGAGAAAGATGAAGACCGATTGCCACTTTTGCTTTTAGGTTATAAAGGATTAATACGGGGTGGTCGTAGGTTCGAAACCCTCCCCCGCTATTAACCCCTGGAGACAAAATCCAGGCCTGTTTTTCAGCTCAAAATCACAGTTTCTTGAGGTTGTGTTGTAGTAATAGAGATGTGACCAGATAAGGCAAGGAGGAAACTATCCCGGCCCCTCAATGGTTTTAGTTATATTTACCCGCTGCCCAACTTTCTTGAAGTGGGACATCGCATCTTCACGGTTAGGAAAGTCTTTTTGCGTGAAAAAGAGGACGGTCTGCCCAATACGAATCTGGTCGCCGTCCATCAACGTTGTCTCATTGTCGATTTTTCTGTTGTTGACAAATACACCGTTTTTGCTCTTCATATCGAGGGCAAAATACTTCCCACTTTCTTTGTCGAAATGGATTTGCACGTGTTTTCGGGAGACCCCATCGTCAAGTATCTGAATTAGAAGTGCTTCATCTCTGCCAATCACGGTTGTTCGTCGGCCAAGCGGGTAATAGTCGCCTTTGTTTTTTCCGGACATTACGATAATAGAAGCCATTACAACTCCTTGTAACAAATACTTAACCAGATAAAGGTCGTTAAATATTGGCTGCTGGAGAACATCAACGCAATATCTCTTAATCAAATTTCAACAGAGGCCGAGCGGATACTTGAAAACAGCCGAACGGCAAAACTGATTATCGCCGGATGCACAGCGGCTCTGATAGGCCCCACGAACAGTGGTAAAAGCACGCTTCTTAATTATCTGGCCGGCCGACAAAAAGCAATTGTTACTGATATCAAAGGTACGACCAGAGATTGGGTGACAGCCCAATGCCGAATCGATTCTTTATTCTTAGAGCTTGTTGATACGGCAGGACTGGGCGAAGAGCTTCTGAATCCCGAAGATACTATTGAAAAAGCAGCTCAGAAAAAAAGCCTTGAGGTTTTGGAACAGGCGGACCTAGTCTTGCTCGTTCTGGATAACAACCAAAAAAATGAACAGTTTGATGAGCGGATTGTTGAAAAAATGGTGGGCAGAAAAATCATCACCGTCTTGAATAAATGCGATTTGCCGGCCAAATTCGACACCGATAAATTACCTGAGATTCTGTCAGACACAATACGAATAAGCGCCAGGGAAGGCACCGGAATCGAGAATCTGCTCGAAAAAATCCGGCGAACTACCGGCGTTGCCGACTTTGATTTGAAAACCGTTGTTTGTTTCACAGACCGGCAGGAAAACCTGTTGAAACAATTAACAAACATCAAATCCAAACAACAGGCAGCCTCAATCATAACCGAACTGTTAAACGGCCAAGTGTAGGGTGGGCTGTGCCCACCAGAAAAGAGTTAAAAATAATTAACCGCAGATTTCGCAGATTAACGCAGATTAGATATAAATAAATCAGTGAAATCCGTGCAATCCGTGGTTGAGAATGAATATCGGGTGAAAAATAAATATTGGGCAGATCTTGTCCTATGTCCTAAAATCATTATGTTTGTTCAACATAGTGCTATATTATTGGAATCATGAGAAAAGAATATGATTTTAGCAAAGGTGTTAGAGGTAAATATGCCAAAAAATACAAGGAAGGAACGAATATTGTTCTGCTAGACTCGGACGTGGCCAAAGTATTTAAAACGCCAGCCTCGGTGAACCAGGCGTTAAGGTCCGTAACCGAAATTATTAAAGCTCAAAAACAAGAAAAAGCATAACGAGAATTTCCCGTTTGAATAGCCAAAGTGAGAAGGCTCTTGTAAACAAATAAAAGTACAATCATGAGTCAGAACTTAAAAGAAACCGAAGAAAATATTCCTCTTGTTGAATATCACTTAACATTGACTGGCGAGCTTCTTTACTACTCATATCATTTAATGCGAAGTGCTATTTTCTGGGTTGCTCTTGTATTAATCTTTACTTTCGCATTTAAGTTTGCGTGGGGTCCTTGTTTATTGTTAGGATGGGTTTTTAGCTACCCATTAAGCAAGTTGATAAGAACGTATTTTTTCTCACCTGAATGCCATCTGTCCCTTGCTCATTCATTTTTGAACTCAAACAGATATCACTTTTTCATCAATCCCAGCGAAGAAAGCCTAGCTCATGTTCGTCACTTGCGTTCGTAAGTCCTTGTAGAATAAGGGCTCAATTTTCAGTTTGTCACTACATCTGTATTTTCGACCGTTCAGAGCCGCTGTTGTGAGGACATCCCGAGGTCCGCTGGAGCAATGTCTCTAATGCCCAAGGCAGCTACCAGCCGCCGGGCATCTCGCCCCCCAGCAGAAACCAAACGCTTTCTCTGGCCATGAAAGTCCAAATCAGCTACCCCAACCGACTTCATGGCGGCAAAGGCCTCCGTAGCGCTTATCTCCGGCAGCTTCGAGACCAGCTGATGCTCCAGGACCCGCTTTAGGAACAACGCCAGCGGCTAATTGATCTGGTGGGCAGACTTGGCCATCCGCTTCTGATTGTGCCAGACTACGTAGTCGGGCATGGTATGGAGTTCTTTGCCGGTATCGTGCGGCACAGGCTGGAAGGGATGATGGCCAAGCGTCTGGACAGCCCTTATCTTATTGGCAAGCGTTCAAGTGACTGGCTCAAGATCAAGGTCGCTCACGCCGCCGACTTTGAGGTCATCGGTTGTGTCCCGATGCGGCGCGAAAAGGCCGTAAGCGCACTGCTGCTGGGTGAGAGGGATCAGGGCAGGCTGGTGTACAAAGGCAAGGTCGGCAGCGGCCTTACCAGAAGGCAGCGGCAGGATTTCCTGGCTGAATTGGCCAAAGCACCAAGGCTGCAAGAACCGGTGGATTGTCCCTCTGGGTCTATATGCCGATTGCCGGGCTGGCGGTGCAGAGTTCGCTGCTTCGGGCTGACGGAAATGGGTCATCTGCGATCGCCGACTTTCGAGGTCTTGATTTGAGGGGAGCGCCGTGGCAACGAGGATGCAGAGGAAGAAGAACGCCGTATTGTCCAGAGACTTTGAGAGCAAGGTCGTAGGTTCGAAACGCTCCCCCGCTGTTAAGACCTAGAGATAACTTCCTTTATATCAAGAAGTTATCTCTTTTTTTGTCCCCTCAATTTTACACTGAACCGATACAGAACCATCTCGATACGGAAGCTTCCACAGGATCAACTACTACCAACCAAGGCCTATGCAATCGAAGGGTATTGTCCAAATTGTGCAGGTGCTAATGAAAATACCTCGGTCAACCTCCTCGGCGAATCTGAAAATGACAACAATAGTGTTGAGCACTCCTGTGACATCAACAAGAACAGAGGCAAGTTCTTCAAGAAGATTGAACCTGCTGATATAAATTGTTACCAGAACGCTGAAAAACGATGGGAAGCCGAAAAGGAGGAGCTTCCTTATCCTAAGAGTGAGATTCCGGACGGTCAGGAAACTCATAGGCTCTTGGAACATCATTACAAATACTGGCGCCAGATGTTCAATCCCCGCCAGTTGCTTTGCCTGAGCACCTTGCTGAAGGCAATCGATGAGGAGCCTGACCAGACTCTCAAGGAAATGCTCCTGAGTGCGTTTTATTCGACGTTAGAAAGTAACAATGTTTTCTGTCGGTATACTATTTCCGGTGGCAGCAAGTCCCAAGGTATCTTCTCCAGGCATGATTTCCAGCCAAAGCTTACATTTACGGAGAACAATCCATGGGGCAGTTCATATGGGCAATCAACCTTTATTAACAATTTCCAGAAAGTAGTCAAAGGCAAAGACTACTGTAAAAATCCTTATGATCGCCGGGTAGTCGATGGCAAATATGTTTTTGACGAACGGGATGAAGAAATAACAGGCAATCACTCTTCCCCACTTCTCTGCCAGGATTCGCGACATGCGAATGCCGACAAGGTGGACTTCGTCATAACTGATCCCCTATATTCGGGCAACGTAAACTACTCGGAGCTCGCAGATTTCTTTTACATCTGGCTTAGGCTATCCCTATCCAGAACCTATCCACACTTCTCACCGGAGATCTCACCTAAGGTTGAAGAGATTGTCGAGAATCCGGCACGCGGAAAATCGTTAGAAGACTTTGGAGATGGGCTCACAGACGTATGGAACAAGTGTCGCGAAATGCTCAATTACGACGGCCTAATGGCCTTCACCTTTCACCATTCTGAAGGATCCACGTGGGAAGTTCTTCTGGAGTCTATTTGCAGTGCTGGCTTCGTGATTGAAGCCATCTATCCGATTCATGGCGAAGCAGAGAGTTCTCTTCATCTGCAGGACAAACAAGCTATATCATATAATCTGATCCACATATGCCGGAAACGGGACGAGCAGAACGGCAAGAAACGGCCGTGGGCAGGCGTTCGCCAGGAGATAAGAAGGAAGGCACGCAAAGAAATTAGATTGATAGAATCCGGTCGATACGGAGCCGCCCAATTGTCCGCTGCCGATATAAACATTATTCTCATCGGTAAATGTCTCGAACTCTACAGCAAACACTATGGTAATATCGTCGATTACAGAGACGACATCGTGCCGCTGAGCAATGCTCTTGCCTCTATCCGACTGATGGTAGAGATGCTCGTCAACACACAGAATCCGCTGCCCTCGGAGCTGGAAAACGTCGATCCGGTAAGCTACGTGTATCTGACGTGCCTTTGCGACCGAAAGGAGATAAAGAGCGACGAGGTTCACAAAGCCACGCGTGGAATTATCGAGCCAGATGTGCTACTCAAGGCAGGTGTTATCAGAAGAGGAAGAGCTAAAAGAGGCCGAACCTGCGAAGTCAAACTGCCGGATGAAAGGCTCAAAGACCTTGAGAAAATCTTCGGCAAAAAGGACAAATACGCCGGTGGGCAAGCATTTCTGTTTCCCGAGTTGGAACAGGAATGGTTTGACAATATTCGCTTAGTCGATACAGCACACTATCTCATGGCTCTGGCAATTACGGGAGAAAATATTGCCCCGTGGCTTCGGATATTCCGGCCCGTTATCGTTCCGGTTAGAGTAGCCCTGGAATACATGATGCAACGGAATCCCACATTCCAGGAGCCAATACAAAAGGTCGTCAACCTCATAGAGGTATGATATGCCCGGATATCGCATATTCGAGAAGCGGTTTCTTAAGCCCTACAAAGCCGAAGGCTTTGAGCAACATCCCAACAAGATTGGGTTTTTAGATTTTCTCCGCGAAGTCAAAAACTATGCATCCGACCTACCACGATTCGGCAGCATCGTTCGACCGGGTCAATGCCACATATTTCCATAGAACTCGGTTACAGGATAGTACTTATTCGTCATTATCTGGGTCGTAGGTTCATAGCGGGGGCTCGTTTCGAACATACGACCACCCCCGTGAGAAGCTACGCACTGACCTTACTCCCACATGCCGAGCAATAGCGTGCCTGTTCGAAAGAGGCGAGATAGGACTACGGAAATCTCCATGCTTTCTCCGCACCATCGAAAGGTCTACCCGAATAGTCTTCTTATGTCTTCATCTGTAATCCTTTCATCAGGTCTTATAGGCTCTCCTCTTCGCCTCCTTAGGTGCTCAAAAAACTCCTTCACATTTCCTGGAGCCGATTTGATCGCGAGCCCCAACGAATATCTCATCAAGGTGATATCTGCTCCATTAAGAACTCCCTTTATAAGCCCAGTTTCTATGGCTGGACAAAAGGAAATGTATCAATCCTATAACCCCTTCTGGAATATAGCTTTATATTTCACTTAGCTTAAAACACCTCAGCGCATGTCTCCATTTTGACACCATTTTGCATGGAACCCGACCTTCCTTTTCACTTGATTCGGCCCCCTAAAATTACGATAAATTGATTTATGAGAAAGGTTTGGGTTTATAAAAGAAAAGGTATCAGAGGTTGGTGGGTTGGCTGGTACGAAAGTGGCAAGCGCAAAGCAAAGACCTTACCAACCAAGGCTTTGGCCGAACATTATCGCCAGATAAAATACACTCAATTGAACTCCGATGTATTCACCGGGACTGTCACTGTCGATTGGCAGCAGACAGTTCAAGAGTACAGACACTGCAAACAAGTGGCTGGTCTTGTCGAGGATTCACTTTATGAAACTGTGCTCACTTTGCGCCACTTTGAACGCTTAGTTGGGAAATGCAACTCAAAACAGATTACACAAAACGCCTTTGACAAGTTCATACTCGATAGAGGCAAAGAAGTAGTACGACCGACGCTCAACAAAGATATCCGGAATCTGAAAGCGTTTATTAACTGGTGCAGGGAAAACCGGTACGTCAACGGAGAGATAAAGATCAAGCTATTAAAGGAAGATGAGAGACCTGTAAAATCCCTGACTAACATTCAGATTAGAGAATTGCTATCAGCTTCTAAACCGTATCAGACGATGAGGATGAGAATTCTCTTAGCCTTAGGCACAGGCCTAAGGCGCGGTGACATTGAATCATTGAGAGTTTCTGATATTGACTTTGAAAACAGCTATGTCACTACAAGAAGCAAAAAGACCAGGAAGAGTATGGGCTCACGGCCTGCGCCGGTTCCGGTTATGGCAGAGCTTAAGAAATATGTTTCGGGATTAGGTCCTGAACAAGAAAAACTATTCATTGACCGTTTCAACCAGAACAGATGGGAAAAGATACGTGAAAAAGCTGGCTTGGGTGACTTGAAATTTCATGATTTACGCAAGACCTTTGGCTCTGTACTTGCTCAGAACGGAATCTCCACTGCTGTTACACAGAAGCTTTTGGAACACTCTTCCCCAGATCTGACAAACAAGGTATATACGAACGTTGATCCTGTCTTGCGCCATGCGGTAGATAAAATACCTGTTGGTGATTGGCTACGATCTCGGCTTTGTGGGTTGAATCCTTCTTTTCTGCAATAAGCAGCGTGAAATATTATAAGCGCGCAATAAGATGGTTTAAGGGGCAAAATCGCTCGTTCAGGCGTGTTCTACTATGTGCTTCAACGAAATAAGCTGGAAAGGCGATTGTCTTGTCAATTCACCGTTGATATCAATTGAATGTCCCGGTGGCGTATGTCTTGCCAATACCTGTAAACATAGTTGTGGTATATAGCTTCCATTGTTTTGATAGCCTTGTAGCCGGGATTCAACGTGATTTACTAACGCAATATGCATATTGCCTCCTCCTCGAGGTCGGTTGAAAGTCTCTGTTGTGCGATAGGAGGAGCAAACTCAGCGAATACAAAACCAAAGTTGATGTCCTCGAAAATCGGTTCTGGAAGCCGGTGTCTGTATTCAATGTATCGTTTAGTACTGGTGATCAGAATCGTGTGTTCTTTGCCCACACCCTTTGTGATCAGCTCTCCGAACTGTTCTATATCAAGTAGGCGGTGCTTCGACGCATCGTCGCATGCGAGCCCATACGCAAGCTCACCGGCCCTGTCGAGGTCGAGAAGAAAAACGTCGCTGCGCTCGTCGCTCCAGCAAACAGCGGAAGTCAAGTAGTTGTCGGAAACGAGAATAGTATTTTGGCTAATCCTATCCTTATATTGCCCCATGAATTCGGTCGGCGCCTTCCGCTCTATTAATTGGTCTGGCATGACAAAGTGTGCACTAAACATGAGCAACAATGGAGCCAGACAAGAAAAAGCGAATTTTCTCGTATGACTTGTCACCCTTCCGGCCTGAATGAGCAGAACTGCATATGTCAAAAATCCAATAATCAGGAACAACAACTTCCAAGTCTCATTCGGACGGAAAATCTTTGTATTAGGTATGACTGTCTGTGTCAATACCAACGCAATAATTAAGACTATGATCGATACCACACCGACTCTGTCAGAACGGTTAAACCTTTTGGCTGCTACGGTCTTGCATTCTTGCTGAAAACCAAGTATGAAAAGTACTATCAGAGGCGGAAAGCATGGCAATATGTAAGTAGGCAATTTACCGCGACAAAAGGAAAAAAACAGAAAGGGAAACAAAAACCAGCAAATTGCAAAACAAAGCAGAGGATCCTTACGTGGGATCTTTCTGAGCCTGTATATCGCCGCTCCGATTTGAGCTGTCAATGGCAATGTTCCTCCCAGAATAAAGGGAATAAAGAACCAGAAGGGTTCGGGATGTTGGCCCCCATTGGGTGATATAAAGCGGTTAACGTGCTCCACCCAGAAGAAGTAATGCCAGAAATCAGGCTCCCTAAGATGTATCATGACAGTCCAAGGAAAAGCTGTGAGAACAGCAGTGATAACAAGCACCCAAAACACACAAGGTAATTCTTTGAATCGGTGTTGCCAGATTGCAAAGGCAATAATTACGATTGCAGGTATCACAAATGCCAGGAATCCTTTAGTCAGAAAGGCGAGCCCACAAGCGATGCCTGAGCCGATCAGATAGAATGTTCTCTTTAGTGGACGGGTCTCCATAAAAGCAAAGAAAAATACAATCATAGAGGCTGTGATAAACAAAGAAAATATACTATCCAGAACGCAGAACGTCCCTACACCGTAAACCTCAAGGCATGTTAAAAAGATGGACGTTGCCAATATCGCTGCTGGAGTTTCGCCCGTAAATCGGCGAACAAGAAGGAATAGAATTAGCGCCGATAGTCCTGCTGCCAAAGCGGAAGGCAGGCGTATTGCAAAGGAATTTGCGCCCAGCAGTTTAATACTCAACGCATGGAGCCAATGACCGAGTACTGGTTTCTCAAAATACCGTAGGCCGTTGAGATGCGGGACAATCCAATCTCCTGTATCCACCATTTCCTTGGAGATTTCAGCGTACCGGAATTCGTCAGGGATAACCATTGGTCGGACACCGAGTGGTAGAATATACACCAAAAGAAAAAAAACTATTATCAGGGAGCCATACTTCTTCATAGTTCAGTTCTCTTTTGTGCTCATACATTGGACTGTTTCTGCCTGGCACGAAATCCATCCGTCGCGTCCGGGAATTTCTTTCTTGATAATTGCAGCGGATTCGGTTGGATGATATTCTCGGAGTAAGACTCCGAGGGGAATAAACGAAATACCTCTTGAGATAGACATATTTAAGAATTGCTCAAACATCTCCAGATAGGCAATACCCTCAACCTCAGCGTGGATTGCCAGCACGTTCAGTTTCTCATGGTCAACCAGCGAGAGCAAGTAGTTATTGTAATTGCTGTCCGTCACACCGTTGCGGCCAACCACTTCATCATATGTTGGCAGGGTAACAGGAATCTGCGGTTGGGTAAGTTCCCTGCCACCCACGATAGGCAGGAATATGCTTTCGCCTCTGCAGTCACTGTTATAACGAAAAGGGAATTTGCTCTTGTCTCTCAGAACAAGATCGTTTGATTTCCAGCCGGGGACTGCGGAACAATCAGGTGGCTTACCAAGAATCTGCGTGAGTAAAGTCACACCTTTATTTAAAGAGCCATAAATGGCTTTACTATCCATGTTATCAATGTGGACCTGCCAGGTGTAGTGATCCCAGGCATGGAGTCCTATCTCATGTCCTGCATCAGCGGTCGCGTTTATAATTCCCCCAAGCTTTTCACCGATTAGCGGCCCCGGCCAAAATGTTCCTTTAAGTAAAATGTCCCAGCCATAAAGACTGGAAGCTTTTGTTCGTAACATTTTCTTCAAAAAGGTTGGGCGGAGTAACCGCCACAAGTGACGACCCATATTATCCGGGCCCATCGAAAAAAAGAACGAAGCTTTTATGGAGTATTTCGCCAGGAGTCTGCATATATTTGGAACTCCCAACCGCGTCCCCCTGAAGGTATCAACATCAATCCTCAGACCTACTTTCATGAATCTTCAACTCCAAGGAATTTTTATCACGATTTTGAGATGCTTGGACTATGTCACATAGTACCGGTCGTTTCGGCTCCGAATCTCTGGCAAATATGTTTCTTTGCTGTCATCTCATTTTATCTTTCTAATTTGTTTTACTCGTGGGAAGTTCATCTATGCAATTGTATATAGTGTTCGCAGCAACTTCATGACCGATTGGGGTCCAGTGGTCATCATATGTGAAATAAAGCTGTCGTCCCTGGGCTATGCTCTGGCGTAATGGTTCGGTAAGACTGACGAATTCGATGGATTCCTGCTGACAAAACTTTTTAACCACAGATTCCTTCATCTCCACGTGGGCAAGAACTATATCCATTAGTTTATAAGTGGGAGGTAAATTGTTCTCTTTCAATGCCATAAATGCGCGCAGACTTTCAGGTGGGACCTTGTGCCGGATTAGCGGCAGTAGAACGTGGGGTTTGTCCGGGGCGTAAACGATTATAAGGCGGATATTTTTTGCATCACACAATTCTTTGATTTGGCGGCGATAGGCAAAGGCATTCACCGAGGCAGTATCAGCATCTGCTTTATCAGAGCCGGCGGGATTGTCACCGGAAGCGAGCGAATCTTCTGAGGTGTTGCTGTCTATCGAGCCCAAGTGGCGGATCAAGAGTTCCTCCAAAGTGCGGCGCACGGGAGAGCTTTTGAAATAATTGTTCAGGTGGTGTCCAAAGGTATCCTTTCGTTTGAAGTTGGAGTCGTGAAAATCATTTCCCTCATAGACCATGCAGAGTACTATTTTGGGTGACAAGTCAAGGGCGAACCTTTTGAAAGTTTCCAAATAAGTGCCGGGGTGGCCACCTGCCATCCCCAGATTGTAGACTATTAGTTTACTCTTTTGAGCCAGTAGAGTGACCCATACATCGTCATCTGTTACATTGGAGCCTTCCACAAATGAATCACCAAGCGTAATAATGTCGTATTTTTCAAGGTCGGTTTTGTTGCGAAACCCCCTTTTGTCGGTTGTCAGGATATACTCAATGTCCGGGTAGCCGGAACGCATCGTTGGATAAGAAAAGGCGTTTTCGGGCACATCACGAAAGGTCCCACCAACGACTGTATTGGGCGCCCTGTAGTAATAACTCCTGTGCATTACGTACTGTTTGGGCTGCGCCAGACGTATAAACAGGTCAACTAACAATATTGGAACAATGATGGAAAGTATCAGCGCAGTGATCGGGATTTGACGTCTCTTCTTATTTTCTTCATTCGACCAGGTCAGATAAAGTGCCATAATACTTATAGGAATCAGCAGGAACATCCATCTAAGGTGAGCCACGCTGTATCGCCCGAGCAAAACATGCCGCCTTCGCCGGTAGTGATGTTCTTGATAGGATGAAAAGAAAAGATTGAGGTGCCTTTTTGCCCCACGTGTTCGCCCCTATAGTACGTACCCACGGCGTGAGCCGCATCTTCTACTAGGAAAATCCCCCGTTCCTCGGCCAACTTGTGAATCGGACCGATATCAACGGGAGCGCCAGCAAAATGTACAGGTATAATCAACCGTGTCCGGTGGGTTATGCATTCCTCTATCGTATTCCGTGAAACCATTAATGTATCTTTATCAATATCCGCAAAAACAGGTACGGCACCGGCGAGAACTATCAAGTTAACAGTGGAAACCCACGTCATCGATGGAGTTATGACTTCATCTCCCTCGTCTATACCCAATGCTTTGAGAACAAGGTGCATCCCTGCGGTCGCCGAAGACAACGCCACCGCTCCGGGACATCCCACATAATCGCAGAACCTTTGCTCAAACTCAGCAGCCTTCGGCCCTGTAGTAATCCACCCTGAACGCAGGACTTCGGCTACAGCAGCGATTTCTTCTTCATTAATGGAGGGTCGAGAAAAGAGCAGGAAGTCACTTCGCATGATTCGCCTCCATGCTCTCCATCGAAATCTGTGAAAGACAAGGATTAATAAACCAGGCATTCAATTTCTTTTGGTACCTCTCAGGAGATTCCCAAGTGTGTCTGTCTTCCATATACGTTGGCTGCGGGGGCAACAAAGCCGCAACCTCTTCGTTAATATACCTCCCCTGGGAAATTATTACGCCGGGTTGGTCATTTTCGAGGAATGCCCCCAAGGCACTTTCATCGGTCAGTGTTGTGACCGGTGGAACCCATTTCATATAGGAAAGCACTTTGTCTTCGCAACGATGCCAGAACGCGACTCGCTCATGTGGCAAAGACACAATTGCCTTTTTCATCTGGATGGCAAAAGGCCGTTCGGTACGGCAGGATTCCAAAATATTGTACTGCCAAACAAAAAATCCGCACTGCAGAATGCCGGCCATAAGGATCAACACCAAGATGGTCGGTAGCTCAGCGTTCCGCAGCACTGTTCCACTTACCTTGTACGCAACGGCTCCCGTCAGCACGGCTGCCAGTCCGACAATAAGAAACGACCGGCCCAGGCTGCTCGGCAGTTCCCAACCCACCTTGCTCATAAGAATCCTGTCACTAAAGGCCCTAACGCCGCTTCTAAAATGGCTACAACAATCAAGGTTTGTTTTTGGGGCCTCGTTCTTTGTGCTGACCTCCTGACGCGTTTCCGTCAAGAATACCGCCATCAGCCACAAGCGTTGTCCCAGATACATGGTACAAACCAGAGTCACAACAGCCGCGAACGCACTTGGTAGTCGGATGATAAGCTCATCCAATCGACCGGTAACGGCAGAAAATGCTGCAATGACCCAATACGTCAATAATGGCTTGTCAAAGTATGGCTCACCCCCAATGGTTGGATGGAAGAAATCCCCACTGGTTAACATTTCCCGGGTTATCTCGGCCCAACGCCCTTCAGAAGACCACAAACTGCGTTCTCCAATCGCCCAAAATAGGGGAAAAAAAGCGGCTACGAGCAGCATAATGTTTACCGGCCAATCTTTTCTATCAAAGATTTTTTTCTTTCTGCATCAAGTTACTTCTCAACAGCTACGGCCTATGGCACTTCTTTCTTCAAGGAATTCCTGACCTACTCATATTCTTCGGAAGACCTGCTTGGCCTTCAACACGCATGATGGCAATTGTATAAGCTCCAACACCACGAAAAAAAGCTGTAACAATGGCAATCGCCAACGTTGTTTTTCATCCATATTATATTTGATTACTGTATTAGCTATGATGGCCTGTTTATCAAATTTCAGTCTTATTCACATGTGCCTCCCCCTATGAGATCCATAGACGCAGACCCAGATTATTTGTTCCAAGTATATCTGCGGAGCCTTAAGATAAGCTGAAGACTTTAAGAAAATTTTCTTAATTGAAAAGTAGGTATTTGCGTTGGATTCACATTCTTACCCATTAATTGCGGGCCAGGCGAATGCAAACAAGTGTACCGGAGCCGGCATTTGAGGTAATTGATATATCGCCGTTATGGCGGCGGGCGATCTCTCGGGCGATAGCCAATCCCAACCCGGCTCCACCGGTGGAACTGGAACGTGAGTGATCTACGCGATAGAAGCGATCAAACAAATGGGGCAGGCTCTCAGGCGGGATATTCCCTCCCTCGTCATGAAAACATACCATGGCATAACTGTCAGGTCCACATCTTAAGGTTATACGAATGGTTCCGTCGGGAGGCCCGTATTTGGTGGCGTTGTGGAGAACATTACTGAACAAACGAATCAAGTCATCTAAATCGCCCCGAATAGTCATAACAGGCGGTTCTTCAAGGATCACCTTGCCCCCTGAGAGCTTCATCTTCTCACCATAGGTTTCTGCAAGCTCACGCAGCAAAACGTCGAGCTGCACCTCCCCAGTGGCGGTATACTCACTCACTTCGTCCATACGGGCCAAGACCAATAGTTGTTCTGTGAGGTGCTCCATGCGGCCAATGTCCTCCAGTGTATCGTCGATTGCCTGTCTATACTCATCTGTTTGCCTCTGGTGCATTTGCGCCGCTTGAAGGGTGCTCTTGGCCAAAGCCAGAGGAGTGCGCAGTTCATGAGCTGCATCGGAAGTAAATTGCTTTTGTTGCTGTAAAACCTTATCGAGACGAATAAGCATATCTCTCAACGCCTGTACGAAGGGGTGCAGTTCCTCAGGTATCTTCAGATTATCAAAGAGAGCCTTTCCGACATTTGGGCGTGATATGCGGTCTAATCGTTCCGCGGTCATAGCAATGGGACGCAGGCCACATCGAACAGTCCACATAGTTGCCGCAACCGAGCCTAAGATGAGGCTTCCTCCCAGAATGAAAAGCAATCTTAGAAATTCACGCATCTCATGGTAGGTGAAATGGCTGGAATCTGCTACTACGATATTTATGATGTCCTCATCAATCTTATGACGCGTCCAAACAGCCCTGTATTCATCCCCAGGAATTCCAATGCTCATAAAAGCATACTGCTCTTGTGCCGGGCTGCTTTGCGCCTGTAGTTCGTGCAGCCAGCGTCCACGTTCGCTGTCTGGCCCGTCACTCACAAGCAAATTGGCGGTCGATCCGTCCACCCAAATTCGATATAATGTAGAAGAATTTCGGTCAGATCTTCCCGTGACCATGCGGACTTCCTCTGTCAATTTCTCTTTATCCCAATGGGAATCTAAGCTTGCCACGATACCGTTGACCATTGCTGTCAGTATTTGGTCAATGTGACGAAGGTGAGATTCTTCAAACTCGATATGTGCCACAATGGAGATGGTGATGATAACGGCCACCAGCACAGTGGAGACCCACAAGGATACACGCCACTTTAGAGAAAGTGATGTCATGCAGGCAATTCTCCAAGCACATAACCTTGGTTTCGAAGTGTATGAATAAGTTCACGGTTTGATCCTGAGCCAAGTTTCTTTCTCAGGGAGCAGATGTACACCTCCACGACATTGGAGAAGTTTTCTGAGCAGAAGCTGTACAGATGTTCCTCGATATTAGCTTTGGAAACCACTTCACCAGCTCTCATTGCCAGGTACTCAAGCAGGCGGTATTCCATGGCGGACAACCGCACCGACCTGCCGCGGAACATTACCTGATGTCTGGCGGTGTTTATACTTACATCTCCGATTTCTATTACAGGAGAAGCGTGGCTGTACGAACGGCGCACCAATGCCTTGCAGCGAGCTATTAGTTCCCTCATATCAAAGGGTTTGACTAAATAATCGTCGCTACCTGATTCAAGCCCTTGAATGATATCACGGGTATCATCACGGGCCGATACTGAGCTATCACTGCTTCAGGTCAGAGCGCCTATATCCGGGACGATTGTGCGAGTGCTGGCACGACCTGGGGAAGCTGTTGGCGTGACGGGCGTACTGGCGGAATTGGTCGATCGTAAGCGATTAATAGTGGAATTTCGAGTCCCAAGCGATGAGATAACGGTGCTTAAACCGGGACAGAAGGTAAAAATTGAAACCGGCGACAGGGTCGGTGGACCGAACAGTGAAATGGGGCAAGTGCTTGGTGAGCTGACGTTTATTGATTCTGTGGTTGACCCTGAGAGTGATACTGTTCTGGCTCGGGCATCAGTGCCAACCGAGTCCGAGCTGAGGCCTGGCCAGTTCGTCAGGGTGCGCACTATTTATTTGGAAAAAAGCGACTGCCTCGTCGTACCGGAAGAAAGCCTCGTCACAACCACCGAAGGTCAGACGGTTATTGCCATTATAGAAAATGGCAAAGCCTTTCAGAGAGTGGTTCAGCCGGGGTTGCGCGAAAACGGAATGGTAGAAGTACAGGGAGAGGGAATTCACGAGGGTATGCAGGTCGTGACGGTAGGTGCGTATGGCCTGCTCCCTGAAACTAAGGTCAGAATCATCACCGAATAAGAGCTCAAAAGAAAGGTTTTGATGCCACATACTGGTCAGTCAGGTACCCAGGAGACCGCAAACGGGAATCATTTGGAGGCTCGGGGCTCGGCGTTGGGACGATTCGCCAGTCATCACGCTACGGCCATTACTTTTGTAGTGTTATCATTGTGTTTGGGCGGCATCTATTCTGCAACGAAGATTTCTTCATCGGTTTTTCCGCAGACAAACTTTCCCCGAGTTGTAATTCTGGTTGATAATGGCGTTATGCCCGCCAATGAGATGATGGCGACTATCACCCGTCCTATCGAGGAGGCAATGAAGGACATTCCAGGCGTGGTGACAATCCGTGACGCTACTGGACGCGGTTCCGCAGAAGTCAGTGTCTTTTTCAGCTGGGATGTGGATATGATCCAGTCGGAACTTTATGTGCTGGGCCGCCTGTCTCAGATTCGCAGCACCTTACCTACAACAGCAACAACGAATGTCTTCCGCTTGACTTTTTCGGCTTTTCCAATTATTGGCGTTAGCCTGACCAGCGAGACACGTGACATAACACATCTCTGGGAGATGGCCCGTTATACGCTGAAACCACGCTTTCTACGGATTCCAGGCGTCGGCAGGGTGGACCTTGTTGGGGGACGAACGCCAGAGTATCATGTGATAGTAGATCCACTACGCTTGCAAGCCGCTGGGTTGAGTCTCTCAGACGTAACCGAGTCACTGATAAAAAAGAACCTCATAGCCCCAGCCGGTATGCACGAGGAGAACCACACACTTTACCTTACCGTGGTCGATGGCCGGGTGCACAACTCTGAAGATATTGAGGATTTCACAGTTACGGTAGTCAAGGGTCATCCGATTCATATTAAAGACTTCGCCCGGGTTGAGCGTGGGCCCGAGCCGGTCTTCAACGTGGTTACAGCCGATGGCAAAGAAGCTGTACTGCTGAATATTCGCAGCCAGCCGGACGGAAGCACACTCGAAATTGCCCGCCAATTGAAGGCGGAATTGGAACAACTCAAAAAAGAATTGCCGCCCGACCTGAAACTGGCATTTTTCTACGACCAGTCGTTGATAGTACGCGAATCGGTCAAGAGTGTGTGGCAGGCGATTATTTTCGGGCTGTTTCTTTCAGTTATTGTACTGTATCTTTTCCTCAAAGACTGGGGGATGACCTTTGTAGCGACGCTGGTGATCCCGGCAACGGTTCTTGTTACGTTAATCGCGGTAAAAGCGATGGGGCTAAGCTTTAATCTGATGACTCTGGGCGGTATCGCTGCTGCTATCGGGGTGATTATCGATAATGCCATTATCGTTGTAGATGCGATATACGTTAAGATAGTAACCGGGGCACCTCGTGGGAGGATTGTGCGGGAGGGCATAGGGGAAATCTTCAAGCCACTTCTGAGCTCGACCTTTACACCGGTAGTCGTATTTATTCCACTGGCCTTTCTGGACGGTATCGTGGGCGTATTTTTTAGGTCTTTGGCACTGACTATGGCCGTATCGCTGCTCATCTCTCTGCTTTTGGCACTTACGATTACACCATCTATGGCGGCATGGTTCATCGGTGGGATGTACCGTAAGAAGAAAAAAAACAGGATGAGCAAGGCGGTATCGTATTACGATATTTTATGAGGGCTTATGAGCGTACCCTTCGAATAGCGCTGGCTCACCGCTGGACCACGGTCGGTCTGTGCGTGCTAATTTTGCTTGCAGGTATAGCAATCTATGGTCGTCTCGAAAGTGAATTTCTGCCGCCTATGGATGAAGGCGGGTTTGTAATTGACTATGTGGCGCGACCAGGAACAAGCTTAGCTGAAACAGACCGACAGCTCAAGCAGGCTGAGGGGATACTGCGTACCATCCCCGAGCTTGAGAGTTACTCAAGGCGTACCGGCGCACGGCTGGCTCTGGCCATTGCCGAGCCTCATACGGGAGACTTCCTGGTCAAGCTCAAACCCGATCGCCAGCGGAAGACCGAGGAGGTAATTTCCGAGCTTAGGCATAGGTTCAATGTTGCGGTACCCGGTCTTCAATGGGAGTTTCCCGGCATCCTTTCTGACCTGATCGGCGATCTGATGTGGGCACCCAAACCCATTGAGGTGAAGCTGTTCTCGACCGATATAGAGTTCCTGAAGAAGAAAGCCCCTCAGATTGAAGCTGAAATCAAAAAGGTCAAGGGCGTAGTGGATACTTTTGATGGTTTGATGATTACGGGTCCGTCTCTAAGTCTGCGGCTTCGCAGCCCCGATGCACAGCGTTTTGGTTTGACCACTGACGACGTGGCTGCGGCTGTCCAGACAGCCATGCTCGGCCAGACGGCCTCGTCGGTTTTACAGGGCGATCGGCTTATCAATATCCGGGTAGTAGTTGACCCATGTAATGTTGACCGGGTTGCGAGCCTGCGAAATTTGCCTTTGCGCTGTCCTGATGGAACTCTGGTCAAGCTTTCGCAGGTGGTGGATATTGTCGAAGAGCCAGGCCAGCTTGAGCTTCGTAGAGAAGATTTGCGTCAGGACGTTGCTATCACGGCCAGACTGGAAGGCCGCGACCTCGGCAGCGCAATGGCTGAAATCCGTGAGCGATTGAGTCAGGATAAGTCTATACCTAAAGGGGCTATCGAATTTGGCGGCCTCTATCAGCAGCAGCAAGAATCGTTCCGCCATCTGTTGGTAATTCTTGCAATGGCTGTCTTTCTGGTTTATACAGTCCTGCTTATGGAATTTCGGACTTTTTCCGGCCCCGTGTCGATTGTATTTGGTGCCATCCTGGCAATGTTCGGCGCCGTTATGGCTCTGTACTTGAGCGGTACGTCGCTGAATGTCGTTTCGCTGCTGGGAGCGATTATCGGGGTGGGCATTGTAGCGAAGAACGGCATCCTTATGCTTGACTTCGCCGGACTTCTGCGAGGTTCGGGCATAGATTTAGAAGATGCTCTGGTTCAGGCCGGACGGCGGCGTCTGCGGCCGGTACTAATGACCTCCGGGACAACGGCACTGGGAATGCTGCCGTTGGCCTATGGAATCGGTGCCGGTGCCGACATGCTTGGACCCTTGGCTATTGCTGTAATCGGCGCGGTCTGTATATCGGTGTTGCTTTCTCTGATTGCGACCCCGACATTGTACAGTATTCTCGTCAAAATTCGTGGCTCCCGAAGTACAAGCAACGGATCTTAAGAGAGGCTATCATCCGGAAATTTTAGGCGAATACGCCGAACCGCAGCAGTCGAAAATTCGTCTTTTTGCTGTAGCAGCCCTATCCGTTATCGGGATTTTCTTTATAGTTTACACCGACTTTTCTTCTTTCAGGTTAGCTTTACTTTTAATGCTGTGCTTGCCAATCGCTCTGACCGGTAGCATCTTTGCGGCCCTGGATTCCGCATCAAAGCCTGCCCTGAGCAAAGACGAATGGGTGCGGAATGACAACCCTCAAAGCACGCTTGACAAAGCAATAGTGGATCTCGCTGCTCTTGACTAAACCGCCGCTTATCTTTCAAGTGTTTTTACTTTGATTCTACTCCGCCCATCTCTCTTACCCTTTCCCACTTTTCATACCAATTACAGTTAAAAATTGCCGAAAGAATTGCATATTATACTAACCGAGAGAGCATAGATTTCTGCTTTCGCAGGGATAACAAGCACAGTCAATCAGCAACCATTAACTAAATTTGGTATTACTTTTTACTTAAGCTCTTGTGCCCTTATGCCCTTACGCTCTATTGCTCTGTTGAAAAGCCACAAAAACTGTCATTCTGAACGCAGCGCAGCGGAGTGAAGAATCTCTTTATGGCTCAAGAGATGAGATTCCTCGGCTCTTCGGCTACCCCTTCGACTTCGCTCAGGGCTTCGGCTTATTCAGGGCAAGCTTTCTTTCGCCTCAGAATGACAGTCCACGTTTTCAACAAAGCAACGCTCTATCTTTTCACGAACAAGCTGCCCGGCAGTTGCTTTATCAACCCTTTCAGGCGAAGCGATACCAGGCCAGCATTAACACTGCCCGCCGCCAAATCAGTATCTGCGATTATTTCTTCTATATGCGAAGGCTCTTTATTGAGGCATTCATAAATCTTCTTTTCAGGCTCGCTCAGCTTCAACGCTTTTATATCGAACAACGGTGTCTCTACGCTTTCAGCCGCCTTTTCCGCAGCCGCACTTACGTGCTTTTCCAATTGTTCGCCGATATACCCCAGCCCTTCCATCACGTCCTCAACGGACTCTATCAGCTTCGCCCCCTGTTTTATCAGCTGATGTGCGCCCTTACTCAACGGCGAATCAATCTTCCCCGGCACCGCCATCACCTCTCGATTATTTTCCAGCGCAGCCCTGGCCGTAATCAATGCCCCCGAACGCAGCCCCGCCTCGACTACAATTGTCCCCAACGACAACCCCGCTATTATTCTATTGCGGGGCGGGAAGTTCTCCGACAACGGCTCATACCCTAACGGCAATTCGCTGATGCAGGCGCCGGATTCAGCTATAAGCTCAAACAGCTTTTTATTCTCCGGCGGAAAGACATTTGCCAGCCCGCAGCCCTGCACCGCAATTGTCCGCCCGCCGGCTGATAATGCACCTTGATGCGCGGCGCTATCTATACCACGAGCCATCCCCGAACAAATAGTAAAGCCGGCTGAGCTTAAAAAATGTGCAAGTCGCGAAGACTGCTCCTGCCCATACAAACTGCACTGCCGCGACCCGACTATCGAAATCGCCAAATTATCTTCTCGCGTCAAACTCCCTTTTATGTAAAGGACCGGCGGTGGGTCGTAAATCTGTTTCAACGCAGGCGGATAACGCTTATCGTCCAGATTTATTATCCAGATGTCGAGCTTCTCTGCCAATTCCAGCTCGGCGCTGACATCGAATTTACCTCGTGTCGCGGCAATCCGCTCAGCCGTTTTGAAACCCACCCCATCAATTTTGGCTAATTCACTGACCGAAGCCCCCAACGCCCTGTCCGCCGAGCCGAATTGTTTTATCAGCTTTGCAAAAGTAGTAGGGCCGACACTATCAGTTCTGATTAATCTTAGCCATTTCTCAATATCAGCAGAATTAGGCTGTGGTTTTGCCATTATCTCGCTTCTCGGCAAATAGAAATCATAAATCCTCAGACAAACGCCTGCACAGACACAAACCTCACAGACCCTAATTTAACCACGAAGAACGCTCAGGCACAAAGAAAAAACAACCGCTGTTTTCCGACAATTAGGCAAACAACGACAAAATCCTTCAAAAATCTTGGTTTTTTCCCTTGACGGAAATATGGCTAATTTGGTACAAATAGGGTAGGTAATGCTTGTGTTTCACGGTGATGAGCTTGTTTTACAATTAACAGCTTATCTTTGGACCTTTGAAGGAGGAGGCAGTGTCAAATCGCAGGAGCTTATCTTGGGCAGGGATAAAAATATATCTTCTGAGCGTGAAAATTAATATCGGTCGTTTTATTTTCTAACCTTATTTGGAGGACGATTACATCCAAGAAATTGATTGATTTGGTTTCTTTTGTTATGGTATCGGCCGTAGTAACCGGCGGTTCGGCCTACGGCGGTTTTGACCCCCTCAAGGATGGTGATGATTTCGCTTTTCATCAGTGATGTACGATGATTCGGGGTAGTTTCCCGGAAAGTGTTGGTAGAGAAGTTAATTGAGTTAAGTCGCAGAGCGGCTGATGGTAAGGAGAAAGTATTATGAGAGCTCAAATAGTCTGGTTGACAGCAGCTTTGTTGATAGGATTCATAGGATTCGGTCCAAGCCACGCACAGGAAGTCGTCAATTTGCTGGAGAACGGCGGCTTTGAGGACGGTGTTGCTGCGCCGTGGGGCACATATGGCGGCGGCGGTGCGCCAAAATAGTAGGAAAAGGTGACTTCTCGACGTAAGTGTTCAACTTTTTTGGCGTTTTTTGCGAAAAAACTCGCTGGGGCGGCCGGAATATTGTTGACATTGTGATAAAATTACGGTATTATAGGACTTGAAGTTTGCAGGAGTGGTTCTGTGAAGTGTAAATGGGAAATCCCGGTTTAGATTACGTGAGCTTTGAAATTGGCTCTGGCAAAATAGTGGGCCTACTTAGGCCAAATGGTGCAGGCAAAACTATTTCTATGATAATATTGACAGGTTATCTGGCCTACGAAAGCGGCGAAGTTGAAATTTTGTATAGGCGGCAATCTCTTAGATAGTAAATAAGCCTTATGGCTCATTTACCATTGAAAATATTTAACCGAGTTAAATGGATTTCGAAAGAGTATACCTGATAAAAGTGTTAGTCGGGTTGTGGAAAAAACAGGCCTTAAAAACATGTTTACTGGCAGCAATTTTCTGCACAGAGGAGATAGTTTTCGCCTGATTTCCAGCTTTGGTACTATTGTCAACGTCACGTTTTATTTATGAAGGAGGAAGTAAGATGGGTAAGATCCAAAGTTTCACTATGCTTGTTCTTATGCTCTCGGTTGCCAACGCTTGGGGAGCAGGTTTCAGGGACGACTTCAATAGACCCAATGGCGATTTAGGGAACGATTGGGCGACTCAGACTAATGGGACCATTGAGGTCAAAATTGTAGACAACGAGGTTCTCATCGAAGGACAGCAGGCCACCGACTGGACGCGGTCGGGTCTCTCCCGAGCCGTTGAGAATGAGACGAGAATCTCCTTCGACTTCAAGGCGGATAACAGCTTCAACGTCCACATCCTCATCGACGACGCGGAAACCAGCGCCTATATCGATGTCTACGCCTGGCCGGGCGGCCCCTTTTCGTATGCCTCTTCCGAAGATGGCGGCTGGCCTGGCTGGACCGAAATCGCTGGTTCGGAGATGATACCAGGGGAATACAACAGCTTGACACTGGAGCAATTCGGTACAGAGTTTATGCTCACCCTTAACGACGCGGTAGTCGGTACTGTCACGAATGAAAACCTCCCCAACATCGGGAGCGTGCTCATCTCCTGCGATTCGGCTGCTGGTACCTCTGGAAGTCTTCACATCGACAATGTGCAGATAGGGGTTGTACTTGCTCAAACAGCCAAGGACCCGAGTCCGGAGAGTGGTGCTATCCACGCCGACACATGGGTGAACCTTTCCTGGAAGCCGGGAGATTTTGCGGTCTCGCACGATGTGTACTTCAGCGACATTTTAGACGATGTGAACGACGGCGCCGCCGAGGCATTTCGGGGCAATCAGGCCGCGAACTATTTTGTTGCCGGCTTTCCCGGATTTCCTTATCCGGATGGTCTTATTCCGGGCACGACATATTACTGGCGGATTGATGAGGTCAATGACACCGACCCAAATAGTCCCTGGAGAGGCGATGTCTGGAGCTTTAGTATTCCACCCAAGACCGCATACAATCCCAACCCCGCTGATGGTGCCGAGTCTATAAACCCGGGTGTAACTCTGAGGTGGACGGCAGGTTTCGGCTCGAAACTGCACACTGTGTGTTTTGGCGACAATTTTGACGATGTGAACAATGCCGCTGGGGGTCTTCCTCAAGGAACTACGACCTATACTCCAGGCCCGCTTAAATTGGCTAAGACTTACTACTGGCGTGTCGATGAGTTTGATATTATCGGCACGTATAAAGGCGACGTCTGGAGCTTTACTACCCAGGGCGCCGTCGGGAGCCCGAATCCGGCTAATGGCGCTGTGGATGTAAAGCAGACACAGATTATTACCTGGTCGCCGAGTGTCTTTGCTGCTTCGCACCAGTTATACTTTGGCACTGATAAAGATGCCGTGAAAAATGCCGATACCGGCTCGCCGGAGTATAAAGGCACCAGGGACCTTGGTGCTGAGAGCTATGACCCCGGAAAACTCGAGCTGGGTGTCACCTACTACTGGTGTGTTGACGAGGTCAATGACGTCAATCCCGATAGTCCGTGGCCAGGCATCCTCTGGAGCTTCACGACAGCCAGCTTCCTTGTCGTGGACGATTTCGAAGACTACGACACTGGCGACAACCAGATATGGTACACATGGAAAGATGGGCTTGGCTATGCCGCGCATGGTAATGAGCCGGCCTATCCCGGTAACGGAACCGGCGCAGCCGTGGGCGACGAAAGCACCGCTTCTTACACCGAGGAGACTATCGTTCACGGAGGCAGCAAATCGATGCCTTTATTCTATGACAACAGCGTCCTCAAGTATTCGGAGGCCCAGAAGACGTTGACTTCTCCGCGCGACTGGACTGAGAATGGTGTTGGCACATTATCGATTTGGTTCAGAGGCGACTCGGCTAACGCTGCCGAGACGTTGTATGTTGCTCTCAATGGCAGCGCGGTGGTCTCTCATGATAATCCTAATGCAGCGCAGACAGCAACCTGGACCCGATGGAATATCGACTTGCAGGCATTTGCAGACCAGGGCGTGAACCTGGCCAATGTCAATACTATTGCCCTTGGTCTTGGTAACAAGAAGAATCCGGTGGCCGGCGGCTCAGGTACGATGTACTTTGACGATATTCGGCTATATCGACCGGCACAGTAAGACGGGATTTAAATGGCCCCCATTGCTTCTGCCGCAAGGCATCCTGTGGATTGCGAAGCAAGATATGGGGGCGTTGTTGACCCCGTTAGATAACGTCGTATTTTTCATATCTAACGGGATTGATATGGCAGATTTGTGTCAGTTCGGGGGCCTATCCCAATTCGGTATAGGCCCCTTTTACAATGATAAATGATTATTGACTATTGATTTCGCAAATGGGAGTTCTGCGATGTCGAATTTAGTATTTCATTTCTGACTTTGTGTCTTTTATTCCAGGTCAAATGGCGTGTTATTTATCGGCTCGAACCACCCCAATTTCATATCGGCAGAATCAACACCATAAACATTTTCATCACCTAACTTCGCCATTTCGCGCGGCTCAATGTGACTGTCGGCCCAGCCAATATTTGCACGGCCGCTGTGCCTGAAATGAATAGATGGTGACATGTAAAAGCTCGTCACGGCCCGACCGTTGCTAATAGTAAAAGGCGGCTCCGCAAAAGAATATTCAATCATAGACATTCCATCATTAGCCATCGCTGCATCTGCAAACATCAACGTCTCACCCGGCGTAGCAACCTCCATCATACAGGTTGTCCGCGCATAGGAATCTTTCCACGCCTGCACGCTGTTGATACCACACTGCCAGATACGACTGCCGATATAAGTCATATTGTAGCCGTAGCCACCGCAGCCTTGTTCAAAGTTTGTATTCCAAACCTGCCCCTTTACAAAATCCACTTTTGCCGGACATTCTTTGACCCGGCCGTCAGCCAGATACCCAACCAAAGGACCTCTGCCCGCATCAAATGGCTCATCAAGAGCATCCCTCACACCGTGCCAGCGATGCAAACCGGCACCGTCCCATATATCTCTCGCAGCCGGAACATAAAAATCATCGTTTTCAGTGGCATAGCTGATGCTTGCTATCAGGAGCTGGCGAAGATTAGATTTGCAGACCAAACCCCGCGTCCGGGACCTCGCCGCGGCCAACGCCGGCACTAATATCCCCATTAGCAAGGCAATCACAGAAATCACTACCAATATCTCAACTAATGTAAAAGCCTTTTGTTTCTGGTTGCGCATAGATTTAATCAAAGCAAACATATCGTCAATCACGCCATTGTTCTGTTTTGCGCCATTGTTCAATTAAGACGGCAAAGTCAGAGAGGTCAATAACTAAGTCTTTGGGCTCTGCCAAATCACATCTGGCTATCCAGTTCGGCTGGCCGAAGTGACTGTGCAAAGCTGAGATAAACAGCTCAAAATCAAACACATCAACCACACCGTTCAAATCGATATCAGCGCTGTACTCTTGTTCTTTCAGAACGCCTATCGCCTCCAAATCAAATCCACCTGAAGGGTGTAGTGGCACCGATGATGTATCCCAGGCGTCATAAATCGGATGATTGTTCGCATAGCAATCCCAAACAGGCCAGGTATCGGGGTCAAAGTGCATTACAGCCTCATCGTAATAATCTCCGCTGCCGGGTATATCAACTATTCGCACATATTTTATATCGTTTATATCGACAAGGCCCGATACAACCTTTGGGTCGTCAGCGATTTCCTGCAAATCAAATGGCGTGCCGGTACAGGTACCATAAGCGTTGGGATGTTTGCCGGCAAGATTATGCACCTTGTCTGCCTCAATGGTGCCGAACAAAAAGTCCACAGGTTCAGCTGTCAGTGAAACTGCGGGAAATCTGACAAAATCCTCACCGTTAGAAGATACCTCTACATATCCTAACTCAGCAAACATCTGCCCCGCGACGAAGTCTATGCCCAAGTTTGCACTGGAAACAAAACCATTCTCGAAGACAACAAAATCGTAGCCCTTACCCTGGCGAATTGGTTCGCTGAACAGCAAGGTTATCTGGCCGGGCGGCACACCTTGATTGATTTGCTGCTGACTTAAATCACCTAAGCTGACGATATCTACATTACTGCCCGCAACCGGTCCTAAGGCCATGTTCGGGTCGGACCATTGAGCGGCCAGTCCCGGTGCGGGCTGATAACTTACTACCTCTGTAGCCCAGCCCCGAAATATCGGGTTTATGACCGCGTTGGGGTCCTGCGGACCGGCATGCCGCCAATGGTCGTCGGGATTTATGTATCCGTTTATCCCGGCTTCGGTATAAGGGGCGATATATTCAAACGCGGGCCTTTCCATGATGGTATCGACCACAAAATACGCCGGCGTATTCATACCCCAATCACCGACATCGCTCGAGCTCACGCTAAACTCCAGGCTCTTTACTGCGCCTAACGAAGTTAAATCAACGTACCGCCACGTGTTCACGATGTAATCGGCGTCATTGTCGGCAAACCGGTAATCAGCTAAGTAGAAATCAACCGTGCCTGTCACAACGCCGTCAGCTTCTTTGCCTGTAATAGTCAGGATGAACCAGTCCTTGTCATTGCCGCTGTCCCCGCCGAACTTTTTGGCAAAGGCATCGCCTTTAAGCATCGAGTAATAAGCATAGTTGTTGTTCGTAACATACAGACCGCCTACAAGACCTGCTGTATCAAATGTAATTGTAGGCGGCTGGCTGACACCAACGTAACCAACCGCATAATTGGCTGAACCGCCCTGACCGCTGCCTGTGATGGCGTTGTATTGAGCCGTCCAGCCCGATGATGTCGTGTCAGTTATGTTCGAATAAGAAAAACCGTCCCAGGAACCCCACGTTGGGTTGTAATTATTGTTAAAGTAGGCGCCGCCGCTGGCAAAGCCGCCCGACTCATCCGAGCCGTTCCAGTATGATTCAGCCGGCAAAGCCAGGTCTTCAAAAGTAGCTATTTCAGAATTTGCCGTGCTTACTATTGTCAAAACAAAGAATGAACAGACCAGATTTCTAAATCTTATCAATCTTACCGAAGCCGTTGTTTTCCTCCCTCCAATTCCAAAAATTCCCATCTGCTTTTCAAAAACTTTCCGCTTCATTTTTTCGCTTACCTCCTTTTTCGTTAGCCCTTTTCGCGAGGGCGTTTTTAAAAACAAAAAAACCGCCGTTCCCACGAAAGGAACGACGGTTTTTTCCCATTCATACCAAACCGAATCCCAGCCAATTGCTTCAGGCCGGTTATTTACACTTGCATTCCAGCTCGCGAGAACACCAGGGCCCCCATTGTCCTGCTTCCGCGTCAATCGAGCTTAATCCGACACCTATCCATTCTTCGCAGCAATTCTGCTGCGAAGAACAAAATCGGTACGAAAAAACTTGTCCACGCAAAAGCGGGCATGGGCATCCCTTATGAGTGTGCAACCAACTACAGGCAGGTTTTCTGACTTGCGTCTTACCTCGAGGCTCCTTCCCATCCGGCGCTAATTTTTGTAGTAACATTCTATTGTGCTAAAAAAATTAGTGCCGGACAGTGGATAAAAACGCCTCTCGGATTTCCGATTCACCAATCGGAACAGACGCTCACAGCGGCGCGACCGTCACGGATTTTAACCGTGTTCCCATTTGATTATCCCAAAGCACAGCTTCAGGACCTGCAATCGGGCTATTTTCTTTTCAAAGAACAAAAAAATATTATCACACTATCCGGCAGTGGTCAAACAAAAATAAGAAATTTTTTAGTACTTCAGATAAATGATGATGCCGGCCAGAATCAAGATAACAGCTGCGCATACGCTCAAAGCGCTTATAAATACCCAGATAAAGCGTTTGTTCTGCCTGGATACGATGTATTTCAGGTATCTGTCGCTCGTAGCGAAGGTACGGCTCATCTGCACGATACTGTCAGTCTGGGCGAGGGTGCTCTGGTCCAGCTTGTCTAAAGTCTGGTTAAATTTATTAAAGCTCTCAGTCATCTGGACATCAGTATCGGCCGCAGCGGCAAGCTGATGGTCGATATCAACCAGCGCATCGGTTTGTTTGGCGGTTTCATTAGGAATCTTTTCAACAGCATCCAAAAACTGCTGGTTCTTCGCCGCTGCAGCTTTTAACTGCTCCAGAAGCTGCTCCATTATCTGCTTCTGATTTTCCACAACAGATGGAAAACTTTCGAGCAGCTTGGGCAGCTGTTCGATTCGCCCCATCAAATCTTCATGCTGAGTAACCTGACGGTTCAAATGCTCGTTAATATCCCGCAATTGCTCAACGAGTTTATTAAAGCCCTGCTGAAGTTTTTCGAGCGATTCATGTTTGTCCATCGGCGGAACCGCTTTTACGACAAGCTTATCACTTTGCTGCTCGCTTCGCCCGGCTTCATCAACAGCCGTCTCTGTGGCCCCGGAGTCCTGACTAATCAGACCTTCATCATCTACGTCCGGCTTATAATTTGCAGACCGGGATGGACTGTGAGAACGCAGCCACTTACTCGTTCCCGTCCAGATGTCTTTTATAGTCATTTTTCAATCCCTAACTCAATTCCCAAATCCTGATACTCTGATGTCCTGATACTCTGTTATCTGTCTTCTGACTTCCGTCTTCTGTTCTTTTACCTGATAACCTGATAACCCACTGGTCATATTAAAGATTTTTCCTGCTGCAATTGCAAGTTCTTTTTGATACCATTACCGACATAAATCTACAAGTCAAAAAAAGGGCATACAAATGAAACTGGTTACATATTCTAAAGCTCGGTCGGTTTCCTGCGGAATATTAGCTAAGGATGAAATAATCGATATCCCATCGGCCTGGGATGGTCCAAATCCACCCCGCAGCGTAAAAAAAATCCTCCAGAAAGGTTCCGCCTGCCTTGCTAAACTTGCCCACTTAGGCCCCGCTTCTTCGTTTTGCGAAGCAAAACGGCGGGACGCTGACAATTTAATCCCTCTCGATTCGGTCAGGCTTCTTGCGCCTATCCCCCGGCCGGGCAAAGTAATCGCTTTGGCAGGAAATTACAGCGAGCATATCAAGGAGGCCAGTGTTACTCGCGGCTTCAAGGTTGGACTTTCGGATTCGCCGCGCTTAACGACTGTGCCCAGGCCGTTTCTTATGCCCCCGACAGTGGTAATCGGACCCGATGAACAGATACCCTGGCCGGCTTATAGTAAAGAGATAGATTACGAGCTTGAGCTTGCGGTAGTAATCGGCAAAGAAGCCAAAGCCATTACAGCCGACAGTGCCCCTGACTACATAGCCGGCTACACTATTGCCAACGATGTATCGGCACGCAGCGTAACTTTTAAAAAGAACAGAGCCGAACGACCGTGGGACGAATTCTACGACTGGCTGAACGGCAAATGGGCCGACGGCTTTTTGCCGATGGGGCCGTACCTGATGACCTGCGACGAAATCGCAGATGTACAAAATCTGGATATGACCCTCACCGTTAATGGCCAGGTCCGCCAGAAAGCAAATACCTCGCAGATGATTTATCCGGTGGCCGACATTGTATCGTTCTTAAGCTATATAATGACACTCGAGCCGGGCGACGTTATAGCCACCGGCACACCGTCCGGCGTAGGCCTGGCAACAGGCGATTATTTACAGCCGGGCGCTCGCATCGAGTGTACTATCGAGAAGCTCGGCACTTTGACAAACACCCTCAGCGACCAACCCAAAGAATTCTACGAACCGCTTGGTGATTGATTATTGACCCCGCCAAAAGGCGGCGTATCTGCGATATCTGCTATTGATGACAGGGAGAACTTTCACATCTTTACGCGAGGGCGAATGTGAGAAGTTTCCCTACAAGCCCACAACACAAAGTTACAGCCCAACTTTACAACACAAAGTTACAACACAACGTTACAACCCGAAGCTACAACCCAACTTTCCAACCCAAAGTTCCAACCCAGCAATTTGTAGAAAATGAACGTAGTACTTTTCGCTAACGAAAAGTACTACGTGCTTCGTTAAAAAACACGCAGGAAAAAAGGAAAAGGCACAGACTCAAGATACCAGACTCAAGACCACAGATTGAAGACAGAAAACTGACAACAGAAGTAAAATGTTAACAATTGAGTGGTTTTTATTCTTAACCCAAGTTACGCAGTTGTGAGGTTCTATAGGACTTTTTGATAGCGCCAAGGGCGATTTTTGCAAAAAGTCTTCACTACATTTGCGCTATCTGATCTATTCGGCGCAGCCGTTGTGGCAGAGTCAGGC
>Ga0315296_10000492_pt1 | contig 36100 bp, 26 predicted proteins | sample YL17G14_18_MG_FD_203921 | JGI IMG/M metagenome (GOLD analysis project Ga0315296, IMG submission 203921) | Sediment microbial communities from Yellowstone Lake, YNP, Wyoming, USA - YL17G14_18 | ecosystem: Environmental > Aquatic > Freshwater > Lake > Sediment | place: USA: Wyoming | collected... | reverse complement strand
CACGCTGGGGCGCGTGCGCGCGGAAGTGGCACAGCAAGTGCGCGCCGAGCAGCAGCCTGCAGCCCAACTCGAAGCCGTGACGTGGAGCGCCCAGGCCAGGCAGGCGCTCGAACTCGCCCAGCAAGAAGCGACGGAACTCAACCCGCGCCTTGGTCTTCCGAACTTCGTTGACACCGAGCATCTTCTCCTTGCTGTGCTGCGCGATACCGACAGCCCCGCCGCAAAGGTTCTGCGCGCCATGTCCGTTGACCCCGAGAGTGTGCGAGCGGAGATTTTGAGGCAGTTGGGCGAGCGCCCCGTGGTTACGGCCCGTGCTGAAAGGCCCGGGCGAATCAGGGAGATGATGAAGCAGTTGGCAGTGGAGCCTGGCGTGTCACGCCCTACGGTCAGGCCCAGGCGCATGAGGGCCACTCCGGCAATCAGGCGAATGGTCGCCGAGACGACGCTGACGGTGGACAGGTTCGTTCTCCCGCTTTTCGCCGCCGATGGGCTGCGCGAGCCGAGCGAAATCGAGTCGCTTCCCGGGCACATGCGCTGGCCGCCGGAGCAGATTGCGAAGCCTGCGCGGGAGGCTGCGGAAGCGGGGATTCCCGCCGTTCTGATTTTCGGCATTCCCGCTTTCAAGGACGAGATCGGCTCGCAGGCATTCGATCCGCAAGGGGTCGTGCAGCGCGCGGTGGCGGCGATCAAGAAGGAGGTCCCCGATCTTCTGGTGATAACAGATGTCTGCCTTTGTCAATACACGAGCCACGGCCACTGCGGGATTGTGAGCGAGGAGGGGGAGGTACTCAACGATCCCACGCTGCGGTTGATCGCGAAGACAGCGCTTTCACATGCGCAGGCTGGGGCAGACATTGTCGCCCCTTCGGACATGATGGACGGGCGCGTGCGCGCGATACGCGAAGCCCTCGACGGGGCACGCCTGGCGCGCGTTGCGATAATGGCGTATTCGGCGAAATATGCGTCGGCGTTCTACGGCCCGTTCAGGGAGGCCGCCGATTCGGCGCCCAAGTTCGGCGACCGGCGCTCCTACCAGATGGACCCGCGCAACGCGCGGGAGGCCTTGCGCGAGATCGCGCTCGATGTCGCCGAGGGGGCGGACATGGTGATGGTCAAGCCAGCGCTTGCTTACCTGGATGTCATTCGCCGCGCCAGCGCCAGCGTCAATGTGCCTCTCGCCGCCTACAATGTGAGCGGCGAGTACGCGATGGTCAAGGCTGCGGCGGAGAAGGGCTGGATGGACGAACGCGCCGTGGCGATCGAGATCCTGACCGCGATTCGCAGGGCGGGCGCGGACATGATAATCACCTACCACGCCAAAGACGCGGCGAAGTGGCTGAAGGAGTAGCGCCGTGGGGGTTCACCAGCCTGGGCCGCGGTCGCGGGAACTGATGCAGCAGGCGCGCAAACTCATGCCGGGCGGGGTGAGCAGCCCGGTGCGCGCATTCCGCGCGGTCGGCGGCGAGCCGCTGTTCATCGAGCGCGGCGAGGGGTGCCGCCTATACGATGCGGATGGAAGGGAGTACACAGATTGTCTTAGTTCGTGGGGCGCAGTCATCCTGGGCCATGCAGACCCAAGCGTTACTATGGCAGCCAGGCAAGCGCTTGAAAAAGGCTCATCATTCGGCGCGTGCACGCCGGGGGAGGTCGAACTTGCGCGCAAGATCGTGGATGCCGTGCCGGGCGTGGAGATGGTGCGCTTCGTATCGAGCGGCACCGAGGCGGTGATGAGCGCCGTGCGCCTGGCGCGCGCGTTCACCGGCCGCACGAAGGTAATCAAATTCGAGGGCGGCTATCACGGGCACAGCGACGGCCTGTTGAGCAAGGCCGGCTCGGGCCTCGCGACGTTCGGTATTCCTGAAAGCCCGGGTGTTCCGGCGTCTTTCGCAGCGGAGACGATGACCGTTCCATACAATGACCTTCAGGCAACCAGTCAAGCGCTTGCATCGCTTGCACGTGAAGTTGCCTGCGTGCTGGTCGAGCCGGTCGCCGGGAACATGGGAGTTGTGCTACCCGCGCCGGGTTTTCTCGACGGGCTGCGGCGGGCGTGCGATGAGCACGGCGCGCTCCTGCTGTTCGACGAGGTGATAACGGGATTTCGGGTCGGGCTCGGAGGAGCGCAGAGGCTATACGGCGTGATTCCCGACATCACGACAATGGGGAAAGTGATCGGCGGCGGGTTTCCGCTGGCTGCTTATGGCGGCAGAAGGGAGATCATGGAGAGGGTTGCACCGGCGGGCGACGTGTATCAAGCGGGGACTCTCTCCGGGAATCCGGTCGCTGTGGCAGCGGGGAGCGCGGCGCTGGATGTTGTGCGCCAGCCGGGCTTCTATGAGCGGCTGGAGGAATTGGGCGCGATGCTGGAGCGGGGGATGCGCGAATCCGCAGCGAAAGCCGGTTGCCGCGTTACCATCAACCGCGTGGGTTCCATGGTGACGATCTTCTTCTGCGATGGGCCTGTAACCGATTTCGCATCTGCTGCGCGGTCGGACGCGAAACGGTTCGCCGCATTCTTCCACGCGATGCTCGACGCGGGCGTTTACTTTCCTCCGTCGCGTCTTGAATCGGCCTTCCTGTGCGCCGCGCACACTCCCTCCGACATAGAGCGCATCATCTCCGCCTCCAAACCCGCCTTCCGCGCCGCAGCGTGATGGTACGCGCAAACGCTGCCGCGCCTTGCTCCAATGCCGGTGCCTGGGAAGGCACACGTGGCATTGAGGCGCTGCTTCGTATATACTCAGTAGGCTTCATCGCAAGAGGACCATACTACGGTGAGGCGCGATACCGCGCCACGCCAGAGTGATGGGCGGCTGAACCTACGCCGCTGAAACGGAGGACTAGCGTGACTGCTCCCAAGGAACTCGATCGCCGCTATGTCAACCGGCAGGTCGTGTTGCCGTATGGCCTGAGGGTCAGCGAGATCGAAGAGGCCGTGGCGGAAACCTACCGCCTTTTCCACGGCCTCAACGGCTACCTCGTTGGCGCCGGATTCCGGCCTCTGGAACAACTGCTCCTGGGCAATTCACTGTCCGGGATCATCTCTGAATTGCTAGTCAAGAACATCGCCAGGGCCTGTCCCACGCTTGAAGCGAATCTGAAAGCCGGGGGCTATCCGGACCTTCTTCCCAAGGGACACTATGCGTCAAACCTTGTGCTCAAAGGTGAAGAAGGCGTCGAGGTGAAGGCTTCCATTCAGAAAGGGGGATGGCAGGGCCACAATCCCGAGGCTTGCTGGCTGATGGTGTTCAGGTATGAGGTGGGGGGACACGACGCCCGACAGGTGCTACCGCTGACATTCATCGAGATCCTCTGTGCAAGACTGGCGAAATCCGACTGGTCATTCTCCGGGCGTAAGGGAACGTCTCGCCGCACCCCGACAGCCTCTATCACCGCGGCAGGTATCGAAAAGTTGCGCGCCAATTTCCTGTACAGGTTGCCCGGCGTTGGCGTGGGAAGACACCAATCGCTGACTGTGCAGCAGTGAAGCGAGATATGCGCGACCTGCGGATGCTAGAAGAGAGCTTGTTGCTGCTGAGCGACCTTCGAGGGCGCTCGGACTGACGTGCCATCGCTGTCCCCGTTGGGGACGAGCGACGCGAGGCGCGTAATAGCTCGAACGGCGATCTTGTAGAAGTCAAGGTCAGACTCAATCCCGATGCTTCGGTAGCCTACGGCGCAGGCGGCCGCGATGGTGGAACCTCCCCCCATGAACGGGTCCAAGACGATCCCCTCTCCTAGTGGCAGAGCAGCTCGGACGATCTGCCGCATGAAGCCTTGAGGCTTTAGGGACGGATGCGGCGCGATCTCTCGCTCAATGGCGCGGGTAGGAGAGCTCCTAATAACATCGCAGAAAGGGTGTTCTTCAGAGATACGACGGAGGCCTCCTGTCTTCCACTTCCGGAGATTGTCCTGGACACGGCCCTCGCATGGCTTTCTGAAGACGCCCCATGGCTCCCAGCAGGATCTAGGCATGACCGTGACCGCCGCAAACTCCTTGTGGGCGTTCTTTGGCCTGTCGCCCCCTCGCAAGGTCTGCACGAGACGGATGATCTCACCGCGTTTTTCGAATCCAGCCTGGATCAATGCCAAATAAACGAACTGCGAGACGAGGGGGTTGGTGGCTATGAACACATGGCCGCCGGGCACGAGCACGCGAAATACCCTTGTTGCCCAACGGCTGAAGAAATCAGTCAGGGATGCCTTGTCATCCTCCGTCAAGACCGTAAACCGAGGCACCGGGCTTCGGGTGCATCCATCGAACGCTGGTGGGATACGCCAGACACCACCCCGCCCGCCACGCAGCTTGCTCTTCTCCTCCGGCGTGTACTCCCTGAGGCCGTAGGGGGGATCGGTGACCACGGCGTGAACGCTGTTTGGGGCGCGTTGTTCCAACCATTCAAAGCAGTCCGCGTGAACGAGCTCGTATAGTCCCTGCCAGTTCGGTGGCATCTCGGTGAATGTGAGGGCTCCTGCGGCTGGCCGCAGCCCCGTTGGGGTGGGCTTCGCGCGTCGTGCATGAGGGCCATATTCCCCGAAGGCCTCGCGTAGAATAGCCGGCGCCTCTACGGGGTGATGGTAAAGAATGGCCTTGATATCGGTAGGCAGGTATCCAGCGAGCACATGGAATAGGCTCGCGTCCATGATCAGGGCTTTCGCGAGCCTTTCAATCATTGCGGTGGAAGGCCTGGCCTTGCCGGTTTCTAGACGTGACAAGTAGCCCTTTGTCACGCCAACAGCCCGAGCGAGGTCGCCGAGCGAGTGGCCTCGCGCGAGGCGTTCTGTGCGCAGGCAGCCTCCCAGATCCGAGCCACTCTGTGATATGGGCAACCGATGTGTCCTCGAAATCTTCCTCATTGCGCAAAAGTCTATCACGGTTTACCAAATAAGTCAACTGGATTTTGTGAGCGCGCATGGATCAGCCAGTGCCGGCCACGCCGAGCCTTCGGTTGATTTCAGCTTGGTCAAGGCCCGAGATGCCGATGATTTTTTCGCGCCAATGCGCTCCGCTTTCAATGGTCAGTTGCGATTTCGGCACGCCGAGCCAATCGGCGACCAGGGCCAGGCACATGTCGTTCGCCTGGCCCTCGACGGGCGGAGCGGTTACGCGGACAACGAGCGCGCCGCCCTCGACTTTGACTTCACACCGGGCGCTTCTTGGTTTGACGATCACCTTGATGCGCGCTGTTCTCTCGTCGTGCTTCGCCATTCGGCTCATTCCCTGCGCAGCCACCAGGGCAGGAGACAAGGTAGCTGTCCCGCAATTCGACCGTGGCGCGCGAAAGACCCTCCTCCCCCTTCGATGGGGCTCTTCAGGATCCCGAGGGAATTACAGGACAGCGGGCTTGCTGCCCGGGGAGGGGAATCCCGTGGCGGGAAAGAAGGCGAGGGGGCTTGCATGTCGGACAGGCGAGCGCACGATGACTGGAGCGCGACCATGAGCAGCGCGGAAGAAGGCGCAGCCCCGACCGGGAGCGAGCCCAAAGATCGGCGAGCGATGCCACCGTGGCTCTGTCTGTTGCTTCCGGCTTTGGGAGGGTGGCTGGGTTGGGGGATTCGAGGCCAGTTCGGGCACGAGGCCGGGGCCTACATCGCGGGGGCACTGATCGGCCTTTCGGTGGCGATGTGCTCGCGGCACGAGCAGGTCAGGCAGCGCGCCCTGCTGATCGGCGCTGCGGGGGCAATCGCAACGGGCTTCGGGGGGACGATCACATACGGCCAGACGAACGGCCTGATGTACAACACGGGCTGGGAGCACACCTACTGGTGGGGATTCCTGGGGCTGGCCGTGAAGTCGGGCATGTGGTTCGGCCTGGGCGCGCTGTTCATGGGCATGGCGGCGGGATACAAGAGGTATTCGCCGTGGGAGGTTCTCGGCATTACGGCGGGCATGACGGTTCTGTTCTACGTCGGATACCTTCTGCTGAACAAGCCATTCGATCCTGATCATCAGCGCCTGCCGCTGATCTACTTTTCGGACTTCGTAAACAAGGGAAAGCCCGACTGGGAGCCGCGCCAGGAATACTGGGGCGGGCTGTGGCTCGGGATGGTGGGCTTGCTGGTGTATGCGGCGGTGGTGAAGAAGGACGTGTTCACCACGCGCATCGGGCTGTGGGGAATACTGGGCGGGGCGATAGCGATGCCTGCCGCGCAGACGATCCACGCCTGGACTGTGCACCGGGCGGCAGCGGGGAACCCGGTGCTCCCGTGGATCAACTGGTGGTCGGTTTTCGAGACCAGTTGCGGGTTCATCGCCGGGTTCATCATCGCCATCGGTTGGGTTATCACCGAGCGTCAGCACCGCCCGCTCGATGACGAAGGATTCGGCGGAACTGCTTCTCCCGCCACTACCTGGGCCTTGGGACTGATCGCGCTCGCCACTTTCGCCGCGTTCCTTTACAGCCCGGCGTGGAAAGGGCCATTTCCCGAAAGCCGTCCCGAAATGATGTTCCCGTTCATAACCGGCGGAACCTGGATCGCATTTGCATTCACCGGGCAGTTGGGGCAGTGGGCCGTGCTGCTGGTGCTGCTCACTGTTTGCGCCGCGCAGAACATCACCGATAACTGGGCAGAGAAGGGCTGGATAGTGTCCGACTGGCTGCGGCCTGTTGCTTACCTCATAGCCGCAGCATTGCTCCTGGCTGCATGGCGACTCTCGCGCAAGCATCGCGGCGGCGTGAGGCTGGCCGCGGGCGCGCTGACAGCGGTCGGGTTCATCCACATCACCGCCAGCATGGTGAAGACTTGGGTGAACGACATCACCCTCTCAACGTGGGGCGTTCTTCCGGCCAGGCCGGCCGACCCGGGGCAGTGCCAGGGCATCCTCATGGGGGTGGTTAACGAGTCTGCGTATATCTGCGCGTTTCTCGCGATCGCCGCGCTGGCGTGGTGGGGAGCCTGCCGCGCGACAGCCGTGCTCGAGGGCTGATGAGATCCTTCGGCCGCCCGCCAGTTGGCGGGCTGGGGGACTCAGGATGACAGGTAAGGGCCCGTGGGCCGGCTCGTATTCCGGCGTTCGACCATCTCAGCACACCTGCGTTCTCAACCCAGCATCTCAAAAATCGCCCAACATATGGTATAGGCGGCCAGAGAACGAAGCACGGGAGGCGCCACAATGCCAAGCATTCGCTGCCAACCCGTGTGCGTGCTCTGCGCGGCCGTGCTTCTGAGCATTCTCTTCTGTGCGGCAGCCGGGGCCGTCACCACGGGCATCGTATCGGGTACCGTAACGGACGCCGAGACGAAGCAACCGCTCTCGGGGGCCAACGTCCAGGTCGTTGGAACTGACCTGGCCACGGTAACCGACGCATCGGGGCGTTACGTGATTACCAACGTGCCGCCCGGATCGCAGAACATCAAGGCTGGTCTTGTCGGCTATGAGGACGGGGTCGTTTCGGGCCTGGTCGTAGTCCAGGACCAGACCGCGGCGTGCGCGGTCGCGCTGCGCAAGACAGTGCTGGAGGTCAAGGGCGCAGCAGCCGAGGTAACCGCGCCGCGCGTTGCTCTGCGGCAGAGTGTTACGGCCACATCGTATTCCGTAACGCCGAGACAGGAGCAGATGGTGCGCGGGCAGCCCAATGACCTCTACCAGTTCTCGGGCGTGATCTACGCTGAGCCGGGCGCTGTGCCCGACTCGGACGACTACCCCCACATCCGCGGTGCGCGCGACGACCAAGTCGGCTACATGCTGGAGGGCATACCCATAACCGAGCCCAACAACAATGTGTTCGCGACCAACATCGTAACCGTCGGGCTCAGCCGCCTGGAACTCTACAATGGCGGCTATCCTGCCCAGTATGGGGGCTTCGTGGGCGGGATCGTCAACGAGGTAGTCAAGCGCGGCGACCAGGTGATGGGCGGGTTCAGCGACACGAGCATCGGAGTCCCCTGGGACTACCGCGACCAGATATGGGAACTGGGGAATGTTGACGACAGGTGGAACTGGTACTTCCAGTCCAACATCTGGCAAAGTAACTTCAGCGAGAACAAGTTCACGAGCGCGGCGCCGGCCTCTTCCGACGCGATATTCAAGGCCATCTACGACGCCGGCAGCAAGGACAAGGTTACCGTTCTCGCGAACACCGGCTACGCCCGCTACCTTTTCCCCTATTGGCACACCCTGGGCTTCGAGTCGAATATCGGCGATTTCGTTGATGCGCCCTATGGACAGGACTACGGCCGCCAGGGATACAACATTGCGGCCGTCAGCCTGAGCCACAACGTGAGCGCGAAGACATTCTGGAGCCTGCGCGCTTTCCAGGTTGCGAACTGGCTGCGCATCAACCTGACGAGCGACACCCAGGGGTTCTGGATGCAGCGGCAGCAGCGCATGAACGGGCTGCAACTCGATTACACGAGCCAGTTGACCCCTTCGCACTTGCTGAAGGGCGGCGTGTGGCACATTCCCAGCGATAACTTCCTGCGCGGCGCGATAAACATCGGCGCGCCGTTCGGTCCTTACGACTACACCGCTGACAACGACACTACCAACTGGCAGGCATACCTTGCGGACACATGGCAGGCAAGCAAGCGGTTGACGCTGAACCTGGGGGTCCGGCACGACAGGATGAAGTATGACCGGCTCTCCTACCCTGCGCTCGACCTGAGCCGCACTAGCCCGCGCCTGGGGGCAACCTATCTGCTCAGTGCGAACACCATGCTGCGCGCATCCTGGGGCGAGTATGTGCAGATGCCGCCCGCCCAGAGGGTCGGAGTGGTTTTCGCGGACAACTTCCCGGATCAGCGCGACATTCTGTCCTCGATGCAAGAGGGCCGCAGCGACCTGAAGCCCCAGATTGACACCTCTTTCGACCTGGGATTCGAGCGAAAGATGGGGAGAAGCAGCCTGCTGTCTGCATCCTACTTCCGCCGGAAGAGCCGGCAGATGGCCCAGCGCTGGGTGGGAGCATCGGACGACGTTTTCGATCCGGACGCTCCCTTCCGCTACGCGTCGAACGGGCGCGGACTGTCGGAAGGCGTGGAGGTGAAACTCGACCGGCGCCTGGCGCACGATGTAAGCGGCTGGCTTTCATACACCTACCTGAAAGCCAGGGCGACCAGCGGGGCGGCGAACCAGTATCCGCTTGGCTCGCCATTCGGCTTCGACACCGGAAACGTCAACGACATGTTCTACGTTGACTGGGACCAGCGGCACACGGCCGCGCTGGCCCTGGACTGGAAGCGCAGCAAGTTTCACATCAACCCGTGGGTGTCTTTTGGAAGCGGCTATATCTACGGCCAGAGCGGGGCTGATGTTGGCGGAAACGACTACCAGCACGGCACAAACCCGACCTTCACCCAAGATGGCGTAACATACCCGGCGGGCACTTTCACCAACGTACCTATCCTCGTCAATGGACAATGGCAGCCTAGTACTCCCAGCGCACTGCGAACTGGAAGCCACCACACTCTCAGCCTGAACATCACCTATGACCTGTCGCCGCGCCGGCAGGTTTACCTGAGCCTCTACAACCTGCTGCGGTCGAGCAGGGCTACCAACCTTGTGTGGTATGACCCGAACACCGGCGCGGTTCTCGGATACCATCCGCCGGAGGGCACTCCGAGCGGGGACAACCCTGGCACCATCGCATACACGCCCTACACGGTAACGCCGCCGTTCTTCGCCGTGATCGGCGTGCGACAGTCTTTCTAGGTCCGCCTACCACTTCTGGCCAAAGCACGGGGCCGCCCGGCGGGGCGGCCCCGATGCTTTGTGGCTATGACGATGAATGCCATCGCTGAATCCCCTCCGGGAGTGGCGTCGATCTGACGGAGGGGGGACTGGATAGTTGGCTTAAGGAGGGAGGCCACACTTGACCGGCAGGCCGCTCGCAGGTACAATGGCGCAGAGACAGTCGCACTCAGGGGGTATCAGATGCACAGGGAACTGCGGAAGCTATTGCCGAGCGCCACAGGGTTTTCCGAATTCGCGATAGCAGTGATGGCCGACATCAGGGGTTTTACTGCGTTCAGCACGCGGCAGGACTCCAGCGGCGTCGCAGAGTTCGTCAAGAGGGTCTACATAAAGGTGATGGACGAGTATTTCCCTCAAGCTCGCTTCTTCAAGCCAACGGGCGATGGCCTGCTGATAATAGTCCGCTACTCGGGCGACAATCTGGGGGAGGTAGCCAAGGGCACTGTCGAGGCCTGCCTCAAGCTGGTAACGGATTTCCCGTCGCTTTGCGCTGACGATCCGATGGTGAACTTTGACGTTCCGCACAACCTGGGGATCGGATTGTCAAGGGGGGCGGTATGTGGCCTGCTCTCGCGGGCCAAGATACTGGATTACTCAGGCAGGCCGCTCAATCTGGCAGCGCGACTGGCGGATCTGGCGAGGCCTAGCGGAATCGTGTTCGATGAAGGGTTCAGGTTGGACCTGCTCACTGCCCCAATATCCGAGCAGTTTGAAAAAGAAAGCGTTTACGTGAGAGGCGTGGCGGAGTCGCAGCCGATCATCGTCTACTACACGAAAGCCAGTACCGTCATTCCCGCACGGAGCATGCAGCCAATTCGAGAACCGGAGTGGCGTGTTCACGAGCAAGAGCATACTTTGAAGGAAATCAAGACTATTGGGGGCCACTTCCTCATGTTGTTGCCAAGCAGGGCTGCACACGCCGGCAAGATCTCGATCGAAGTGCGGTATCCCGGAGTGAGAAAAGGGAGGAGTGTGAAAGGGATTAGCGGATACCATTTGTTCAAGCAGTTCCAGTACTCCGTGGATGCAGGAGAGCCTCGACTCTACATCGACTACGCCGCGCTCGCGTCCTTCCTACAAACCCAGGGAGTAAGGGATGCGTTCAAGGTCAAAATTGCTGTGAAATACCCCGAGGCATGAGACTCCGTCTTCGGCCGAGCACTCCTACCAACATCGGTGTTGTCTTCGCGCTCTGGACGCCGATGCCAGATCGCCAAAGGCACCGCGAGCGCAAGCTAGCCCGCAAGCCAAGCGCCCTTCGTTAGCCTTCATCCAGAGGAGTCAAGCCGCGTCTTGCCGAGGAGGGAGGAGCAGATGTCGGCGCGGGAGATGATGCCTACAAGTTTGCCGTCGCGCACGACGGGTATGCGCTTGATTCCTTTCATCTGCATCACCGCGGCGGCTTTCAATACAGGCGTGTCCTCGGTTACTGCGATCGCGCCTGCCGTCATCACGTCGCGCACCGTGGCCCGGCGAACGAAATCCGCGCGCGCCTCCATGAACTCGAAGTCTGCAGCGTATCTATCGTCATCATATATCTCGGCATAGCGCGGCAAGAGGCAGCGGATCAGGTCGCCCTCGGAGATCATACCGACGAGTTCGCCGGCCTGGTCCACGACAGGCAAACCTGAGACGTGGTTCTCCTGCATCAGTCTGTTGGCCTCCTCGACCGTTGTCTCAGGCCGGACGGCCACGACCTGCCTGCTCATCACCTGACCCACCCGCATTTTTCTCCTCCGGTTTGGGGTTCGGCGCTCGAAGAGCAAATCCCTTGCCTTGACGGTGCACCTGGCCGGTTGTAGAATTCCGCAAGATGCCCAGGCCGTCAAAACCATGTGCGGTCATTTTTGACCTCGATGGCGTCATTCTGCGCGGGGAAAATGTGATCCCATCCGCACCCCCGGCGCTGCAGGCACTGGCTGCGGAGGGCGTGCAGACTTTCTTCCTGACGAACAATTCCACCAGGACGCGGGCTGATTACGTGTCCCTGCTGTCGCGGGCGGGGATCTCGTGCTCTGAGCAGCAGGTGATGAGTTCCGCTTATGCCACGGCGATCTACATGTCGGAGAACGGGTTCAAGGGGGGCCTGGTGCTGGCGATCGGGGAGCGAGGGCTGCAGCAGGAACTGCAGGCAGCAGGCATGCAACCGATCAGGCCGCCGAAGTTCCAGGGGGCGCAGGCCGTGGTGGTGGGGCTGGATCGGAAATTCAACTACGAAGCGCTTTTCTGCGCGCAGCAGGCGATTCTTGCGGGCGCCAAGTTCATAGCCAGCAACAGCGACGGCACCTATCCCACCGAGAACGGCATCAGCCCGGGCGCGGGAAGCATCGTGGCTGCTGTGGCGGCAGCGACAGGAAAGAGCCCGCTCGTGATCGGCAAGCCGAATACATTCATGCTCGACCGCCTTCTGGGGCATATCGGGTGCCCACCTGCGCGCGCGCTTCTGGTTGGCGACCGGCTCGACACCGATATTCAACTGGGTCGCAAGGTCGGCATGATGACGGCCCTCGTGCTGACGGGCGTTGCCACGCGGCAGGCCGCCGAACAGGCCGGGCCGGAGCAGCGCCCGGATGCAATCATCGAGGACCTTGGCGAACTGCGTTCACTTTTTGACTGGTGACAGGAGGGTGAAATGGACGCGATAGAATGCATCAAGACCCGGAGGAGCATCCGCAATTACAGCGCCGACCCGGTGCGCAAGGAGGTGATCGAGGAGATCATTGACTGCGCCCGGCTGGCCCCCACCGGCAGGGGCGAGCAGCCGTGGGAGTTCGTCGTCGTGACGGACGAGAACACGCGCAAACGCATCGCGGAACTTGCGGACTACGGAAAGTTCATCGGCACCGCGCCGGTGTGCGTGGCCGTTTTTTGCAAGGATACTACATACTACCTGGAAGACGGGTCGGCGGCTACGCAGAACATCATGCTCGCGGCCCACGCATACGGCCTAGGGTCCTGCTGGGTTGCGGGGGATAAGAAGCACTACTGCGGCCTGATCGCCGAACTGCTGGGCGCGCCGAAGGGCTGCAAGTTGGTGAGCCTGATATCCATCGGCCACCCGCTTGAGAAGCCGCAGCGCAGCAAGCGCCCGCTGTCAGAGGTCCTGCACTGGGAGCGCTTCTGACGCGGACATCTTGGAGTGCGGCGGCAAGCCGCCGCTTTCAAAGCGCCGACACGTCGGCGCGCTCCATAGAACGGCACTGGACATGTCGAGAGGCATGACGATTGCTCTGACGATTGCTGGCTCTGATCCGTCTGGAGGGGCAGGGCTGCAGGCGGACCTGCGCACCTTCGCAGCGTTCGGCGTTTACGGCTGCGCGGTCGTTACTGCCCTGACCGTGCAGAACACGCAGCGCGTTCTTTCGGCGCGCATCGTCCCGCCGGGATTCGTGCGCGAGCAATTGGACCATCTCCTCGCCGATGTTCGCCCACATGCAGCAAAGACGGGGATGCTCGGCACTGCGAGCATCGTCGGCGAAGTGGCGCGCGCGATCGCGCAGCACCGGCTGCCGAACCTCGTTGTTGACCCGGTGATGCGGGCGAAGGACGGCAGCGCATTGCTCGATGAAAAGGGCACGCTCGTGCTCAAGGAAAGGCTGCTGCCGCTTGCCGCGTTGGTAACGCCCAATGCATTCGAGGCCGCTACTTTGTCGGGCGTCGAAGTAGAAACGCTCGATGATGCAAGGCGAGCTGCAGAGAAACTGCTGGCAATCGGCTGCCGGGCTGTGCTGATCAAGGGAGGGCACCTGAGGCGCGAAAAGGGACAGGTGGTTGATCTATTCTACGATGGCTCCTTTCGCACGTTCGCGCACCCTGCGCGGCGAGGAGAGGTTCACGGGACGGGCTGCGTTCTCTCTGCGGCCATCGCGGCAAGCCTTGCGAAGGGCAGGTCGCTGATCGAGGCAGTGGGCGAGGGGCACGAGTTCCTGAGCCGGGGCCTGGCCAGAGCGCAGAAGGTCGGGCACGGCCGCAGGTGCCTGTTGTAGCCACACACTTCAGTGTGCGCGTCGTAATGGGCGCGGCTTCTCCTGAAGCCGCGAATTGCGCGGGCTCAGGAGATCCCGCGCCCACCCCGCGGGCTAAAGCCCGCGGCTACGATGTCGCCGGCCTTGGGGCGGAGTAGTGGCGCACGTAAGCGTTGACCACGCTGGCGGCGGGGCCGTCCATGCGCATGGTTCCCTGCTCGAGCCAGATAGCGCGCGAGCACAATTCGGTAACGCGCGGAAGGTCATGGGAGACGAGGAAGATAGTAACCCCTGAGTTGCGCAGTTTCCTCATGTGCTCGATGCACTTGAGCGTGAACTGGCGGTCGCCTACCGCCAGCACTTCGTCCACCAGCAGAACGTCGGCCTGAATCTGGGTGGTGATTGCGAAAGCGAGCCGTGCGGCCATGCCGGTGGAGTAGGTTCGCAGCGGCGCGTCAACGAAGTCGGCGATCTCGGCGAACTCGACGATCTGGTCGTATCTTTCGCTCACCTGTCGGCGGGTGAGCCCGAAAAGCGAGGCGTTCAGATAGATGTTATCGCGGCCAGACAGGTCGGGCTGGAATCCGATGCCGAGTTCGAGGAGGCCGACGACCCTTCCGCTGGTGTGAAGGCGGCCGGACGTTGGGCGGTAGATGCCGCCGACAATGCGAAGCAGCGTGCTCTTGCCGGAACCGTTTCTGCCGATGACGGCAAGCATCTGGCCCGCAGGGACCTCGAACGAAATGTCGCGCAAGGCCCAGAACTCGTCGCGCCCGCGGCGGCGAATAGCGCCCAAGACTGCCTGCTTGATAGTGTAGGCGCGATGGTGCGGCACGACGAAGCGCCGGGAAACGTTTTCAACGGCAACAGCAGGTTCTCTCGCCATCACCCCACCACCGCGAATTCCCACTCGTAGCGCCGGAACAGCACGTAACCCAACACCAATACCACCAGCGAAACTGCCGCCGACACCCCGAGAAACTGCCAATACTGCGGCAGCAGTTTGTCCGGCTCGTTCAACGGCACCACGCCGCGATAGGCCATCAGCAGGGGCGTCATTGGATTGAGGAAATAGGCAGTCTTTACCCACTGCGGAAACATCTCCGTCTCGAGCACCTTGCGAACCGGATAGACTATGGGACTGAAGAACATCCACATCTGAAAGACCGCCGTCAGCAAGAACTTCACATCGCTGTAGAACACGCTCAGCGAACCCACGAACAGCATCAACCCGAACGTGAACGCGACCTGTATTACCATCGCGAGCGCCGCCAGGGGCAGATACCCCCAGTTCACGGTCACGCGCACATACGCGAAATAGATGCAGAGCACCAGCATCGCGAACAGGAAATGCACCAGGTTCGACCCCAACGTGGTCAGCGGGAGGATCAGGCGTGGAAAATACACGCGCTTCAAGAGCCCCACGTTGGCCGCAAACGACACCGCCCCGTCAAGCACCGCCTGGCTGAAGAACATCCACGGGAAGAACGCGCTCATCAGCAGAACCGAGTAGTTCTCCTCCCCAAGGCGCATGATATACTTGAAGATAACGACGAACGTTACCACCTGCGCCAGCGGCAGCAGCATGGACCAGACGAAACCCAGCACGCTGGACTTGTAGCGCAGTTTCAGGTCGCGCCTGATGAAGTTCACCAGCACGTCGCGGTACTGCCACAACTCGCGCAAGGTGCCCATTGCTGCCGGGAGTAGAGTTCATCGCGCGACCGGCTATTTCCTGTCTGAAGGTTTCGCGATCAGGGGGCGCAGGCGGCAGGGCGCGCGGCGCAGGTGCAGAAAATCGGGTGCCATGGCCTCTCATCAAGTCAGGGCCGTCAGGCCGGACGAATGGCCTGTTTACTGGCGGGCGATGGCCCAGGCGTTTCGGGGCACCGCCGATGATGTCGCTGTCTGGCAGCGCATCCTCGAAAGCGACCCCGAGAACCATTCCGACAACATGCTCGCGCTCACCCGCGATGGAAGCCTCATTTCGTCCTGCCACATCGCCCCCAGGACGATGCATTACGGGGAAGCATTGGTCAGGGTCGCAGGCATTGCCAGCGTGTTCACCGTGGTTTCCGAGCAGCGCAGAGGGTATGCCACCGCCCTGCTCGGCGAGGCCGTGGCGAGGCTGCGCCAGCGCAGCTTCCACCTCGCGATACTTTCGACTACCATTCCGGGTTTCTATCACCGGTTGGGCTGGCAGACCATCCCGAAAACTGCCAGGATCTGGCGGCTGCGCCGAAACGCCCGGGGCCGCCATCCAGCAGCGCGCCAGTTCGACGGGATCAATGACCTGGCGGCTGTGATGAGCATCCACAGCGCATGGGCTCCGCGCGCGGTGGGCATGCTCGTGCGCTCGGAAGAATTTTGGCGGCGCAATATCTGGTATCAGGAGGACAGAGCCGGCTTCCTCGTGGGCGACGTGCGCGGCAGTGCCGCAGCCTATGCCAGGACCCGGCTGCGGCCCGGAACCCGCGAGCCGCCGGGGCTGGCTACTCTGCAGGAGGTTGCGTGGGATGCCGATCCGCAGCCTCTCGGCGAGGTGATAGCAGCCGCGCTGACGGCGGCATGGCGTGCCGGAGCCTCGCTCGTATGCGAATCAATCCCTCCCCAGTCGCTTCCGCCCCACCTGTTCGAGGGGTACGCTGAGAAGGACTCGGAGAAGGTGTTGACTGACTTCATGGGCCTGGTGCTCGATTGGCAGGGCCTAGCCGAGGCCCTGCAGCCGGCACTGGAGGTCCGCCTTGCCGCCGCCGAGACTCCGGTTTCAGAACAGGACATCGTTATCATCGTGGACGGGCAGCAGGCGCGGTTGCGCGTATGCCCGCCGCGAGTTGAGGTCGGGGCAGGGTCACCGCTGCCTTTCAGACAAGAGCACACGACGACAATCCGGCTGGACTCGGCGGGCGCAGTGCGCTTGCTGTTTGAAGGGTGGGATGCGCCAGCGCTTGCCGTGCCGAGCGTCCCGCCTGAGGCGGCCTCCCTGATGCGCGTCATGTTCCCGCGCGTGTCCTTCTACCACTGGACGCAGGGCCACTACTAGGACCCTGTCGCGACAATACTCCACTGTCATGTTGAGTCCCGATCCGCCAGCCGGCGGACGGGACGAAGCATCCGAGTACCACGAGAATGATGGGATTCTTCGTCCGCCGGCTGGCGGACTCAGAATGACAGACAGGGAAGGGATCAGAATGACAGTGAAACGGTGCTTTCGGACGCGGTCGCGTTGGTGCCGGAGGGGGGAATCGAACCCCCACGCCCCTTGCGGGGCCCGGGATTTTAAGTCCCGTGCGTCTGCCAGTTTCGCCACTCCGGCCAGCCATATGCTATGCGACACGAGAGCAAGCGTCAATGGGGGCGGCTTCTCCTGAAGCCGCCATCTGACGGGGCAAACTCGCGGGGTCGGCCTTCGACTCGGCTCAGGGCAGGGGAGACCCCACGCCCGCATAAGGATCATGCTATAATCTGACAGATTGTGATGGAAATCGGCGAGAGGATACGCTCGGCGGCGCGGCTGGTTGTGAAACTGGGAAGCGCCGTGGTTACGACGGAGCGCGGCGATGTTGACCGCGCGCGCATCGCGGACATCTGCGCCCAGGTTGCGGAACTGCATCGCTCCGGCAAGCAGGTGATAATCATCACCTCGGGGGCCATCCGCGCTGGGTTACATCGCCTTCGCAGCCATTTGCCCAAGGGCAACCAGGCCGCCAAGACTCACGGCCTGCCCTTGCGCCAGGCTGCCGCCGCGGTTGGACAGAGCGAACTCATAACCTGCTTTCGCGACTCGCTGGCGGCGCACGGAATTGCCGCCGCCCAGGTGCTGGTAACGCAATCCGAGATCGCCGACCCGCGCCGCCATCTGCACCTGCGCAATCTGCTCTTCGGCCTGCTGGGTGAGCATCGCGCCGTGCCCGTGCTCAATGAGAACGACCCGGTGTCTGCTCGCGGGCTGGAGATCGGCGAGAATGATCGCCTGGCTGCGCTCGTCGCGGCGAGAGTGGATGCAGACCTGCTCGTCTTGCTCTCGGATGTGGAGGGATTCTTCACGTCTGATCCCAGAACCGACCCGGAAGCGAAACTGATCCCCGTCGTGGCCCAGATAACCCCTGATATTGCACGCCTGGCGCGCGACACCTCGACCGATGCAGGCACGGGCGGGATGCAGGCCAAACTGGAGGCCGCGCGAACGGCAGCCAAGTCGGGGATTCTGATGGTCGTCGCGAAAGGCAGCCAGCGGCGCGTTCTGCTGCGCATTGCAGGCGGCGAGGCCGTCGGCACCCTGTTCGTGCCCGGGTCCACTCGCATTCGCCTGCGCAAGCGCTGGATCGCGTTCGCTCGCCGCCCGGCGGGCTACCTGGTGGTTGATGATGGAGCGGCGCGGGCGCTGGTGGAGCGCGGAAGCAGCCTGCTGCCGGTCGGGGTGGTCGAGGTTGGCGGCGATTTTCGACGCGGCGACACAGTGAGCGTGCGCGACCTGGCCGCCAAAGAGATTGCGCGCGGCCTCGTCAACTTCAGCGCTGAACAGGTGCGCAGAATACGGCGCATGAAATCAAACGAGATAGAATCTGTGCTGGGCGCGCGGCACTTCGACGAAGTCATCCACCGCGACAACCTGGTGGTGCTCTGATCGGTTCGCTGCAGGAGGGCGGCGGGGGACAGAGCCCCCGCCCTACAGGGTGAGGGCGCCGCTGGTCAGGAGACCGTTGACGCGGTTGTATTCCTCGACTGTGCCAACATCGGACCAGAAGCCGCTCAACTCGAAGCCCAGAACCAGCCGGGCCTGATCAATCAGCGCAATGACAGCCTGCGGGAGTTCGTATTCGCCGCGCTCCGACTTGGGCAGAGCGCGCAGCGCGGGGAAAATCTGCGGCGTGAGAATCATCACGCCCGCGTTGTTCCATTTGCTGGACGATGTTCCGGGCGGTGGCTTCTCGACTATAGCCGTTATGCGGTGGCCGTCGCGATAAACCGCCGCGCCAGCCCAGGGATCGTCAGTCTCGTTCAGGCCAAGCAGCGCATCGCAAGGCTGTTCGGCAAACCGCTGCAGGATTGCTCCGTAGTTGTGATGGCTCACGAGGATATCAGCAAAGGTGAGCAAGAAGGGCTCGCTGCCGACGAACTCTTCTGCCAGCAGGGTTGCCGAGCCGCTGCCAGTCTGCTCGTGCTGGCGCTTGTATGAGATTTGAAAACCCCATTGGGCGCCGTCGCCGAAGTGCTGCTCCATCTTTTCCGCCAGCCAGCCGGTGATCATCAGGGCCTGCGTGATCCCCGCCTGCTGCAAACCCAGCAGGATGTACTCCGCCAGCGGCTTGCCTCCAAGCGGAAGCAATGGTTTGGGCATCGCATCAGTGAGCGGCCGCAGCCTCTTGCCCCTTCCGGCTGCCAGCAGCACCGCTTTCATTATCGTTCACCTTATCGGGTAGCGGCCGCGCTCGTGAACCGTCCCGTAGAGGGTGAGATCGACTCCGGGGCGGCTGATGCTCGGCATCAAGCAACCTTCATCTTCAGGTATGAAATCGCGTGAGAGACGTCGCCCAGGGGGTCGTCGCCGCCCTCGCGCTCTACGGTCAGATACCCATCGAAGGCAGCGTCTTGGAGCGCAGCGATGTATGCGTCCCAATCAACGTCGCCCTCGCCCAGCGGCACCTCCTCCGCGCGGCCGTCGGCGTGCCTGATACCGTCCTTGGCGTGCGTGTGCGCGATGTACGGTCCGAGTTCGGCCACTCCGCGCACGGGATCGAAGCCCTTCATTGCAAGATTTGCCGGGTCGTAATTCACCTTGGCTCCCCGGCTGCCCACGCTGTCCATGAAAGCGCGCAGCACGGCCGGCTCCTCCGGCCCCGTTTCCGTCGCCAGGCACACGCCCATGCTGTCGGCGTAATCGCCCAGTTCCTTCAGCAGCGCCTGCGCCGTTTTCCACTCAGGGCTGTTCGGGTCGTTCGGGATATGCCCGACGTGGGTGGTGATCACCTGCGTGCTGAATGCCAATGCAAGGCTGACCTGATCCATGATGCAAGACTTGAGCAGTTCCGCGTTGGCGGGGTCGGTGTAGGGCCGGCCGTAGTCGGCGCAGAGCGCGCTGACCTCCATCCCCTCGCGGCTCAATTGCGTCATGATCTCCCGGCGCTCCATCGCGCTGATCTCATCGGGGTCCAGGTCGCCGCCGGCAGTCCACAGTTGCACGCCCTGCGCTCCCAGGCGCGCCGATGTGGAAATCGCCTCGCGCAAGGGCAACTTCAGGTTCGACACCATCACTCCGATTCGAAGCATAACTCACACCTCCCAGTGTTATTCGTGCGACTCTACTGCGTCCTGGCGCCCGCAAGCCGGTGGACGATCGTGATAGATTCGCCCGGCGCGAGCGTCTTCTCGGGCGAGAAAAGTTCCAGGTTTAACCGCCCATCGCGGTGCCAGTTCAGCAGGCATTGATCCACCTGCGCAGCATCGAAACCCTGGCGCACCCCCCAGCCTTTCTTCAAGTTGACCGCGGCCCACTGTCCCGCAGGCATTGCGTCGCCCGAAAGCGTCCTCTCCCACTCGTCGCCCTTCGCGCGCGGCCGCAGCGAAATGCTGCGCTGTCTGCCTGCCTGGGTGCGATACGATACCTCGACCTGGTCAATCGGCCCGAGGAAGAATTCCGGGTGGATTCGCACCCGCGTCGTCTGCTGCTCGTTTGAAGTGTTGATCAGCACCGAACGTATTGCAACCGAGCCGTCCTCGCTGACCTCGATCGTCCGCTGCAGGGTGAGCCCGTTCTTCAGCAGCGCGGACATGCTCACGCGGAGGCCCGGCTCGTCAACCTTGTAGTCGTATCGCTCCCTCCAGCCCGGGCCGCGGTAGTGCGGGCGGCTGTATTCCTCGTAGCCCCCGCTGCGCGGATAGCCATCATCGCCCGGGTCCGGCTGGCGAAACATCTCCGCTCTCGCCGCCTTGTCATGGATGCTGATGATGCGGCCGCCCAGTTCGGGCACGATATCCACGCGCACGCGCCCATTCTCAAGCCTGACCACAGGCCATCCCTGGTTCCTTTCCTCCACGCGCTTCTTGTAATCTGCCAGGCTCATCCCCTCGCTGATGTTGGTGGTGCCGCTGCGCTCGGCGACCTCGAAGAACTTTCTGACCAGCGCGGCATATCCGCTCGACGGCTTAGGCTGATAGTTTCCTGCGACTACTCGGTAAAGAGGAGCGCAGCGCACGATCTCGACGTATTGGACAGGGAGGCGCGCCAGTCGCACGCGCTCGCGCACCTCGGCGTTGTCGGCCAGGCGTTCCGCCTCATCGAAAAGGCTCTTCGCCTTCGCAATCATCTCCGGGCTGAGGTGCGGCTTGGTGGGCGGGTCGAAGATGTGGCAGTGGATACGTTCCCTCTCCACCTTGTCATGCATCAGTTTGATGTAGCGCGCGATCGGCGCGGCTGCTTTTCCATAGACGCCCTGCAGAAACTCCCGCATCGCTGTGCCCGCATCATAATTCGGGTCCCAGAGGAACTTCGCCAGCAGGTAGGCCCGCAGCGCGCCGAACTCCCCTCCCCCTCCGCTGCTGTAAGCGCCCTGCTCGAAGATCCCGCGCACATTGTTCTTCGCGTATAACTGGATGTTCGGCTTCAGCACGCGCAGGTTGGGGTGGGGCATGATGTAGTTCGCGAAATTGGTGGTGTAGTCCCAAACATAGAGCCTGTTGGCGACCTTCGCCCAGCCCTCCAGGTCCTGCTTGAAGGTGCGGTTCTCGGGGCAGGTGGCGAGCGGGTGGGAGAAGCAGCACTCGATGCTGCACAACCGCACGATCACGTTCGGGCGCGGCCTGATAGTCTTGGGCGGCTTGCGCGTGTACTGATAGGCGAGCGTGTCAATCGCAGCATTCGGGAATTCCTTCTCGACGATCTCGGCCACCTGGTTCACGAAGTTGAGCACCGTCCCGGCGTGGCTTTCTTCGCGGTCATCGAGCGCCTTGCAGTTGACGCACTCGCACCAGCGGCCCCAGTCGTTCTGAGACACCGAGACGATCTGGGCCTTCGGATTGTCGCGCAGCCACTGCTTCACGCGCTCGGCTACCAGGCGCACCACTTCCGGCTTCGTGAGGCACAACTGAGCGTGATCCGCCGTGCGCTTGCCGTTGATCTCCGAGTAGTATTCCGGATGCTCCTTGAAATACTGGTCTGGAGGAAGGAGCGGATAGAATGTGTGCACGAACCCCACGTAGGTTACCTTGCCTCCGCGCGCGTCATCCAGGCGCGATGCGCTGCTGTTCACGCGATTGCGCGCTGCCCAGTCGGCATCCCAGCCTTCCGTCCAGAAAGGCTCGCGGTATTCCAGCACCGGAACATGGGTGACATTCAGCGGCCCCACCTGCACGCGCTTCATCTTCGGTATCTTGCTGACCTTGGCGGTGAACCACCTGCATCCGAGCACATCCTCCAGGAACGTATAGACCGCATACATGCTCCCCCGCAGCCGCCCGCCAGCCAGTATCAGGTGGCCCCCGGATGTCCTGATTACGAAGCCCTCGTTGCCCAGGCTGGCCCAGTCAATCCGCTCGCCCAACTTGCGGAGATGCTCGCTGTCGCCGACAAGTATCTCGTGCGCGCCCATCGGCCTGCCGTCATCGGCGATCGGAAGTTCGGCGCCCGAGATTTCCTTCAGAAAGCGCTGCAATTCGGCCGCCGCGTGCTTCTCCGACGGCGACGCATTGGCGCTGACGACGATGCGGAAGTCGCTCTTGCCGCCGTCGGCAATCAGCAGCCGCTCGGCAGCCCGCGCGCTCGATGCTGCAGACCCCACTAACGCCGCTGCTACCATTGCCCCTGCCATGATATTCACCCCCTTCTCCTTTCGTCCGGATTTCCGATCTGTTTCGTCTCGCGGCGCTGTTGTCCTTCCTGCGCGCGGAAGAAGGATTTCACGCGCTTGGCCGCGAAGTTACGTGGATGGCAAACTGAATGCCCCTGCGGGGGAAAAGGAGGCCGAAATGCCCACCTACATCAGCCTGGTGAGTCTCACCGACCAGGGCGTCCGCGACGCAAAGGCGATCCCCGAGCGAATAGCCAGCACGGAGCGGCTGTTCCAGGAAATGGGGGCGTCGCTCAAGGAAATCTTCCTGGTGATGGGCGAGTACGACTACGTCGCGGTGGCCGAGGCGCCCGATGATGAGACCGTGGCAAGGGCCCTTCTCAGCCTGGGCGCGCGCGGGAACGTGAGAACGCTCACCTTCCGCGCCTTCAAGAAAGACGAGATCCCGAAGATAGTCCACGGCCTGCGCTAACCCGGCAGCGGGGCTGTTTCGCACGCCGGCGCACCATCAGGCTCAGGGCCTGGCGATGTCGGAGCAGTTGGCCCGAAGGGGATCAACGTGCGCCGCTGCGTGGCAACGCGTCCCCCTAGACAGGGATACGGCTCCCCCGCCGCGAAGAATCTCCTCATCGCTCACGAAGGGATACAGCACAACCGCACATGGAACGACGCATTCTGGGCAGCACAGGTCTCGAAGTGGGGGTGATCGGGATGGGTGGCATCCCGCTCACCAGGCTGACAGTGGACGAAGCGGCGGAACTCGTCAGTTACGCGCTCGACAGGGGCGTCAACTTCATCGAGACCGCGCGCGGTTACATGGACAGCGAGAAAAAGGTCGGCCTGGGAGTCAAGGGGCGGCGCGACAAGGCGATCATCGCAACCAAGTGCGGGGCTAAGGACTACGACGGAATGGCTAAAGGCATTGACCAGAGCCTGGAGGCCTTGGGCACGGACTACATTGACATCTACCAGATCCATTACATCAAGGATCAGGAGTCACTCAAGCAAGCGCTTGCGCCCGGCGCCGCGATGCAGGCCCTGCGCAAGGCGCGAGACGAGGGCAAGATCCGCCACATTGGAGTTACCGCCCACAATCCCGGGGCCCTCGTGCACTGCATCGAAGCGGGCGAATTCTCGAACGTCCAGTTGCCGTTCAACATCGTCGAGCGCGAGGCGTGCGATCGCCTCATACCCCTCGCACAGGAACGCAATGTGGCCGTGATCGTGATGAAGCCGCTGGGCGGCGGCATCTTGCCCAATGTGCGCGATTCCCTGCGCTACATATTGCAGCAGCCGATAAGCGTCATCGCCCTCGGCATGCGGCTGAAATCCGAGGTTGACGAGAACGTCGCGACTGCTTCGAGTTCCACCCCGCTGAGCGAAAGCGAGATGGCCGCCCTCATGCGCCAGGCCGACGAACTGGGGAACACTTTCTGCCGCCGCTGCTCATACTGCATGCCCTGTCCGCAGGGAGTAAGTATAGAGATGCTGCTGCTTGCGGAGATGATGTATGTCCGTCACGGCATTGACGAACTGATGGCCGCGATGAACTGGGACCGCTATCTCGCCACCGCGGAGAAATGCGAACGCTGCGAGCAGTGCGCGGACAAGTGCCCCTACAACCTCCCCATCCCCGATCTCATTGCGTATGCTGCCGAGAAGTTCATGCCGATCGCCCAGCAGTGGCGCGCCCAGCACCCCAGCCAGGGCGAGGGCGCATCCTAGCGCCCGTTTCAAAACTCCCTAGAGTGAGACCCTTCGCTTCGCTCAGGGTGACAGATAAGCGAGTCGCCGCCCTTGTCTGTCATTCTGAGCGACCTGTCCCGCGTAGCCTTGGCGAAGCGGGAAGCGAAGAATCTCACTTCAACCCGCACCCCCTCTCTGTCATTCTGAGTCCGCCAGCCGGCGGGCGAAGAATCTCACTATGTCATGCGTGCCACCCGCGCCGCGCACCGCGTCGTGGGTGAGACCCTTCGTCCGTCCGTCAGCTGACGGACGGGCTCAGGGCGACAGACGCGCGTGAGACACGGCCTGGCCTGTTATGAGTTCTTCGTAGATGGCGGCCAGCCGCTGCGCGCAGGCTTCAACGGAGAAGAGCGCCGCCGTCTGGCGCGCGCCTGCAGACATCCGGCGGCCAAGGCCCTCGTCGCGCAGCACCGTCAGCAGAGCGCGGGCCAGGGACTCAGGCGAGTTCTCGGTAAGCAGCCCGTTCTCGCCGTTCCGCACCAGCCCCATCACAGCGAGCGAGTTGACAGCGACGCAAGGCGCTCCGGTCGCCATCGCTTCCGCCACCACAAGCCCCTGGGTGTCGGTTACCGATGGAAAAACGAAGGCCTCCGATTCCGCCGCCCAACGGAATACGTCGCGGCGCGCTATCATTCCTGGGAGGTGAGCGCGCTGCGTGAGGCCCAGGCGCGCAGCCAGTTGCTGCAGCACCGAGAGCCAGGGCCCGCCTCCCGCTAGGACGAGATGTGCCTGCGGCTCTTCTGCGGCGACCGTGCGGAACGCCTGCAACAGCGTCTCCAGGTTCTTCTCCTTTGCCAGGCGGCCAGCATACAACAGAATCCGCGCCTGCTGCGGCAGCCCCAACTGGCCGCGAATCGGCTCCAGGTTTTCTGCCAGCGCAAGGTTGATGCCGGTGGGCAGCACCTCGATGCGAGTCCCTACTCCCTGGCGTTTCAACATCCACGCTATCCCCTCGCTTGGTGCTATCACGCACTGGGCGCGATCGGCAAAAGCGCGGCTGTATCTCTTGGCAAACACGCGCGCTGCTGGCTGCGGCACGACGGGGATGTAGTGCGTGTATTTCTCGTATATCGTGTGAAACGTGAAAACGAGCGGGACGCTCGTGCGCCTGGCCCACAGCGCCGCCGAAACGCCCATCACGAAGGGGGAATGCGTATGTATCAGTTGCGGCCGCTCCGCATCCAGTATCCGCCGCACCAGGTGCCCGAACGGTAGGGCGATCGGATATGTCGGCTGGCTCTTCGATCTGCGCGATGGCAGCCGATAGATCGCAGGCTCCTGATCTTTGTAGCCTGGCGTGGCAGGCGCGATCACCGCAACATGTACGCCGAGGCTGCGCAGTTGCGAGGCATAGGTGGCCACCGAGATTACCACTCCGTTCACGGTCGGGTGGTAGCACTCGGTGAAGAAGGCGACCCTCATGTTCCCCGCCCGGGCGACTGCGGGCTTCGCGCGAGCCCTACGATCGTGGCCACTATGCGCGCCGTCTCCATGTCGGGCGCCTCGAATGGAAGCGTCAGTTCCTTGCCCCTGGCGCGCACGCCGGCAAGGACCGGAACGTGCCGCCCCTCGGGCTCGGTGAACACGCTGCCGGTTCCCAGGTGGACCCTGAAATCCCCTTCGCCGCTGCGCACGAGCGCATAGTGGTCGTCGCCGCCAACGCTGACTTGCCACAGCCCCAATTCGCGCGCCAGCAATCTCACGATCCCGGCCCGCAGCGCAAGCGTTTCCCGCGAACTGAGGCCCACATCACCGGAGCCCGCCTTCGCTGCAACCAGGTCCGCATCGCGCAAACTCTCGCTGAACACGACCGGGTCAACCTCGCCCAGGGTGAGCGGCTCATCCGACTGCTCGCCATCCGAACCCAGGGCCGCGAACCACAGCGCGCCCAGGGAAACAGGCTCCCGCTGATGCCGGCCGACCAGGTATGGTCCCACGCTTTCTATTCCCTGCGCCCACACGAACCTGGCCCTGGTGCCCTGCGCGGGCCAGTCTTTCGTCGCGCACCCATCGCACGGGGCCCAGCCTCGCGCCCGCAGTAGCGCGAATGCGCGCCTGGCGAACACGCGCACACCGTCAAACCGCAAACACTGGCGCCAGTCCTTCTCCTCAGGCTCGCACAGATATACCTCGCGGAAGCACTGCTTGAACGGCTGTGCGACGCGCTCGTGAACGATCCGCTCCTGCCACGCAGCCAACCTGTCTTCCCGCAGCAGTCTTGCCGCGTGAGCCACGCGCACCGGTTCGCTGATGCGCTCCACCATCTCGCTGCCCAGCGCCTGGTCGGAACCGGTCTCCAGCAGAAGGCGGCTCGCCATCTCGCGAAAGATGGCGCTGGAGCACAGCGCCGCGAACTCGTCCGCCGAAAAGACCCGCAGCGAGTTCATGGCCTGCTCCAGCAGGTCGCGCAGGCGCGCCTGGTGCTGCGCGAGTTCCGTTCTGGCGCGCGCGATTTGATCGAACTTCGCGTGCCTTCGCACTTCCAGCGGCAGTCTCTTGGCCGGCCCGCGCGGTCCGTAGGCGGTGATCTCGGGCTTCCCGCGCGCGATGGTCAGTTTCACCGTCCAGCCCGCAACATCGGGCCAGGCCCTTGACATCGTTCCCTCCAGCCCCGCATCGCGCCAGGCTGCATCCGCCTCGAGGCCCGCACGCAGTTTCTCGACGCTTACGCCCAGCCTTCGGCACACCTCGGCCATCGCCCGTTCGGCGGCCTGTCGCTGAGGCATGGTGCCGCCGTCGAGAATCTGGACCAGGACGGAGGCGGCTTCTTCGAGGTGCTCCTCAACCAGGCCCAGGGACAAGACAGCGGCCAACGAACCCACCGCGACCCTCTGGGAGAGCAAGTCCCACGACGTGCCGCCCGCGGCCCAAACGAAAGCGAGATTGTCGAGCAGGCGAGGCAGATGGGGGGCTATCTCCCGCCGCGCCCATTCGAGCGGACTCATGCGCGGCACCGGCGCGCGCATCCGCCGGCTGGCGGAAAAAACGGCGAGCGCCGCCTCCAGCACTCGACCCCACTTCACGCACCAGTTGCGAAACCGGTCATCGCGCAGAGCGGCCTCGTAAACGCGAAATGGCCCCTGGTGCAGCAACCGCATGGCAAGCGCATGGCTCGGCTCGGTCAAGGCAGCGGCCACCGTTGAGTCCAGGTCGCGCCTGATGACGCTCAGCAGCATCAGCGTCCTCGGCTTGAGCGCTGCGATGCGCAAGCCCAGTTCGCGGCGGCCCGCGGCGAAATCGTGCGCCCACCTCGCAATGTGAAGTGCGCCCGGATCGGAGGGCTCGTCGTCCAGCCTTTCGGCGGCAGCGACCAGGTAGCGCTCCCCACAGAACCGCCGCACCCAGCGAATGGCCTCCCACCCTCCCACCGACGGCTCAAAGACGAGCGACTCGATTGCTCGCTCATACATGCGGCGGAAATAATCGCATCGGGTGAGGCCCAGGTAATCCAGCACCGGGTGGAAGAAGGGCGCGCGCGCTCGACGCCCGTTGTCGTGATGAGGCCCCATCGCTCCGCAGCTCAGCGCGCGCTCGAAAAGAGGTTCGTCGAGCGTCTCGTGCTGCAGGCATTTCAGAAAGGACAGGAAGATTGCGCTCTCGGATGCCTTCGCGCCATTCCCCGGCGCGCACCATCTCTCCAGCAAAGGGCGCTGGAGCGCAACCGTCTCGGCCGTATCTGTCAGCATAAGGGCAAGCAAGCAGGCGCTAGCCCTGTCATCGCCAGCAGGCATGTCGGCGAGCCGCTCCACGAGCGGGCCGGGCGATGTTGCAGGCCGCAGCGAGAGCATCACGCTGGCGGCGCGCAGGACCGTCTGCGGGCACCACGAAACGCCGACGAGAAGCCTTTGCGCCGCTTCCACCCAACCCGGGCACCGCCTGTCCAACTCCGCCAGGCTTTCGAGCGCTGACTCGAGGGCCGGAGAATCAACCGGCAGCCCCAGTGCGCGCCGCAGCGCATCCTGGGAAATGGGTGGAAGCGCAAACCGCAGTGAATCCGGCGGGAGTGGAAAGCCCCGTATCAGTTCCACCAAGCGCCCGCTGGCCACAAGCCAACCGGGCGACTGCCTGGCGCTAGCCCGCATCAGGGCACCCCTGCGCCTAATCCATCGGGAGCGCTTCGCCGCGCTCTGCCAGTTCTTGCGTTTCTTTGAGGCTACGGAGCCCTGCAGTGCACCCCATTGCCGTAGTGCACAAGCCTCCGGCGGCATTCGCCAGTTTGGCCGTGCGCTCAAGGTCCCAGCCGAGCAGCACGCCTGCAAGAAAGCCCGCCGCGAAAGCGTCGCCAGCGCCGGTCGCGTCAACCGTCGCAACCCTGTAGGCGGGAAGCCTGATTTCTCTCTCGCGCGTCCGCACGTAGCATCCGCTGGTCCCCATCTTGAGGGCCACCGTTCCTGCGCCTGCTTCCAGCAGGGCCTGCGCCACTTCGCGCGGCTCCTTCCGGCCGGTCATCATGCGCGCCTCCTCCACGCTCGGCACGAAGTAATCAACGTGCGGCAGACAGGGAGCAACTGCTTTCATCCACCGGCCCGTGCTGTCCCACGCAGTGTCCATCGCTGTGGTGACCCCGGCTGCCTTCGCCTCCCTGAGAATGCCCGCGCACGGTTCGCCGTCCAGGGCTGGAGTCAACAATGCGCCCGCCACGTGGAGCAGGCGCGCTTTTCTTACAAGGCCCATGTTCGCGTCTTCCGCGCGCAGTTCTGCGTTTGCGCCCAGGTAATGTATGAAGGAGCGCTCGCCGTCGGAGTGCACGATCACCATCGTGGCCGAAGTGTGGCATGACGGGTCGGCGATAATACCGGTGGTATCAACCTTCTCCCTCTGCATGGCGCGCAGGTAGAAATCGCCGAACCCATCCGCTCCCACCTTCCCGATGATGCCGACCGAGAAGCCCATCCGCGCCAGTCCCACCGCCGTGTTCCCGGCGCACCCACCAGTGTGCAATTGCATGTCGGGGACGAGAACCAGCCGCCCGCGCTCGGGCCAGGAATCTATCGGCCTGGCCACCGCGTCAGCGACGAGAATCCCGAGGCAGATCGCATCGAACATTCGCGTCTCCACATCTTCGCAGGGGCACGGCATGCCGTGCCCCTGCGACCTCGATTGCACAGAACCCGGCACGATCGGGCTACGGGCGAATGCCGAACGCCCGACAAACGAAAATCGCCATCTGCGCACGCGTTACGGCAGCGCCCGGACAGAAGCACCTTGCATCCGCGGGATCGCCCGACCGACAGGCGCAGCCCGACGTAACGGCCACACCGCCTGGCCACGAGCCCGCATCGCTCAATCGTTCGATGAATCCGCAGTATGGGCTGCCTGGCTCCACGTCGGCAAACGTTCCGCAGCCCGACGGCATCGGCTGCTTGCCTGCAGCCAGGCACAGGAACTTGGCCATCTCTTGCCGCGTTACCGGCTGGTCGGGGCAGAAATACCTGCTCGCTCCCTCGATCCTGCAGCCGCCCGTAACTGCGGTTCCCCCCCACGAGGCCGAATCAGCAAGCCGCTCGATCCATCCATAGAACGGGTGCGCGCTGGGCACGTCCGCGAACGTCGCGGCGGGCCGATTGAGGGCGTCCTTTCCTGCAGCCTTGCAGATGAACTTGGCCATCTGCGCGCGCGTTACCGACGCATCCGGGCAGAACAGCGGCGGCTGAGCGGAACAGCCGCTCGCTATGCCAGCGCGCAGGAGAGCCTCGACATAATCCTTCGCGGGATGCCCGCAGGGCACATCGTAGAACGAAACCAGGCTTATCTCGTCAAAAACCGCGGCGGATGCGTTTCCAGCGGCATCGCGGCACTGCAACCAGACCTTCTTCAACCCGCCGCCGCCCCGCAGCATCCATGATATCGCAGGCGCGTAGTCACCCCAGGCGGACCACTCGCCCGCATCATTGCGCAGCTGCATCTCATCCGCGCCGACAGCGTATAGAGAGAGCGATACCTGCGCCGAGTCCGTGCAGGAAGCCCCGTTGTTGATGCTGATCGCAATACTGCTGGGAGGCATGCTCGTGTGCAAGTCAGCAATGAAAGCCTCCCGGCCCCCGTCCGCGTTTTCTCCTGTCTGATTACCGTTAGAGGTGAAGCCAATGCGCTTCCCATCGCCGCTGAGCCGGTCGTAGGTGGTGGTGGCTGCCACATCGCAGCGGCTGACCTGCGTGAGCCGCGTGCCGTCCGACCTCATCAGGAAGGCTTCCGTCGAATGATCCGCGTTCTGACCGGTGAAGTTAGCATTCGAGCGAAAACTGAAGAGGCTTCCGTCATAGGTCATTGTCCCCAGCCTTGACTCATAACTGGGGTCGCATGTCATTTGCCGCAGCCCGCTGCCGTCGGCGTTGACCAGGAACACCTCGCTGTGGCCGTCAGGGTTCTGACCCGTCGGGTTCGCGGTCCCCATAATCAGCAACACTCCCCCATTCTGGGTCATGCCCTGGCCCATGTCGAACTCCGTCGCAGCATCCGAGTTGTTTGTAACTTGGGCCAGCCCCGTTCCATCGCGCTTGATGACGAAGACCTCTTTGCTGTGATCGGGGTTTCGCCCCACGGGATTGCCGGTCGAGCCGAAGCCCAGCCGCTGCCCGTCAGGGCTGATGAACACGTTGGACACCTGGTAACTGGTGCCCCCGGGGTTGTCCTCGCGCGTCAACTGGTCCAGGCCCGTGCCATCGGTCTTCACAACAAACAATTCATACTTGTGGTCCGGGTTCTCCCCCGTCAAGTCGGCATTCGAAGCAAAGCAGACCCACTGGCCGTCGTGGCTGATCTTGACTCCCTTGCAGCCATAGGCAGTGTTCGAGTTGGACGTCAGTTGGCGGATAGTGCTGCCGTCGAACGAGACGACGAACACCTCGCTGCTGCCGTCGGCGTTCTGCCCCGTCAAGTCCCCGGGGGCGATGAACGCTATCATCTCCCCGTTGCCGCTCATCACCACCGTGTTGGCCCCGTTTGCGCCGTGGGTCAGTTGGCGCAGGCCGGTCCCGTCACCGTTGATGGCGAGAACCTCTTTCTTGCCCGTGGTGTTCTCGCCCGTCAGGTTCGCGCTCGACTCGCCCGCCACGCGCGTCCCGTCATAATTTATGCCGGAAGCGTAGGACTCCAGCGAGGTATCCGGCCAATTGGTGAGTTGCCTGATGGTCAGCAGATAGGGGCTGCTCGGCGAAAGTGGAGGACATGCTGCCGCGAAAGCATCGGTCAAGAAAACATCGCGCACGCCGTTCGTGTCCTCGAACACCAGGTTGGTCGCATCCGATTCGAAGGCCACATACTTTCCGTCGGGGCTGATGACAGGCGCGAAGGAATCCCCGTCGGCCTCCCCGCCCGCGTAGCCCGCGGTGATCCGCAGCGTGCTGCCGGCCTGCCGGTCGCGCAGGAAAATATCCTCCGCGTTATTCGTGTCGCCCGCCACCAGGCTGCTGGCCATCGAGCCGAACACGGCGAACCTGCCGTCATCGCTTACCCAGGGGGAGGTTGACCGGTGGTATCCCTCCTCCCCGCTGCTGCCCACGCTCAGCCGCTCGGTCGTGTGAGTTTGTCGGTCGTGAATGAACACGTCCGGCTGGCCGTTCGTGTCCCCGCTCACGAGACTGCCAGCCTCTGAAGTGAATACCACATAGCGGCCGTTCGGCGTTATGTACGGTGAGTAGGAGTTCCCGCCTCCCTGCGCGCCGCCGCTGCTAACGCTCACCCGCCCCGTCGTCCCCTTCACCCTGTCGCGAACGAAGATGTCCGAGGCGTTGTTCGTATCTCCGTCAACCAGATTGCTGGCGTCAGATGTGAATGCAACATACCTTCGGTCCGTCGTAACGCAGGGCTCCCAGGAGTCCCCGTTGGCCTGTTTTTCGTCGCTGCTGACGCTCACCCGCTCCGTGATATGGGTGGTTCTATCGTGAACGAATATGTCAGTGAACCCGTTCGTGTCGCCGGCCACCAGGTTGTTCGCCCAGGAGGCAAATGCCACCATCCTGCCATCCCTGGTTATCGAGGGCTGGAAGGATTCACCGTTACCCCAAACCCCATTGCTGCTCATACTCACAAGATGGAAGGCCACGCCAACCTCCCAGACCCGAACGTGGCCATCACGAAGACTACGATAAGCCAGGACCGCACGGTCAGAACTCATCGAGGGCTGGTCCGCACCTCCGTAAAGCTCGCCCCACTTGCCGGTCGTGCGATCCACGAAGATGATGGCCGGCAACCCATAAGTGTACAGGTTGGGCGCGTCGGTGACGAAAGCCACCCACCTGCCATTGCCGCTGATGCGTGCAAAGTGGGAATTGCGGTTACCCTGTTGTCCACCCCAGGTCATGGCGCTGATTCGCTGCGTGTTCGCGCCGTGCGCGCCAGCGCACAGCGCCACGAACCACACAAGACACACAAACCTGACCGTCGCCAACCGCCCCCTGCCTGCAAACCTTGCTGGCTCGCTCATCTCGGCGTCCCTCCGTTGCTGCACTTCTGTGCGAATTGTCTCTTCTGCGCGCCCGCTCGACATTCCTGCTGGGCTTATCCCTCTGCGGCCAACTGCGGCCTGCCAATACGATGGCCGGGCCAAGGCCAATCTCGCGTGCCCGGCTACATGCGCTCCGGGGCGGAAATGCCCGTCAGCCCGAGCACATTTCGCAGCACATTACGTGCCGCCTGGGCCAGCAGCAACCTGGCTGGCTCCATGCCCGGGCCGCTGCCAAGCACGCGGCAGTTCGTGTAGAACTTGTGAAATACCTCGGCGAACTCCTGCGCAAAACGGGTCAGGCGATGCGGCTCATGCTTCTCCGCCGCCGCCATTACTTCGTCGGGGAAATCAGCGATCTTCCGCATCAGGGCCCGCTCATCTTGGCTCGTAAGGCAAGACAGGTCCGCGCTCTCCGGCGCAGGCAGCGGCACGCCTTTGCGCTCTGCCTCAGCGAATATGCTGCAGATCCTCGCGTGCGCATACTGCACGTAATAGACCGGGTTATCGAGCGAGTGCCGCTTCGCCAGTTCGAGGTCGAAATCCAGCGGAGTGTCGTGCGAGCGCATCAGGAAAAAGAAGCGCGCCGCGTCGCTCCCAACCTCGCGCACCAGGTCCGAGAGCGGCACGATGTCCCCCGCCCGCTTGCTCATCCTCACCTGTTCGCCCTCGCTCACCAGGCGCACGATCTGGTGCACCAGGATCTCCAGCCGATCCGCATCGCAGCCCGAAGCCCTCACTCCCGCCTTCAGCCTGGCGACATGTCCATGATGGTCGGGGCCCCAGATGTCAATCAGGCGATCGAAGCCTCGCCCGAACTTGTCCATGTGATAGGCGATATCGCCTGCCAGGTACGCCGGCTTGCCGGTTCCCCTGACCAGCACCTCGTCCTTCTCGGCGCCCAGCGCTGTCGAGCGCAGCCAGAGCGCCCCCTCCGACTCGTAAGTGTAGCCGCGCTCGGTCAGAAGTCCGATCGCCTTCTCAACCTTCCGCGAATCGTAAAGCGAACTCTCCCGGAACCACACTTCATATCTCACGCCGAAATCTTCCAGGTCCCTCTTCTGGTCGGCCAGCATCTTCTCCAGCGCCAGGGTGGTGAACTGCCGCCGGCGCTCATCATCGCCCATTTTCAAATACGCGTCCCCGCGCTCGCGCACGATTTCCTGCGCGAAAGCCACCAGGTATTCGCCCTGGTATCCGTCCTCGGGAACCGCCTTATCAATCCCCAGCGCCTGGAAGTATCTCGCCTCGAGCGATTCCCCCAGCCTTTCCATCTGCGTGCTGACGAGGGCGTCGTTGACATAATACTCGCGCGTAACTTGCCACCCCACGAATTCCAGCAGGTTGGCAAGCGCGCCTCCCATCGCCGCGGCCCGGCCGTTCACCACCAGGATCGGGCCCGATGGATTCGCGCTCACGAACTCGATGTTCACCTTGTGCCCGGCATACCTATCGCTTCTCCCGCAGCGCTCGCCGAGCCGGCAGGCCTCGAGCACTGCCTCGTGCAGCCAGCCCGGCCGCAGCCGGAAGTTGATGAACCCCGCCCCTGCCAACTCGACTCGCTCCACCAGGTCCGGCGCCTGGGGCATGTGGCGCAGCAAGACCTGCGCAACCTCCCTCGCCGCCTGTCCGGTCTGCGAGCCAAGCGCCAGGGCCAGGTTGCTCGCATAATCACCCAGGTTCAAGGAGGGCGGCGGCTGCACCGTGGACTCCGGCGTCGGCCCCTCCGGCAGTTCGCCCTGTTCCCTCGCGCGGCGCAGGGCCTCGTTCAAAAGTTGCTCTATCTTCTCGACTACCATCTTCAGCGCACGAAAATCGGATTTGAGATTATCCAGGGCCTGGGGTCATCGGCGGGATTCAACCAAACCTCTACGCGGTAAACGCCCGGCTTGTCAGGCCCGAACTCGAACCGGCGCGTGTTCTGCTTCTGCACCATCTCGCCGTCGCGAAAAAGGCGGATCTCCCCCTGCAGCGGCGCTGCGGCGATCAGTCGGAGATTCCTGCTCAGCGGTATCTCTTCGCCCATCACCGCCTTGCGCTCGCCTTCCGTCGCCATGAAGACGAACCCTGTCGAGTCGGCCATCCAATCGAACGCGATGTAGCACCGCGCCCGCTCGAGCGCCTCCCACACCTGCTCGCGCGTCAGTTCTTTCATCAACAGGTGCGTGCCGACATATCCGAAACTGACCCAGTACGGATCGAGCCGCAGTTCCAGGATGGCGTCGCCAACCTTCTTGCCCTGGACAAAGGCCCCCAGAGCGGGCACACTGCCAACGGGAACCTCCGCCAGGCGCTCCCCCAACGGGTCGTCAACGATTACCTTTCCGCCCTCGGCCACCTTCGCGATGAAGCCCACGTTGTTGTGCGAATCATTGGCCGCGATGCCGGCGTACCGCCGGCGGCTGTTGATCTCATCCCACCGCTTCAGGAAAGCACCCGGATAGCCCTGCAGCGCCGCGAAGACTTCCTGGGGATATTTCTTGACGGACGCCACCAGCGCCATGAACGCGCCCGCGTCGCGCAGCGCCCCACCAATATATTGCGCCATCTCCGGTTTCTGCAGGTAGTCGGAATGCGTGTTATATATCTCCATGCCCACTAACTGCGGCATGTCCCAATCCAACTGCTCCTCCGGGTGCGACAGAAAAGCAAGCCCTCCGGTTTCCTTGACCAGGTCCGCCATCCCCTGCGCGTTCGCCCACGACTTGTCGGCCACGGACTCTGCCGGAAAAATGAGCAGCCCGCTGGTCTCCGCGCCCGGAATGAACAGAACCCCATCCCGCAGCCCGCTCATCCCCTCCTTGAACCAATCGGCCTTGGGGTCGGGGTGCTCCGTCATCATCACCACTTGCGTATGGGTGCGCTTCGCCGCCTCCAGTATCTCCTCCGGCGTCCCGCGGCTGTCGTGCGATAGGCGGGAGTGAGCGTGGATCACAGCCCGAAAATCTTTGTAGCCAGTGTCGAGCGAGACCGGCTGCGCGGAAGCGCGTAGCGCCTCGATATCCTTGTGAAGTCTCTCCAGGTTCTCGATCTTCAGGCGCGTGATCGCATCCAGTGAAGCCCGTTCCCCCGTCTGTTCGGCGCACTGCGCCCAGCCCGGAAAGACCAGCAGCAGGATTACAAACGCCAGCCCGAGGGCCGGCCTCATCTTACCCACAAATTTGCTCCTCATGGCCAGAGGCCCAGATGCCACCGCGCAGACAGTAACCAGACCACGAACGCGGTTGCTGCAAAACCGGCCACGGCCTGCAGCAATCCCATGTTCCATACGCGCCGCAGGCGTCCTGCACCGCGCGCCGGATTACTTTGATACCGCTCAAGCAGTTGCCTGCCCGCGCGCAGCCCGTTCATCAGAAGCCTGGGGGACGGCTCTTTTGTTGTTACCAATGATTGAAGCAGCGGCCCCACCCTCGTTCTGGCCACCACGACGACGATGAAAATCGCGGCCGCCGCCACGACCAGCGGCTCG
>Ga0315296_10000491_pt1 | contig 36122 bp, 20 predicted proteins | sample YL17G14_18_MG_FD_203921 | JGI IMG/M metagenome (GOLD analysis project Ga0315296, IMG submission 203921) | Sediment microbial communities from Yellowstone Lake, YNP, Wyoming, USA - YL17G14_18 | ecosystem: Environmental > Aquatic > Freshwater > Lake > Sediment | place: USA: Wyoming | collected... | reverse complement strand
GTGATCGAGGCCGCGAAGAGCTTCTCGGAGCGGTTCACGACGCGCTCGAGGGTGGCGCTGGCGATGTGCAAGAAGGCGGTCGCGATGGCCGCGGACCTTCCGCTCAAGTACGGAGAAGAATACGAGGCCGAGCTTTTCGGCCTCGCCTGGGCGTCCGGCCATCGCAAGATCGGCATCGACTCCTTCCAGAACCGCGACAAACCCGAATTCCCCATCGAGTTCGAGTGACAGGGATTCCGCCCGGCTGAGCGGATTCCCGGTCGGCTTGCCTGCGCTGATTCACCAGTTCCCGTCGGGGGGAAACTTGCTGAGGAAGACGTCGAAAGAGCTATTACATGTGTGTATATCCTCATCTGGACCGGGATCGAAATCGACTGAACCGTAGTACTCTCCCGTTACAAAAGCGTTTCCTGCGTTGTCCACCGCTACTTCTCTGCCTTTCTCGTGGTAGATGGCTCCCCAGATACGCACCCAGTTGAAGTCGCCAGATGGATATAGCTTCAAGAGATAGGGGTCCTCGTAGCCCAAGGCCGTGCATGTCTCAACACCCGGACCCGGGTCGAAGTCGACGGTGAAGTAGAAGAACCCCGTGACAAAGATGTTGCCATCATCGTCCACGGCAACGGACTGACCAGGATCGATGTGGTCTCCGCCCCAGGTCTGGACCCACTGGAAGTCGCCATCCGGGCCGAATCTTGACAAGAAAGCGTCGGCATTGCCTACCGGTCTTCGTTCGGCGACCTCATCTCCCGGGTCGAAGTCCACTTTATCATCGAACTCGCCCGTGACCAGAATGTCTGCCGAGCTGTCGACTGCTACATCGAAGAGATGGGTAAGGTCACCGCCGGGAATGTAATCGCGAATTCCCCACGTGCGCACCCACTGGTAATCGCCGTTGGTCTTGAACTTGCTCAGGAAGAGATTCCCGTCTTCCCATGTCCACCGAAAATCCTCCCCTGGTCCCGGATCGAAGTCTATATTCCCACCGAACAGACCCCCGACATACAGTGCTTGTCCAGACCCGCAGGCAATTGAGTTAATGCGGGCCAAATCCGCCCCTCCCCAGGTCCTGGCCCACTGGTACTGGCCGGCAGAATCGAACTTGCTGACAAAGAAGCTGCCCTTTTCTTCGGTGTGAAAGTCCTCGCCTGGCCCGGGGTCGAAATCTACCGGTACATTGTACGCGGCGTACATCCCTGCGATGTATACGCACCCGAGATTGTCAGTTGTGATCGCTCTGGACTCCGGGCCTTGAACCTCATCGCCCCAGCGGAGAGCCCATTGGAAGTCCCCGTTGCTGTCAACGTTGCAGAGAAACGGATCCCCTTCGTCAACGGAGGTTAGTTCGTAGACTCCGGGACCTGGGTCGAAATCCACCGTGCCCCCGAATCTCCCTGTGAGGTACAAATCCCCTTCGGAGTCGACCGCTATTCCGTAAGGGGGACCATTTGAAAGCGGACCCCAGACCCGGACCCACAAGAAGACACCTTCCTCGTCAAACTTGCTGACGAAAAGGCTGAAAATATCACCTGAGTGCTCTTCAACACCCGGGCCCGGATCGAAATCGACTACGCCACCAAAGGAGCCAGCCACGAACACGTTCCCTTCATCATCAACGGCAATACTCTTAGCTTCCTCGCCATAAGTACCTCCCCATGTCCTTGCCCAGCCGGCCTTGGGTCCGACCTTAACCGTTGCCACCTGCCACGCGTCGATGAATCCAAGGTTCGGATCGGCCTCTGTATCTGAAACTCTCACAAGAAGCGGATACCGCCCAATGTAAGCGCCGAGCTCGTTCGGCAGCGTGCCATCAAAGAGATAACTCTCCTCGCCCGTGACCGTCGAGAAACTCAACGGTACTTCCCCTGTGAATAATTCGGGACCCTCGATTGTGACTGATGACACGGTCCCATGCCCCTGGTGATCCCACAACTCCACCTGGATCGGTACCGAGCTCCCGGCCTCCGGAAGAAGACCGGCGCCGACATCGACCTTGATCCTGTACGCCTCAAGGCAGTTCGCGTCCGGCGGGAAATCAGTCACCGGATCGACCACATTCTCGACCGGCGTCCAGCACGCGTCGACCGCATATCCGAACTTTATGGGCCCCGACGGAACATGGAGCAGATACGTCCTCGTCTGCATGCTTCCGGCGGCGAATATCCTTCGAGGCTGATCCTCGGAATAGGCGAGGTACGGATTCAGCGTGGCAGTGAAACCGCTTCCGACCTTCCACTTGCCCGGGAAGTACCTCAATAAAGCGGGCACGTCGGGTGTCTCCGGGTACTCGGTGGGATTGAAAAGCGCGGTGTAGCCGTCAGCATTCAGAAGCCTGAGCCGGTCGTCGCCCCATGCGACCATCCTCCCGCTCAAGGGGAAGGTGTAGTCCGAGTTGCCGATCAGAATCCCCCGCACATCGAATCCCGTGTATCTGACCATGGTCGGGAAGGGATGCTTAAGCGTGACATCGACGGTGAGGTCGCCATTCGGAAGAAGGTGCACGTTGCCGATTGAAAGGCAATCAGTGCATGCAGTCTGCTCGAGCAGCCGCACGATGTTGAAGTGCATCTCGGAAACGCGCTGAGGGATGATCTCGGCGCTGAGGCCCTCAGCGTCGATCCGGACCTTCCATACGCCCCACACATATCGATTGGCAGCGGCCGCAGGTGCTGCCTGGTCAGACACGCCATGCGGGCCTGCGGGCGCCACGGGATTGTCCGAGCCGGAGCGTCCGCAGCCGATCAGCATGAACGCGACCAGAAGCAAGAGCTCATGTTTCGATCCCATCGGAGATCACCTCCTGAACGGACATGGAATATACGATTATATCGCATGTCCCGCGCCTGTCAAGGGAATTATTTATGTATTCAGAGGCCTCCGGTAATCAGAAACACCGGCAAACAAGACTTGCGCGCTGCTTCCCATCGCCCTCACCCAAAACACCGATCCTAAATCCTCCTGTTCACATAGTACCGATACAGAATATCCTTCAGCGTATCGACTCTCAGCTTGTTGGCCTCGTCGGGAGTCAGACCGAGAAGAGACGCGTCGGCGTCGGTGGTGTACGCGATTATCCGCCTGCCGGCGAGCAGCACGGGAGTCCCCTCGACAGCCCTCGCCTGGACCTCGTAATTTCTGAGACCGTTCAGGAACTTGTCCCCGAGACGCTCGATGATTCCGTCCCCTCGTCGCCTAAGCGCGTCCTCGCTGTCCTCGGCGATGTAGAAAACGCCCCGGTCACCGACGGTCACAACTCCGTGCGCGCCGCCCGACGGCTCCGCGATCCCCTCAAAGAGATCCCTCCTCTCCCTGTACTCTCTCAGAAGCGACAGGGGGACCTCGGGCTCATCGGAGACTGTATCGTCGGCGGATTCGACGTCTTCCGTCTCCTGCACACTCGCGCTCAGAGCACTCTCCCACTCGGAAAGCCTCTCCGCCTCCTCCTGCGAGAGAGGCAGATAGAATGCGAGGGGCAGATGCACCCGATAGACATTCGCCGGCACCTCGACGCCAAGCTCGCGGAGGGTCGCGCGTATGTTCGCCATGCGCTCATCCGGATTGGGATGGATGGTGAAATAGTTGCCGCCCGGCTCCGGACGGTGGATCGCCTCCTGCTCGAGAATCTCCATCAGTTCGAGGTAGCCGACCGGATCGTAGCCCGCCTCCACCATCCGGATCGCGCCTGTGCGATCGGCGTCGTTCTCGGCCGAGCGGCCGTAGGTCTCGACCATGCTGGCCGCAAGCATCTGGCCGAGGATCATCCCCTCCCCTTCGCCGGTCGCGACCATTGCCGCCATGCCGATCAGCATTCCACGAATCTGCCGCTCGCCCATGTGTGAATGATGGTGATGAAACACGTGCGTCAGCTCGTGCGCCATCACTCCCGCGAGCATATCGTCTGTCTCGCACTCATCCAGCAGGCCGCGGAAGAGATAGACATGCCCGTCCGGAAGCGCGAAGGCGTTCACGCTGTCATCGTCCAGAACCTTGAAGACGATCTCGCGATCGTCGGTTCGGGCCTCCGGGATGACACCGAGCAGCCGTCCGGCGATCGCGCCCACCCTCTGGAGAACTTCCGGATCTTCAACGACGCCGAAGGTCTCTTCGATCTGGGAGATGTAGTCGGACTCGTCATCCGGCGCGTCCTGCGCGACAGCATCGATGGGACACAGCAGGCAGTACAGAACAAGAAAGACGGAGGACAGGAATGAGATGTGGTTTTTCAAAGCGGACATCACAGAGCTAATATACATGCTCCAACGATCAGCACAAAGCCCGACCGGGTGCGCCGGCTTTCAAGCCGGCATCTTTTTCAAAATGCCGGTTAGAAAACCGGCGCACCCGGTCCGGTTCACGCAAGGGGATTCTCAGCCGGTGTGAGATCGACTCGGCCGGGCCGGCGCCGTCAGTTCAGCTCATAAATCCTGACTCCGATCGAGTCGCACAACTCGTACAGGTGCCCGGATGACGCATTAAGGTTTCTGATCGGCCACTCGGGCGTGCCGTTTATCGGCGACAGGGAGACAACGGGAGAGGCCGGGTCAGTGATGTCGATCACCTTCGGATGCCTGTCGGCAGAGCAGACAAACAGGTATTGCTCCAGCCTGGTGATGCAGGTCAGATTATTGATGGACACGCCGACGGCCGTCACGAAGGTGGGATTGAGCGGGTCGGAGATATCCATGACCCAGAGCGTGTCCGGCAGCACCAGGTACAACCAGTCTCCGAAAATCAGGCGGTCCCTCACGTTGGTGACGGGGTAAGTCGATGCCCACTGGGGCACCTGCGGATTCTGGAGATCATAAATGTACATCTGAGTGCTCGTAAAGCCATACATCGCCTCACCCTGTACAATGAGGTTCGTGAGCTCGGCCACACATGCGACATCCGGCAGCTCCTGCGGGTCGACATCCGGGTAACTCCCGATGAAATACACTTTGAATACCGGAGATGTCTTCAGCGACACATACATGTACTGATCCGACACCCCGATCCCGGAGATTTCCTGTGGAAGGTTGCCTGTCCACTGGCCGGTGAAGTACTGGCCGTTGGGGGACTGACAGTAGATCTGCTCTGTGCCGCGACGGCAGGCGAATATCCGCGAGTTCCCGCAGAACATAGTGAACTCCGACGAATGTCCACGTGAAGAGGTGACTATGGCGTTCGGCGCATCGGAAATGTCGATCACCGCATACTGGTTCACATAGTCGCTGTGACATCCAAGGTATATCCACTTTCCCAGTACAACCGAGGCGACCGGATAGTCAACGTTTTCGAAGCGTTCAGGATCGAATACCGGGGGTGCGTCAGTAGAGATTGAAGCACGCCTTGGGTACATGTGTTTCCTCATGACGAACAGGCTGACTCCCGTATGGCTCATGCATATAGGGGTCGAAGGCCCGACAGCAGCGTCGACAGACTTTATGTCGGTCGGAACGGTATAGTCGTACGTAGTTACAAAGTTGTTTATCTGCGACGCATCGCCCACATAGAAGTAGTTGGTGTAAGCCTCCAGGCACGATGGAGGATAGTTCAGTTCTATGTAGTCCTTAACCTGAAACGTCTGGCCTGTTGTATACTCGAACACGCGAGCGAAATCGCTGTCGCTGAAAAACACGTGGTCCGTCTTGATTACATATTGGTGCTGGGTCGTCATGAATGTGTTGGACACCCCGAAATTGTCGATCTCATCCTTGAAGACAGGGTTGGCGGCATCCCAGATGTTGAAAGCCGCCAGCCTGTCCGCAGTGCACAGGATCAAGGACATCTCGGGATAGGCCTCTCTCGCAACGTCCATGCTCATTACGGGCGAGTCCGCGTAGCCGATAACCTGCCCGACCAACTGCAGAGATCCCGGATTCGAAGCATGATCGAAGATCAATACACCTGACTCGTCGTCGGGCTCCGTAAACGCGAGGAACAGATACTTGATGCTGGTCGCGATGCAGTCGAAGGTTATCGTGCCGAAATGTGAATTGGCAATGGAATCGACTGGATTAGCAGGGTCCGTGTAGTCGATCTTCCGCACGTCTGTCTGCTCTGAGCTCACAGCATGGTAATAATACAAATAAGGGTAGGCGAAAGCAGGATACGAGTCGCTGATTATGTCCATCCGTGAAAGGAAGGTCGGATTTTCGGGATCGGTCACGTCGTAAACCCACGCGAATTGGTTGTTGGCGAGGAGTAGCATTCCTGCGCCAAAAGGACAAAGCCAGTTCGCATCGAGCGACAGATTCGGAGGAGTGACCTCGGTGGCGCTTGTTATAGTGAACGGCGTAAACTCGAACTCGGGGTAGATTGCGTAAAGGCCGGGCATGTCACCCCCCCAGATCACTTCGATCTTGATATAATAGGTGCCGGAGGTGAATGAGGTGGTCTGTTTGTCTATAGTCAGCCATCCGTCCGGCTCGGTTGAGAAAATGACAAGACCGTTTTCGTCATATATTGTCAGCTTGTTCTGGTAGAGATTGCTGTAGACCCGGATGGAGCCGCCGAACTCATAACCGAACGGGACGGTGAACTTGTAGTAATCGGCCGGATCGGAGTCGTAGCACAGCCCGTCGACAATGCCGTTGCCGCTCGTCAGCTCCACAGCCTCCGCGACGGAGTTGTTGGAGTCGGCCACGCACTCGGGTTGCTGAACATCGATGGTGGTGACCTGCCAGGCCGTGAGGGTTCCTGCCGGCGCCGGCGCGGGACCCTGGTCGTACGTGAATCCCTTCGTCTTGGCGCCGCAGAAGAACTGGAGCGGACCGGCCTCTGGGGTAACATCGGAAATGGAGAAGCGATACGTGGCCTTCAATGCCGTCTGTTCCACAAGTGAGGCCGTCATTGAGCCGGGGAACAGGGCGGGGCTGTAGAAAACGATGTCCCCGAGCTCGGGGTCGAAGTCGCCATTCTTCTGACCCTGCCAGTCGTAGACGTCGATCGTGAACTGAGCCGCGCCGCCGGTGAAGCCGCCCCCGGTTCTGTAAAGGGCATTGAAGTCAGTCTTGATGTCAATCGCGTAAGCCTCGGGCTGGTTCGCCTCGATCGGGAAATCGTCCGGTACATTGACGGGCGGGTTCGGGTTCGGGGGACTCCATGAGCAGTCCACAGCGTAACCGAATGCGATCTGCGGCCCGGGGTTCATCTCGAACTGAATCAGATAGCGCCGGGTGTTGCTGGCGCCCGCTGTGAACACCGCGCGGCCGTAGTCCGAGTCCATCGGCTCAGCGACGACCAGCGCAAGGCTGTCGGTTGCGCCGAGTCGATCGCAGAATAGCTTGTACGGATTCACGGTCGCCGTGAGTTTCGATGTCGCCCCTATTGCGAGATTCCCGGGTGTGTAGCCGAATACGCCGGCTTTGGTAAACTCGGTCGGGTTCCACCATCTGGTGTACCCGTCCGCGTTCATAAGCCTCGTGTCCGTAAGACCCGCGAATATCGGTCCGCCCAGGTCGACCGATCCCGGAGTCATGAGAATCCCCTTCACGTCGAAACCCGAGAACTTTGGTTTAGCTGCAAACGGATGCTTGAGCGTGACATCAAGCGAAAACAGCCCGTTCGGCGGATCGCCTCCCGGCGCGCCCTTCGCCGACACTCCCATGGTCACGTTCAGGACGCCGGTCACGTTGAGATGCATCGCGGTCGTCCTGACGGGAACAACTTCGACCGACCTTTCCTGTGTGTCGACTATCACAAACCAGTATCCGACCAGCGAATGCGGGTTCTCGCCGGCTAAAGATTCACGAATAGCGCTTTCCGACTGAATCGGAGGACTCGCCGGGTTGCCCGCACATGCGGCAAGCAGAGCCAGCATCGCCAGCGAGACCAGGCAAGAGAGCAGTCTTGTCATCATGATGAATTGCCTCCACGAGGTCTGACATCGCCTCGGGTACATTACAGAGATTCGGTTCTTCCGATGCAATGGGCTGATATTAAACAACATCGCGGCCCCGAATGCAAACTCATGTCCAGTCTGGCAGTACGGGTCTCGTGCTTCGACGGGCCTTCCGGCTCGAGGGTGGCGCGCCTGAGGCGATTGCGCTAGAATCTATCGACCCGGCCTGCATTTTTCTCAAAATGCCGCTCAGAGAAGCGTCGCAGCCGGCGAAGAGGTTGCACATGCGCAAGGCGCAAAGGAAACTCCCCGGCAAATACCCCCAGGGGCTTTCGTTCATACCGCTGGGCGGCTTTCACGAGATCGGCAAGAACATGTCGATCGTCGAGCACGACGGCGAGATGCTCATCATCGACGGCGGCATGAGCTTTCCCGCCATCGACATGCCGGGCGTCGATGTCGTAATCCCGAAGTTCAAGTACATTCTGGAGAATCGCGAGCGGGTAGCCGCGATCGTATTGACTCACGGACATGAAGACCACATCGGCGCGCTGCCATACCTGCTGCGGGAAGCGCGGTTCCCCATCTACGGCACGAAGCTCTCCCTCGCCTTCCTCGAGATCAAGCTGAGAGAGCATCAGGTCCTCCTCGATACCGATCTGAGGGAGGTCAAGGACGGCGAGGTCCGCAAGATCGGCGCGAACTTCGAGGTGGAGTTCATCCCGGTCTGCCACTCGATCCCGGACGCGTGCGGGCTCGCGATCAGGACTCCCGAGGGGGTGATCGTCCATTCGGGCGACTTCAAGTTCGACCAGACGCCGGTCGACGATCGCAAGATGGCACTCGGGACTTTCGCGCGCTACGGCGACGAGGGCGTCCTGGCCCTGATAATCGACACGACCAACGTCTTCATCCCCGGCTACACCGGCAGCGAGCGGCGCGTCGGGGTAGCGTTCCACGAGCTGTTTCAGGATCTTCCCGGACGCATCTTCGTCACCACATTCGCCAGCCACCAGCACCGCATCCAGCAGGCGATTGATGTCGCCGTCCAGCTCGGGCGGCTCGTCGTGCCCACCGGACGCAGGATGATCGATGACATCGAGGTGTCGCGCGAGCTGGGGTATCTCAATATCCCGGACGATGTGCTCGCGAACGCCGAGAACATAAACGAATACGACGACGGCGACCTGCTGATCCTCGCCACCGGCACCCAGGGCGAGCCGGGAAGCGCGCTCGCGCTCATGAGCGAGGGCGCGCATCCGGTGAAGATCAAGCCCGGCGACTCGGTGATACTCTCGGCAAGCCCGATCCCCGGCAACGAGGCCCACATTCTCCGAATCATCAATCGCCTGACCGATCTCGGCGCGGAGGTCTACTTCGGGCCCGAGCGCGGCGTGCACGTGTCCGGCCACGGCAGCCGCGAGGAAGTCAAGATTCTCTATAATCTCGTCAAGCCGAAATATGTACTCCCGTTCCACGGCGAGCTGAGGCACATGCGGGAGTTCGCGACACTTATGGGCAAGATGGGGCATCCGGCCGACAATGTGGTCCTCGCGAAAATCGGCGACCGTGTGAGAATCACGAAGAACAAGATCGAGGTGTCGGGGAATGTCGCGTCGGGAGTGACTATGGTCGACGGGCTGGGCGTGGGGGATGTCGACGGGAAGATTCTCGACGAGCGCCGCCAACTGGCCCGAAGCGGGATTGTCGTCGTGACAGTCCTGCTCAATCGCCATTCCAAGAAGGTCGAAAGAGTGGAGATCGAGGCGAAGGGCGTGCTCGATTTCGCGCACCACAAGGAATTGAACGAGAAGGCCGAGACAGTGCTCCGCGACAGTCTCGGAGCGCTAAGGGAGATCGATTTCATTCAGTACCCCAACCTGCGGGAGAAGGTCGAGGAGAAGATGGGGAGGCTGATCTGGAAGCATCTCAGGCGTGAGCCGTATATATTGACCAATGTGTACGAGATATGAGCGCGAGGCTTTGCGCGCTATAGAGACCAGGGTGCAGGTATGACGGACGCGTCGGAATTGGTGATAAGACCCTACGAGGAAACCGATCAGGAACAGGTGATCGATCTGTGGCATCGATGCAATCTCTTGGTGCCATGGATCGATCCGGTGAAGGACATACAGGCTAAACTCAAGGTGCAGCGCGAGCTTTTTCTTGTCGGAACCATAGGCGACCGCGTGGTTGCAACCGCAATGATTGGTTATGTGAATCGAGGATGGGTCAACTATCTCGCGGTCGATCCCAACTACCGGCGCCATGGAATCGGACGCCGGGTTATGAAGAAAGCCGAAGAAGAACTCAGCAGGCTGGGGTGCCCGAAGATCAATGTGCAGATACACACGAGCAACGAGGGCGCGATTGGATTCTACGAGAGTATCGGCTTCAGGAGGGACGATGTAATCAGCATGGGCAAGCGGCTGGGCTATTCGGACGAGGTGGATTCGTAGAAGTCGCGCCGACCCGCTGCCGCGGGTCGGCGTCCCGGAGGTCAATGCAAGGTGGTTGCCGCCGGCGACAGGATGTCGCCGCTACGGCCGGCAGGCTGCCGCCCCTCCGACTTCCATTCCCGCCGGGATTGTGCTAGTATCCGGCCTTGTAGAAAACAGTCGCGGGTTGAGGTCGCCGTTTCCAGTTTAGCTGGACTTTTTTTCTTGAAAGCCACGTGAAATATTTCACATCCTTTGACTCGCCCGCGTTTTCTGCTATAACCTCACCAATGATATCCGCGCCGCCATTCCTATCGGCGCATTGGAGTCCATCATGACCACCAAACTCAACGAGCAGGAACTGATCAAGAAGGCGGAGCAGCCCGGAAAGGACGCAATGCAGCTTCATCCGTTCTACCGCGGCAAGGTTGAGATCGCCCCGCGATGCTGCATCCGCGATTTCAACGATTTCGCGATCTGGTACACCCCCGGCGTCGCCAAGCCGTGTCTCGCGATCAAGGACGACCCCGAGGCGGTGTTCCAGCACACCAACAAGGCGAATTTTGTCGCGGTCGTCACCGACGGGACCCGCGTGCTCGGCCTCGGCGACATCGGACCGGAGGCCGGCATGCCGGTCATGGAGGGAAAGGCGATCCTGTTCAAGTACTTGGGCGGAGTGGATGCGTTCCCGATATGCGTCGACACGAAGGACGCCGATGAATTGATCGATTTCGTGCTGAAGCTGCAGCCGTCGTTCGGTGGGATCAACCTCGAGGATATCTCGCAGCCGAAGTGCTTCCATGTGCTCGACACGCTTCGCAAGAAGGCCCGCATTCCGGTCTGGCATGACGATCAGCAGGGCACCGCGGCGGTGACGACCGCCGGACTGATCAATGCCTTGAAGATGGTCGGGAAGAAGATCCACAACGTGCGAATTGTCATGAACGGCGCGGGCGCGAGCAATATCGCCATCACCCGCGTACTCGCCGCCGCAGGTACCGACCTGAAAAAGACGATCCTCATCGACTCCAAGGGCACGCTCCATCCGGGTCGGAGCGATCTCAAGGACAAATTCCCGCAGAAATGGCACTTCTGCCGGACGACCAACGCCGGCAATCTTGTTGGTGACCTGTCCGATGCGCTGAAGGGCGCGGATGTGCTGATCTCGCTGTCGAAGTCCGGACCGGGCATCATCGATCCCAAGCTGATCTCGACCATGGCGAAGGACCCGATCGTGTTTGTGTGCGCGAACCCGGTACCCGAGATCTGGCCGTGGGAGGCGAAGGAAGCCGGCGCGCGAATCGTCGCCACCGGCCGAAGCGATTTCCCGAACCAGGTCAACAACTCGCTCGGCTTCCCAGGGATTTTCCGCGGCACGCTGGATGTGATGGCGCGCACGATCACGGACGAGATGTGCATCGCCGCGGCCTACGAGCTCGCCAGGTGCGCCGAGGACAAGGGCATGCACGAGGAGTACCTGATCCCGACCATGGACGAGTGGGAGGTCTATCCGCGCGAGGCGGTCGCGGTCGGCCAGAAGGCAATCGAGCAGGGCGTAGCGCGGATCAAGATGAGCCCGGACGAGGCGTTCAAGGTCGCGGAGGGCGTGATACGTCGAGCGCGCGAGCAATACTCCGCGCTATATGAGAAGGGCATCATCCCCCCGCCCCCACCCGCCCCGGCGGCGTGAACTGAGCCAAACAGAATTCCGTAGGGGCGAACCTATGTGTTCGCCCTTGCCCGCTACCCGCCATAAGTTGACAACCGGGACGGGCCGCAGTACCATCCGATAGAGGGGCCAGGTAGGCCCTGGTACCCCCTGCCAATCAGGCATTGAGGAGCAAAATAATGAAAACTCAGACCGGTGCTATTCTGCGTTGGTATCTGGCGGCATTGCTGGCCGTGCTGGTGCTGACGGGATGTTCAGGCGTGGGAAAGGCGCCTGTCGCGACGGATGTCGGCCGCGATTCGCAGTTGACGGTCTCGACAGCTACGGAAACCCAGATCATTCAGGGCATGAGCGTCGAGTACCTTGGAAAGGCGATCGATCCGGTCAGCGGCAAGACGGTTGAAGGCTATTTGTTCCGACACCCGGTTGGATTGGACTGGAGCCTAGCCGAGGCGGACAGAATCGCCGCGGCAACCGACACATGTTACGGTTTCCTGGCGGACGGCGCGAAATGGAAGCATATCGAGAGCTGGTTGGTAAACCCGGCGAAGGCAGGGCTGACGGGTTCGTTCATTCTCAGCAACATGACATCCGACATCGCGAAATGGGAAGACGCGGCGGACGGCGTACCCGGCGACGGGAGCTACATCGACATACTGGGCAACGGATCGTTGACCAACTCAAAGCTGAGCCTTTCGAAGGGCAAACCCAATGGAAAGAATGCAGTGCTCTTCGGGAAGCTTGGCGCCAGTACCATCGCCGTCACCATCATATGGGGCGTCTTCTCAGGCCCTGTGGAGAACAGGGAGCTGATCGAATGGGACCAGCAGTACAACACCGCCTTCGCCTGGTCGATGAGCGGGGAGCCCGGCAAGATGGATTTCGAGAACATCGCGACACACGAGCTCGGGCACTCCTGCGGCCTGGACGACCAGTACTCCTCCGCATGCAGTGAAGTGACGATGTACGGATACGCCTCTTACGGCGAAACCAAGAAGCGCACTCTCGAGGACCCTGACATCACAGGCATCAGCACGCTCTATTAGCAGAAGCGCGACCGTCAGGGAGCGCGCGCCCGGCGGCGTAAGCCCCCGGCTGTTGTACCCCGGCGACCCATTCGCCGGGCTCATGGCGTTCAAAACATCAGACCCGGCCAATGGCCGGTCGGGCTGTTTGTTGCGGTTGACAGCACATTTATTTGGTTGGATAATCACCCACAGCCTACGCCTTGCCTTGGCTGACTTCGGCGAGTTCAGCCGAGCAGCGGGCGCCACCCGCCGTTCAGGAGCCTTTTGCGCTTTGTTGGAGGGGCATCCGGTGAAATGTGCACGATGCGGAAATTTTCTTGAGCCCGCTTTGACCTTCTGCCCGTCTTGTGGGCAGCCCGTCGAGTGTGAGAAATCAGACCCGTACCCGGGCGATTTCACCGTCTGCAAGTGCGGAAAACGAATCTCGATGCGGGATACGAAATGCCCATTGTGCAGTAGATGGAGAGAGGATATCTGGTCCCAAATCATTCTGGCACGGTTTTTCAACTACAGCGCCATTGGTGTATTCATCGCGTGCTTCTGGATTGTACACAAATTCAGAGAGGCAATGCTGTTAGGTCATGATGCCGATCCCTATTTGAAATGGCTGATTGTAACAATGACAGCGGGCATTGTCTTATCACTAATCAGTCTTCCATTTTGGGCAGGAGTGAGCAGAAAGATCGGCACATGGTGGTGGTGGTAAGGGGTGCCCGCGCTACGTGCGGCAGGCTCGAAAGCCTGCCCCCACGATTTCAGTTACCGCTGAAGTTCTTTGCCGCATTCGGGGCAGAACTTCGAGCCGGGTGCGATTTTCGCGCCGCAGCCCGGGCATGCGGTCATGTCTTTGAGCTTCGCGCCGCAGCTGGGGCAGAACCGTGCGTTGGTGGTGAGCGGCTCCTCACACTGGGGGCATGAGGCGCGGATATTCTCGCGCCAGTTTTCGGTGGCGAGCTTCTTATCTTCCTCGGCCATCGCCGAGTGTCTCCAGATCTCCTCGACCGAGCGGGACGACTGCGCCGCGGCCATCTCCACCCCCAGATCGGGCGCGCAGGCCTTGCACAGGCCCTTTTTCGTGTTCCAGCAGCTCTTGCGGCACACCCACTCGCTGCATCGCGGACACTGAATGAAGCTGGGCTTGATCTCGTTGACCGCGGCCTCGTAGGCCTGGTCGTGGGCCTTCTCCCATGCGGCGGACTTCACGCGCCCGCCGAGATCGGCCGCCCGTCCGAACACGCCGCCAAGCATGTCGCCGACCGCGTCCGCCACGTCGGACGCGGCGCCGAGCGTCCAGCGCTTGAACTTCGTGCGGAAGCCCGAGTTGCATCGGTTGCAGAAGAACTCGAACTGAAAGCCGTTGTCGGTGCTGTGATCCGTGTAGTTGGAGACGAATTGAATGATGTCACTCATGGCGATACCTTCCACAAACGCCGACCTCGCTCGGCCGGCTTGGGCGATAGTATAGCACGAGGACGATCCGCGCTCACCTGGTGGCGTCCACATGCTGGCCCTGGAGCATGTGGACACCCACGCCGTTATTCATGCGCCTTGCAGCAGGTCAGCATCCGCATCCACAAACCCGCACAGCCCTTGGCTTTCACAGCTATCATTGATATAATTTATGAGAATCGGCCGATGAATACGAGACTCATCACATGTTTAGTAGTTTGCGCGGCTCTCCTGTGCGGGTGTGGAGACGCATCGAGCCCCGTCGCGGGGCCGATTAACAGGCCGGCATTGTCTTTCGCGCGAGGATGTCTCGAGGCCGGGACGAGGCGGCCCTTGTACGCCGGCATCGTGGCGATCGACACGGCGTCCGGAAAGGTCACCGTGCTCGACGGTCGGGAATACCAGGCGCACTGGGACGTCACGAGGATGCTCAGCCCGCCTCGGTGCGCGGAGTGCATCGGCATCAGGGTTCTCGACTTCCAGCCGGATTCGGATTTCATCAAGCTGGAGGTCACGCTGACGAACCCGACATCGCTGACCGGCTGCGACGTGCGCGGGATCATGCTGACGAACCTCGACGGCTTCAGGCTGGTCAATGCGGACGGCTACACCGATCTGTGGGACGACGGCGGGGACATCACGCTGAACCCGTTCAAGGCGTACGCGGTCGACCAGCCGCAGCGCGAGTTCGCCGGGCACGCCAAACATAGCAGGATATACGCCATTCGCTATCCGTCCGCTCCCGAGCTCCTCACGCTCGAGCTCGTCGTCGACGCCTCATGGCCCGACAACTGCGAGGAGCCGTATTTCCTGGGCAACTACACGCAGACCGCGGCCCTGACGAACGATGGGAACGCCACGGATGTGGAGGTGACGGTGCGGGACTGGCAGTCCGATGTCTCCGTGGTCACGCTCGATCTTGCGCCGATCGGCGGAGGCGTTACTCATCTCGTCCCGACGAGCGGACCGAAATGGGGAGGGAGCATAGCCGCCGCTCCTGGAACCGAGCCGGGCTTGCACATGATAGAAGCCTCGGCGCAATCGGCCGGGTCGGACTTGGTCCTGTGCAATCTCCTCCCCGTGATAGTCGAGCCTGTGCCCGGCACACCCACCAAAGGCCCGGTATGGACAAGCACGGTGGCGATGCCGAGCGAGCTTTGGGATGTGGCTGTCGAGGGCGACTACGCATTTGCTGCGGCGGGCAGCGCCGGCTTGGTGGTAGTCGACTTGACGGCGACACCGCCGTGTATTGTCTGTTCCGTCCCTGTTGCGGATTATGCAACCTCAATCAGTGTTTCCGGCAACTACGCGTATCTCGGAGCAGGACAGCTCGAAGTCTTCGATATCAGCGATCCTGAGAACCCGGTGTTCCTGGGCAGCCTCCACGACTCGGCTGGGGGGGGACGTCAGCTGATCGAGGGGAATCGGCTTTATACCTGGGGCATCATCGGGTCAAAGTATATATACATTTATGAGCTCGACGGACTTGGCGGCATCGAGAGAGTGGGATCATACTACGTCGAACATTATAACGCGCTGGATGTGAAAGCAGTGGGGTATACACTCTACGTGGCAGGAGGCAAGGCCGGTTTTCTCATTCTCAATGCAACAGATCCGTTGCACGTAGAACTCCTGGCTGAGTTTGATCCTGACGATGACTACAATGGGGACTTCCAGGCGTACCGCGTGGCCCTGCGCGATGATATGGTTGCTCTAGCCATCAATGCGCAGATGCTCATGCTCGATGTCTCGGATCCCATGGATATCCAGGTGCTTGGGACCAGTCGCTATCCTGCTCTTGATCTGTGCTTTGTCGATGACATGGTATTCTCAATCACCGGCCCTTACGGATTGCGATGCATCGATCTGAGCAGTCCGGATTTCCCGCAGAAGAGCGGGGCGGGCATAAGCGATTACGCTTTGAGAATGGATCTCACACAGGACCAGTCAACCGCTGTCGTCGGCACACATATGGATGGTCTTCAACTTGTGGACATCACCAGCACCGGTGGCCTGGTGGACGACTTCGACGCAGGCAGGAGCAGAGCCGGGGGGGGATGCGCGGTTGGGCACTTCGTGTACATGACCGGTTTGAGTGCTTACTTCGGAGGCTCATTCAGGCCGCCGGGCCTTTACGCTGTCGATCTGGCTTCTGCGGCACCCGCGACATTCGAGGATGTGCCGAGCCGGGGAGTTCCGACTGAAGTGGAGCTGTACGGCAATCTCGTGATTGTGAGCGACAGCAACGCCGGGATCATGGTGGTGGACATTTCCTCACCCGACAGGCCCGTCGAGATCGGCTCGTTTGACTTCGATGGTCCGGTCTTGGACACAGCCACACGCGAAGGCGTTGCTTACGCGGCGTGCGACTACGACGGGATACTGGCACTGGACCTGAGCGAGCCCGCGGAGCCAAGGGAGCTTTGGCGGCTCCCTCTGCCGGACGATGCGAAGAGCCTGGAGATGGTCGGCGACCACCTGTACATCGCCTCCGACACAGCAGGCGTCAACGTGGTTGACGTGACCGATCCCGAGAACCCTGTGCTGGTCGCCACCGTAGACACTCCGGGCCTTGCGAGAGATGTCTGCTTCCATGGCAATACGGCATATGTGGCGGACGCCGACTGCGGACTGGCCGTGCTTGACATCACCGACCCGGCAAGCCCGGCGTACGTCAAGTCGGTTGACCTGCCCGGATTCGCCTGGAAAGTGAACTACTGCGCCGACTACGTTTATGTCGGCTGTGACGATGCAGGTGTCCAGGTCCTGTCAGTAGGCGATCCCCTTGACCCGGCCCTTCACTGTTCAGCAGACGATTACTCTCCCGTTTATGAAGCACTGCCTATCGGCAGCCGTGTTCTTGCATTCGGGGAGTACGGCCTGGTCGCCTACATCATGCAATAGGTGGATTTCAACGCTTGCGGAGCGAGGACAGAATGCGGGCGAGTGTGAATGACATACCAAAGAAGCTGGCCTGGATCGGCTTCGTGCTCTCCGTTCTCTTATCCGCCGGGTGCAACGGGAGCGGCATTCCGACGGCTCCGAATGCCGACAGCCGGGCGGCTCCGGTGCAGCCGAAGTCCGATCCGGGTGAACGCAATCATCCGCACTTCATCCTGACCGCAGGGACCCTGTCCTTCAACAGAGATACCCGCCGGCCGGAGTATATTCCTGCCCGCATTGCCGCGGCTCACTGGAATGTTACGTCGCTCCTGCAGCCTCCCCACTGCCACACCTGCGTCGAGTTGCACCTGCAGTACTTCGACCTCGATGGAGGCCAGCTTGGCATCGATGTGACGTTGCGCAACCCCACCACTCTGACCGCTTACGATGTCCGAGCGATCCTCCTTCCGGCCGATGACAACCCGGACACAGGAGTCACTCTCCTCAACTGTGATTCATATACGCGCCTGTGGGATGACGGTGGAGATGTAGTCACGAACCCGTTCATGGCCTATGGCAAGCAAAACGACCATCGCGCCTTCCCTGGAGGCGGCAAGGAAACCATCCTGTTTCGGATCTCCTTCTCCGATCCTGGTGATCTCGTCAGCATGCCGTTCGTTGTGGATGCCTGCTGGCCGTCCAACTGCGAGGAGCCCTTCGAGATCACCGCTCTGCAGGAGGGCTCCCTTTTCACCGACGGCTCGGGCTCCCTCGACCTCTCCGTGTTCGTGAAATCATGGAACACGAGCTACGACAACGTCTTTATCGATCTTACTCCAATCGGTGGACCCAACGCCCTCCCGCTCACCCTTGACGTCGACTGGGTCGAGCCAAATTGCCAGCTCTATACCGGCCGCATCACCTCGCCTTCCGGGATCGACGAGGGCCTCTACACCCTCTGGATCCGCGCGCATACCCCCGAGAGCCAGGTGGCACTCTGGACCCGAATTCTGGTCCGGGTCTTCCCCGCGGGCCACATAACCTCCGGCGAATCTGCGGCAATCTTTTCAATTTACTTCTCCTACATGCAACCGGTAGCGCCCGAATTCACCGGGCGTTACCTTTACGCCGGCGCCGAGCACGGCTTCAACATGTACGATGTCGCCGATCCCACTAATCCTACCATCTATCAGAGCATCTCCATCGGTTGGAACGCCACCGTTCTGCAGATTCTTACAAGAGACGACCTTATATTCGTCCTGACCCTCCGGCAAGGCGTCAAGATCTACCATGAGGATGACCTCGGTCGCGCCGATGCATTCCAGACCATAGATCCGGATCCAAGCGATGATGACTACGACTATCGCCGCATTTGCCTTTTCAACGATATGTTGTACCTATTTATCAGCGACTGGTACGATACCAGGATGCAGGTCTACAATGTGGATATATCCGACATCAACAACCCCGTCGTCTGCGGTCCGTTTGAGTTCCAGAAACCTGACGATTACCCGATAGAGCCTGATCCCACCGTGGGCTGTCACGGCGGCTACTTTTACGAGCTCTTGGAGTTCCAGGCTACGACAGAGACACCATACGATCGCCATATGCTCTTGATATGGCGACTCGGCGAAGGAGACAATGCCCCCGAGCTGGTCAATGAGATGTGTGTTTGCGGCGATCCAGGGACTCAGAAGATAGACAGGCAAGAGCTGCTTTTCCATGAGGATTATCTTCTGATTACTATCGAAACGGATACCACAGGTGATTGGAAGCCCGGTGTGCCCGACTATTGCGGCTTTCTGGTCTATTACAATGGGAATCCTGAAGTGCCCGCGTTCATCAAGTACGACGAGGATTGGAGTGCGAAAGAAGTGGATGCGATATATCGTGTCGGACGAGATTCATATGTTTACCATGCCACGGCCTGGAGCTGTATCATTGACTTGAGCCAGTTGCCGGATATCAAGAACTTGGGGACCTTCGAGTTGGATGGATTCGAGATTGCCCCGACTATAGAATCATGTGATCCTGATCGGGGCTTGGCGTATTTCTGGTTCGGCCTATGGCCGAACGGGCGGGAGGGTCCGTACGTTCTCGACACCTCGAACCCTATGGACACGCGGATAATCGGGAAGGGTGAGGGGGTTGGAGGCGATGGCAGTACTGCGCTGTTCGATGTGGAGATCCAGGAGCCGGGGATTGCATATTGCGCATGGGGCTATCCGGGAGTCGTGATTCTGGACGTCACGGACCCGAATCATCCGACGAAGCCGGTGTTCATGGACACGCCGGGTCTCGCGAGGGATCTGTGGCAAAGGGACGGCATCGTCTACATCGCGGACCGGGACACGGGCCTGGTGGTTGCCGACTGTACCGATCCCGCGCATCCCTCGATTGTCAAGACCATACCCGTTGGAGCTGAATCATCCCGGATCGACGGCAAGGGCAACTACCTCTTTGTGGGAAGGGAACTAAAGGACATCGTGATATTCGACATCTCGCTTCCGCTGAGTCCGGTGCAGATCGGTGAGCTGAGCGACCCGGAGGAGGACATCCTGTACTTCGTCGTCGACGGGAACAGGCTGCTTTACCGGACAGACTACTACATCGGCGAGTTCGACATCTCCAACCTGTCCAATGTGCCGCCCCCTCTCAGAGCCAATGCGGGCTGGCTGTACGACCTCCTGGGGCTTGCAGCCAGGGACGGGCTTGTCCTCTCGGAATATGAGGGGAATCTGTCGGTATGGGATCTGAACGAGCAGTCGATAACGGACGAGCCCGCCGCGATCACCGACTATTTCACCGGCTCCTACGATGTACGCCCACCCTATGGGTTCTCCTATGCATGCTTCTCGCCGGGATACTCAGCCCTCCTGATCCTCGATCTGACGACACCGTCCGACCCGCAAGTCGTCGATGTGGTCGGCGAGCTGGTTGGGGACGGCGCCTACAGCCCGAAGGCCTTCGGCAACTACGTCTTCCTTCCCTCCCTCCACGACGGCCTGGAAGTCGTCAGGCTCTGGTGAGCCTGACCGGAGGTCCATCCGACTCGGCCCAGTCCGCAGGGCCCTTAGGCAAAAGCGGGGAATGCCCCCTCGTCAGGACCGTCGACTTATACAGGGGTACCGCCATGCCGTCCGGCCCTTGGTGAGATTTTCATCTGTCTATGTGACCCATCCGGCTGATGTGGTAAAATTGCGTTGGTTAAATCACCTGGGAGGGAGTCGATGAAGGCCGCAGGGTCTTGGGTTGCTCTACTGGCGTTGCTTCTGCTGGTCGGATGCGGTGCGTCCGATAGCCCGGTCGCGGGTCGAGTCGACAGACGCGATCGACCGGCCGCAACGCCGCAATCGTCCATTTCCGGAACCGGAAATCGAGTCCTCTGGGGACTCTGGAAGATCGGTATCTCCGCCGATCGCAGCACGGTCGATGTTGTTCCCGAGCGCGCCGCGGCCATGCATCTCAACGTGGTGCGGCTGCTGGAATACGCGCCGTGCCACGATTGCCTGAGGGTCGAGAACGTCGCCTTCAATCCCCCCGACGAGCTGGCCGCCGATCTCACTCTGATCCATCCCTTCCCTGACCGTCCCCAGTACACCGGATTCGATGTGCGGGGCATTTTCATCTCCGGGACGGGCTACACCTTCCCCCTGAGCGGGAAAAGCATCGCCTGGGGCGACGATAGTCCGCGAATGCTGAACCCCGACGGCTACACCGCGCTGTTCAACCCGACGGAGTTTCCCGAGACCACGCCTCCGATCCTCGGGTATATCCCAGGACATCGGGCGACCGGCGGCGATCTCAGCGCGACTCTGAATCCGTTTGTCGCGTACTCCGTGGAACAGCCCAGGCGGATGTTCGAGTCCGGCAGTCAGGAGACTCGCCGTGTCCGGCTCCGAATTCCACCGGGCGAGCTTGAGTTCGGGTATGCCATCGATGCCTGCTGGCAGCTTGTGGAAGGTGAGATAACCGATCCGGTGGTGGATTTCCCGCCGGATGCGAATTGTCTGGAAGCGTACGAGATTTCGGTCTGGGCGGGTCCGGGACTCAGCCTGGATCCCGGCGCGTGGACATGGGTCTATGCGACAGTGTATGACCACCAGGGTCGCGAGACGATTGCGGAGGTTACCGCCGAGGCGCCGGATGTCTTCGCGGGCGCGGCCGAGCTCAGTTTCCACCAGGAATTGGGCGACGGCGGCTGCCTGTACAAGGGATCGGTAATGAATGACAAGGGCGCGGGCACCGGCGACTATCCGCTGCTCGTGCGGGTTGTGGACACGGAGACGGATCAGAACCTCGGACCGGTCGACGCCTGGTTTGTTGGCTCGCTGCCCGTCCGGAAAGGATGGGTCCTTACCTGGGGCGGGGAGTTAAATGATCAGGGCCACGGGATTGGCGTTGACGAAGCCGGCAACATCTACGTGTTGAGTGAATTCAGCGCAACGGTTGATCTTGATCCCACTCCCGGGACCAGCGTGCACGATGCCGAAGTCTATGGAAGAATGGCCGTGAGCAAGTTCGATTGGGGCGGCGGCTTTGAATGGGTCCGGACCTGGGAATACTTGTGGGCCCACGTCAACAATAGACCCAGATTTGCGGTTGACAGTAAAGGCAACAGCTATTTGACCTCCCGATATGGGGGTACGGTCGATTTCGATCCGGGCCCCGGGATCGAGGAGCGTACCGCGAATGAGGGGGATTTGTACCTGGTCAAGCTCAATTCAAGCGGCGAACTGGTTTGGGTCACAACCTGGGAGGAGGAAGACGAGGAATTGAGGCCGGGCTGCGTCACAGCGGACGATGCATCGGGTGTCTGCATAGGCGGGAGGTTTGAGGGCGCATTCGATTTCGATCCGGGGCCGGATATCGACGAGCGATTTTCCATCGCCGACCAGTACGACGCATTTGTAATCAACATGGACACCGACGGCGGATATCAGTGGGCACGCACCTGGGGTGGAGGAGTACGCACCGACGCCATGGGAGTGGCTTTGGATGCCTCCGCTGCGGTCTATGTCGCCGGCCGTTTCAAGGGCATCGTCGATTTCGACCCCGGTCCCGGCGAGGATATATATGATTCGGAAGGACTTACCGGCATATATCTGAGCAAGTTCGATTCTTCAGGCCATTTCCAATGGGCTGCCATCTGGACCGGCGGAGCTGACCCGCAGAGCGGCGGACCGCGCATCGCTGTCGATCCCGGCGGCAACATCTACGTGGCGGACATATTCTACCTCCAGGTCGATCTCGATCCCGGCCCGGGCCTTGATGTCCATGTCTCCAATGGGGGGGATGATGTGTTCCTGAGCAAATTCAATCCGAGCGGCGATTATCTATGGGGGCGTTCCTGGGGTGGGATTTCTTCTGAAGAGGTCAACGCGATCCTGGTCGACAATTCGGATGACGTACTTGTGCTTGGCGGCTTTGAATGCACCGTCGATTTCGATCCCGGGCCCGGTGTTGACGAGCGTGTCGCAGATTATGAGGCCAGCTTCCTGAGCAAGTTTGACAGCGCTGGGGACTATCTCGCGGTTTCAACGTGGGGCGTGCGCGAATGGCACTATAACCTCAGACAAATCGCCGGCGACCATTTCAGCAATGTATATATCACGGACGCCTTCAGGGGCGTCTGGGATTTCGATCCCGGACCGGGCACCGAGTTTCGCGAGGCCACACCGTCGACAATAAATCCAATAAATGATTTCTCTGATGTTTACCTGCTGAAAATCCCGCCTGACGGCAACTGGTGGTGACCGCCGGGGAGGATGTGACCATGAACAAGATAGTGAATTCAGGTCTTGTCTTTCTTGTCGCTGCGATTCTTGTGTGCGGCTGCTCGGGATCGAGCGGCCCGACTCTTCCGTCCGATTCCGATCCCGGCGCTCTGCAAACCGAACCGCCTGCGAGAACCGCCACAGAGAGTAATCGATATATATGGGGTCTTTGGAAAGTACACATCGGGGTCGATCATCGGTCCGTCGAAGTTACACCAATGCGTGCCGCTGAGCTGCACGTCAACTGCGTGCGGCTTCTCGAAGTCGCTCCCTGCACGGATTGCCTCAGGGTGCAGAACATTCAGCTCCTGCCCGACAACGTTTTTCAGGGCGATCTGGTGCTGCGGCATCCATTTGCCTCAGGGAACCTGAAGCTGTCCGGATTCGACGTGCGCGCCATATTCATTGGTGAAGCGGATTATACATGGCCGGTGAGCGGGCGAAGAATGGCGGTGGGCGATGATGTCGCCCGCTTGCTGAACCCGGACGGTTACACATCTCTCTTCAATCCGACCGAATTCCCGCCGACCAGTCCGCCCGCGCTCGGTTACATCCCCGGTCACCTCGCGTACGGCGGTGATTTGACCGCGACGCTGAACCCGTACGTCGCATATCAGAAAGGCCAACCCCGACGTGTGTTCCGTTTCGGCGAAACAAGCACTGAGACGATCCGGCTCCGTTTTCCTGACGGACCGCTGGAGTTCGGCTACGCAATCGATGCGTGCTGGCAGACGTTCCCTGGGCCCTGCGTCGATCCCGTCGTGGATTTCCCTCATGACGCGAACTGCCTCGAGGCGTACGAGATATCGGTCTGGGCGGGTCCCGGCCTGAGCCTCGATCCCGACGCGTGGACGTGGGTCTACGCGGTTGTCTACGACCATCAGGGAGCCGAGACTATCGACGAAGTGACCGTGGAAATCCCGGACGTCATCTCCGGCACCATTGAACTCGATTATTACCAGCAGCGCAGCGACGGCGGCTATATCTATAAGGCCAAGGTGCGGAACGAGCTTGGCGTCGGTACGGGTGATTATCCATATCTCGTCAGAGTCGTCGACACCGCCGTCGATCAGAATCTCGGGCCGATCGATGCATGGTTCCCCGGCTCCCTCCCCGTCAGAAAAGGCTGGGTGCTCACATGGGGTGGAGATTGGTCTGACTACGCGCACGATATCGTTGTGAACGGAGCAGGAGATATCTTCGTGCTTGGGGACGGGTGCAAAAATACCGATTACGATCCCAGTCCCGGACAGAATCTACAGGATGACAAGAGGTACACATACATCAGTAAATTCGATTGGGGCGGGGGGTTTGAGTGGGTTGACAGGTGGGAATCAATGGACGTTTACTATAACGGCGGGCTGGCGCTTGACTCCGAGGGCTATGTTTACATGACGGGTGTGTACTGGGGCACTGTCGACTTCGATCCGGGACCGGGGGTTGTCGAGCATACATCCTACGCTGATCCACTCACCGGGTATTACGAGGGAAACCTGTTCCTACTGAAACTCAACCCGGATGGCGATCTGATATGGGTCGTTACCTGGACGTCCCCTGGGTATATCAGACCCAAGGGGCTTGTGAACGACGGCGCGACCTGCGTTTACGTCACCGGGTGGTTCGAAGGAGTGCATGATTTCGATCCGGGACCTGAAGTTGAAGAACACGAAAGCCAAGCCGATTATTCGGATGCCTTTCTCATCAAGGTTACAACCGACGGGACCTACGAGTGGGCCCGTGTCTGGGGAGGGGAGAGTTACACAAGGCCAACGGATGCTGCAGTTGATGGAGCGGGGAATGCCGTTGTCTCCGGGTATTTCGAGGGAATCGTGGATATGGATCCCGGTCCCGGTGAGGATATCCACGATTCTGAAGTGTGGTCCGCATGTTTCTTCAGCAAGTTCAGTTCCGACGGTGAGTTTCAGTGGGCTCGGTCACTAACTACCGGATGTGGTTACAGCCCGGAGTTCAGTCCTGCTGTCGCGATCGATTCAAGCGATAATATTTTCATCGCGGATGAGTTCCGTCTGCTGGTTGATTTCGATCCCGGCACGGAAATGGATGTCCGGGTGTCGAATGGCTACGCCGATGTATTCCTGACAAAATACGATCCTGATGGGGACTATCTGTGGGTACTAACCTGGGGTGGTGAATACGGGGATGAGACGGACTACTTCGCGATCGACAGTCTGGGTGACGTCTATATCGGCGGCGGTTTCGGATCAACTGTTGATTTCGATCCGGGGCCGGGACTGGACGAGCGTACGTCGGCCAAATTCGGAAGCGCCTTTCTGAGCAGATTCGATACGGAGGGCAACTACTGCTGGGTAGCAACGTGGGAGGAGCGGCGTATGGGCTATACAATAGCATCGGATCACATTGGGAATGTTTATTTGGGCTTTGCTTTTGGCTGGAACGGTGAAGGGCTTGACTTCGATCCCGGGCCGACGACCGAGTTCCGCCGACCTGAAGGACCTCAAATCAACAATGTAGATGCCTTCTTGCTGAAAATGCCATATGATTTCTACTGGTGGTAAGTGAGACAATTTGTTCATGGCAGGTGACGAGCTTCATGAATACAAGCTACCGTGAAGGCGTTGGCAATGACCACTCGCGCTCGACCGGTGGAATGACTCATCGGATGCGCCAATCCTTGATTTCTGTTCCCCTTGTGCCTCCCCGCATCCGCATTCTGGCGATCCTCGCGATCGTATCCCTCATCTCCGGATGCTCAGGCTCATCCGGCCCGACACTTCCATCCGATGCGGGTATTGATGAAGTGCAGACTGGAAGCGGGCTCTGTTACGGTGCGATGAGCAACCGTCACCTCTGGGGAACCTGGGAAGTTAGCGTCTCCGATGATCACCGCTCCGCGGTGGTTGTTCCCGTCAGATCGGCGGGGATGCACCTCAACGCTGTCGGATTCCTCGAGGAGCACCCGTGCACGACCTGCCTATCAATCTCCAACCTGGTTCCGTATCCCGACAACCGTCTCTCGGTCGATCTCACGCTAGTTCACCCGTTCCCGGGCAGACCCAAGCTGACCGGATTCGATGTTCGCGGCGTTCTCGTAACCGAAGCGGACTACGAGTTCCCCGTAAGCGGAAGAAAAATCGCGTGGGGCGACGATCTCCCCCGGCTGCTCCTTCCGAACGGCTACACGACTCTGTTCAATCCGGTGGAGTACGATGACAGCCAGCCGGGACCGAGAATCTTCAAATACATCCCCGGGAGACTTTCCACGGGCGGCGCGCTCGACTCCACCCTGAACGGTTATATTGCCTATCGTAGAGAATCACCCAGACACATGTTCGAGTCGGGCACTTCCGAGACGCGCACGGTCTGGCTCGAGGTGCCGGCCGGAGGCTTCAGGTTCGGATACGTTGTCGACTGCTGCTGGCAGACCTTCCCTGGACCCTGCGTCGATCCGCTCACGGATTTCCCGCCTGACGCGAACTGCCTCGAGGCCTACCGGGTCGATGTCCAGCTCGGCTCGTACCTCGCGCCGGTCGCAGGATCGACGCAGCCGATAGAGGTGCAGGTATTCGATCATCAGGGACTCGATACCGTATCGGCCGTGATCGTGGAGGCCCCCGAGCTGTTCGCGGGCGAAGTCAAGCTCGAGTATATTGAAGATGTCGGCATAAACACTCACATGTTCATCGGTACGGTCGAGAATGAATTCGGGGTGGGCGCGGGCGAGTATCCGATGCTCGTGCGGGTGATCGACACCGAGGAGGACCAGAATCTCGGGCAGATCGATGCATGGTTCCTGTACCGCGTGAAGGTGGGATCAAGAAACGGCTGGGTGCGGATCTGGGGCACCGAGCCTTATGAAAAGAATGCCAGCGATTGTGCGCAGGCGGTTGCATTCGATGATGACGGCTACTTATACGTGACCGGTGAATTCAGGAAAACGGTCGATCTCGATCCCGGCAGCGGTGTGGACGAGCATACCGCGCAAAGGGGCGGAGCTTATCTCAGCAAGTTCAATACTGACGGGGACTTCATCTGGGCCCGCACATGGGACGGCCCGGAGATCGATTACGGCCAGGACGTCGTGGTGGACGCCGCCGGCAACATCCTGGTCGTGGGGAGGTTCGTGGATCCCATCGATCTCGACCCGGGTCCGGGGACGGACCTGCACGAAGGCGGATTATCTCTCAGTAAATTTGACTCGAGCGGCGACTACTTGTGGGGCAGATCCTGGGATATCTGGTCAAATGAAAATTCACTCGCTGTTGATGGCTCCGGCAATGTATATATTGGAGGGACCTTCTCCGGAAAGACGGATTTCGATCCCGGCGAGGGAGAGCATTACCGCTGGCCAAATGGGGTGCAGGATGTCTGCCTCATCAAAGTCGGTCCGAGCGGAGAGTATATATGGTCTCGATGGTGGGGCGGTCCTGGAAACGTGTTCTCGGATAACGACAGGTCCGGCGCCGTCGCGGCCGATAGCCTGGGATATGTCTATGTCGCGGGATATGTCACCAATCCCGCCGATTTCGATCCCGGCGAGAATGTTGTGGAACACGAGGCCGGCAACTTCCTGAGCAAGTTTGCCCCGACAGGCAAGTTCATGGGGGTGAATGTCTGGGATGCCCATTACATCAGCCTTGCTGTTGATGCAGACGCGAACCTTTATGTGGTTGGCGAAATCGGGAGCGGTGAAACCGTTGATTTCGATACGGGCCCGGGAGTGGATGAGCGTCAGGGTCGCTGCGCATACCTGGCCAGGTACGGTCCCAACGGCGAGTATCATTGGGCAAGGACATGGGGATTCGGGCTTGCCGGCCCGACCGACGTGACGGTGGCGTCCACAGGAGAGATTTATATATCCGGCGGCTTCTATTGGAACCTGGTGGATTTCGATCCCTCGGACTACACCGACTACCACGAGTCGCTCGGCCAGGATGATGTGTTTCTCAGCAAGTACCTCACGAGCGGCGAATACCAGTGGACCCGTACTTGGGGCGGCGATTATGATGAATTCGGTCACGGCGTGGCGGCGGACTGTTCCGGAAACGCATATGTCGCCGGGGAGTTCAAGCAGCTTGTTGATTTCGATCCCGGCCCCGGGTGGGAATATCACGAGGGACATGGCGGCGGGGACGCGTACCTGATTAAGCTTCCACCCGACGGCAACTGGTGATCCACTTCCGCCGGGGCTGGGCTGCGAATCTCTCCTGGGCTGCGGAGCCCGGGTCTCTTGTACTACCGGGCGCAGGGCTCAGCCTGAGAGAGACGAAGTCGAACAGCAAGGCCCACCAAAGCCTCGGCGAAGGTGGGTGCCTGTGCCCGTCGTTCACTCCAATCGCCGGAGGGTTGTTGCGGCGTCGCAGGTCGACGGTTGCGACTGATGCGGGCAGGGGTGCCCGCGCCCCTGATGCGGACTGGAAAGTCGGCGCACCTGGTGCGGACTGAACAGTCCGCGCTCGTTGGGCTGTTGCGTGTGCCGGCACTGGCATCGGCGGCGGTATAATATTCCTGTGGAGGCGACCCGGCGGGAACTGTCGGGTCGTACGGGAGAGCGCATCGATGCCGAGATGGCTGCGAATTGTCCTGATTGTTCTCGCGGTTCTAATACTGCTCGACATTGTCGTGGGGATTCCACTCAGCCGTGCGTATCTCAGGCATCTCGACTGGTACAAGGAAAGGATCGCCGATCCGCCGGTACGGCGTGCGGTTGTCGGGGAGAGGGTGACGAGCCCGGAGGAGCGAAAAGTCACCCACGAGGGTCGGCGCGAGACAATCGGCGAAGGCAAGGACGCAATCACTGTCCTCTACCTGAAAGGCAGCTTCTACGAAATGGGCTATCAGCGCGGCGTGCTTATGAGGAACGAGGTAAGAGAGAGCGTGCGCCGCGCGATGAGCGCGTACTATGCGGTCGTGCGCGAGGAAATATACGGGCTGTATGTATTCGACCGGCTGACGGCGCACTGGCTGCTCGATGATGCCTACACGGTGATGACGCCGTACATCCCTGATGAATACAAGCAGGAGATGGAGGGTCTGGCGGACGGGTCGGGCGTTCCGCTGAAGACGATCCAGAGAATACACGCGATCCCGTGTCTCGGGGAGACGAGCTGCTCGGGTATAGCGGCGATGGGTGACGCAACCGAGGACGGGAGATTGTACCAGGTGAGGGTCCTCGATTATTTCATGGAATATGGCATTCAGGACTACGCGGTGATCGCGGTGTATCAGCCGGACGAGGGGAACGCGTTCGCCGATGTGACCTGGGCGCCGTTTGTCGGGGTGGTCAGCGGGATGAACGAGAAGGGCGTCGCGCTGAGCGAGATGAGCTACGGCGGACCGGGGCAGGACCGTGCGGGGATTCCTGAACCGCAGCCGGAGGAGAGGATCGACGGGATCCCGATGCACTTTCTGCTGAAGGACATTCTCAGACTGGCGGATGATGTCGAGCAGGCCACCGACCTGATGAGAGATGCTCGAAGAACGAACTACTATATTCACATAGTGGGCGATGGGATCACGTCGGACGGGGTCCCGCAGGCAAGGGGATACATAAGCACGAGCGAGCGATGCGATGCGTATGTGCCGGGCGATCCCACCTACCCTATTCCGCCCATCGAGGATGTGATCTACGCGAGCCGCTATAACGACAGGTGCAGGGAACTGCTGGAAGTCTATTACGGGAGGCTGAACCCACGGGTGTTCATGGACGTGATCATTCCTGCGATCGCGATGGACATCAATCTGTGCAACGTGGTGTACGATCCGGCGGGTCTGAGGATGTGGGTGGCGAATGCGGAAGGCGCGAAAGGGCGGGCGTGCAACGGTGGGTATGTCGAATTCAATCTTGGAGAGGCGTTAGCGAGGCGGTAGCGGGCGGAGGCGATCTCCCTCCAGGGGAGTGCGATACTCCGGACAGGCTGACAATGCGAACGCCTCATTGAAGCCCTGGACCGGTCTCACGATGCTTTTCATGGCCTATTGACAGGCTGATAGGAAGGTGATAGCCTGCCAGTCTCAGAGATGCCGGAGCAGAGGGACCGGATAGGTCATCGCGTATGCCAAACCGGCCCGGTAACTGCCGCCGGCAGGAGGAACCTATGATGCCAAACTGGAAGAGTCTCATCCCGATTGCCTGTGTAGTCGCACTCTGTCTCATCGTTCCCCTCATGTACAGCAGCCTGACAGGCGAAGTCAAGGCGGCGCCGCCGGGTGGGCAGGTGGCCAAAGGGGGCGGATTAGGCCCGCCGACTCCGATGGAGATCGTCGAGCCGAACGACACATGCGCGGATGCCGAGGAAATCAAGCCCTTGATAGCCCTCCCCTTCCCAGGAACCGGCTCGCCGTCACCACCACCGGACTCGTACGTGGTAAGCGTGAACGACCGCAAGTTCCATAACGGCAACAACGTGGACGACTGGTACCTGTATACCACCCACGATCTCGACTGCGACGTTGTCCTGAAAGTCAAGGTCACCAGCGACAAGCCCCAGATCGAGGTCGAGATCTACGAACACTGCTGGCAGTGGCCGATTGACACGAGCATGTACGAGGAGATCCTCGTCTGGGGTCAGGATCAACCCGAAATCCAGATTCTTTCCGGGCTGGAGAAGAGTGTTTCAGTAGATAATCCTAGTCCCAATACCGGTTACCTGATTCATGTCAACTACCTGAGCCCCCCGGAAGAAGGAGGACCGATCACGTACGACCTGAGAGTCACCGAGGAATGCATACAGGTGCCGTACTAGCAGCGGATTTATTATCCGACTGGTTCAGCCGGACGGATTAGTGTTGTGAATCATCGGTCTGCCGATGCGGGAGGCTTTTTCGTTACGCGATGTCGGACGGATACGCCGCTTGCGCGAGACAGTCCGTCTTATGACGCGTCCTCGCCGGGCTTTGCGGTCGCGAAGGCGTTGTTGAAGAAGCCCAGGGCCCTGAGGTAGGAGTAAACGATGTAGACGGCCGCGCCCCGGTGCGTTGTGAGGGTGTAGAACACCTGGGGATTTCCCATCGTCCGGCGCAATTCTGTCGAGCATTCCTTCGGGATGGTCCGATCGAAAAGAGCGGTGATCATCAGGACATTCCTCGCATCGATATATGGCGCAAGGGCGAGGGGATCGGATCGGATCGAGGCCAGCTCGTGGTGCAGCTCGTCGAGAGTGGCGTTTCCCTCGGCGAGGATTCTCTCTCTGGGCTCGGCGAACATGCTTGAGCTGGAACAGCAGAGGATGTCGGCGATGCTGCCGCCGGCGAGGGCTATCACGTTGCACTTGAGTCTGGCGTCGACGCCGGCGGTCACAACGGCCTCGATGCCGCCCAGGCTGAGACCGAATGAGCCGATGCGGGTCGGATCGACGGTGTCCTGAAGCTCGAGATAGTCAAGAACCCGCCTGTGGTCCACAATCGCCTGTCTCAGGAAGCTCTCCACGTAGTCACCGGATTCGATCCGCTCCAGATCGATCTTGCGGGAGTGCACGACGGCGCAATTGTAGCCGCTCAGAGCGAAGAGAGCGGCGAACAATCTGGTGGTGTTGTCGAACTCGATTCCGCCGGCCGCTGGAATCAGCAGTATAGCGGGCCTTTTGCCCACGGGGTGCTCGTAGAAATCGAACTCGATGTCGAGGGGGCCGGTCCCGAGGAAATTCGTTGCCGGCGGAAACCGGACCGCCTTGACGGCATAGGAGCGAGTCCTGTGGGTCTCCCGGATTTCGGCATCGATCGGCTGCTCAGGATAGTCGTAATACTGCAGGAGCGTCTCGTCCCTTGGGAGCGGGCCTTGATATGAAGGATCGATTCCGGTGTAGAACGACCAGACGTGGCTTACGAGGTGCATCAAGAGCAGAACGGCTGCCAGCGAGATCAACGCCACCTTGGCGCACCTGGCCAACATCGCCTGCGCCGATCCCGCTCTCCGGTCCCCGGCCTGAGCATCCGATACGGCGCCGCCGGCAGCCCCACTCCGCGCGGACAACCGGCTTCGATTTCTCCATGAGAAAAGGACACGAGCCATTCCGCTGATTCAGACACGTTCTCCGGGCCGGAGGAGTAGCGAACGGAACCACGGGCTCCGTCACCTTCACGATATTTCGTTATATTCCTCTATTCCCGGACATATTGAGATTTTGGCGCCGATGAATTAAAGTACAGTGCGTTACGAGGAGGCGGCGTTGCCCTCGCCAGTCGAGAAGCATCAGGTAGTCTTCCTGAATCCCGACCTTGCCGGCCTGTTCACGGCGTATCTCACGCATCGCGCGGGCGCGGATATCGCGGTGATACAGGAGATGGGGCGGCATCGCGAGCGCAAGGAGGGCTACCCATCACCGTTTCCCGCCGCGGGGACGTTCCATCCGACGGATGTTGACGCGATGGCGGTGGAGGCGGGATTTCCACCGCCGACATGGGAGCGCGTTCCGCGGCTGAAGTTGTACCTTCCCGACCGTGCGATCGATCTTAACTCGGACAACGGGCCGGGCGGACTTCTTCTGGCGCTTGCCCCGGTTTTTCCGCACAGCAGGAGCATCTGGACGCACTGGCTGCAGGAGCGGCTCAAGAAGGCCGAGGAGCTCGCGTCGGGGGAGGGTGAAAGCCGCACGGGCGCGCTTCGGACCGTGGAGGTCAGCGTTGCGGAGTCGATCGAGAAGCTCAACCTGTTCGATGCCGAGTCTTTGCTGTTGTTTCTGGACATGCTTTCGATACTGGTGGTCGGCCGCGGGATAGTGCAGCTTGATGTCCAGGATTTCCCGGTCGTTCTTGCGGGGTTCCTTACGGGATGGCACATGCCCGCGAGGGGCGAGAGGGACTGGCGGATGATCTTGAGGCGGAGGATGCAGAAGGAGGGGGTGGTCTGGCGGGACATTGAATCGATCACGGCTGTTCAGAGTTTCGGGCGACGGATGAGCGTCGTTCGATGCAGCGATGACAGCCTTGTAAAGTCAAGAATACTCGCGGTCCCGATGAGTGACCGTTTTCGGCATCCGACCGAGCGTCCCCCGATCCATGGGATCTCGGGCGCGATCCGATGGGAATGCTGGTATGGACGCGCCAGGGGCCACGGCGAGGAAGAGCCGGTCGTCGGGATTCTGCGGCGCGACGCCAAGCGTCCTCCGATCAACGACAATCTCGCGGCCTTCCATCTCCATCCCGACGTCGACGGGGTTTTCACTGTGGCCGCGCCGGTCGAGGAGCGGTACCTTGTCGGCGAGGAGGGCGCGCGTCTTTATACTATTGCCTCGCGGACGAGATTCCTTCTGAGGGAGCATCTGGGCTGGAACCTGGACGAGTTTGAAAGCACGCCGGGAGAGCAGCCCGGCCCGGACATCGTTCTGCCCGGAACGGCGCCGTCTGTGAGTTACGCTGAGGGACCGCTTTGGGGGGACGATGTTCTGACACGCCTCAGGGCCGCGGACCGGCTGAGCAGGAGGATAGTGTCGAGGCTGAAGTAGCCGTCCGAAGCGCGACCGCAAGGAAGCGCGACCGTGAGGGAGCGCGTACCCGGCGGCGTAAGCCCCCGGCCTGCTACGTACTTCACGGATAACGGGCACAGGCACGCTCGACTTCGTCGAGCTCAACCTGTGCCCGGCACCCAGTAGTACGTGGCCAGGTCAGCTTGACACCGGTGCCCGGCTCCTTGCGAATCATCCCGTTGATACTCTGTGCAGCACGCGGTATGCTCTGAGCGCGGTTGAGAGAGCTGCGGTATCGCGGTTCGTTGGAGAATATCCACTCGGCTGCATTTTTCTTTACGAGGGTCCAAGGCGCATCTCCATGTGCCAGGCATGCATGACTCGCAAGTGATTCTGATCGATGCCAAGCGACTCGACTGAACCTGATCGGTTTCTGTGAGGTATACTTATTAGGGCCCGGAGATGGGTTTGCGCCGGGCAGAGGTAAGGATCATGACGCTCAGCAGATTCTTGTTCGCGGCAGTGGTGCTTTGCATCGCGCTTGCGCGCACGCCGTCGACCGCGCAGGACGAGACACCGATATCGACAAACTTCCGGGTTGATTTCACACTCGTGTACAGCGCTCTGGGACTGGCGTTCGATCCATGGAACGACGAGGAACCGCCGAGCAGGGTGCGGCTCGACGCGTACCGCGTGGCCTCCGGATTCCTTGCCGGAATACCGTTCCATTTCGAGCGGAACCGGGACAGGCTGAGCATTTTCGAGCAGGTCGATGATGCGACGGAGGAGATGGAGTTCAAGGGACACCGTCAGGATATCCTCGACTACTATTTCTTCGACTACACCGTCTGGGTCCCGTCGGCGACATACGATGCCGCTCACAAGGGCAACAGCGTCCACGGTCACGGGGTCAGCGACCTTGAGGACATGGCCGAGGCCAGGAGCGAGGCCCGCATGGAGGCCCTGGAGGAGGTCGTGCGCTCGGCGATCAGATCGAAATACACCGAGAGCAACGAGTTGATCCCCGGGACGATTGACGGGCGGATCATGTGGTACGACGTGGACACGGACGGCGTCGATCCGGAGTCGGGAAGCTACGTCTTCGACGTTACCGCATGGGTCTCTTTCGACGAGGAGTAGTCGAGCCGGATGATCGATGTCGCCCTCCTCACACGCGCTCTCGCCCTCTCCCCCAAGCCCTGGGAAATCGAGTGCACGGACCGTATAGACTCAACCAACCTCGAGCTTTGTCGCCGATACTCGAACTCGCATGAGGTCCCCCGCCTCCTTCTGTGGTCGCAGGAACAGACCGAGGGACGCGGACGGCTGAATCGGAGCTGGCTGTCCGTTCCCGGCCTCGATATCACCGCCTCGGCGATATTCCCGTCGCCGGTTCCGCGAGCGGCGGTCACGAAGCTCTCCCTGTGCGCCGGAGTGGCGCTTGTGAGGGTCCTCGCCGGAGAATACGGCCTTTCTGCGATGGTGAGATGGCCGAATGACGTGCTCACTTCGAACGGCAAGCTCGCGGGCATTCTCTCCAGCTACCTTGCTGGACCCAATGCTGTTGTCTGCGGGATCGGGATAAACGTGAACTCGCGTCCCGAAGCGATCGAGCTGGATCAGTACGGTCGCAGGACGACTCTCATGGCGGAGATCGGGCGCGAGATTTCCCGTGAGAAGCTGCTCGCCTCCTGGTTGCTGGCATTCGAGGAGGCCTGGGAACTGGCTCGAGATGATCGCGCGAGGGAGCTTGCTGACGCGTTCGATCCGGTGAGCTTCTACAGGGGCCGTCGGGTCAGGGTGCTTGTGGGCGCGGGGATGGATCGGGAGGAGGATGTCGACTGCGAGCGGTTCGAGGGGGTGGCGGGGAGTCTTGATCGACAGGGAGCTCTCCTGGTGGAGAGGTCAGATGGTTCGCGTTATTCGATGAGCACGGACGACGTGCTGATTCCGCTTGATCGGTATCCTGCATTCTAAGAGAGGCCAATGAGACCGTGCCGACGTCTTCCAGACGTCGGACCCCTGTGGCGTCTGCTTCAAGCAGACGTCAAGCAGACGTCGCAATGCCCGACGTCTGGAAGACGTCGGCACTTGCTTAATGCAGCGCCGCCGCCGATATACACTGTGAGGATTCCCGACTGGAGCCGGAAGGCTCCCTCGATCCGCTTGTGTGCGCCATGCAGGTTCGCAGAGTTCACAGGATGCGCCCGCAGTTCGCCGAGCCGTCGTTCGCACCGCGGAATCGTGCGGCGCGGATCGGTGACGCTGTAATCGAGACTCTGAAGTGCATGTGGCTTCCCGCGCTGGTCTTTCTCGTCCCCCTCCTCTACTACTGGCCGTCGCTGCAGGTCGGGTTTCTCTCCGACGACTTCTACTATCACTCCTTCTTCGGATGTACGGCGAGGGAATTCGTCGAGAGGCTCTACCTGAACTACAAGGGGCTTGTCAGTTTCGCATTCTTCAGACCGGCCGTATATGCTTCGTTCCGACTCGACTACCTTCTCTGGGGCGCTGACGCGGTCGGATTTCATTTCACGAACCTGCTTCTTCATTCGGTGAACGCGGTGCTGATCTTCGCTCTTGCCGGCAGAATCGGGCTGGGCCGCGCGGGAGCGGCGTCGGCGGCGCTGCTCTTCGGATTGTATCCCGCAAGCCCCGAGGCGGTGACCTGGAT
>Ga0315296_10000490_pt1 | contig 36127 bp, 27 predicted proteins | sample YL17G14_18_MG_FD_203921 | JGI IMG/M metagenome (GOLD analysis project Ga0315296, IMG submission 203921) | Sediment microbial communities from Yellowstone Lake, YNP, Wyoming, USA - YL17G14_18 | ecosystem: Environmental > Aquatic > Freshwater > Lake > Sediment | place: USA: Wyoming | collected... | reverse complement strand
CAAGAACAACAACTCCAAATTCTTCCTTCTTGATTTTCTCTAAAGCTTCTTCCCCGTTCTCGGCAACATCAACATCATACCCATCCTCGGTAAGCCAGTCCCGCACGCTTTCTCTCACCACAGCCTCATCTTCTACTATCAAGACCTTTCTTTTCTTCTTTGTTGCCATCGTTTGTCTCCTTCCTTAAAACAGAGGGTATGCCTTGATGTATAGCATACCCTCTGACCTATGTCAATAATCCGGGTTCGGTACTAAGCGTTAGCCTTCTGCTCCTTCTTCAGCAGCGCCTCTCGTCTTGCTTGCAGCTTAGCCAGCTTTTGCTGGAGGGCGTCCTCCATCAGTTGCCCAAACTCACAGGTTACACACTGAAAGATACGAGAGCAAATACGGTGGGAGACATCGCCCTTGATGGCATAGCGGCAAAGTCTCTGACTACCTGGCAGCTCCCGGAGTCGCTCCAGTGCCTGGTCAAGCTCCGTGCTTTCCCCTGAAGCCATTTGCTCCTGCATCATCTGGTCAAACTCGCAGGTGAGGCAGTCGTAATTTCGAGTGCAGAAGCGGTAAGCTACTAGCCCCATTTTCACCCAGACGCACTCTTTGGGTTTGACCTCTTCGGCAACTCCTGCGGCCTCAGTTCTCGGCTCGGCTAGCGCTTGCTTTGTCTTCTGAATCCAGACCCGGGTCTCGATGTTGCCCGGGGCGGTGCCGAGGATGGCTTCAAATTCCCTTAGTGCCTCGGCGTAGTGCCCAGCCTCAAAGTTAGCCTTCGCCTGCTTGATGTGAAGCGGTATTTCCTCCGGGGCTATAGTTATGATTTCCTTAACCTTTGCCGGAAGCGGCGGGGCTATAGCTTCTTTAGGGGCAGCCTTTGGCTTTATCTCCACCTGAACTGGGCCGAGGGTCTTTTCAATCAGTCTTTCCAGGGCATCAAGGCTAAGCGGCTTGGGCAGATAGTCAATAGCCCCTATCCTCATCGCCTCCACCGCGGTCTCTACTGAGGGGTAAGCGGTGATAATGATACCCTTGAGCTGGGGGTTTTGTGCTCTGGCTTCTTTTAATACCTCAAGCCCATTCTTCCCCGGCAGCCTCATGTCAAGGATTAGGACGCTGAAGTCCTGTTCCCCGATTGCCTTTAGTGCCGCTTCACCGTGCTCTGCGGTCTCTACCGGGTAGCCTTCGTCTCCAAGCCAGTCTCGGAGCGACTCCCTCATAACCGTTTCATCTTCTACTACTAGTATTGGCTTCATTTTTTACCTCCTATTTCTTGAGCTTTTGGAATTGCTCTCTTTTCCATTCTTATTCCCCCCGTACTTACTGAATGCTTTGGCTTTATTATAGAGGGTCATTCTGGAGATGCCCAGAATTCTAGCGGCCTTGGTATAATTCCCCTTGGTTTCACTCAGGACATTCATGATGTGGTTCATCTCTACCTCTCTGAGATTTTTCTCCGCTAGAATTTGCCGAGCTGCGACCAGGGTTTGTTGTGGCAAGTCAGCAAGCTCAACGAGAGGATTTTTGGCCTGGATGACGGCCCTTTCAATAGCATTTTCCAGCTCCCGGACATTGCCTAGCCAGTCGTATCGCAACAAAAAATCGGTGGTCTCGGGGGAAAATCCGGTAACCTCTTTGTGATTCTCCAGGGTAAACTTCTTCAAGAAATGCTGGGCTAAGAGAGGAATATCTTCTCCTCTCTCCCTTAGTGGCGGCAATTCAATCTTAATTACGCTTAGTCGATAGTAAAGGTCTTCCCGAAATTGGCCGCTAGCTACCGCCTCTTTCATATCTCTGCTGGTCGCGGAAATAACCCTGACATCAACCTTGATTGGCTCACTGCCACCAGCTCTGGTGAATTCCTTCTCCTCCAACACCCTTAACAGGCGAGCCTGGATATTGGCACTCATCTCGCCAATTTCATCTAGAAACAGGGTTCCCCGATTAGCGACTTCACATTTTCCTTTCTTTTGGGCGTAAGCTCCGGTAAGAGGGCCTTTCTCGTGACCAAATAGCTCGCTCTCAAGGAGGCTCTCGGGCAAGGCGGCGCAACGGATGGCAACAAAGGGCTTGCTCTGGTGAAAGCTCTGGGAGTGGATAGCCCTTGCCACCAGCTCCTTCCCGGTGCCGGTCTCGCCGGTAATCAATACGGCAGCATTGCTACTGGCCACGACCCTAATTATCTCAATCACCTGTTGCATCTTGGGGCTTTTAGCCACGATATTCTCAAATCGGTAGCGCTCCTCCAATTTCTGTTGCAGGGCGATGTTCTCCTTGATTAGCTGTTGGTGCTCCACCAATTTCTCCAGCACTAGCTCCGCTCGTTCCGGGCAGAATGGCTTCTCAATGTAGTCATAAGCTCCCTCTCTTATGGCGGTAATAGCGGTGGGAATGCTTCCATAGGCAGTAATGATGATAACCCCAATGTTGGGGGATATTTTCTTGGCCTTCTTAAGTAGCTCAATCCCGTCCATTCCTGGCATCACCAAATCAGCAATAACGATGCCCGGCTTCTCCTTTTTAATAATCTCCAGAGCCTGGAAGCCGTTCTCGGCAGTAAGCACCTGGTGACCGATATCACTCAGCCAGTCGCGAAGCGATTCGCGGATGATAGCTTCATCATCAACAATAAGGAGCTTAACCTTTTTCTTCACGTTCTTCATGGCGTAAAGGTAAATAGATAGTAAAGGTGGTACCTTTCCCTTCCTTACTTTGTACTTCTATCTTTCCCTTGTGGCGCTGGATAATGCCATAGGATACAGCTAAACCCAGCCCTACCCCTTTTACCTCCCGCTTGGTGGTGAAAAAGGGTGTGAACAGCTTGCGCATGTTCTCCGGCGAAATGCCAACGCCAGTGTCCTGAACCTCTATCTTGAGCTGACCATCGCTACTGGCTGAGGTACGAAGGGTTAGGTTGCCCCCTCCAGTCATCGCCTGAATAGCATTTATAATAAGATTGGTGAAAACCTGCTGAAGTTGGTCAGCATCAGCCGTGAGCTTGGGCAGAGCGGGGTCAAGCTCTTTTACTACTTGAACATGCTGTAGCTGAGCCGAATGAGCCGCCAGGTCAAAGGCTCGGTTAATGACCTCGTTGACGTCTACCTCCCTGAGGCTTGGCTTTGACTGCCGGGCAAAATCGAGGAGATTTCGGATTAACCTGGTGCTGCGGGTAAGCTCTGAATCCATCTTCGTCAGATAATCTAGTGCTGTTTCCTTGGTCAAGGTATCGCTATTTACCTTTTTGGCTAATAGTTGGGTGTAGACCAAAACGCCAGCCAGAGGATTATTGACCTCATGAGCAATAGAAGCGGCTAACTGACCTAAAGAGGTCAGCTTCTCCGCCTGGATTAGGCCTTCCTGGGTAGACCTTAGCGTCTGAAGCACATATGGCCAGCACATCTCAACCTCAGCTATCCCCTGGCAGACACTGGTCGCCAGCTCCCGGCAGGTGGTGTAGCCACAGGCACCGCAGTTTATTGGCTCTACCTTATCAATCTGCTTTAGGACGCTTTGGACCTCTTCCTCGCTGGGGGTAGGCAGCCCGACGCCTCGGGCAGTGAATTTGCGGCTGAGGTCAATGCCGGCGTACTCCTGGATATCCTTCTCGGTTTGAGCCGGGTCTGCCTGGCTGCGGGCATAATTGGCCACCAGTTCCTTGCGCCTGAAGCCGCTTAGCTCATTGTCAATAACCGGCCCATCAATGCAGCCGTGGCAGAAATGTAGGTTAATAAGTCGGGCGGTGATTTCTCCTCTGGCGAATTCCCGCATGATTTTAATCACGTAGTCCTTCCCATGGGCGTTTATGGTGTCATTTTTAACAATATCTTCAGGTAGTCTCGCTACCCGGAATAGTCCTTTTGACAGGGGGAAAAGACGGCCAAGGTCAGGTTTGGGACCGGAGAATGGCTCCTCCCCCTCGGTTTCCGGAGTAATCCCTTTGGCGGCAAACATCTCCTTCAGTTCGGCGAAGGTCAGGACGGCGTCTATTACCCCGGCCACCATCTCATCCCGGCTCTCCGCTTTCTTGGCGACACAGGGACCGATGAAGACCACCTTAGCCTGTGGATTATACTGCCATTTGATTATCCTGCCCATGGCAATCATGGGCGAAACAATGGGCGCCAGGTTGCCGACTAGCTGGGGATGATATTTTTCAATGTAGGTTACCACTGCCGGGCAGTGAGAGGAGAGGAGGGGTTTGCCTTGGTCTTTACTTATGAGCCGGGCATATTCCCGGCTGACAAGCTCAGCACCAAAGGCGTCTTCCATAACCTCGCTAAACCCCAGTTTTTTCAGAGCCGCTACCAGTTGCCCCGGCCTACACTTAAGCAGGGCAGCGGGGAAGGAGGAGGAAAGAATGGCGATTACATTGGGGTTTTGGGTCAATAATTGCCAGGCGGTTCCGATGTCGCTCTCCACCTGCTTTGCCTTGGGCACACAGACCTGAAGGCAGGTGCCACAGGCAATACAGCGTTCCTTTATCACCTGAGCTTTGCCTTCTTCCACCTTGATTGCCTTGCACGGGCAGGTGCGGATACAAGCATAGCACCCCTTACATTTTTCCCGGTCAGTGTAAACTATGCTCATTTTATCTCCTCGGTATAAATCTGTAAAAAAATTTTACTATAATTTTGAGATAATGTCAAGAAAATTATTAAATCTTAGCCTGCTTGTGTCTTGACCACGGCGTTTTCATATGTTAATATAACTCGGTCTGATGAATTAAGCCTTTGGATATAACTGCGTTTAACTTCAGGGAAGCGAAGGAGGAAAAAGTGGAGCCTAAAATCGGCGTTTATGTCTGTCACTGTGGGACTAATATCGCCGGTACCGTGGATGTGGAAGCGGTTACCGAGTTTGCCCGAGAATTGCCTTTAGTGACGATTGCTCGCCGCTATATGTATATGTGTTCTGACCCGGGGCAGGAGCTTATCCGGAAGGATATTAAGGAGCTGGGGATTAATCGGGTGGTGGTGGCTTCCTGCTCCCCAACGCTGCATGAGCGAACCTACCGTCGGGTTTGCCAGGAGTCAGGACTAAACCCCTATCTCTTTGAGATGGCTAATATCAGGGAGCATTGCTCTTGGATAACTGAAGACCATGCTGCTGCCACTGAGAAAGCCAAGGCTTTAGTAAGCGCCGCAGTAAGGCGTGTCGCCTATCAGGAGCCCCTGGAGGCGAGGAGAGTTCCGGTTAACCCCAATACCCTGGTGGTGGGAGGGGGCATCGCGGGCATTCAGGCGGCTCTGGAGATTGCTGATTCCGGGCATAAGGTCTACCTGGTGGAGAGGGAGCCAAGCGTTGGCGGGCATATGATGCAGCTAGATAAGACCTTCCCCACTCTTGATTGCTCGGCCTGTATTCTTACCCCCAAGATGAGCCTGGCTGGCTCTCATCCCCATATTGAGTTGATGTCCTATAGCGAGGTGGTGGAGGTCTCAGGGTATGTGGGCAACTTCAAGGCTAAGATAAAGAAGAAGGCAAGATATGTGGATGTTGACAAGTGTACTGGTTGTGGTGAGTGTGCCAATGTTTGTCCCGTTACCGTACCTAACGAGTTTGACCTTGGCTTGGGTCGGAGAAAGGCTATTTACCGGCCTTTTCCTCAAGCTGTGCCCAACGCCTTTACTGTTGATAAGCGGGGCTACCCGCCCTGTCGGTCTGCCTGTCCGGCCGGGGTCAATGCCCAGGGGTATACTGCCCTTATTTCTCAGGGCAAGTTCAAGGAAGCTCTTGAGGTGCTACGGCGAACTATGCCCTTTGCCGGGGTCTGCGGGCGGGTCTGTACCCATCCCTGTGAACTGGAGTGTGAACGGGGAAAGGTTGATGAGCCGGTGTCCATCCGCTCGCTAAAGCGCTTCATGGCTGACTATGAGCTGAAGGTGGGGAGGGGAAAGGCAACCCCGGTGGAAAGAACTAAGGAGGATAAGGTAGCTGTCATTGGCTCTGGTCCCGCGGGTTTAGCCTGTGCCTACGACCTGATAAGACAGGGTTTTCCGGTTACCGTTTTTGAGGCTGCCCCTCACAGCGGTGGTCTGTTACGCTATGGCATCCCAGAGTACCGGTTGCCCAAGAGGGTGCTGGATAATGAAATCAGCTATGTCCAGGAGCTGGGGGTGGAGATAAGGACCAATACCCCGGTGACGAATCTTGAGGACATCTTCAATCAGGGCTATGAGGCGATATTCTTGGCTACTGGTGCTGCGGAAAGCCAGAAGATGGGCATCCCGCATGAAGACGCCAAGGGTGTAATCCCGGCCCTTGATTTTCTAAAGCAGGCGAACTCAGGGATTAAGGTTGAACTTGGGGAGCGGGTGGCAGTTATCGGTGGGGGAAATGCGGCTCTAGATTCGGCTAGGGTAGCCCGGCGCCTGGGGGCGAAAGAGGTTTCTATTGTCTATCGGCGCTCCCGAGCTGAGATGCCCGCTCTTAGTGCTGAGGTGGTTGAAGCCGAGCGGGAGGGGGTTAGTCTTCACCTCCTGGCAGCGCCAGTCAAAGTCTTAGCCAAGGATGAGCGAGTAACTGGCCTCCAGTGTATCCGGATGGAGCTGGGTGAACCCGATGCCAGCGGTCGGCGGCGCCCGGTGCCGATTAAGGGCTCAGAATTTGATATGGCGGTTGATAAAGTGATTATCGCCGTGGGACAGGTGGTGGATAAGGCAGTGCTTCCCAAAGAGCTTGAATACACTGGGTGGGGGACCCTTGGTGTTGACCAGGTCACCTTGCAGACAAATATTGAAGGTGTTTTTGCCGGCGGCGATGTGGTTTCCGGTCCTTCTGATGTCATTGCGGCTATTGCGGCGGGTAAGGAAGCCGCCATCTCAATAGACCGCTACCTCAGGGGGGTTGACCTGAAAGAGGGGAGACCGACTCCTATTAAAAGGGTAAAAGAGGTGTCAAAGAAGGGGGTGGAAACAAGGACAAGGCAGGCTATGCCAATACTTGACCTGAAGAAGCGGGAGGGCTTTGTTGAGGTTGAGCTGGGCTTTGATGAAAAGACGGCTATTGAAGAAGCCAAGCGGTGCTTGAACTGCGGCGTGTGCTCGGAGTGCCTGGAGTGTGTTAAGACATGCCAAGCCCGGGCAATCAATCAGGAGATGGGGGAGGAGACGGTGGAGGTGGACGTTGGTAACATAATTGTTGCCACTGGCTATGATGCTTTTGACCCAACCCCGCTCTATAATTATGGCTATGGACGCCTTGATAACGTCGTCACTGCCTTTGAGTTTGAGAGGATGATTAATGCCTCAGGACCAACCGGTGGCGAGGTGCTGCTTAAGGACGGCTCTCATCCCAAGACGGTGGGCATTATTCATTGTGTCGGCAGCCGGGATAAGAAGTATCATGAGTACTGCTCGCAGGTGTGCTGCATGTACTCAATGAAGTTCGGTCACCTGATACGGGAGCATGTTCCCGGAGCCCAAATCTACGAATTTTATATTGACCTCAGGTGCGTGGGGAAGGCATTTGAAGAGTTCTATAACCGTGTTCTTGATGAAGGCACGATATTTATCCGCGGTCGCCCGGCTGAGGTAACTGCTGTCGCTGAGAGTCCTGAGGAGCAGGGCCGGCTTATTATCATCGGCGAGGACACCCTGATTGGTCGCCAGCGCCGTGTCCCGGTTGATATGGTGGTGTTGAGCACCGCCCTTCAACCCAGGGCAGATGTGGGCGAGGTTGCCCGGCTGTTCTCAATTGGCCGGAGCGCCGATGGTTTCTTCCTGGAGAGGCACCCCAAGCTTGACCCGGTAGCCACGATGAGCGACGGTATTTTCGTCGTCGGCTGCTGTCAGTCGCCCAAGGATATTCCTAATAGCGTGGTTCAGGCTTCAGCGGCGGCAGCGCGGGCTTTAGCTGCTATCAGCGCTGGCTCAATAGAGATTGAGGCTATTACTGCTGTCATCAACGAGGAGCTCTGTTCTGGATGCAAGACATGTAGCGTCCTCTGTCCCTTCCATGCCATTTCCTTTGATGAGGAGAAGAAGGTGAGCCAGGTCAATGAGACGCTGTGCAAGGGCTGTGGTGTCTGCGTCGCGGCCTGCCCCAGTGGCGCTATTATCGGTAAGCACTTTACTACCGAGGAGTTGATGGCGGAGATAGAAGGAGTGCTGATATAAGTGAGGCTTGGGACTCGGAGATAAGGAGGACTCTAAATGGCTGAGACAATGGTCAAGGCGGCTGAGGTTGGTTTTATTGATGAGGTTTGTTCCATCCCCGGTGGCGAAGCTATTCGTTCCTGTATTCAGTGTGGCATGTGCACCGGCTCCTGTCCCACCGCCAGCCGGTGGGAGTATCCACCGCGGCAGGCTATTGCTATGGTGCGGGCGGGACTGAGGGATGAGCTATTATCCAGTAATTCAATGTGGTTCTGCGCCTCTTGTTATGCCTGCACGGTGCGTTGCCCACGGGATATTAAGCCTACTGATATTATGCATGCCTTAGAAGTTCTGGCCATTAAGAATGGCCTGAGCACCAAGCGAAGCCGGACACCGGTGATGTATAAGTGCTTTGTTGACTCAGCTAAGGGCAACGGTCGGGTGTATGCGTTTGGCGTGATGCTCAAGCTCTTCCTGCGGACCAATCCCTTTGCCGCCCTTAAGCTGGCACCGGTGGGGCTGGGAATGTTTCTGCATAAGCGCCTGCCACTTAAGCCAAGCCGAATAAAGGGGATAGGCGAGCTTAAGGCTATCCTTGATAAAGCTAAAGCCCTGGGAGGTGCTAAATGAAATCTTATTCCTATTTTCCTGGTTGCGAATCCGAGGCTACAGCTTCGCCCCTGGGTCTTTCTGTTCTACCCGTTGCCAAGGAATTGGATATGGACTTGATTGAGCTTGAGGACTGGAATTGCTGTGGCTCCAGCCCCTATGGCTCGGTAGATAAGCTGGAGGCGGCGTGCCTTGCCGCCAGAAATCTGGCATTGGCGGAAAAGACCGGGCTTGACCTGGTAACCCCTTGTTCTAATTGTTACGTTGTCTTACATGGAGCCGATGCTAATCTTAAAGAATACCCTGCCCTCAGAGGCCAGGTAAGTGAGGCGCTGGCGGTGGCTAACCTGGACTATAAGGGAGGAGTCCGGGTTCGGCACCTGGCTGAGGTCTTATATACCGATATTACCCCGGAGGTCATCGGGGCTAAGGTAACCAAGCCCCTAAAAGGGCTTAAGGTGGCGTCTTACTATGGCTGCCAGCTGGTGCGTCCCGATGGCTTTGATGACCCCGAATCTCCTCACTCGCTGGATGAGCTGGTAGCCAGCCTGGGGGCTGATGTCGTCTCGTGGGAGTTGAAGGCTCACTGCTGCGGTAGCTCTCTGGTTATGTCGGAGCCGGAGGTGGCTCTGGGACTGATTAACAAACTGCTGCGCAATGCCCAGGAGAATGGGGCGCAGTGCCTGATTACTCCCTGCCCCTTGTGTCAGATTAACCTTGATGTCTATCAGAGCCAGGTCAATAGCCAGTTCAAGACCAAGTATAAGCTTCCCGTTCTGTTCGTCACCCAATTGATAGGTGTTGCCTTAGGTGTCAAGCCTGGTGCCCTAGCTTTGTCGAGAAACATTGTATCGCCAATGAGGGTGTTAGCCCCTTATCTCTAGTCTACTTCTGAAAAGATAACCATGGTGGAGAGATTGTCCTTCCGCTGGAGCTATGTTATAGCACCGCTAGCTGTTTTCCTCCTGTCTATAATCCTTGCCGCCTACTTTTATCACCTGCTTCCCCCCGAGGTCGCTGTCCACTTTGAGGTTGATGGCACACCTGATAGGTGGCTCAGCCGGGAGATGGCTATGGTCTGGGTGCTGTTGCCGCAACTCTTCTTTGTCCTTATGGCTGGAGCTATTACTTGGGGGGTAACTAAGCTTGGCACCTTATTCCGGCAGGCAGAGAGCACCAGAATCAAACCGGAAGGAATAGTCTCATTTATGGGCAATATCTTGGCTCTGCCCCAGCTTATACTCTGCTTTGCAATGGTTGATACTTTCCGCTACAATTCATACCAGACACACCTTGTGCCGATGTGGGCATTCTTGTTAGCTATCCTGGGATTAGTTACCATTGGGCTAGCGATATTTTGTGTCTCTATTTTCTTAAAGGCAAGGGACTAAGGAGGCAGCGTGACTGAACCGGCACCAGCAAAGGTTGATATGGCAAAGCTCGTCTCGCTGAGCCAGCGACGCGGCTTTATTTTTCCCAGTAGTGAAATCTACGGCGGGCTATCCAGTTGCTGGGATTACGGGCCTCTGGGGGTGGAGCTGAAGCGGAATATAAAGCAAGCCTGGTGGCGGGCGGTGGTCCAGGAGCGTGATGATATGGTGGGTCTGGATGCCAGCATCCTGATGCATCCCCGGACATGGGAAGCCAGCGGGCACCTCAAAGGTTTTGCCGACCCCCTGGTGGAGTGCAAGAGCTGCCACCTGCGCTGGCGCAGTGATGACCTGAAGGGCGATAGCTGTCCTTCCTGCGGTGGCGAGCTGACTGAGCCCCGCATGTTCAATCTGATGTTCAAGACCTTCATGGGGCCGGTTGAAGAAGAGTCGAGCACAGTCTACCTCCGCCCGGAGACGGCACAGGGAATGTTTGTCAACTTTGAGAATGTGGTCAATACCACCAGGAAGAGGCTGCCCTTCGGCATTGCTCAGATAGGCAAAGCCTTCCGCAATGAGATAACCACCGGCAACTTTATCTTCCGCTGTCGGGAATTTGAGCAGATGGAGATTGAGTTCTTCGTTAGACCGGAGACGGCTCAGCAGTGGTTTGACTACTGGGTTAAGGAGCGCCTCAACTGGTATGTGAAACTGGGCATCAAGAAAGAGAATCTCAAGCTTCGCCAGCACACTAAAGAGGAACTGGCGCATTACGCCCGAGAGTGCTATGACATTGACTATTTCTTCCCTATGGGCTGGGCGGAACTGGAGGGTATTGCCAATCGGGGCGACTTTGACCTGGTTCAACATTCAAGTTTCAGTGGCAAGAGCCTCGCTTATTACGATGAAGAGACCAAACAGCATATCACCCCTTATATAATTGAGCCATCGGCTGGGGTTGACCGCACTTTTCTGGCTCTCCTCTGCGATGCCTATGATGAGGATATAGCTGAGGGTGAAAAACGGGTGGTACTCCATTTCCACCCCGACCTGGCTCCGATTAAGGTGGCGGTATTGCCCTTAAGCCGGCGGGAGAACCTGGTCTCTCTGGCTAAAGAGGTTTACGCCGACCTGCACCAGCACTTTATGGTGCAGTACGATGATGCCCAGAGCATAGGGCGGCGTTACCGGCGCCAGGATGAGATTGGCACCCCCTTCTGTGTTACCGTTGACTTCCAGTCCCTTGAGGATAAGCAGGTCACCATCCGGGAGCGCGACAGCCTGAACCAGATACGAGTGCCCATAGTTGAGCTAAAGAAGACGCTACAAGCCAAGCTTGCCGGTGAAGACCTGTTTGTCTTACCCCCGGGCGGGAGCGTGTGGAAGGGTGGAAAAGAAGGCGAGGGGGTTTGAAGCTCAGGCGACAAAATACGATAAAAATTTGGGGAAACAATTCGTAGCTGGCTAGCTTTGGGAATTGTTTCCCGTGTTATGTTAAGCTATGTGGGTGAAGAGGTGTAAGTGATGGTGAATGCGCCCAAAGTAAAAGTATCAAAAGAAGAATTTACCCAAGTATTATATTATTGGCTATCACAGCGTTTGACTAAGCAAGCCATCAAACAAACTGCAAAAGACTTAGATTTCAAGATAAAGAGCAACGAAGATTTTAATAAGATACTTCAAGAGCTATTTGCCCTTAATATGTGGTTAATAGTTCGCGCTTGTGAAAAAGTCTTTGATGATATAGATAAACGGAATGAGTGTTTAGATATGTTTCACCGTCTTGTTTATCAAGGGCACACTGGCGGGCCAGAAGAAAATTTTGGCAATTGGATGACATCTATAGGTATGAAATATGTAGAGTATAGTCAAGCCATGGAAACAGAGCAACCACCAAGTCCCTTATGGGTGCTAGCAAAGGTAATTAATAAGAATTTATTTGGGGAAGTCAAAAAAGACGTTATTCTTCAAGTCAATATTAGCGCTTATGTAGGAATACCTTACGAAACACTTGAAGACTTAATAAAGAAGTATGATATTGAATGATATCTGGCAGTAAAACTATATCCTTTGAGGTGAGGAGGTATAAGTAAGGGGGTAGCCATGATGATAAATAAGGATATTGAACAAATTACCAAAGCTGACTTGCAAGCTTTAATAGATAATGAGGTAACAGAACGTAAAACAATAGAGTATAAACAAGCATTACCTAGTAATTCAGATTCCGATAAGAAAGAATTCCTTGCAGATGTTTCTTCATTCGCAAATGCCAGCGGTGGTGACTTAATATTCGGCATGGTTCAAGATCCTGATACTGGCCTGCCAATAGATGTGCAAGGTTTAAGTATAGCGAATGTTGACCAAGAAATCTTGAGACTGGATAACATGATAAGAACTGGTATTGAACCAAGAATACAATCGATAAGTATTCGCCCGATTCCTCTTGAGAACTCAAACGTAGCCTTAATAATCAGAATCCCTAAAAGCTGGCGGAGTCCTCATCGTGTTATTTTCGGCGGTCATGACAAGTTCTATTCAAGAAGCTCAAATGGTAAATACCCTTTAGATGTTGGGGAGCTGCGGATTGCATTTAACTTATCAGAAACAATGACAGAAAGAATCCGTAATTTCAGGGTTGATAGGATAGCAAGGATATTGGCTAATGAAACACCCGTCCCTTTTTACGATAGCGCCAAAATAGTCCTCCATCTAATACCCATTATTTCATTGAATCCTGCTCAAAGGTATGATATAGAAAAAATAGCCTCTCAGCCTATAAAAATGTCACCAATATATAGTGGCGGAATAAATAGCAGGTACAACCTTGATGGTTTTTTAAATTATTCTTGGGAAAAAGAAAAGAAATCATATTCTTATGTACAGCTTTTCAGAAATGGGATTATCGAGGCGGTAGAAGGAAGACTATTGGCACCCTACACAGACTCACTAACAATACCTAGTGGTATATACGAGCAGAAACTAATTAACTCACTCACAGAGTATCTTTCAGTTCTCAAGACATTAAATGCTGAGCCTCCGATTTTTGTCTTCTTAGCTCTACTTGGTGTCAAAGGCTATTCGATGGCTGTTGATACATGGAGATATAGGATTCACGATGTTCACATAATAGACAGGGATATTTTGTCGTTGCCAGAAATTATTATAGACAATTATGATGTCAGTGCAGAAAAAGTTCTAAAGCCTTGCTTTGATTCAATTTGGAACGCTTGCGGTTTCCAAAGGTCATTTAATTATAACGAGAACGGAGAATGGGCTCCGAGATAAACGAGACAACGGAGAATTTAAGAGGGGCGTAGCCCCTCTTCTATAAAATAATTCCCCCTTCCCCTTGATAAGGGGAAGGGGGATAAAGGGGGATAGGGTTATCTTAATGAAAATTCTCCACTTTGCCGACCTTCACCTTGGTGTTGAGACCTATGGTCGTCTTGACCCGGCTACCGGTCTATCCTCACGCCTGCTTGACTTTCTAAACGCCCTTGACCAAGTGGTAGATTATGCTATAGAGAATAGGGTAGACCTCGTCCTCTTCTGTGGTGATGCCTACCGCAGCCGTGAGCCAACCCAGACCCAGCAGCGGGAATTTGCCAAAAGAATCAATCGTCTCTCCACCAGTGGCATCCCCATCTTCCTCCTCGTTGGCAACCACGACCTGCCTAATGCCATTGGCCGGGCAACTACCACTGAAATCTTTGATACCCTTGCCGTGAAAAATGTCTATGTCTCTAATCGCCCTGAGGTTTACCGTATTCCGACAAATAGCGCCGCTATTCAAATAGTCTCCTTACCCTGGCTAAGGCGCAGCGCCCTATTAGTCAAAGAAGAGACTAAAAACCTTACCTTCGACCAGATAAACCAGAGATTACAGCAGGCACTAACCAATGTCATCGCTGCCAGTGTCTCAAAGCTTGACCCTGGTCTGCCGGCAATACTGGCGGCCCATGTCTGGGTCTCCGGCGCTCAAGTAGGCTCAGAGAAGTCAATGACCATAGGGCAGGAGCATGCCTTGCTATTAAGCAATGTCGCCCATCCTGCCTTTGATTATATTGCCTTGGGTCATATTCATAAACATCAGGTTTTGAGTAGTAACCCTCCGGTTGTTTATTCCGGTAGCCTGGAGCGGCTTGATTTCGGCGAGGAGAAGGATGACAAAGGTTTTTACTTGATAGAAATTGAGCCAGATAATGAAGCCGGTAAGAGGCTGGTCTCGTTTGACTTTCACCAGGTAACCGGGCGCCGCTTTCTCACTATTAATATCAATATTGAGCCAGCGGATGAACCAACAGCGGCGGTGCTTAAGGCTATTGCTGAGCAGCGAAACAAAGTCAAGGATGCTATAGTGCGGCTGAGCATTAGCCTGCCGGCGGAGTTAGAAGGTCAGCTCAGGGACAACGACATCAGGAATGCCATGAAGGAGGCTCACTACTTTACCATTGCCAAGGATATTAGGCAGGAGCCCCGCCTCAGACTGGGCAAATGGACGGCTGAAGAAATTACTCCCCTTGACGCCCTGAAAGTCTATCTTGAGTCAAAGAAGGTGGCTCCAGAGAGAGCCAGGCTTTTGCTCCAATACGGGGAGAGGCTCATCCAGGAGCGGGGGACTAAGTAGCCACAATTGCTTGACTTCTTATTTACCATGAGATAAACTAGATGCTGGGTGTTATCAGATAACAAGACCGGTTGAAGCTGAGCACTTTCCCCCAAAGTCTCAGCTTTATTATGGTAGAAGCAAGATTTCAATGAAGATTGCGATTAGCGGTAAAGGTGGAGTAGGCAAAACCATGTTAGCCTCTCTCCTTTCCCGGACATTCGCCGAGGCTGGCTACTCTGTTTTAGCCATAGACGCTGACCCTAATTCTAATCTAGCGGCTACCCTTGGTTTCCCTCATCCTGATGACATAACCCCCATCTCGGAAATGAGCGCCCTTATTGAGGAACGGACCGGAGTACCCCCCGGTAAGACGGGGGGCTTTTTTAAGCTAAATCCTAAGGTTGATGATTTGCCCGAGAAGTACTATCACCAATATGATGGCATCAAACTAATGGTGATGGGGCGAATTAAAAAGGGCGGCACTGGTTGCTATTGTCCGGAAAATGCCTTGTTGCAAGCCCTAATTACTCATCTACTTCTGGAGCGAGATGAAGTAGTTATTTTGGATATGGAGGCGGGGGTAGAGCACCTGGGGCGAGCCACAGCTAAGGCAGTCGATAAATTGATTATTGTGGTGGAGCCGGGCAGAACAAGTGTTGAAACCGCCTATAGAATCGATAAACTGGCAAGAGAGATTGGTTTACATAATATTGCGATAGTGGCTAACAAAGTCCGCAGCCAATCCGAGAGGGAATTTCTGACTTCTAGCCTGCAAGGTTTTACATTCCTCGGTTTTATCCCTTATGACCAGGCAATAGTTAACGCTGACCTTGCCAATCGTCCCGTTCTTGATGCCAGCCCGAAGGTTAAGGCTGCGGTTAGAGAGATATATCAAGCCTTGTTATCTACTGCTGAGACCAGTAGAAAAATAAAGAAGTAGCCAAAAATTAAAGGAAAGAGAAGGAGGTTCCTGTGGCTTACGATGTGTCAAAAATGGCGGATTGGCAGATTGCCGAAGCAGCAGAAGAACACATGCCAACCCCGGAGGAGTGGCGGGCAAAACTGGGTCTAAAAAAGGACGAAGTACTTGCTTATGGGAAAGTAGCCAAGCTCGATTTCTTGAAGATAATGGAGCGGCTAAAGAATAAGAAGGATGGCAAGTACATTGAGGTGACGGCGGTTACCCCCACCCCGCTGGGCGAAGGCAAGACAACGACCACGATGGGTCTTATGGAGGGTCTGGGCAAGCAGGGGGAGAGTGTGGGGGGCTGCATCCGCCAGCCTTCAGGTGGTCCCACGATGAATGTCAAGGGCACTGCCGCCGGTGGTGGCAATGCCATACTTATCCCCCACACCGAATTTTCTATGGGTCTTACCGGTGATATTAATGACATCATGAATGCCCACAACCTGGCGATGGTTGCCCTCACCGCCCGAATGCAGCACGAGCGTAACTATGATGATGACCAGCTGGCCCGGCTCAGCAAGATGCGCCGCCTGGATATTGACCCCAACCGGATAGAGATGGGTTGGATAATGGATTTCTGTGCACAGAGCCTGCGCAACATAATCATTGGCATTGGCGGACGTATGGATGGCTTCCTGATGCAGTCCAAGTTCGGCATTGCAGTAAGTTCTGAGCTGATGGCGATGCTGGCTATTGTCAGAGACTTGGCTGACCTGCGGGAAAGAATGAGTAACATTACCGTGGCTTTCGACAAGAAGGGCAATCCCATTACGACGACTGACCTGGAGGTAGCCGGCGCCATGACCGCCTGGATGCGCAACACCATTAACCCCACTCTTTGCTGCACCGCAGAGTACCAGCCCTGTATGGTGCACGCCGGCCCATTTGCTAACATTGCCGTTGGGCAGTCCTCCATTATTGCTGACCGCCTTGGCTTGAAGATGTTTGACTATCATGTCACCGAGAGTGGCTTTGCCGCTGATATTGGCTTTGAGAAGTTCTGGAATGTCAAGTGCCGCTTGAGTGGTCTCAAGCCGCATGTGTCAGTCCTCACCACTTCAATCCGGTCACTGAAGATGCATGGCGGCGGGCCCAAGGTAGTCGCTGGTGTCGCCCTACCTGATGCCTATAAGAAACCAAATGTAGAACTAGTAGAGAAGGGCTGCAGCAATATGTTGCACCATATCAATATCATTAGAACTTCTGGCATCAACCCAGTAGTGTGCATCAATAGCTTCCCCACCGACACTAAGGAGGAGGTTGCTATAGTTCGCAAGGCTGCCGAGGCCGCCGGGGCCCGCTGTGCCGTGTCGACTCATTTTGCTAATGGCGGCGATGGTGCTCTGGAACTGGCTGATGCCGTCAAGGAAGCCTGCAAGGAGAAGAACGATTTCAAGTTCCTCTATCCCATGGAAATGAAGCTGAGGGAGAGGGTGGACAAGGTTGCCAAGGTGGTCTACGGCGCCGATGGTGTGTCTTGGGCACCCGAGGCGGAAGCCAAGGCTAAAGCCTTTGAGGCCGACCCCAAGTATGATGAGTATGCTACCATGATGGTCAAGACACATCTAAGCCTTACTCATGACCCGTCCATTAAGGGCACTCCCAAGGGGTGGACACTACCCATTCGTGATATATTGATTTATTCTGGCTCAAAATTCCTCTGTCCGATGGCGGGAACCATCAGCCTGATGCCGGGAACCGGTTCTGACCCGGCCTTTAGAAAGGTTGATGTTGATGTGAAGACAGGTAAGGTCAAAGGGCTTCACGAAGTAGATTAAGCGGAGGATAGTTATTTGAGTTTTAATATCGCGGTAGCCGGAAAGGGCGGTAGCGGGAAGACGTCTATCGCTAGCCTTGTTATTCGCTACTTAAAAAATAAAGGCTCAGGGCCGATTCTAGCCGTTGATGCTGACCCCAATGCCAATCTGGGGGAGAGCTTGGGACTTGACATAAAGCAAACGGTTGGCCGGATACTTTATGATTTTCAACGGGATAAAATAAAGATTCCTCCCGGGATGACCAAGGAGGTTTATCTGGAGTATAAACTGAACGAGGCTATGGTGGAAACCAAGGGGCTTGACCTTTTGACGATGGGTAGGGGTGAAGGTGCGGACTGCTACTGCTACCCCAATACTATCCTGAGAAAGTTCGTAGATACCCTGTCGCAAAACTACGCTTATATGGTTATGGATAATGAGGCGGGGATGGAGCACCTGTCGCGGGGAACAACGCAGGATGTTGATGAGTTGCTTCTAATCTCCGACCATTCAGTGAAGGGCGTTCGGACTGTGGCCCGGATAAGGGACCTGGTGGCTGAACTCAAACTATCGGTGAAGAGGCAATCGGTGCTCATCAATCTTGTCCCCGCCAAGTTGGACTCGCTTGTCGTTGAAGAACTGAATCGGTTGGGGATAAGCCCCACCGCCACCATTCCTTTAGATGATGAGGTATATCAGTATGACCTCAAGCTAAAGCCACTTCTTGACCTGCCTGACGCTTCCAAGGCAGCAAGGGCAGTTAGTGATTTAATGACTAAGCTTCTTAGTGGAAAAACGGAAAGTTTAACTCGCTAAAAGGGGGTAAAGATGACAGCACAACTTATTAAAGGCGCTGAAATCGCGGCGCAGATTCGTGAAGAACTGAAAAAGGAGATTGCCGAACTCAAGGCGAAGCACAACATCGTGCCCGGTCTGGTCACGGTCCTCGTCGGTGCTGACCCGGCATCGCAGGTCTACGTTGGGCAGAAAGAGAAGACCTCAAAAGAGCTGGGTATCTACTCGGAAAGATACGACCTCCCGGAGAAGACCACCCAGAAAGAACTCATCGCCTTGGTGCAGAAGCTCAATAAAGACCCCAAGATTAACGGCATCCTGGTGCAGCTGCCTCTGCCCAAGCACTTAAACGAGGAGGAAGTCCTTTACGCTATTGACCCCAAGAAGGATGTTGACGGCTTCCACCCGGTGAATGTGGGCAAGCTGATGATAGGGGAACCGGACTATATCCCCTGCACACCGGCTGGCATCCAGCAGCTTTTGATTCGGTCCGGCACCAAGATTGAGGGTGCCGAAGTGGTCGTCGTTGGTAGGAGCAACATCGTGGGCAAACCCATCGCTAATATCCTGCTGCAAAAGAAACCGGGGGCTAACGCTACGGTCACCATCTGCCATACCAAGACCCGCGATATGGCCTTTCATACCCGGAGGGCTGATATACTAATAGTAGCCGCGGGAAGACCCAAAGCCATCACTGCCGATATGGTCAAGGAAGGCGTGGTGGTCATTGATGTCGGCGTGAACCAGATAGGCACAACCGCCGACGGTAAAAGAATCCTCGTTGGTGATGTGGACTTTGATGCGGTTAAAGAAAAGGCTAAAGCTATCACCCCGGTCCCGGGTGGGGTTGGCCCCATGACGATAACCATGCTTATGAAGAATACGGTAAGGGCGGCAAAATTAGCCGCTGGCCTAACTTAGGAGGTAGTCAAGGGATGAAGTATAAAATTGAGAAAAAGAAGGCACCAGGCAGAGGGGAGGTGGAGGTGCTCGGGGCTACCTTTGAGGAGGGTAAGCCCGAGGGTGAGGGGGTGGGGAAATGGAGACAAAAACTAGGAAGCCGAGAGGAGAAGCTCAGATACCTACAAAGCGGCGAGCGCTACTGGTATGGCAAAGAGTGGTTTGGCAGTGAGAAGAGGAAGAAACCAGCTTAAGTAAGGAGGATTTAAGGATGGCGTTTGAAATTCCTAAGACAGCATATAGTGGCAAGGTTAAGGAGGTAAAGCTGGGCAGTGGTGAGAAGGCGGTGGTGGTTGGTGGGGAGACAAGCTACCCGTTCTATCTCTTTGAGGGGAAGACGCCGAACCCACCTCGGATAGCCATGGAGGTCTGGGATATGCCCCCTGAGGAGTGGGCTAAAGCTGCCCTGGAACCATTTGCCGGGGTAACCGATGACCCCGTTGCCTGGGCAAAGAAATGTATTGGCGATTACGGGGCGGAGATGATTGCCCTTCAATTGGTCAGCACCGACCCCAACGGGCTTAACCGGGGAGCTGATGAAGCTACTGCAGTGGTCAAGAAGGTGGCTGATGCGATTAACGTTCCCTTAATCGTCTGGGGGACGGCTAATGCTGACAAAGATGCTGAGGTTCTAAGGAAGGTGTGTGAGGTTTGTCAGGGGAAAAATCTGATTGTCGGACCGATTGCCGAGGGTAATTATAAAAAGATTGGTGCTGCCGCTATCGGTTACCACCAAACGGTGATTGCGTCATCGCCGATAGATATAAACCTGGCTAAGCAGCTTAATATTCTGCTGGGTAACCTCGGTGTCCCTGATGAGATGATTGTAATGGACCCTACCGTCAGTTCCATTGGCTATGGCATTGAGTATTGCTACTCAGTAATGGAGAGAATGAGGATGGCGGGGCTCACCCAGCAGGATGAAAAGCTACAGTTCCCTCTCATTTGCAATATATCTAAAGAGGCATGGAAGGCCAAGGAAGTACATCTTGCCGATGGTGAGCTTAATATGGGGGATGCCAAGAAACGGGGGATTCTATTAGAAGCAATGTCGGCCATGGTTCTGCTTCTGGCTGGGGGGGATGTGGTAATTATGAGGCACCCTGAGGCGATAAAGCTGGTTCGGGAGATGATAGCTGAATTGACAGCTTCCTAAAATAATCAGACATTGGAAGGGAGATGAGCAGGATGGCAGAAGAGAAAAAGAGCATTGATAGCGCCAGTATAAAGATGATAGAGAAAGCGGCTAAGGATGGGGTGAATACCGCTTTTGACCGAGCTGAGACGATGAAGCCCTGTCCCATAGGACTGGAGGGTAGTTGTTGCAAAAACTGTGGTATGGGACCGTGCCGGGTGCCCCTGCCCAAGGGAAAGAAGGAGACAGCCGAAGAAAAACAGAAGAGAAGGGGTGTTTGTGGGGCTACGGCTGAGACCATTGCCGCTCGTAATTTCATCCGCATGATAGCTGGTGGGGCGGCGGCTCACTCCGACCACGGTCGGGGTGTAGCTGAGCTCTTCCTGTCTGTAGCCAAAGGAGAGGCTCCAGGCTATGAGATAAAGGATGAGCAGAAGCTGCTGCAAGTAGCCCTGGACTGGGGTGTTGAAATCGGCGACCGCAGTAACCAGGAGATAGCCCTTGACATCGGAAATATAGCCCTGAGCGAGTTTGGGAAGCAGGAGGGTGAGCTCCTGTTCCTGAAAAGGGCACCGTTAAAGCGTCAGGAGCTGTGGCGGAAGCTGGGGGTTGCCCCCCGGGGCATAGATAGAGAGATTGTGGAGATAATGCACCGGACCCATATGGGGGTTGACCAGGATTATAAGAACTTACTCCAGCAGGGGACTAGGGCAGCGCTAGCTGATGGCTGGGGTGGTAGTATGATTGCCACCGAACTTCAGGACATCCTTTTTGGTACCCCGGCGCCGGTCCTGGGCAGGGTAAACCTGGGCGTGCTCAAGAAGGATGAGGTAAATATTATCATTCATGGTCATGAGCCTCTGCTTTCCGAGATGATTGTCGCCGTGGCTCGAGAGCCAGAGATGATAAAGCTGGCTAAGTCTAAAGGGGCTAACGGGATAAACCTGGCGGGAATATGCTGCACCGCTAACGAGATACTGATGCGCCACGGGGTGCCCCTAGCCGGGAACTTTCTGCAGCAGGAGCTGGCTCTGGTTACCGGAGCCGTAGAGGCTATGGTGGTGGACGTGCAGTGTATCATGCAGTCCCTGCCCGATATCGCTCAGTGCTACCATACCAAGATTATCACCACCTCACCCAAGGCTAAAATCCCCGGTGCACTCCATATTGAGTTTGATGAGCACAACGCTATAGAGTCAGCCCGGGCTATAGTCAAGACCGCCATTGAGAATTTCCCCAATCGGGGGAAGAATATTGACATCCCTGAGGAGCAAAAAGACATGGTGGCGGGATTCAGCCATGAAACTATCAACTACCTGCTGGGCGGTCTATTTCGGGCTTCCTACCGTCCCCTGAATGACAATATTATCAATGGCAGGATAAGGGGGGTGGCTGGGGTTGTCGGCTGCAATAATCCCCGGGTTACCCATGATGCCATTCACATCGCAATGATTAAAGAACTGATAAAGAACGACGTCCTGGTGATTCAGACCGGCTGTAGCGCTATGGCGGCAGCCAAGGCGGGACTGATGGTCCCCGAGGCAGCGGCAGAATATGCCGGTGAGGGGCTGGCTTCGGTATGTGAAGCAGTTGGTATTCCCCCGGTGTTGCATATGGGTTCCTGTGTTGATAACAGCCGAATCCTGATGGCAGCCACCGCTATGGTGAAAGATGGCGGCTTGGGCGATGACATCAGTGACCTGCCGGTAGCTGGGGCTGCCCCGGAGTGGTACAGTGAGAAAGCAATTTCTATCGGTCAGTACTTCGTCGCTTCCGGGGTATTCACTGTCTTTGGCGTTAACTGGCCTACCCTGGGTAGTCAAGAGGTGACTGATTTCTTGTTCAAGGACTTTGAGGATATGTACGGCGGGATGTGGGCTTTTGAGCCTGACCCAATTAAAGCCGCCCAGCTTATGATTGAACATATTGACAAGAAGCGCAAGGCTTTGGGTCTTGATAAGGCTAGAGAGCGGATACTCTATGATATGGCGATGAGACGAGAGCTTGACGCTGTCTAAGCACCATATTGAGAATTGGAGGCTAAAAAGATGTCTAAGATTATTGCGTCAGCAGCCATTAGAGGGGCTTACAAGATTGTAGAGCAGGCGGAGAAGAAGTGGCAGGAGGCAATGGACAAATGGGGAGCCAAGGAACCAGTGGGCTTTCCCAATACTGCCTATTATCTGCCGGTGATTTATGGAATTTTAGGCATTAAGGTTGAAAAACTGGGTGATATGGAGCAGGTACTGAAAAGGTGTAAATCCTTGCTGCCACCACTGGTAAGGGAAGAGCACCCCTTGCCCTATCTGGCGCCAGCCCTTGATGCCGGTATGGCAACCTTCTTTGCCGAGGAGATTATCGAAGCCATAAGGTATCTGGAGCAGCCTGATTTTTACACCAAGCAGGAAGAGCCAACCGATAGTAATATCTGGCTGGGTGCTGCCGATGATATCATCCTCAGAAAGAGGGGGATTGAATTTGTTGATGGCACTGCCCCCGGTTTTGCCGCCATCGTTGGTGCTGCCCCCACCAGTGAGATAGCCGTGAACATCGCCCGTGAACTGCAAAAGGTCAACCAGTATGTCTTTATGTGCGCCGAGTATAACGGGAAGAAATTCGCCGAGCAGCTGGTGGAGGCAGGAGTACAGATTGGCTGGCCGACCCGCTTGGTCTCCTTTGGTCCGGATATTACCGCTGCCGTCTTCGCTATGGGCTTTGCTACCAGAGCGGCGATGTCTTTTGGTGGCATTGAGCCCGGCGATTACCGAAAAATACTTATCTATAACAAAGACCGCGTCTTTGCTTTTGTTCTGCCTCTCGGCTATGTTACCGATGAGTGGTATGCTAATGCCGCCGGGGCAGTCCTCTGGGGATTCCCCACCATCGCCGATACCCCGATACCGGAGGTTTTGCCTACTGGTATCTGCACCTATGAGCATGTTGTCTCTAACATCCCCCACGACAAAATGGTAGCTAAGGCAATAGAGGTAAGAGGGCTGAAGGTTACCGTAGCTGAAGTGCCGGTTCCGGTAGCCTATGGTCCTGCCTTTGAGGGGGAAAGGGTACGAGGAGAAGATATCTACCTTGAGTGTGGCGGTGGCCGAACGCCGATGGTGGAGTGGGTTACCACCAAGCGGATGGAGGAGGTTGAGGATGGTAAGGTTGAGGTGATTGGTCCGGAGATAACCGATGTCCCCGCTGGTTCCCGGTTACCCTTGGCGATAGCGGTTGAGGTTGCCGGGAGGGAGATGCAGGATGACTTCGAACCTATCCTGGAGAGGCAGATTCACCACCTGGTAAACTATGCCCAAGGGTTAATGCATATTGGGCAGAGGGATATTGCCTGGCTCCGGGTGGCGAAACAGGCGGTGGAGAAAGGCTTCAGGCTGCACCATATTGGCGATATCCTTCATGCCAAGCTACACCAGGATTTTGGTCGGATATTTGATAAAATACAGGTAAAACTTTATACCGAGGAGGATAAGGTAAAGGAGGTAGTGGAAAAAGCAAAGGCGACTTATGCGGCTCGAGATGCCCGAATTGAAGGCATGACCGACGAGGGTGTTGATATATACTATTCCTGCACTCTGTGCCAGTCCTTTGCCCCCGGGCATGTTTGCACCATCAGCCCGGAGAGAACCGGTCTTTGTGGCTCCTATAACTGGATGGACTGCAAAGCCTCTTATGAGATTAATCCCACCGGCCCTAATCAGCCGGTTCCCAAGGGGGATATCATAGACCCCAGGCTTGGCCAGTGGAAGGGGGTAAATGAGTTTGTCTACAAGGCCTCCCGGGGCAAGATTGACCATTATAACTTCTACAGCATAGTACATGACCCCATGACCACCTGCGGCTGCTGCGAGGGCATTGCTGCCGTCCTTCCCCTGTGTAACGGGATAATGACGGTAAACCGGGAGTATACTGGAGAAACCCCCTGCGGAATGAAGTTCACCACTCTGGCCGGGACTATTGGCGGTGGCTTAAGCACCCCCGGCTTTGTTGGGCACAGCAAGTACAATATCTGCCAGAGGAAATTCATTTTAGCCGATGGTGGAATAAAAAGATTGGTCTGGATGCCCAAGATGCTAAAGGAGGAGATTGCCGAGCGGCTTAAGGCGAGAGCTGAGGAGGTTGGCGTTCCTAATCTGCCGGATATGATTGCCGATGAGACAATCGGTGTCACCGAGGAGGAGATTCTCCCCTTCCTTCAGGAGAAAGGGCACCCCGCCCTTTCTATGGGGCCGATACTGGATTAAGAAAGGAGTGTACCGAATATGGCGCTTACCGGGATTGAGATATTTAAGCTACTGCCTAAAACTAACTGCAAGGAATGTGGAGACCCCACCTGCCTTGCCTTTGCCATGAAGTTAGCGGCGGGTAAGGCGGAACTTTCTCTCTGCCCCTATGTCTCGGAAGAGGCGAAAGCCAAACTGAGCGAGGCTGCTGCCCCCCCCATCCTACCGGTTACTATCGGTGTCGGCGAGAGGGCGCTAAAGGTTGGCGGCGAGACGGTTATGTTTCGCCATGAGAAAAGATTTGAAAATCCCCCCGGTCTTGCCCTCCTCGTCAGCGATACCATGAGTGATGCTGAGATTGACCGCAGGCTAGAAAAGTTTAATAAGCTTCAGTATGAGAGGATAGGTCTCACCCTTCGTGGCAATCTGGTCGCGGTGAGGTGTGACTCAGGTGATGCCGCCAAATTTGAGGCGGTGGCGGGTAAAGTAAAAAAGAATACCGATGGTGGCATTATCCTGATGAGCACTAACCCTGATATCCTGGCGGCCGGACTAAAGGTCTGCGCTGACCGCAAGCCGTTACTTTATGCGGCGACTGAGGAGAATTCCGACAAGGTAGCGGATTTAGCTAAAGGGAGTTCCTGCCCCCTGGCGGCGAAAGCCTCCAGTGTGGAGAAACTTGCTGAATTAACGGCGAAACTAACCAGCGCCGGGGTCAAGGATATGGTCATTGATTCTGGCTCAAGAACCCTGCGCCAGGCATTTGAGGACCAGCTCATCATCAGGAGCACCGCCTTAACCAAGAAGTTTCGCCCCCTGGGCTTCCCCACCATTGTTTTCCCCGGTGAGATGACCGATGACCCGATGAAGGAGGCGGTAATTGCCTCTATTTTTGTGGCTAAATATGGCGGTATTATCGTTCTCTCCGATTTTCAGGGGGAAAGCCTTTTCCCCTTGCTGGTGGAGAGGCTGAATATCTATACTGACCCGCAGCGACCACTGGCTACCAAAGAGGGAATCTACGAGATTGGCAGTCCCAATGAGAACTCCCCGGTGCTTATCACCTCTAACTTTTCTCTCACCTATTTCATTGTCTCCGGCGAGATAGAAACCAGCCGGGTTCCCAGTTGGCTTCTGGTCAAGGACACCGAAGGGCTTTCGGTGGTGACTGCCTGGGCGGCCGGGAAATTCGTTGCCGATGCTATTGCTCCCTTCGTTAAGAAGTGTGGCATTGCGGATAAGGTCAAACATCGCAAATTGGTGATTCCGGGGGCAGCTGCTGCCGAGAGCGGTGGCTTGGAAGAGGAACTTTCTGGATGGGAGATTCAGGTTGGTCCCAGAGAAGGGTCTCATATCCCGGCCTATCTTAAAACATGGAAACCATAAGGAGAAGAAAAGATGATCCTTATTGGCGAAAACCTAAATGTAATGTCAAAAACCATCGGTCCCGCACTGAGGGAAAGGAACCCCGCACCGATTCAGGAACTGGCTAAGGCTGAGGCTGAGGCTGGTATTGATTTTATTGACCTTAACATTGGTCCGGCCCGGAAGGCCGGGGATGAGTTGATGCAGTGGGTGGTTAAAACAGTGCAGGAGGTTACCGATAAGTCATTATCGTTAGATACCACTAACCCGGTGGCTATGGAGGCGGGGCTAAAGGTGTGTAAGGGTAAGGCGTTGATTAATTCTATCTCTCTGCAACCTGACCGACTGGAGCAGGAATTGCCCCTGGTCAAGAGATACAATGCTTCTATGATTGGGCTGTTGTGGGGAGTGGAGGGGATGCCCCGCGATGCTGCGGAAAGGGGTATCCTTATTGCTGAGCTTTTGTATAAAACTGGTGAGTCGGGTATCCCCGGTGAGGATATCTGGGTAGACCCTATTCTGACCCCGGTGTCGGTGGAGATAAACCAGGTGAAGTCCTGTTTTGAATTTATGAGCATGTTGAAAGATATTGCCCCTGATTGTAAATCTACCATCGGGCTATCCAACATCTCCAATGGCACTCCGCCGGACCTCAGACCTTATCTTAATCGGACCTGCTTGATAATGCTTATGAAGCACGGACTTTATTCGGCGATAGTTGATGCCTTTGACTCTGAGTTAGTCGCCATCGCCCGAGACAAGAGGCCGGAACTGGTTAAACTGGTGTATCGGTTGATGGATGGTGAAAAACCGGCTCTCTCCTCTTTGACCGGGGAAGAGGTGAAGTATGCCAAAACGGTCAGGGTTATTATGGGTGAGACCCTTTATTCTCACTCCTGGCTTGAGATATAGTAGACCGCTATAAGCCCGGCGCCAATTGCATAGAAAGGGAAAGACAGATGAGCTTACAACCACTCTTTGCGGCAGGAAAGTTTGTGGTGACAGCAGAAATCGGTCCGCTGAAGGGAACTGACGTTACCGAGATAGGAGAGGTGGCTGAGCTTCTGCGGGGGAGGATAGACGCTACCAATGTTACCGACCAACAAAGCTCGGTGATGAGATTAGGCTCACTGGCAACCGCCCACCTGTTAAAAGAAAAGGGGCTTGACCCGGTATTCCAGATGACCTGCCGGGATAGAAATAGGTTGGCGCTGCAATCAGACCTGTTGAGCGCCTGGGTTCTTGGGATTGAAAACGTTCTCGCTATCACCGGGGATTTACCGGCGCTCGGTGACCACCCTCAGGCCAAGCCAGTCTATGACCTGGACTCGGTGCAGCTTCTGGAGGTGATAAAGACACTGAATGAGGGTCATGATATGACGGGCAATGAGCTTAAAGGGAAGCCGAATTTCTTCGCCGGGGCGGTGGTCAACCCGGGGGCAAGTACTCGGGCGGCTCTTGAACTGCAGCTTATAAAGATGGAGAAGAAGATTAAGGCGGGGGCCAGGTTCTTTCAAACCCAGGCTATCTACGAGCCTGACGTCTTTGCCAAATTTATGAAGCGGGTGGAGGGGTTTAAAATCCCCGTCTTGGCGGGGATAATACCCCTGAAATCCGTTGGTATGGCCCGATATATGAATAAGAATGTAGCCGGAGTTTTTGTTCCTGAAGAACTGATTGGGAAAATGGCGGCCGCTGAAGATAAAGCCCGGATGGGGATAGAAATTGCAGCTAACCTAGCCAAGGAGCTGAAGGGTATGTGTCAGGGGGTGCATATCATGGCTATCGGCTGGGAGAAAAAGGTGCCGGCAATTTTAGATGCAGCTGGGCTTTAGGCGGTTAGTGTGGTGGCAGGATGAAAAAGAGCCCATTGCCATTGCCCAGTCAGAAGAATTATGAATATAGCTATGAGCTTGCCTATAAGCTTGCCGGCGAGCAGCTAAGTAAGGTTGATATCGAGAAACAATGCCACAAAAGTGGTTCTAGATACCTGGTAATAGATTCACAGAAAGCAATCATTGTTGAATATCTAAACCAGTCATATCAAATCACTCTCCCTGATATTCAGATTTCTTTAGTGGATAGTAAGGCGGAGGTCCCGATAAAGGATAGGATTTTGATTCTTCACTATTTAACCTTAGCTAAAGGTGTCCCCGTCACCAATAAATTGATTGCTTTCACGGAGCTTCCCGAAGGGGCTAACTATTTCCCGACATTTTCCAAAAGGTCAATAGAGCCTCTGATAAACCATTTTGGCCAACAGCCTCATCGGCTGATGGACGTTGCCGGGAAATTGGGGGGTCATAAGGTTGATTATGGTGATGTTGCGGTTGCTATCAACGCCTTCAGCCGGGTACCCGTAACCCTCGTCCTGTGGCAGGGTGACGAGGAGTTCCCCCCCCGCGGCAATATACTATTTGATGCTACCATCTCTGATTACCTCTCTACCTATGATATAACTGTGCTTTGTGAAAATATCATCTGGAAGCTGATAAGATTCTTGCGGGAAGGGAGTGTCAAATCCAGTGGGAGCTGATATCACTAAGCAACTAGATGATATCCTATCACGATATAACGGGGAGAAGAGCGACCTTATTCCCGTACTCCAGGAAACCCAGGAGAGTTTTGGCTACCTGCCGGAAGGGGTGATGCAGAGGATTGCCAAGTTTCTCCGGCTACCCGAGAGCACTGTTTATGGAGTGAGCACCTTCTATGCCCAGTTTAAGCTTACTCCCACCGGTAAGAGGTTGGTTAAGGTATGTCGGGGGACTGCTTGCCATGTGCGGGGAGCAGGATACATCCTTAGTGAGATAGAGAGGCGGCTAGGTATTAAGCCGGGAGAGACTACCAGTGACCTGAGTTATAGTTTGGAGACAATCGCCTGCTTTGGCTCATGTGCCTTAGCCCCGGTTATGGTGGTTGATAAGAACGTCTACGGGCGGATGACGCCGACCAGGGTCGGTCAAATTATGGATGAGATTAAATAGATGAGGTGTGATGGTGACTTTTGATGAGATTGAAAGCCGGGCAATAGCAGAGTGGGAAGCCCTGGAGCACAGCGATAAACCCCGTATCCTCATCGGGACAGCAACCTGCGGTCGAGCCGCCGGGGCTATGGCGGTGCTTGAGACTATCAACCGGGAATTGAAGCGGCGTAAGATTAAGGCTACCGTCACACAAGTTGGCTGCATCGGGCCTTGCTACGCTGAGCCCCTCGTTAATATTATCAAGTCCGGTCGCCCCCATATTTACTATGCTAATGTTACCCCTGAGCTTGCGGCGCAGTTTATTGAGGACTATCTGGTTAAGGATGACCCCCGCCCTGACCTGGCTCTGGGCACAGTGGGTGAAGACGGTGTTGCGGGTATTCCTAAGCTTTTTGACTTACCCATGCTCCGGTCTCAGCCGCGCATAGTCCTGCGCAATTGTGGGCTTATTGACCCGGAGAACATCAACCACTATATCGCCCGGGATGGCTATAGTGGGCTGGTTAGGGCGCTGGGGATGAAACCAGAAGCGGTGATTGAGGAGGTAAAAAAGTCGGGCTTGCGCGGTCGTGGTGGTGCTGGCTTCCCGACCAGTACGAAGTGGGAATTATGCCGGAAGTCCCCGGGGACGCTCAAGTATGTGATTTGCAATGCTGATGAGGGTGACCCCGGTGCCTTTATGAATCGGTCTCTTCTGGAGGGCGACCCTCATTCTGTTCTGGAGGGGATACTTATCGGTGCCTACGCTATTGGGGCAAGCGAGGGCTATATCTATATCCGGGCGGAGTACCCTCTTGCCATTGAACGTCTGGAACTGGCCCTCCGCCAGGCCACAGAGTATGGCCTGATAGGCGATAATATTCTTGGCTCTAGTTTCAGTTTTCATATTAAGATAAAGGAGGGGGCGGGGGCTTTTGTCTGCGGCGAGGAGACGGCACTGATGGCATCTATTGAGGGCCGGCGAGGTATGCCTCGTGCCCGCCCGCCATTCCCGGCTCAAGCCGGCCTTTGGGGCAAACCGACTAATATCAATAACACGGAGACCTGGGGTAATGTATCCGCAATCTTACAAAAGGGCGCTGATTGGTATGCTGGCTTTGGTTCCGAGGGAAACCGGGGAACCAAGACCTTTTCCTTAGTCGGTAAGATTAAGCACACCGGGCTTATTGAGGTGCCACTGGGCATCCCCCTTCAGGAAATTATCTACGAGATTGGGGAAGGAATCCTGAAAGACAAGCGCTTCAAGGCCGCCCAGACCGGTGGCCCCTCCGGTGGCTGTCTGCCGGCAAGCCTGCTAAATTTGCCGGTTGACTATGAGTCGCTAACCCAGGCGGGCTCCATTATGGGCTCGGGTGGCATGGTGGTAATGGATGAGGATACCTGTATGGTTGACATTGCCCGTTACTTCCTCTCCTTTACCCAGGCTGAGTCGTGTGGGAAGTGCGTTCTGTGCCGTCTGGGGACAAAGCAGATGCTGGATATCCTTGAGGATATCACCCACGGTAGAGGTAAACTAGAAGATATTGACCGGCTTCAAAAACTGGGGGAGCAGGTTAAAGCTGGCTCGCTTTGTGGTTTAGGACAGACAGCGCCCAACCCCGTCCTTACTACCATTCGCTACTTTCGCGATGAATATGAGGCTCATATAAATGAGAAGCGATGTCCGGCATTAACCTGTACTGAGTTGATTTCTTATTATATCCTCCCGGATAAATGTCAGGGGTGTCTCATATGTCTCAGGAACTGTCCGGCTGAGGCTATATCTGGTGGTAAAAGAATGGTGCATGTTATTGACCAGAGCAAGTGTATCAAATGTGGTACTTGCCTTGATTTGTGCCCGACCCGGTTTGGGGCTGTGGCCAAGGTTTCCGGGGAAAAGGTGGCAGTTCCTAGTGAGCCGATTCCGGTGACGGCAGCGAGACCAGATGCCAAAGATTCCGACGAATCTTCTAACCAGTGAGGCATATATAGATGGAGAAGATTAATTTAACCATTGACGGCCAGGAGGTTGAAGCAAGGGAGGGGATGATGGTGCTTGAGGCCGCCCAGGCGGCTGGTGTCTATATCCCCACCCTTTGCGCTGACCCTGACCTGAAACCATACGGGGGCTGCCGCCTTTGTGTTGTGGAAATTGAGAAGATGCGTGGTCTGCCCACCGCCTGCACCACTCCGGTTACTAATGGGATGGTGGTGCACACCAATACCCCAGCGGTAAATGATGTGCGCCGTACCGCCGTCGAATTGCTCTTAGCTGACCACCCCAGCGAATGCCTGGTGTGCGATAGAAAAGAACGGTGCCAACCTTTTGACATTTGTTTGCGCAATGTGGCGGTAACCGAGCGTTGCGTAACCTGTCCTAGGAATGAGCATTGTGAGTTGCAGCAAATCGTTGACTACCTGGGGATTAAAGAGTTACCCTTCCGCCGAACAACGAGGTCAGTCTCTATTGACAGCAGCAACCCCTTCTTCGACCGTGACTTGAATAAGTGCATCCTTTGCGCCAAGTGCGTGCGGGTATGCGATGAGATTCTTGGGGTAGGGGCTGTTGACCTCATCTACCGTGGCTACGCCAGCAAGGTCGCAACCTTTGGCGATAAGCCAATAATAGATTCAAATTGCGTATCCTGTGGGGAGTGCGTTGTCCATTGCCCGGTGGCGGCCCTCATGCCGAGGAAAGCCGAGCTTCCCACCGAGGAAGTGGCTACCACCTGTCCCTATTGTGGTGTTGGCTGCCAGATTTATCTGGGCACCCGCAATGGGCAGGTAGTGGGCGTCCGGGGTAGAAGAGAGGGCACGGTTAATAACGGATTCCTTTGTGTCAAGGGCAGGTATGGCCTTGAGTTTATTAATCACCAGGACCGGCTAAAGGCTCCCCTTATCAGGAAGGAAGGAAATTTCGTGGCAGCGAGCTGGGATGAGGCGCTGGAGCTGGTTGCCAGCAAGCTAGCTAAATACAGCAAGGATGAGGTAGCGGTGCTCTCCTCGGCCAAGTGCACCAATGAAGAGAACTATATTGCCCAGAAGTTTGCTCGCTCAGTTCTGGGGACAAACAACATTGACCACTGCGCCCGGCTATGCCATGCCCCTTCTGTTGCCGGGCTGGCGCAGAGCTTTGGCAGCGGGGCGATGACCAACTCCATCAGTGAGCTTGGTGATGCCCGGTGCATCCTGGCCATCGGCACCAACACCACCGAAGCCCACCCCATAATCGGGCTTGAAGTAAAGAAGGCGGTCGGGAAAGGGGCGAAGCTCATTGTCGCCAACCCGAGGGAGATTGACCTGGTCCGCTTCAGCCACATCTGGCTCAAGCATAAGCCGGGGAGCGATGTTGCCCTGCTTATGGGGATGGCGAAGGTTATAGTGGATGAGGGGTTAATTGACCTGGAGTTTATTGAGCAGAGGTGTGAGGACTTTAGCACCTTTTTGAGTTCACTAAAGGGCTTCAGCCTTGAATTTGCTGAGGAAGCGACTGGTGTCGAAAAAGATAAGATAGCTGAAGCCGCCAGGATATATGCCACAAACAAGCCATCCTCCATTCTCTATGCCATGGGCATCACCCAGCACTCCCATGGCACTGACAATGTCATTGCCACGGCCAATCTGGCGATGCTCACCGGTAATATCGGCAAGCCATCTAGTGGGGTAAACCCGCTCCGGGGGCAGAACAATGTCCAGGGAGCCTGTGACATGGGTGCTCTGCCCAATGTGTATACTGGCTATCAGGCAGTCAGTGACCCTGATATCAGGAAGAAGTTTGAATCGGCGTGGGGATGCTCACTGCCGGCTGAGCCTGGCCTGACGGTAACTGAGATATTTGATGCTTCCTACCAGGGTCAGATAAAGGCGCTCTACATTATTGGGGAAAACCCGCTGTTAAGTGAGCCTGACATTGCCCATGCCCGGGAGGCTTTAGAGAAATTAGAATTTCTGGTTGTCCAGGACATCTTTCTATCGGAGACGGCGCAGCTAGCTGATGTTGTCCTGCCCGGGGCGAGCTTTGCCGAGAAGGATGGGGTATTTACCAATACTGAGCGGAGGGTGCAGCGGGTGAGAAAGGCAATTGAGCCTATAGGGGACTCTAAGCCTGACTGGTGGATAACCGATGAGCTGGGGAAGAGGATGGGGGGAAAAGGCTTTGAATTCAGTCATCCCTCTGCGATAATGGAAGAGATTTCAAGGCTTACCCCCAGTTATGGGGGCATCTCATATGGACGACTTGATAATGGCGGGTTGCAGTGGCCGTGCCCAACAAAAGACCATCCGGGTACGCCGATTCTTCATCGGGAGGTATTTACCCGGGGGAAGGGGAAATTTATCCCTCTGGAATACAAGCCCTCAAAGGAACTTCCTGATGAAGAATATCCTTTAGTTCTGACCACAGGGCGGAGTCTATATCACTATCACACCGGGACAATGACGAGGAGGGTAAAAGGGCTAAACGTATTACGTCGGGAAGGGGAGGTGGAGATAAACCCTGGTGATGCCTCATCTTTGGGGATAATTGATGGGGAGAAGGTAAAGGTAATATCGCGGCGTGGGGAGGTAGTCGCCAGGGCGAAGGTAACCGAGGTTTCACCGGTGGGGGTGGTATTTATGACCTTTCACTTTGCCGAGAGCCCGGCGAACATGTTGACCAATCCGGCTGTTGACCCGGTGGCGAAGATACCGGAATATAAGGTCTGTGCCGTTAGGGTTGAGAAGATTTAGCGGTGCCGGCAAAGGCTTGACAAACGCTTGAGCCATTGGTATATTCCACGATAAAACTAGAAACGGTAAGGGAAATGGATTTTGAATTTACGGCAGAGCAGGAGGGATTTCGACAAGAAGTCCGTGCTTTTCTTGATGCCGAGCTACCACTGGATTGGGTGGATTACATCGGGCCCACCGTAGACGACAGTGTTGTCAATAGGGAGGATGGCTGGCAGGTATTCAAAGATATGGCGCGGAAAATGGGAGAAAAAGGATGGCTGTCCCGGTTCTGGCCCAAGGAGTACGGTGGTCAGGCTTGCTCCCACGTGGATTACCTTATCTTCTTAGAGGAAATCGCACGTCGTGGGTCACCAGGGTATAATGCCGTTGGTGCCAAGATGCTGGCACCTACTCTTATTGATTATGGAACTGAGGAGCAGAAGGAAAGGCATCTCAAGCCAATTGGCAGGGGAGAGGAGTTCTGGTGTGAGGGTTTTAGTGAGCCAGGGGCAGGGTCTGACCTGGCTTCTCTCCAGACGAAGGCGATAAAAGATGGCAATCACTTTATTATAAATGGTCAGAAAACCTGGAGTACCTTTGCTGATTATTCGGGGTGGTGCTGCCTGCTGGCTAGGTCGGACCCCAATTCCAAAAGGTCCCGAGGTCTCAGCTTTTTCTTGGTTGATTTGTCTACCCCCGGCGTTACGGTTAGTTCAATAGACAACATACTCGGGGAGCCAGAGTTTAGTGAGATATTCTTTGAAGATGTTAGGGTGCCAAAAGAGAACCTACTCGGGAAAGAGAATGAGGGCTGGCAAGTGGTACAAGCGTTCCTGAGTTACGAAAGGGCATCGATTGCTCCGGTTGCTGTCGTGCAGAGCATGATAGAGAGACTGGTCAAGTATATAGCGGCTACTCCCGAAAGGGATTGGGCCGGCAGTAGAAACACGTTAGCCCAATTAGCAATAGAGACCGAGATTGGGCGCTTGATTGGCTATCGGGTAGCCTGGCTACAGGATAAAGGACTGGCTACAGAGTGGCACGCCGCTATGTCCAGACTATATAGTACCGAGTTATTTAAGGGTGCATTAGCTTGTGCTATGCAAATACTGGGCTTGTATGGTCAGCTTGACAAGAGGGATGATAGAGCTCCTTTGCGTGGGTGGATTGAGCACTCGTTTCTAGCGTCTATTGCCGCAACTATCGCCGCTGGGACATCCGAGATTCAAAAAACCGTAATTGCTTTGAGAGGACTAGGACTACCCAGAGAATAATAGGCGGATGCTGCTTTAATCTGGCGTTCTCCTGCGTTGACGCACAGCTGGATACATCGTATACTTACTATGCCTCAATTCTCTTTTATTGCCTGAGCCACCCGAGGAAGTAGAATAAACCTCTGTTCTTGCTCTGAGACGGGGTGAAAAGATTACGAGCCAAGGAGGAGGAAGATGGCAAGAGTCAAAATAGAGAGCGCTGGAATAGAAAGCAACGGAAGGGTAAACAAGCTAAGAGAAGGAATGCTCCGCACGCCCGAACTATGCATTGAGCGGGGTTATCTGATAACAGAGTCATATAGAGAAACCGAGAGTGAACCACCCCTAATTAGAAGGGCCAAGGCTCTGGCCAAGATATTAGCCGGGATGACCATTCATATTGAAGATGGGGAGCTGATTGTCGGGAGAACTACGAGCAAACGACGTGGTGGCCCATTGATTCCAGAAATTAATTCCGATTGGTATTTGAAGGAAATGGACACCATATCAACCAGAGAATGGGACAGATTTTCACCCCTAAGAGAAGAGGAAAAGGCCAAGATGAAGGAATTCCTTCCTTATTGGAAGGGGAAATCGCTATACGACAAATGGCGAGCCATAGTACCCGAAAATGCGCTAAAACTCAATTTTAAGATTCAGGCACCAGTTGGCGCTTATTCTTCTAATAACATGCACTTAGCTCACACCAGTGTTGATTATGAGAGGGTACTAACCAAAGGGTTGAACGATGTTAAGAAGGAAGTCGACGGGGAATTAGGGAAATTAAACCTCACTGAAATAGAAGATTTTGAGAAGCTCCAATTTCTCAGAGCGGTAAATATTACCCTTGAAGCCGCGACCAGTTTCGCCAAGAGGTATGCCGAGCTGGCCAGAAGTATGGCTAAGAATGAAGCCGATATTCAAAGAAAAGCCGAGTTGAAAAGAATAGCCGAGATGTGCGACTGGGTGCCGGCTAACCCGGCTCGAAACTTTTATGAAGCTTTACAATCAATATGGTTAACTTATATCGTCGTTATGATTGAGGGATGGGGGCCTGGTATAAGTTTGGGGAGAACTGACCAGTACCTCTATCCCTTCTACAAAAAAGACATAGAAGAGGGAAGGGTTACCAGGGAGGAAGCGCGTGAATTGCTCGCGCTACTATACGTAAAATTAAACGAGTCGGTGACGCCTTTCAGTGATGAAGTTGTAAGGGATAACCCTGGTTTTGCTATGCTGTCAAATCTCACACTGGGGGGTGTAACCAAAGCGGGGAAAGATGCGGTAAATGAGCTATCCTACCTCTTT
>Ga0315296_10000488_pt1 | contig 36203 bp, 32 predicted proteins | sample YL17G14_18_MG_FD_203921 | JGI IMG/M metagenome (GOLD analysis project Ga0315296, IMG submission 203921) | Sediment microbial communities from Yellowstone Lake, YNP, Wyoming, USA - YL17G14_18 | ecosystem: Environmental > Aquatic > Freshwater > Lake > Sediment | place: USA: Wyoming | collected... | reverse complement strand
TGTCAGGTGCGTTTATGAGAGCATCTTCTCTTGGAATTGAATATCCGGGAACATCATCCCTCATGACATTGAGTAATGACAGGACATGGGAAGTTGGCTCGATATTTTTTGTATCAAGCTCTTTCAGTTCTTCCATGTACTCAAGAATACTGTTCAACTGTGACCCAAATAACTCCTTTTCTTCTTCAGAAAGAGAAAGCCTTGCCAATAGTGCAATATGTTCAATTTCATCTCTGGATATCTTCATCCCGTAATATCCTGCGTTCCTCACTACATCTTTTGCAGATTTGCAAACTTAACCGCAAGTCTCTTCACCCCGATGTTCGGGAAGTTGACAATTACCTTCAGATCATCTCCGTCTCCAAAACAATCACGCACCACACCAACGCCCCAGGTGGGATGCTTTACCCTGCATCCTGTTGCATAGAGTCTGAAAGAATCAACCTTTACTTTTATATGAGTAATTTTTATCGTTGGATGGTGTGATACCTTTTCTACCAGTTGGCAGCAATTCCTGGGAATATCTTTCAAGAACCTCGATGGTTCCTGGTTTTGTAACTTTGAGTATAATCTCCTCTTGCTCGCACCGGTGATCCAGAGTATATCTTTTGCCCTTGTCATTCCCACATAAAACAGCCTGCGTTCTTCATCAATTTCATCTGTACTCCCTAAGGCCTTAAAATGTGGCAGTACTCCCTCTTCAACTCCTATGATAAATACACCAGGAAATTCAAGACCTTTTGCGCTGTGCAATGTCATGAGTGAAACATAATCCCCTCTTGTAATCTCATCCATGGTAGTCAATAATGACACCTTATCGATAAAATCCTTAATGTCCTTCCCCTCACCAAATGAAATGAGCTCTGTAACATTCTTCGCTCTTTCTTCATCCAGAGTTTCTGCATATCCTGATTTTTCAAATACCGCTTTTAACATCTCTGCTGCAGATTTGTATTTTGCAGATGAGAAGCCCTCGATCAGCTTTGCAAATTCAGTAAGTTTATCTTTTACCAGAGAGGCCAAACTATCAGCGCGTATGGTCACCTTCATGGCATCAAATAACGATACGGATTTTTTCTTTGCCTCATGCTCTATCTTCGAAAGGGTTGATGCCCCTATCCCCCTCGGCGGACAATTGATAATCCTCCTGAAGCTTACATTGTCTCCATGGTTGAGCGATAACCGCATGTATGCAATTGTGTTCTTTATCTCCTTCCTCTGGTAAAAACTCACATTGCCAAAAACACGGTACGGGAGGCCTTCTTCACGCAATGCATCTTCCATAGCCTTTGACTGGAGGTTTACACGATAGAATATTGCAAAATCCCTGTAATTGAATCTCCCTTTCAGATAGAGTTCCTTTATAACCTTCGCAACAAATTTCGCCTCTTCCCCATAAGTATCAAACCAGCAGTAGTATACCTTTTCACCCCAACCTCTCTCTGTCCAGAGACTTTTATATTTCCTTTCAGAATTCCTTGAAATCACCGCGCCTGAAACAGTAAGTATATTCTGTGTAGAACGATAGTTTTGTTCCAGTCTCACAAGTTTTGCTCCAGGAAAGTCATTCTCGAAATTCAGTATGTTACTGACGTTCGCACCTCTAAATCTATATATGCTCTGATCGTCATCTCCCACAACACATATCTTTCTGTGCGCAGAGGCAAGAAGTTTGAGAAGATAGTACTGGGCATAGTTCGTATCCTGGAACTCATCAACGAGTATGTAGGGATACATATTCTGGTACTTTTCAAGCAATCCGGGGTTATTCTTAAATAGTTTCACTGTGAGCATAATCAGATCATCAAAATCAAGGGCGTTACACCTCTTGAGTTCATCCTGATACCTCACATAAACCTTTGCCAGTTTCTCATCGAAACCAAAACCGTCACCTGAGGAAAGAAACTCTTCAGGTCCTATGAGAGAAGACTTTAAAAAGCTTATCCGTGATGTAATGCCTTTGTAGAGGGCTTCATAAATTTTGAACTCCTTTAGTATATGCCTCACAAGGTTGTACTGATCATCATCATCATAAATGGAAAAATCATAGCCGTAGTCAAGAACTTTTATCTCTTTTCGAAGAATTCTATTACACTGTGAATGAAAAGTGCCTATCAGGCAGGAATTAATATCTTTCTGTAACAGAGCAGATATCCTCCCTTTCATTTCATCAGCTGCCTTATTTGTAAATGTAACGGTAAAGAGCGAATCCGGGTGTAATTTTTTTGTTTTTACAAGATGGAAAAATTTGTGAGCAATAACTCTGGTCTTGCCACTTCCTGCACCAGCTAATACAAGTAACGGTCCTTCAGTATGATTGAGGGCTTCCTTCTGCTGGGGATTTAAATCTTGCATAGGAATCTCCTTTGACAATTTATCTTAACAGATTTATGTTATTTAAATCTACCACTTCATCCTGTCGCATCACTACTGTATTTTTATGTCTGCATAATTCATGAGTTAAAAACACGGGACATCCAAAAAACAAAAATAGTTTTTATTCGACAGTAACGCTTTTTGCAAGATTTCTTGGCTGATCAACATCGCAACCCCTCAACACTCCAATATGATATGCGAGTAGCTGCATCGGAATAGCCATCACTACAGTGGTAAGATATGGATTTGTGTATGCGACAGAAATACATTTATCCGAAATTCCAAACACTTCACTGTCAGAACCATTTGTAATCGATATGACCTTTCCTCCCCTGCTCTTGACCTCCTGAATATTAGAAATTATCTTTTCACGCAGGTTATCCCGAGGTACAAGGACAACAACCGGTAACTCTTCATCTATGAGCGCAATAGGACCATGCTTCATCTCACCAGCAGGATATCCCTCTGCGTGTATATATGATATCTCTTTTAACTTTAATGCACCTTCAAGTGCAATTGGATAATTGATACCTCTTCCGAGGAAAAGAAACCCTCTTGCCTTAAAATAATCTCTTGCAGTCATACTGATACTCTCATCCATAGCTAACGACTCTTCAACCTTTCCTGGAAGCATAAGAAGCTCTCTTAAAAACTCTTTTGCAAGACTTTCTGAGATCACACCTCTTATCTTCCCCAGACCGACTGCAAAAAGGTAAAGCCCGACAATCTGAGTGGTGAACGCCTTTGTCGAGGCAACTCCAATCTCTGGTCCTGAATGAGTATAAAATACCGCATCGGCTTCCCTTGAAGATGTACTCCCGACAACATTACATATACTGAGTACCTTTGCACCAAGCCTTTTCGCTTCTCTCTGTGTCGCAAGTGTATCAGCAGTCTCCCCGGACTGGGTTATCACAATCATAAGATCTCCAGGTTTCACAATGGGACTTCTATAGCGAAACTCTGATGCAATATCAACTTCAACGGGAATCTTTGCAAGTTGCTCAATCATGTACTTGCCTATAAGAGCAGCGTGATAAGAAGTACCGCAGGCAACAATAAAAATCTTTTCAGTCTTCTTCAATTCATCAATGCTCAGGCCAAACTCTTCGAAATTCACTTCTCCGCTTTCTGGTGAAAATCTCCCTCTCAGTGTATCTCCTATCGCCCTTGGCTGTTCGTATATCTCTTTAAGCATAAAATGCTTGTATCCGCCCTTCTCTGCCATTGAAAGGCTCCATGGCACAGATTTCACATCCTTTCTCACATTATTCCCGTCAGGTCCTGTGATCTTGATTCTATCATCTGTCAAGACAACCATCTCACCATCATCAATATAAATCACGTTTCTCGAATAATTCAGAAATGCAGGAACGTCAGATGCAATGAAAGACTCACCCTCACCTAAACCAATAACAAGTGGACTATCCTTTCTCGCACCCACAATCTTACCAGGCTCGTCCTCTTTAAGAACTACAAAGGCATATGTCCCTTTCACTTCTTTCAGGGCATTTCTCACCGCTTCTTCAAATGGATATGTCTTCGCATAATCTTCTATAAGATGGCAGAGAACCTCTGTATCTGTTTCTGACATGAACTGATATCCCTTTTCTACCAATTGCTCTTTAAGATGAAAGTAATTCTCGATAATTCCATTATGTGCTAATACAATGCTGTGAGATTTGTGCGGGTGGGCGTTTTCCTCTGTGGGCCTCCCATGAGTAGCCCATCTCGTATGTCCTATTGCAGTTTGACTGAACGGACTTTCAGATTCAAAAAGTGATGCCAGATCTCTTATCTTACCTGTACCTCTTCTGATTTCTATGCCCTTATCAGAAAAGAATGCAATACCTGCAGAATCATATCCCCTGTATTCAAGACGCTTAAGCCCCTCGAGTACCACTGAGACTGCATTCCTTTTACCTATATATCCAATTATTCCACACATATTTAAACAGTGAACGGTAATTAGTAATGAGTGATGAGTCTAATAAAAATCCCATTAACTTTTTCCCTTGTATTTTATTTTTAATTTTTTGTTTTTAATTTTTAATTTCTTTCTCAGTACCCAGTCTTCGATATTGACCTGTCTTGCTCTACCCAAACCAAGTGCCAGAGAAGGGACATCATTTGTTATTGTAGAACCTGCACCAACGTACGCACCTTTCCCTATCTTTACAGGAGCAATTAGCTGGGAATCACTTCCTATGAACACATCGTCTTCTACGATTGTAACATGTTTTTTATATCCATCATAGTTACAGGTTATTGTACCTGCTCCAATATTGACATTCTTCCCGACTTTTGAATCTCCGAGATAGGTAAGGTGAGATGCTTTTGTATGGGAGCCGATTACTGATTTCTTCACCTCAACAAAATTTCCTATCTTTACCTCTTCTCCAATTTCAGAACCCGGCCTTATGTGAGCAAATGGTCCAACTGAAGCCTTACGCTTTACCAGAGACCCTTCAATAAGTGTCGAATCTTTAATAATCACACCATCTCCTATGATACTATCCTGAACCCGAACATTAGGATAGATTGTACATCCTCTTCCTATTCTTGTATTACCTTCGAGATGAACATTTGGATAAATTATTGTACCTTTGTCTATCTTCACGTCCGTTGATATATATACTGAATTGGTATCTATAAAGCAGATGCCTCTGTTCACCCACTTTTTTATTATCCTGTCTCTCATTAACTGCCTTACTTTTCCAAAATCTTTTTTGGTGTTCACACCCATAAACTCATCTTCAGAGCCAATGCAATATGCACCTATCTTTATTCCCTTATCTTTCGCAACACCGATTATATCTGTGAGGTAATATTCACCTTTTGATTCATTAAGCTTTATCTCCTCTAAGAGATGCGGAGTATCAGTCTCAATCGCATAAACCCCGCTGTTTACTTCCTTTATCTTTTTCTGACGTTCTGTTGCATCCCTGTCCTCGACGATTGATATAATGTCACCTGCGCCATCTCTGATGACCCTCCCATATGAACCAGGGTCTTCAGCAATAAATGAAAGCATGGAGACACTATTCTTCTCTTTACTGTGAAGGGTCAAGAACTGTTTAAGTGTCTTTGACATAATCAATGGTGTATCTCCATTCACAACAACAACTGTCCCTTGAAATCCTTTGAGTGCAGTCCATGCCTTGAGAAGTGCATCTCCTGTACCCATTGGCACTTTCTGCTGAACAAAAGAGATCACACTGACATCTCCTATAGATTCTTTTATTTCTTTAAGATGTTTTCCTGCCACCACAACAATCCTGAGGGGTTTAAGTTCATAAAGGGTATTTAAGACATGATGAAGCATTGGAGTACCATGCAGCGTATGGAGGACCTTTGGTAAAGATGAATTCATCCGTTTTCCAAGCCCTGCAGCCAACACAACACACATTATCTTCATTATTTCGACTCAGATATCCTTGCAGGGGTAGCAATCCCGCCTGAAAGGATGATCTTAATCCCTTCATCTATGGGGATGTCAGTATATAAGACTTCTTCATCTCTGAAGAGTGCGATCTCACCGAAGTAAAGAAGGTTTGTGGGTATGTACACAGCCCTCAGAAAGGTTTCACCCCCGCCTTTCTCTGACTTAATTGTATGCTCTTTTGTGAGGAATCCGAATGCATACACACCTGATTTTGGGTACTCAACGATAACAAATTTCTTAAATGCTGAACCATGACGCTCTGGCGAAAAGGCATCAACAAGCTGCTTGATAGATGTATATATACCTTTTAGTAAAGGTATTTTGAGAAGAATTTTTTCTAAAAATTCTATGATCTTCCTACCTATGACATTTGTGGCGATAATACCTATAATAAAAATAAGTATTATTGCTGAGATAAATCCGAGACCCTTCACATGATAGCCAAGTATTTTATAAAAAAAAGGCTTGAGCAATCCATCAATAAAATCGAAGAACCACCCTATTATTAAGAAAGTAGCGATAGCAGGAATTGAAACAAGGAGCCCTGCAAGGAACCTTCGCTTAAAGGTGGCACGGATGGAAAAAGTCCTTTTACTTGACAACTTTAGCCATCACCTCATCGGGTATATCAAAATTGGTATACACATTCTGGACATCCTCATGATCTTCAAGTGCATCCATCAACCTCATCATCTGCTCTGCTGACTTTTCATCAAGGGCACTATAACTCTTAGGAAGCATTGTGATCTCTGCAAGAGATATCGGGATTTCGGATGCTTCGATAGAGGCCTTTACTTTGTTCATGTCCTCAGGAGCTGTGATAATCTCGTAGTTGTCTTCTTTAGGGTCATTTCTCATATCTTCAGCGCCTGCATCAAGAGCTATTGTCATTATTGCATCTTCATCAATCTTTGTTTTTTCAACAAGAATATATCCTCTTTGTGTGAACATCCAGGCAACACAACCAGCCTCACCTAAGTTACCACCATTCTTGCTCATAATATGTCGTACCTCGGAACCTGTTCTATTTCTATTGTCAGTAAGTACTTCTACGAGTATTGCAGCACCACCAGGACCATACCCTTCATATATGGATTCCTCATAAGACACTCCAGGAAGCTCACCTGTACCTTTCATAACAGCCCTCTTAATATTATCATGGGGCATGTTCACATCTTTTGCCTTTTCTATCGCAGTCCTCAGCCTTGGATTTCCAGTAAGGTCCCCTCCTCCAAGTCTTGCAGCGACTGTAATCTCTTTCGCTATTTTGGAAAAAACCTTTCCCTTCTTTGCATCAACCTGTGACTTCTTATGCTTTATCTGTGCCCATTTTGAATGCCCTGACACTGCAATCCTCCGGATAAATTATCCTGTCTCATAACAAGTTTTTGTCAATTGCCCCTCAGTTTAAATCATCAATAACTAAATCCCGGACATCAAATAAATTCAAATAATCACGCACCAATTGACCAAACAGATTTGGGGCCTGGAATTTGGCTATTTCTATTTTATCTGGTTATTGTAATCTGGTTATTGGCTCTTTTCGCTTAATCCACTTATGACACATTCAATCAAGTGCCAATTTTTATGATAATTCTATAGGAACAATACTGTCAAGCCTCAATTCCATATTCTTTAATCTTTGTGAGAAGTGTCTTATAGCTCACTTGAAGGAGTTCAGCTGCCCTGCTCTTATTCCCTTTTGTGTCTCTGAGGGCCTTCACAATATGCTGGGTTTCTGCAATCCTTAATGCTTCTTTTGCTGTATCCCCGAGAGTTCCTTCCATGTGAAGAGATCTCACCACAGATTCGGATACAGCTCTCTGGCTGAGCACAACATGCTCCGGGGTAATCATTTCTCCATCACAAAGGATAACAGCCCGCTCTATGGTATTTTCGAGTTCCCTTACATTCCCTTTCCAGTGATAGCTCATAAGTATATCGAGCGTCTCTTTTGAAATAGTTTTTAGAGAAGTCTTTATTTCAAGGCAGTACTTATTTATGAAGTAGTCAACAAGTAAAGGTATATCTTCTTTTCTCTCCCTCAATGGTGGTATCTTTATGGGAAAGACATTGAGTCTGTAATAAAGGTCTTCCCTGAAATCTTTATCCTCAACTGCCTTTTCAAGGTCTTTATTACTTGCGGCAATAATTCTCACATCTACATTAATGCCTTTCACACCACCTACTCTTTCTATCTCACCATCCTCTATCGCCCTGAGAACCTTCGACTGAAGTGCGAGATCCATATCACCAATTTCATCAAGGAATATTGTCCCCTTATCAGCAAGCTCGAATTTACCTAACTTTCTTGAATCTGCTCCTGTAAATGCACCTTTTTCATGTCCGAAAAGCTCGGATTCAAGGAGCTCTCTCGGTATTGCTGCACAATTAATCGGCACAAATGGATAATTCCGTCTATTACTCACGTTATGGATTGCCCTCGCAAAGAGCTCTTTTCCTGTACCACTTTCGCCAAGGAGGAGCACCGTTGTCTTTGTGGGCGCAACTTTCTGGACCATCTGCGCAACGTCTTCTATTTTATTGCTTTTCCCGACAATTCTCGGGAACCCAAACTTTGATGCAAATTCCTCTTTCAACAGGATGTTCTCTGTAAGAAGTCTCTGTGTCTCGAGTGCCCTCTTTATGAGCATGAGGAGGTGATCTGTATCAAAAGGCTTTGTAATAAAGTCAAAAGCACCTCCTTTCATAGCTGCAACAGCTAACTCAACAGAACCAAACGCAGTCATGACAATAACAGGTATGAGCTGATTCTCTTCTTTTGAAACCTTAAGGATATCTATACCGTCTTTTTTAGGAAGTTTAAGGTCTGTAAGTACAAGGTCTATTTTGCTCTCTTTCAGATACTTCATGCCTTCTATACCGTCCCTCGCAATGATAACTCTGTAGCCTTCAGACTCGAGAGTCTCCTTTAGCATGTCTGACATTGATTCTTTGTCTTCAACTATTAGAATGGTCTCCATAAAATGTTCACATCCTCGCTTCTCTCAGGGCATCCTTACAGGCACATCCTCTCTTGTCTGAAATAAGGTGAAAGGTCTCCTTTAATAAACCACTTACGTGTCCGCTAACTCTTTTCATCATTTCAATAACTTCTGTTGTAGTAAGCCTTTTTTCTGTTATCCCTGCAGCATAATTTGTCACAACTGCAACACATGCAAAACAAAGCTCACCCTCACGTGAAAGTGATGCCTCGGGCATAACTGTCATCCCTACAACATTAGCACCAATGCTCTTAAAAAATATAATTTCAGCTTTGGTTTCAAGCCTCGGTCCATCCACACATACATATGTCCCTGATTTCATTAATGCTATCTCTGATTTTTTGCCTGCTTTAAAAAGAGATTCTCTCAACTGATCGCAGTATGGTTCTGTGAAGTCTATATGGACAACGTCATCACCGTCAAAGAATGTAGACTTCCTCCCCTTTGTCATATCTATAACCTGATCAGGAATTACAATTGTTCCGGGCTTCATCTCAGGACTTATCCCACCTACTGCATTCACTGATATAATCCTTTCTACGCCAAGTTCCTTGAATCCCCATATATTTGCCCTGTAGTTTATCTGGTGAGGAGGGATACAATGTGGTAAGCCATGTCGTGGAAGAAATGCGACCTTTACACCTGATATTTCGCCTAAGCGATAGGTATCTGAGGGATCGCCAAAGGGAGTTGTCATCTTTTTGTGCTCAGTAATGGTGAGTCCCGATATATCGTAAATACCGCTCCCCCCTACAACTCCTATCTTCGGCATATTATTCGCATCCCTTTACTCCTCAGTTTTTATGATTACATAATAGCAGATTATTAAAAATTGTAACAGCCCATCTCCACCTCGCTAAACTTCCACCACCTTTGATATAATGTGACATGCTTGATCATGATCTTCACTTAAAAATCTTGAAGAAAACTCTTTCATCCGGCGGTGACTATGCAGATATATTTGTTGAGTCCAAAAAAGTAGTTATTATTCATCTTGAAGACAATAAGATTGAAAAAGTAATTACAGGTGTTGATTCTGGTGCGGGTATCCGCCTTATTTATAATGGCAAGTCTGCCTATGCATACAGTAATGATTTATCCGAGAAATCTTTATTGACAGCTGCATCTGAGGTATGCAGGGCTGCATCCGGTACAAACACTGATTCTGTCATTAATCTCAATACGAAAATCCCTTCCTTATCGTTTGACATAAGGTTATTTCCAGAAAATATTCCGATTGAGAAAAAGATGTCACTCGTGAGAAAGGCAAATACTGTAGCCAGGGGTTTTGACCATAGAATACAACAGGTAAGTGCAACCTATAATGATTTCATTCAGAAGGTTCAGATCTCAACATCAGACGGAACAATTATAGAAGATGAAAGGGTTCATACACTGACAGCAATTCATATCATTGCATCAGATGACGGTATCATACAGACAGGATACGAACTCACAGGTGGTTTAATAGGCTTTGAGCTATTTGATGACGTGAATATAGAAGAGTTAAGCCTTAAGGCAGCAAAAAGAGCTGTGATGATGCTCACCGCGAGAAGAGCACCCGGTGGAAGGATGCCTGTTATCATATCCTCAGAGGCAGGAGGAACCATGATACACGAGGCCATAGGTCACGGTCTTGAGGCTGACCTTGCTCAACATGGGCTATCTGTATACTCACGAAAGACAGGACAGAAGATTGCATCCCCTCTTATTACCGTAATAGATGATTCAACACTCTCAAAGAAAAGAGGCTCCTTCAGGTTTGATGACGAAGGTACATCTTCCCAACAGACCGTCCTTGTAGAAAATGGTATCTTAAAAAGCTATCTGTACGATAGACTGACTGCGCTAAAAAATGGGGTAAAATCAACAGGGAATGGCAGGAGGCAATCATACCAGCATCGGCCTATACCGCGGATGACCAACACTTTTATTATGCCAGGTTCTATGTCCCCTGAAAAGATTATTAACTCTGTAGAGTATGGCCTCTTTGTGAAAAAAATGGGAGGCGGACAGGTAAATACTGTCACAGGTGATTTTGTTTTTGAGGTACAGGAAGGCTATCTTATCAACAAAGGAAATAGAGGAGAACCTGTGAGAGGTGCAACACTGGCAGGTAATGGGCCAGCTGTCTTGGAATCTATAGATATGGTTGGCTCTGATTTAGGGTTTGCTATCGGGACATGCGGTAAGGATGCACAAGGTGTTCCTGTATCAGACGGGTTGCCAACCATCAGAATACCCGAGATAGTAGTTGGTGGTGCAGTAGCATAATACTGTGTCAATTTGAACACAATCAATAGATAAGAACCAACACATTCTCAGCCTTAAACCCTTATTTTACAACATCTTATCGCTGGCATCATGTTTGCTTATGCTTTATTTAAACAATCATGCGACTCCAACGTACCTTAAAACAGGAAGTTTGCTTTGAAGGCATAGGACTTCACACAGGAAAGTTCTCAAAGGTTTGCCTTAAACCAGCACCAAGGGACACAGGTGTATTATTTGTAAGGACAGACAAGGAAATGGTAATAAAGGCATCCATGGGATTTGTTATAGATACCGCATTTTCAACTACTCTCGGGTATAATGGGGTAAAGATCAGGACCGTTGAACACATGCTTGCAGCCCTGTCTGGCTTGGGAATAGATAATGTCATTATAGAAGTCACCGGACCTGAAATACCTATCCTTGACGGAAGCTCAATGGAGCTCATAAGCATAATTCTCAAGGGAGGAATCGCAAAACAGGGCAAGAAAAGACCCTGCATCAAGATAACACGTCCTAAAGTCTTTACTGATGGTCACGCTGAAATTGCAGTTTTCCCCTATGAGGGGAGGCGACTCACCTACAGAATTCATTTTAATCACCACCTGCTCGGAGCACAGCAATTAAGCTTAGAACTCTCAGAAGAAGTCTTTGCCAAGGAAATAGCTCCAGCAAGGACTTTCGGGTTTCTCAAGGATGTCGAGTACCTTAGGGCAAACGGATTTGCAAAGGGTGGTTCTCTTGATAATGCGATAATACTCGGCAGTGATGGTATACTCAATCCATCCGGCCTGAGGTTCAAAGATGAGTTTGTACGTCATAAAATGCTTGATTTAATCGGTGACTTTTCTCTACTCGGATTTCCTATTATCGGACATATCTTTGCGAGTAAATCAGGTCATTCAGCAAACCTGAGGTTTCTGAAAAAGCTCTCTGCCAATCGGGATTGCTGGGAAGTGCTATCAGAAACAGAACAACAACCAGCCGTGATATATACTTAAATTTCTTTTATTATCAATAGGTTATAAATTTTACTTGAATTTTTACCCGGAATTAAGTTTCACTATTATGGAAGACCGCAAAAAGAAGTGGCTGGAGGATTTCTTCTCCAGCCACAAATAGTGTTCGCACATGTAAAGGAAACTTATTTCTTCTTTGCGGTCTTCTTCGCCGGCTTCTTTACTGCTGCTTTTTTCTTTGTTGCCATTAACTGTTCACCCCCTTTCTGTCCCGCACTTACCTGCAAAGGTAACCGCGGCGCCTCTGAGTTCAAAGCCTCCCTATCAACGTAATTCTTTTACCTGATAAAAGTCTTTTAAGGTTCGCATCCCTCTTTTTCTTCTTAAGTTTATATTCGTCTTCATCGATAAGAGTGCAGTTGATCTTTATATCAAACCTTCTTTCTATATCCTTAAGCTCCTTGGTAAGTGATGACATTGCGCCGATAACATAAAGATCGACAGTACTTACATCCTCACCTTCTGCATACGGACCATAAAGAACAGCAGCCTTCGCACCAGAAGCCCTCAACACTGCCTTGAGTGCACCCGGTAATCCGAGAGACTTTGTGATAAGATTTTTTAGTTCAGCGAAGAGTGGTGATTCTTTGTTTGCCTGAAAATACTTGAGATTCACAATCTTCTCACTATTCACGATACCCATCTTCTCAAGGTTATCAAGTTCTCTCTTCACACCAGAAGGATTTTTTCTGAGAATTGTTGCTGTCTCTCTGATATAGAATTGTTCGTCAGGGCTGTTCAGAAGGAGCGATAATACATCAGCTCTTATTGATGATGAGAATAAACTCTTTAACATAGTATAGTTTATACCATAATAGATTCTATTTGTCAACAAAAAAATCACATTTAAGAACAATCAATGCATTTTAGTGAACAATTGTTGTTTAATGCTATTTTTTGAACAACTGTTCTAAAATTGTGAACTGTCACTTTACTGTCCATATAACCTTATCATCTTTCTGACTATTCTGAGATTATGCGAATCATCTGATTCTTTCTTTTTCGGTGTCTCAAGAATTAAAGGGACATCCCTGAACGTTGGATAGTGAATAAACTGAATCAAACCTTTTGAACCTATCTTTCCAAAACCAATATGTTCATGCCTGTCAACACCTGATCCAAAATCTCCCTTTGAGTCATTAAGATGAATAAGTTTCAATTTGTCGAGACCGATATATTTTTCTATATTATTTGAATATTTTTGTATGCCCTTATCATTTCTGATTTCATGGCCTGCAGCAAATGCATGGCAGGTATCAATGCATATACCTTTTATTAATGATCCCTTAACGCCATTGATAATATCTGCAAGGTCTTCTATCGTTGACGAGATATCCCCTCTTTCTCCGGTAGTATTTTCTATGAGAAGTCCTGCATTCCATTGACCCATTACAGCAACCTCATTTAATGCACTCATTGCTCTTGCCCTTGAAACATATTCGTCATCTCCTGATGCACTTCCTGGATGAAGTATCACATAGTCAGCAACTATCGCATCAGCCCTGTCCATTTCAATGACAAGCAGGTTGATAGATTTCTTTTTTAGATCACTATCTCTTGATGCCATATTGATTAAATATGATGTATGAATATACACAGGTGAGACATCAAAATGTAATCTGAGTGATGTGAATAATGAACCTTCTTCTTGAGAAATACATTTTACAGCCCATCCCCTGGGGTTATGAGAAAATATCTGTAATGTATTGCATCCAAGGGCATGCGCCCTCTCTACACTCCGATGTAATCCTCCTGCAATAGAGGCATGGACACCAAGCCTGCGTAACATTTTTACCTCTCAGGATCTCTATCTTGACAATTCCTTGATTGTATACCCAAAATGACAATCTTCCCAGTTACAATTTTATATAATTATAATTTATTTTTTATATTGACAATACCGTTTAAAATTATGCAAACTATTTATAAATTTTATAGGAATAGGAAGTTTTTTTTATGGATTTTCTCTATATGCTTTTTCCTGTATCCGGGGTAGAAACTTATCTATTTATCCCTCCTCTTGTCGCTCTGGTCGTTTCTTTTTTTACTTCTATGGGGGGAGTTTCAGGTGCATTCCTTCTGTTACCATTCCAGGTGAGTGTCCTTAATTTTACAAGCCCATCAGTAAGCTCTACCAATTTTGTTTATAATATTGTCGCAATTCCAAGTGGTGTCTACCGCTATCTCAAGGAAGGCCGTATGCCATGGCCTTTGACCAATGTGGTCATTTTAGGAACCCTTCCGGGTGTATTTATTGGATACTATCTAAGGGTATTGTATTTACCTGATCCTCGATCGTTTAAGTTCTTTGTAGGATGTGTGCTCCTCTATATTGGTAGCCGTCTTCTTTATGATCTTACAGGAAAGGCAACAGCAAAGAAAAAACAGATGAAGGCACTGGATGACAAATTCAAAGAAAGAGCCAAACAGATCAAAGAGCAACGAAGCAGCAAAATAGCTGCGGGGCTTCCTCCTGAAGCAGTAGTGAAGACTATTTCTGCAAGTCTTAAAAAGATTGAATTTGAATTCTGGGGTGAAAGATTCTCATTCCCCACAATGCCTCTTTTCATTGTTGCCTTTATTGTGGGAATAATCGGAGGCACTTATGGAATTGGTGGAGGAGCAATTCTTGCACCATTCTATGTGGCAATCTTCCATCTGCCTGTTTATGCTATTGCTGGTGCTGCCCTTATGGGGACATTTTTAACCTCTATCGCAGGTGTATTTTTTTACAGTGTCATACCTGCCCCGGCTGGGATGACCACTTCACCAGACTGGCTCCTCGGGTTTCTCTTTGGTATAGGAGGATTTGTAGGAATGTATCTTGGTGCACGTGCTCAAAAATTCGTTCCTCAAAAATATATTAAACTCATGTTAGGCATAATCATTATCTCCCTTGCAGTTCGGTATATTCTGCAGTTCTTTTTGAAATAATTTCCGCTCCACATTTTATTTGACAAACATTCATTTACATGATAAGTTTAATCTAAGAATTGTGAAGAGAAGGAGGTGATTTTATGACCTGCAAACCGGGACATAAAGAGTCCAAAAAGGCTGCTAAGAAAACAGCTGCGAAAAAGAAAAAAAAGTAAGGGCTATTTCTTTATTCCCTCTCGGGCGATCGCTATTTTGCCTGTCCTGACAAACTCCTTAATCCCCATTGGCTTAAGGAGTTCGACAATGGCTTCTATTTTCTTTTCGTCTCCTGTTACTTCTATAGTGTAAGTCTTCTGGCTTGAATCTACAACCCTGCCCCTGAATATCTCTGCAAGTCTGAGAACCTCTGCCTTATCTTCCTGTCGTGGTGTAACCTTTATCAGCACCATTTCGCGCTCGACATGGTCAAGCTCTGTCATATCCACTACCTTAATGACATCTATGAGTTTGTTGAGCTGCTTTGTAATCTGCTCTATTATCTGGTCATCACCACTTGTCACTATGGTCATAACTGATATCTGAGGGTCTATCGTCTCTCCCACTGAAAGGCTCTCAATGTTATACCCCCGACCGCTGAAGAGACCAGCAATCCTTGAAAGAACCCCGAACTTATTCTCAACAAGAAGTGAAATCGTGTGTCTCATTTTATTTCACTGCCTTCAATTTCTTTTCAGGTTTTTCCTTCTGTTCCTCAAACATCATCTGGTCTATTGCTGCACCTGCAGGAACCATCGGATAGACCTTTTCCTTCCAGTCGATGATAAAATCCATAAACACAGTTTTCTTTATCTTAAATGCCTCCTTGAGAACAGGCTCGACCTCACTCGGTTTTGTTGCCTTGAAACCAACAGCGCCGTAAGCCTCTGCCACCTTTACAAAATCAGGGACGACATCAAGATGGCTATACGAGTATCGTTCATTAAAGAAAAGCTCCTGCCACTGCCTGACCATGCCGAGATAGTGGTTGTTCAATATGGCTACTTTCACAGGAAGCTTATTGATAACCGCAGTTGCAAGTTCCTGGATATTCATCTGAATACTCCCATCTCCTGCTATATCAATTACAAGTTTATTAGGATGTGCAAACTGTGCACCGATTGCAGCAGGGAAACCATACCCCATTGTACCGAGACCACCTGATGTCAGCAAGGTTCGAGGTTTATCGAATTTATAGAACTGCGCTGTCCACATCTGGTTCTGGCCTACCTCGGTTGTTATGATAGCATCTCCTTTTGAAAGTTCATAAATTTTTTCAATAACAAACTGCGGTTTTATCACTTCATCGCTATGCGTATAGGTCATCGGTCGTTCCTGTCTCCAATCATTTATCTGCCTCAGCCATGCCTTTCGAACTTCGCCCCATTGCTCCTTCACCTCTTCTTTCAGAACCTTGTTCAAGACAGTAAGAACTCTTTTTACATCACCTACGATAGGAATATCCACACGCACATTCTTTCTGATTGATGTCGGGTCGATATCTATATGGATAATCTTTGCATGTGGTGCAAAGGCATCAATCTTCCCCGTAACTCTGTCATCAAATCGCATACCTATTGCAATCAGCAGGTCAGCACCCTGAACTGCCTTATTTGCATAATAGGTCCCATGCATTCCGAGCATACCAAGTGAGAGTGTATGTGTTCCCGGGAAAGAACCAAGTCCCATCAAGGTCATTGTTACAGGAATTTCTGTATATTCAGCTAACTCTCTGAGCTCCTTTGAACCACCAGAAAGTATGACACCGCCACCAGCAATAATAACCGGCTTCTTGGATTTTGCGATCAAATGTGCTGCCTGGGTTATCATCCATTTATTGCCTTCATACGTTGGTTTATAGCTCCGTATGTCTATCTCTGGCCATGTAAACTCTGCTTTTGATACTGTCACATCCTTTGGAAGGTCTATAAGTACTGGGCCGGGACGTCCTGACCGTGCTAAATAAAATGCCTCTTTTACAATCCTCGATAGGTCTTTTACATCCTTTATAAGATAATTATATTTTGTACATGGTCTTGAAATACCGACTATGTCAGCCTCTTGAAATGCATCATTCCCAATAAGCATAGTTGGCACTTGTCCGGAGAATACAATAAGGGGAATAGAATCCATTGAGGCTGTGGCTATGCCTGTTACAGTATTTGTCGCCCCTGGTCCTGAGGTAACAAGAGCAACACCAACCTTACCCGATGCTCTCGCATAACCATCTGCTGCATGCACAGCACCCTGCTCATGTCTTGTGAGAATTAACTGTACTTCTTTATTGTCATAAAGGCTGTCAAATATATTAAGCACAACACCACCTGGATAGCCGAATATATGCTTTACGCCCTCTTTTTTAAGAGACTCAATTAATATCTCAGCACCTGACATCTTCATGATACTTTCTTTCTCCTTTAAAAGCCTACTAATTCTACCATAAAAATGGAAATTACTTCATTACTGCTCCGCTTCCCGCGGAACTCACCATCCTCGCATATCTTGAGAGGTATCCTTTCTTTATCTTTGGCTCTGGAGGCTTCCACCTGCTCAGTCTCTCTTTAATCTCCTTATCTGAAAGCATCAGATCGATTTTCCTCTTCGGTATATCTATCTTTATTCTATCACCGTCCTTGATTATCGCAATAGGCCCGCCTTCCATTGCTTCAGGAGATATATGACCTATACAGGGTCCCCTTGTGCCTCCTGAAAACCTGCCGTCTGTGAGAAGGGCAACAGATTCGCTTAATCCCATCCCTGCAATGGTTGCTGTTGAAGAAAGCATCTCCCTCATGCCAGGGCCTCCTTTTGGACCCTCATACCTGATTACCACAACATCCCCTGCCTTTATCTTTCCGTTAAGAATTGCCTTCATGCCATCTTCCTCTGAATTGAAAACCTTTGCCACACCTTCAAAACTCATCATATTTTTACTCACTGCAGACTGTTTCACCACAGCGCCATCAGGTGCGAGGTTTCCACGAAGTATGGCAATTCCCCCCTCTTTATGATGGGCTTTGTTTAATGGTCTTATCACATCTTCATCTGTAATCACTGCTGTATCTGCTATTGAGTAAATGCTCTTCCCGCTCACAGTGATAGTATCATGTACCTTGTCCCTGAGCCTATTAAGAACTACTGGTATTCCTCCTGCATAATCAAGGTCTTCGAGGTAGTTCTTGCCTGCCGGGAGCATATCACAAATATGTGGTGTTGTTCTGCTTAAATGATCAAAAGTCTCGAGTGGCAAATCAACACCTGCATCATGAGCTATTGCAGGGATATGAAGCACTGTATTTGTTGAACCTCCAAGCGCAAGATCAACCATTATTGCATTCTCAAATGCCTTCCTTGTCATTATCTTTCTTGGAGTAATATTTTTCTTTATTAACTCAACAATACGTCTACCGCTTTCAAAGGCAATTCTCTTCTTATTCGCAGATACTGCAAGTGAAGTGGCACATTTTGGTAGGCTCATCCCGAGGGCCTCTGTCACACATGCCATTGTATTTGCAGTATACATCCCCTGACACGAACCAGCACCTGGACAGGCACACTCCTCAAGGGCCTCAAGTTCTTCATCATTTATCAAACCCTTCTTATATTTACCGATTGCCTCAAAGGTATCATTGACAAGCGAAAGCCTTTTCCCTTTAAGACGGCCAGAGAGCATTGGCCCTGCAGTAACAACTATTGAAGGAATATTAATCCTTGCAGCAGCCATGAGCATGCCAGGTGTAATCTTATCACAGTTTGTGAGAAGCACAAGCCCGTCAAACTGATGCGCCTCTGTAATTGCCTCAACAATATCAGCAATGAGTTCCCTTGACGGAAGTGAATAATGCATGCCTTTATGTCCCATTGCAATCCCATCACATATACCGGGAATCCCGAAAAAGAACGGGTAACCACCGCCGGTATGTACGCCCTTTTCTATAAATCTCTCAAGATCCCGCATCCCTATATGGCCAGGGATTATATCGGTAAAGCTCGTTGCTACAGCAATAAACGGTTTACTCATCTCTGTCTTCGGGACACCAGTAGCATAAAGGAGTGCCCTATGTGGAACTCTCTCCAGTCCTTCCTTAATGGTCTTGCTTCTCACTACAACCCCCTCTCTTTCGTTAGTGAACAGCAGTGAGTAGTAAGTAGTTATGAAATATAAAGGAAGATTGCTTAAGTTTTCTGTTCTTTGTCTTTAACTACTCGCTACTTACTATTTACTCCTCACTATTTAGTTTGAGTAACTCTTTTTATAATTTCTTATCAGCTCTGCCATTCTGTCTTTCTTAAGGAGTTTCTGTTTTTGTATCCTTTTCCTTTCAATTTCTTCCTCTGGGGTAAGATATCGTTTGTTGTCAGACTCCTCAAGGAGATTCTCAAGATCTTTGTGCTCTTCATTAAGCCTCATGAACTCCTCATTTTCTCTTTTTAACAGCTCGACAATCTCTTTTTCTTTCAATGTTCCCTCCTATGTTTGAAAAATATCATATTTTTAAAACAAAAACAATCCTAAACATTCCTATTTTCCTGTTATTTGCTCTGATAGTTTGTATGAATTCTCTATACAGTCATTCACACCAATCCCGCGATAAGAGTTGCCGGTGAGATAAAGTCCTGTGTGCCTTCCCGCGATTCCTTCAATTGTTTCAAACCGTTTCAGATGCCCTACGGAATATTGCGGTATGCCCTTTTCATGTCTATATACCTTTACAAAATCTGGCAGTGCCTTTATGCCCATAATACTCTTCAGTTCATCCATAACCATGGTTATCAATCTGTTTTCATCCTGCATTGCAAGTTCTGATGCTCGTGCGCCTCCCATCATACTCCTGAAAAGCACATAACCCTCTGGAACCCTGTTAGGGAATATGCTCGAATCCCATAGTGTCCCAAGTATTTTTCTCCCTTCTCTGTAAGGCACAAGAAAACCAAACCCATCAGGTTGTGTTATCTTCTCCTTTCTAAACCCGAGACATACAACAGAAATCGAAGGATAGAAAATACCACTAAGGGCTAACGATAGGTTCTTATCAAAGTTCTTCACAATCTCTGACGCTGCATGGGCAGGTGTTGCAATCACAACTGCCTCTGCCTCAATTTTTGAATTATCAGAGAGATACACAAGATAGTTGTTGGCCTTTCTGTCAATCGAGATTACTCTACTGCTCGTCCTAAGCCTTTCCACCAGATAATTTCTCAGAGTAGTAATCATCACTTCCATTCCGTCATAAAATGAAGTGAGAACACCGCCAGGACCCGGCCCCACTTTTTTCCCGGTTTTCTTCGCTTCTTTCTGAAGTTTCAGCATTGCCTTTATGAGGCTGCCGTATTTCTTTTCGAGCTCATATATTCTCGGGAAACAACTCCTGAGGCTCATGGTTTCTGGATCACCTGCAAATACGCCTGATGCCATCGGGTCAATGAGTTTTTCATATGCCTCTCGGCCAAGTCTCCGTCTTGCAAAATTTGCAAGCGTCTCATCATCTTCTTTACCCTCTGGCACAAAGATTTCGTATATAATCCTCAATCTGCCATAAAGGCTCAGAAGATTCGAAGAAAAGAATGAGACAGGTGATTCAGGTAAGAGATGGAGTTTCCTGTCAGAAAATATATACCTTTTTCTTGCTGTATCATTGCTTCTCAGCGGAGCGAGCCCAAGTTTTGCAGTAAGTTCAAGGGTCCTCGGTCTGTTATCTAAGAAACCGTTTACACCACTTTCGCACAGAAAACCGTCTACCCTGTCAGTCCATATCTTGCCCCCTGCTCTTTTTTCGGACTCAAGGACGATAATATCTAAAGTGGGATCTCTCTCAAGGAGAAAGTACGCTAAAGAAAGGCCGGAAATTCCGCCGCCGATAATAATCAGCCTCATTCTATATCCTGCTTAATTCAAAAGCCTGAACTCTTATACCCATTTTATCTCCTTAACACTCTCTATCACTATGTCCTTCAATGCCTCAATAAATAGCGGATGTGTATTCAAAGACTCTACTCTTTTAAGTGTTATCCCCTTCTTTTGGGCCATATCTTTATATAATATATCTATCTCGTACAGTGTCTCAATATGGTCTGAAATAAAACTTATCGGAACTACAAGCATATTCCTGTATCCCCACTCAGCAAACTTCTCAAGCATTTCTTCTGTTGAAGGTTCAAGCCATTTCACAGGACCACTTTTGCTCTGATACGACAGATGCCATTCGATATTCATTATTTTTACGATCTTTTTTATTGTCTCCTGTATCTGGTATACATAAGGGTCTCCTTCAGCTATAAAGCTCTCCGGCAGGCTATGGGCACTGAAGAGCACATGGACATCCCCCCACCCATCCCTCCCCCTCTGAGGGGGGAGGGTAAGGGAGAGGGTGAATGACTCAAGTCCTTTTTCAATTAAATCCACAAGCGCATCTATATATAACGGATGGTCAAACCACGATGAGATACAGAAAATTTCCACAGGATAACCTGACATAATTTCTTTGAAGTTCGAAAGTGCAGAGCCTGTCGTTGCACGTGAATAATGGGGATACAGGCTCAGTGCAATAAGCTTTTTTATGCCATCACTGCAGATTTCTGGAATCACTTTCTCTATGAAAGGATGCCAGTATCGCATCCCAACATAAACTCTGAAAGAAACTGATGAGTGATGAGTGATGAGTGATGAGTTAAGTGCCTCCTCGAGGGCTTTTGCCTGTTCAGTCGTAATATCAAGTATTGGAGACTTCCCTCCTATCAGGTTATATATTTTTTTTGTACTTTGTGCGCGAATACCTGATATCAACCATGCAATAGGCTTTTGAAGAAACGAAGGGCCAAGTTTAATAATACTCCTGTCAGAAAAAAGATTATAGAGGAAGGGCCTCACTGCCTGAAGGGAATCAGGTCCACCAAGGTTTAAGAGTAATACGCCTATGGTATTTTTTTCAGTTTCACCCAAATCCTTAATCCTGATTCTTTATAGTTAAAAATATTTTAGGCTATATCTTTATTGAATAAGTATACCACATTGGGCCCCTGTATCAGAAACGTCTTATTCGAGACTAACTATGACTCAATCTATGGACTGCCTCGACTAATGCAATAACGTTTTTCACAGGTGTTTCAGGAAGCACTCCATGTCCCAGATTAAAGACGTGGCCTCTTGTAACCTCTCCTTTCCATAATATGTCTTTAACCCTCTCTTCAATATCTTCCTCTGAAAGAAAAAGTGCACAGGGGTCAAGATTTCCCTGGACAACAACTTTCTTCCCGAGTTTTTTTATTGCATCAGCTATATCAATCCTCCAGTCAATTCCAACTACATCTGCACCCGATTTCTTGACCTCGTGAAGAATTCCTGCACAATTATTTACAAAATAGATTACCGGGAGCCCTTCTCTCTTCAATTCAGAAATTATTTTCTTCACATAAGGAAGTGCGAAATTTTTATAATCAATGGGCGAAAGCATCCCTGCCCATGTGTCAAAGATTTGTAATGCCTGAGCACCTGCCTTTACCTGAGCAGAGAGGTATAAAATAAGAGTTGCAGTCAATTTCTCCATGAGATAATCAAATAGTCTTTTGTTCTGGAACATCATCTTTTTTGTCTGGAGAAAATGTCTTGAGCCTCCACCTTCAATCATGTATGTTGCAAGTGTAAATGGTGCACCTGAAAACCCTATAAGAGGTACTTTATTTTTAAGCTTTTCTCTCAGAATCTTTATCAACTCAAGAATAAAGGGCATGTCAACTTCCGCATCTGGAATAATCAACCTGTCAACAGCAGATTTATTTCTTATGGGCTCACTAAGTATAGGGCCATCTTTATCTGAAAACACAAGTTGCATACCCATTGCTTCAACAGGAATGAGAATGTCTGAAAATAGTATTGCTGCATCAACTCCAAGGATATCAACAGGTTGAATTGTGACCTCTGCGGCAAGTTCAGGTGTCTTACAAAGTGCAAGAAAGTCAATGTTCGCACGTACTGCCTGATATTGAGGAAGGTATCTTCCTGCCTGACGCATGAGCCATACCGGTGTGTACTCAACTTTCTCCCCTCTACATGCCCTTAGAAAAATATCGTTCATAATACCCCCCTAGTTTTAATTTCTAATTTCTTTTTTCTTTTTCTTAGCTTCAAAGGCATATATCCACAGAACGGTTCTTCCTCAAGATAATCACCATACTGTGCGTACGCTCTTGCACGGCATCCCCCGCAGACAGTTATGTACTCGCAGGAACCACATTTTCCTTTATAGGATTTAAAGTCACGGAGTTCTTTAAAAAGCTCTGAGTTTTCCCATATCTCTCTAAATGATTTTCCCTTAAGATTTCCTGCAGGTTTTGGAAAGTAGCTACATGGAAGCACGTTGCCATCAACATCTATGAGACAAATAAGTTGCCCTGCGATACAGCCTTTTGCACCACCTGTCGAGAATTTCAGCGTCCTTCTCTCAAGTTTAACTCCCTCCTCTTTTGACTTTTGCAGGACTACCCTGTAGTAATGTGGTGCACACGTTGGCCGTACAAGTATATCTTTCTCATCTTTTTCCATCTGATAATGCCACTCGAGGATTTCTTCATAATCTTCCTTCGAAATCAACTCATTCATTATCTCCTCACCCCTGCCGGTCGGAACTATCATGAACATATACCATGCAGATGCTCCGAGCTCTTTCGTAAGTCTATATACTTTAGGAATCTCTTCCTGATTTCTCTTTGTAAAGGATGAATTAATGATGAATTCAATGCCATGATTTTTAAAATATCTTGCTGCACGTATACTTCCATCAAAGGCGCCTTTTTGATTTCTGAAATCGTCATGCACATCTTCTGTTGAGCCATCAAGACTCAGTGATACGATCTTTATTCCTGATGTTTTTATCTTTTCACAGATATCATCAGTAACAAGAGTACCATTCGTCGCAAGGCACATCCTGAATCCTTTATCTGTACCGTATTGTGCAATATTAAATATATCTTTTCTGAGAAGTGGCTCGCCCCCGGAAAGAACTACGACAGGGTTTACATAACTTGCAATGTCATCAATGATTCTGAACGCTTCTTCTGTGGAAAAATCAGGATGGTCTTTTACTTCTAATTCGGATGAAGAACGGCAGTGAATACACCGGAGATTGCATCTCCTCGTCATTTCCCATGCAATCCATTTAGGCACAAATTCCATCTCTATCCTTTCACTACTATCTCTATACCGATTGAAATAATGTCCCGATATATATCTGGATTGTGAAACAAATACTTTTCATACCTTAGTGTACATTATTCATAAACTCAGAAGAATTGGTCAAATACATTTTTGAACACTATCTGCACTATTCGGGTTTATTCTTCTCTGTTCACCTATAACTGTGTTTATTGTATTCTCGCTTCTATCAACCTTTTATTATCATCACTGACGTGAAGGGACAGAAATACCCGTTCTTTTATCGCATTAAGCATGGTCTGAAATGTTGATGAATCGAGTGCAGAAATTGCAACCGCACTGTACCGGAAGGCAAGATTCTGTGCCTCTTCATTAGTTAATTTGTCTATCTTGTTAAAAACGAGAAGCTTCTTTTTCTCAGACAGATGAAGTTCTTCGAGTATCTTCTCCACAGATTCTATCTGCTGTTCAAAACGGGGTGTTGATACATCAACAAGATGGAGTAATAAATCTGCATCTTCCAGTTCCTCAAGTGTTGCCCTGAAAGCTGCCATAAGGTCTTTAGGGAGATTTCTTATGAAACCAACAGTATCTGTGACAACAACATCCCTCTCTCGAGGAAACCTCAAACGTCTGCTCGCAGTGTCAAGGGTTGCAAACACTTTGTCCTCAACAAATACAGAGCTTTTTGTAAGAGCATTAAGAAGTGTTGATTTCCCTGCATTGGTATAACCAATAATTGAAACAATCGGAATTTGTTGCTGCTGGCGTTTATGTCTCCTCTGTCGTCTTGCCTCGCTAAGGGATTTAAGTTCCTTTTCGAGAAGGTGTATCCTGTCACGCACCCGTCTTCTGTCTATCTCGAGTTTCATCTCTCCAGGTCCTCTTCCACCTATCCCACCCATTAAACGGGACATGGCAGTTCCTTTCCCTGTGAGCCTTGGAAGTCTGTATTTGAGCTGTGCGAGTTCAACCTGCACCTTACCATCCCTGCTATGTGCGCGCCGGGCAAATATATCAAGGATAAGCTGTGTGCGGTCTATCACCTTGAGTTCAGTAGTCTCGGCTATTGCCTTTATCTGCGAAGGACTGAGGTCCTGATCAAATATCAGAAGTGTTGCACCCATATTCATGGCATGAATCACAAGCTCTTTAAGCTTGCCTTCACCCATCAGATATTTCGGGTTAATTTCATTGAGCCTTTGTATAACGCTGTCAAGGACATGTACATTACTTGATCGGGCAAGCTCCTTCAGCTCTTCTATTGAGTCCTCTTGCTCGTATTTTGGTCTTGTAGAAACACTTACCAATATCACCCTTTCCCGCATATCTCTCTGGTCAAAGGTGATCGCCCTTTCCATCTCTTCTTCAAGAGATTCTATAAAAGTATCAAAATCCAGTTTAAGTGCATAGAAATTATCCGGAGGTAAAACCTCTATTACTTTTTCCGAGCCCTTCGGCATGAGATGTGCTACATAGATTATTCCTGGCAATCCATCTTTTGCACTTATTGCAGCAATCAGGTCAAACCTTAATAAGGCGAGGTCTGTAAAGTCATCCTTATTAAGAGACTCTTCTTTCAGGTGGGTATGCACAAGTCTGAGTCCTCTTAATGCCCTTCTCCCTACAGGATACTCCTCAAGAGGGGGAACAATGATTCCCTTTGCATTTCCAACAATTACATGGGTAATAGCGCCGTCTCTATCAATGAGTAACCCTATCTGACGGCCTATTTCAGAAGAAAGTTCTGTAAGATATTTTGCGAGCTCAGGGGTAACGATCTCACGGTGTACCTTTCTCCGATAAATTCTCTCAAGCGAGTTAAGGTAGCTGGTTTTAAGACCTGATAGATTTCCGTAAAGTGCTGGTATTTATACCCCCTGATTACTTACTATTATAGCATAAAAAGGAGTTCCTTATGAAAATTATCTCTGAAAAAACCATCAGTGGAAAGACCCTGCAGCTTGTGCAAGGGGATCTTACAGAAAGAGATGTAGATACAATAGTAAATGCAGCTAATTCATACCTTCAGCATGGTGGTGGAGTCGCAGGGGCAATTGTAAGAAAAGGCGGACAGGTTATACAGGAAGAAAGCAACAAAATTGGCTTTGTCCCTGTAGGTGATGCTGCCATTACTGGAGCAGGCAAGCTTCCCTGTAAGTATGTAATCCATGCAGTCGGCCCGAGAATGGGTGAAGGAGATGAGGACAATAAGTTAAAGAATGCGGTTCTGAACAGTTTTCGACTCGCATCAGAAAAAGGGTTAAAGAGTATCTCTCTCCCTGCAATAAGCTCGGGTATATTTGGGTTTCCAAAGGATAGATGCGCAGAGATATTGGTAAGAGAGGCATTACATTATATAGAAGAAACTCCAAAGAGCAGCCTTGAGTTGATTGAATTCTGTGTCTATGATGTCCTCACAATGGAATACTTTAAAAAGGAGTTTGATAAGATCAGTTAAAAGGGATTATCTCAAGATAATAAGGTTGTGAAAGAGATATTTATGGAGATTTTTTATTGTATTGAATACTTATTTCGTAAGAGATACTTGCATGGTCAGGAGCAAGGGTTTCGCTTTTTCCGTTGCACACAAGTTTTCCTTTTGCCGACTTCTTATGGCTTTTAATCATATTATTAATTACTGACGACAGATCAAACCCACCGTTGCTGCAGCCTTTTATCATGCATTCCATAATAAAATAGGCATAATTCGTGGGGATAACATTCACAATACGTACCATGAGAACCGGATTTGCTCCTTTTTGATAGTATGTCATATGAATGACTATGCTTGAAACTTTAGGAAAGCGTTCTGAAACCAGCCCGGCAGCAACTCTTCGTTGTTTGTTCAGCTCTGCCATTTCCATATAATTTTGTCTGTGTGCCATTATTCACTTCACAATATAAAAAGTCCCCCTGCAAAGTAGGGGGACTTTTGCAGTCAATTAGAGCTTCACTACATTGATTGCCCTGGGACCTTTTGGGCCCTTTTCAGTTTCAAAGCTGACTGAATCACCCTCAGCAAGGGACTTAAATCCGTTGCCCTGGATGGAAGAATAGTGGACAAAAAAATCACTACCGTCTTCGCCTGTGATAAAGCCAAAGCCCTTAGACTCATTGAACCACTTTACTGTTCCGTTAGCCATCTCTTTTACCTCCTTACTTATAAACTAAAATTTCAGATTGAACATATGCATAATAAAAAAGGGCCGCAAAGCTAAAAGTCTTTGCGGCCCTTACAGTGACAAAAACTTCTGAAACTTCGATAAAAGATTACCATGCAGGAAAATAAAATGTCAATATTTATTTCTAAGGATTGAGCATTCTCCTTATTTTTTATGATATAATGTCCAAAAATCAAGGAGGTCACTTTGGCAAAACACGCTGGAGCATATCGAAGTGATAAACGAAGAAAAGAACTGTCCCGCCTGAAAAAGCAAGAAGAAAAAAGACAGCGACGTTTGAGCAAAAAAGTCAGTACCGAACAGGATAGTGAAATGACAGATTCAGAGGGCAAAGACAGTGAACAAGAAAATTAAATCGATAAGAATTTGCTTTATAGTCTTGTGATAAGTTTCAGTAGTATCAAAAATTATTTTTGTACAGCTCAAAACTTTATACCATCTTAATTGGGAAAGGTTGTTTTTGACAGATGAGGCCTGTAATGTACTATCTCCAGTATCTTTTTCTGTACCTCTTCAGGCGTCATGATAGAACCACCGGGTCTCCCATAAAATAAAACATCAGATCTCCCATTAACTGCCAGCCTTACATCCTCCACCATCTGCCCAGCATTCATTTCTATGGTAAGAAACCGCCTATCTTCTCCTGCAAGTATGGATAGTTCTTTTTCAGGGAATGGAAAGAGTGTAATTGGTCTGAAAAGGCCGACTTTCAATCCTTCACGTCTGAGCTTCCTTACAGAAGATAGTGCAATCCTTGCTGCAATTCCAAAGGCAACAACCAAAACCTCTGATTCCTCAGTAAAATAGCCCTCAAACTTCACTTCCTTATCTTTCATCTTTCTGTATTTCTTCTGGAGCAGATTATTTTTCATCTCGAGTTCACCCTCTCCCATATAAAGGGACTTTATTACACGAGGTTCCCTGTCTTTACATCCATCAAGTACCCAGTCTTTTTCAGGAAGTTCTGGTCTTATGTAAGGTGTTGGATAAAAAGGCTCCATCATCTGACCGAGAATACCATCTCCGAGTATCATCACAGGATTTCTATATTCATCAGCCTTATCAAAGGCGAGCATAGTAAAATCCCATAACTCTTGCAGGTTGTAAGGTGCATAGACAAGCAGCCTGTAGTCGCCGTGTCCCCCACCTTTGACTGCCTGAAAATAATCTGCCTGACTGCCTGAGATATTTCCGAGACCAGGTCCGCCTCTTTGAATATTCACTATCACCGCGGGGAGCTCTGAACCTGCGAGGTAGGATATACACTCCTGCTTCAGGCTCATTCCAGGACTGCTTGATGAGGTCATAGCCCTTGCACCTGCTGCAGATGCACCATAAACAATATTTATTGCAGCAAGCTCACTTTCAGCCTGAATAAAGACACCCCCTACCTCTGGCATCCTCCTCGCCATATATTCAGGTATTTCATTCTGAGGAGTTATTGGATATCCTGCATAGAAGCGACAGCATGCCTGAATTGCAGCCTCTGCAATTGTTTCATTGCCTTTCATGAGAACTTTTTTATTCATGCTCGAAAATTATACCACAAAAATCTCAATCTGTTCAGTGAGTTCACAAAAAATCACTTTTTTACCTTCTCATTTGAATTAAAATATTACAATAAAAACAAACAGGAGGTAAAACATGTCAGACAAAAGCCTTGAACAGTTAGTCATGTTAGCCGAGATAACAGCAAAAGAGGTATCAGATGGGCAATTAACCTTGATGAGATTCGAAAACGGATGGAAGGTAATGTTTGGCATTCCGATTCTTAATCCCGAGGAGAGCGAAAAGATTTTGCATTATAAAGAATTCACCACGCTCAAGGATGCTTTGCGTCATTTAGCTGGTGAGGCATGAAATTTTAGCATCCATCTTCATCCGCAAGTGTAAATTGGCTTTGAGCGTTTTTCACTATCATTTTCCCTATGCAACAAGGAATTCCTCTCTCCTTTTCTTTCCCCACCTCAAACAGAATGCGGGCTTTTTCATTAAACCCTCCTAAATTTCATATTAACATTTTTAAAGAGGCAGAGGTATTTGCACGATGTTCAACAGATGGTCACGTCCTTTTTGTCAAAGCCTTTTTTCAGTCTCCTTATAATATCATCAACAAAAATCACCTCAAGCCATTGCTGCAATTTCAGATAATTGTATATATGTTCTGTCTTTGAGACATAGTTTATTCTGTCAATAAAGACATAATCAACATAACAAATGATCTTTTCACATAATATCTCTGGGTTCATTGGAAGTACAGGTCCTATGAACGCATATGTTTTTATCCCTTCTTCATGAAGTCTCTTTACGGTATTTATCCTCGCTTCAAGAGGTGGGGCATTAGGTTCGAAGACTTTTCTTATTTTTTCATTATCTGTGGTAATGGTAATACCTATTTCCAGTTTTTTAAATTTTTTGAGAATATCTATATCCCTAAGGACAAGGGGAGATTTTGTGAGTATGTCAACAGGAAACTGGTAGGGTAATAACTCTTCAAGACATCTCCTCGTGAGTTTATATTTCCCCTCAACGGGTTGATAAGGGTCGGTGACTGAACTGATGATTATGTTACCCTTTGCCGCTCTCTTAAGCTGTCTTCTCAGAATTTCCGGTGCGTTTATTTTGGCATCAACAAAACTTCCCCATGGTTCTGTATGGCCTGTGTACTTTTTCATAAATGAGGCATAGCAGTATCTGCATCCATGAAAGCAGCCGATGTAGGGATTAATGCAGTAATCAGCGCCAGGAATCCCGGATTTTGAGAGGATTGATTTTATTATAATCTCATTGGTGATAAAACTCATAATTTATTTTACCATTGTTATCAAAACGTCTTTTGATCTCATTTTAATTACAGGAGCACTTAAAGAGGTAGATTTGTTTTTGAATAGAGAGATTAGTTAAAACTAAGAGAGGTCTGTTTTTTCAGTTTATGCAAAAGTTTACCAATGTGTTTATTTAACGGATTTGATCGTTTAAGGAATGTGAGAGGTGGCTTTTTCCGTACACCAAGTTTTTTCAGTTCATAGATGAGCTCTCTAATTCTAAGGCATCTTCCTGATTATTTTTTCTGAGGAGGGCTTCTGCCTCTTTAATGTATTCACCGCATGTTTTATTTCGTTTGAGTATCTCCATCTTCAACGCTTCTATTATCTTATTGTGCTGCCTCTGCATAAGCTCTGCAAATCTCTCACTAAAGCCAGGGGTACTCAGGATATGCTTATAATCAACCTTATGAGAGGAAATTATCTCTCCTTTGCGGTATACCTGGGTTAAAATAAAAGGATTTTTCATTCCGAGATCTTCTGTATCAACGAGATATATTCCGCCTGAGAGATTCACTTTTGTGCTCAACCCCTTGGAAAATTTGGATGTAATTTTTATAACATCTTTATTCATTTCAAAAGATCTTCCTCTCTCATTATTTTAATCACATAACACAGCAATGGAATAATCTTAATCTACACTTTTTAGATGTGCATGTCAAATAATACCCCTATGAAGAACCCTTCATATATGCTTCAATTGCTCCCGAAGAATCTTGTCATAATTAAGAATACAGAAAACAGGTTTGACAAAAACTCTACCCTTCCTTTATGATTTTTGTTACCCTCTGATAATTTTAAGGGCTTTGTGAGTTCATCAAGAACATGATAGCCCTAAGAAATAAAGTGTTCACTGAGAACGGAGTACGTTATGTATTTTCAAGAATTGATTTTAAAACTTCAGCAGTTCTGGTCAGAGAAAGGTTGCATACTCCTTCAACCTTATGACATGGAGGTAGGAGCAGGCACTTTCCACCCTGCAACATTTTTCAGGGTTTTAGGGCCAGAGCCATGGAAAGTTGCTTATGTTGAGCCATCAAGGAGGCCAACTGATGGAAGATATGGAGAAAACCCGAACAGGCTCCAGCACTATTACCAGTATCAGGTCATCCTGAAACCATCTCCATCAGACAGCCAGGAAGTCTATCTTGAAAGCCTTTTTTATTTAGGGATAGACCCTCTCAAACATGATATCAGATTTGTTGAGGATGACTGGGAATCTCCCACACTCGGTGCATGGGGCCTCGGATGGGAGGTATGGCTCGATGGCATGGAAATCACACAGTTCACCTATTTCCAGCAGGTCGGAGGCATAGATCTTAAACCTGTCTCACTTGAATTAACGTATGGACTCGAAAGAATTGCAATGTATCTGCAGGGAGTGGACAATGTATTTAACCTTGACTGGTGCGAGGGCATAAAATACGGCGAAATCCACCATAGTGATGAAGTAGAATTCTCAAAGTATAATTTTGATTATGCTGATACAGAACTCCTCACAAGACAGTTTGATGCATATGAGAAGGAGTCAATCAGACTCAATAAACTCGGGCTTGTCGTCCCATCGTATGAGTTCTGCCTGAAGTGCTCACACACATTTAACTTACTTGATGCAAGGGGTGTCCTTTCTGTGACAGAAAGGACAGGATATATTGCACGTGTGAGAAATCTTGCAAAAAACTGTGCAGAAGCATATTACAGACAAAGGGAAGAGATGGGATTCCCGCTCCTCACGCAAGTGGAACAAAGGGATTAAAATGGGAAACGACGAAATCCGGAACTTCCCCCTTCTTCTTGAAATCGGCACTGAGGAAATACCTGCACGGTTTCTGTCAGGAGCAATCCAGAGCCTGAAAGAAAACACCATTACCATTTTAAAAGAAAATTTTATCGAGTTTTCAGAAATAAAGACGTATGCAACTCCAAGAAGACTGAGTCTTATCGCTCAAGGATTGCCTGAAATACAGGAGGGTCGTGTACGAGAGGTATTTGGCCCTCCCAAAAAGGTAGCCTTTGATTCCACAGGCACCCCTACTGAAGCAGCTTTAAAGTTTGCAAAATCCCAGAGTGTAGCTGTTGAGAGTCTCATTACAAAAAAGAAAGATAAGGGTGAATATGTTATTGCAGTGATTGAAGAACAACGAATGGCTGTGAGAGACATCCTACCAGAACTATTAAAAAGGATAGTACTTTCTCTACGCTTCCCAAAGGCCATGAAGTGGGGAGACAGAAACATATGGTTTGTCAGACCAATACACTGGCTATTAGCTCTGTTTGGGAAAGATACCATCAATTTTGAGATAGATGGTATTAAAAGTAGCAACATGACAAGGGGACACCGCTTCCTCTCACCTGCCATATTCCAGGTGAAGGATATTTCAACTTACATTAACCTTCTTAAAAACAACTTTGTCATACTCGACCAGGAAGAAAGAAAAAAAATAATTCTTGAGGGCATTAGAAGATTGTCTACCACAGTAGATGGAAGACCTGTAGAAGACGAAGAACTCATAGAAACAGTGACCTATCTTGTTGAATATCCTGTCCCTGTTCTCTGCAGCTTTCAGAGAGACTATCTGGAATTGCCAAAAGAACTGCTCATTACTGTCATGAAGGACCACCAGAAATACTTCGCCATAGAAGATGATGAAAACAAACTCATCAATTTCTTTATCATCATCAGTAATACAAAAGAAGAAAATGCAGAGACAGTTACGATTGGTGCTGAGCGAGTCATAAAGGCAAGATTTGAAGATGCGAGATTCTATTTCGAGGAGGACAGAAAAAGGCTCCTCTTTGACAGAATAGAAGAGCTCAAAAAAGTCACTTTTCATGACAAGCTTGGAAGTCTGTATGACAAGACGAAACGAGTTGCATCAATTGCAGAGTTTCTTGCAAACAAGCTCATCCCCTCAGAAAAAGACAAGCTGGGTAGCGCTGCATGGCTTTCAAAAACAGACCTCATCACAGGCATCGTCAGAGAGTTTCCTGAATTACAGGGAATTATGGGTAAATATTACGCAATCAATGATGGAGAAGATACAGAAATTGCAGAGGCATTAGGAGAACAGTATCTCCCTCCACATTCCGGTGGAACTCTCCCAAAAACAGAAAGCGGAGCCCTTCTCAGCATAGCTGATAGGATAGACAACTTATCTGCCTTCTTTGCAATCGGCCTTATCCCTACAGGGTCTGAGGATCCCTTTGCCCTCAGAAGACAGGCTCTTGGAATTATCTCAATACTATTAGACAAAGGCTACAGCATCACATTAACAGAACTCGTTGATAACGCATTAGAAAACTTTTCAACTATAAATAATGTGAGAGACGTAAGGGCAACCATACTCCAATTTTTTGAACAGAGGTTTGAACCTGTGTTTTCAGACCAGGGCTATAGTATTGACCTTATACAGTCAATCCTCCCCCTTTCTCTTGATATACAGCTAAAAGATATCAAGGAAAGGCTCGATACACTCCAGAAGTTCAAAAAGGACAAAGAGTATAACGATTTTCTGCTCGCAATAAAGCGTGTCCATAATATAATCCCTGAGGCCGAACTCCCTGAATTAAAAACAGAACTCCTGATAGAAGAACCTGAGAAGATGCTTAAAGAAAATCTTGATTCTGTCAGGTATGTTCTCCCTATCTTTCTTAAAGATAAAAAATACTATGATCTCATCAATCTTTTTTCTTCACTCACAGGCCCAATTAATTATTTCTTTGACCGTATCCTTGTGATGGATAAAAGAGAAGAGATAAAACAGAACAGGCTGGCATTGTTAAAAGAGTTAGGGAAAACGGTATCAACCATTGCAGATTTTTCAAAACTATCTGCGAGTTAAAGCCCTCTATCCCCTTTTTCTCAATTGACATTTCCCGCAAAAATTAAACTTCATATTCGGTTAAAATAAAAAATGGCGCCTACAGAGAGATTTCCAGCACTCTATTACAGGGACTTCAGACTCTTCTGGTTTGGACAGCTTATTTCTCTGTCAGGCACATGGATGCAGTCTGTTGCACAGGGTTGGCTTGTCTATAGTCTGACAAAATCACCATTTTATCTCGGTCTGGTTGCAGCTGCAGGAACGCTTCCAATACTTTTATTCACCCTTCTGGGCGGCATTGCGGCAGATAGGCTCAGAAAGAGGAATCTTCTTTTAATAACTCAGGCCCTCTCAATTATACCAGCCTTTCTTCTTGGCATACTCACAGATATGAATTTAATTACAGTATGGCAGGTTGCCTTATTAGTAGCTATGCTCGGTACTGTAAATGCCTTTGACATACCTGCAAGGCAAGCATTTTTTATAGAGATTGTAGGAAAAGGACACCTTCTCAATGCAATTGCATTGAATTCAGCTGCATTCCATGGTGCGCGTATGATAGGGCCGGTTATTGCAGGTATCACCATTGCGTATATAGGGCTCCCCGCATGTTTTTATCTCAATGCATTAAGCTTTTTTGCAACTATTATTGCACTTTCGAAAATGAAGACAATGGGTGATATGAAAGGAGAATCAAAAGGGATCGTGAAAGATATTCTTGAAGGTATACAGTTTATAAAAAGTTCACCTGAGATATACAGGATTATACTCATCATTGCTGTCTTTAGCTTTATAGGTCTGACTTATATCACCTTTCTTCCTGTATTTGCAGTAGAGGTTTTGCACGCAGGTCCTGATGGGTTTGGATTTCTTGTAGGTACTACAGGGGCAGGCGCCTTATCAGCAGCACTGTTTCTCGCATTCAGGGGAGATTTTCAAAATAAAGTAAAATTTATGTCTTTATCAGCCCTTTGTTTTTCATTCTCCCTACTTGTCTTTTCATTATCAAAAGTTTTTTATCTCTCTATAGTCACTCTCCTGTTTGCAGGATGGGGTATAGTAAGTTTCCTTGCAACTGCGAATAGCTTTATACAACTTTCTGTACCTGACAACCTAAGAGGAAGGGTAATGAGTGTCTATGCGCTTGTGTTTTTAGGCATCGCACCCATAGGGAACTCGCTCATTGGTATATTAGCTGATGCTGTCGGAACGACGAAAGCGGTAACACTTTCAGCAGTAATCTGTATAGCGACATCAGCTGTCTTTTATATGAACTACTTGAAAAACAGGTAATTATATATTAGGCTTTTAATGATGAAAATCCTTGCAATAGATACATCAACGATGCTCGGAGGCATCGCCATTACTGACGATTCACTGGGCCTGATTGCGGAGGTGAGGCTCAATGTGAAATCAACACATTCAGAAAGGCTGATGACTGAGATAGATCATATCCTTAGACAGGCAGGGCTCACTCTATCTGATATGGATGTTTTTGCAGTTGCTATTGGCCCTGGCTCTTTCACAGGGCTGAGAATAGGATTGAGCACTGTTAAAGGTCTTTCCTATGCAACAGGAAAACCTATTGTCTCTGTGCCGACCCTTGAGGCACTTGCATGGAATTTCCCTTACTGTAAATATCCAGTGTGTACCATGCTCGATGCGAGAAAAAAAGAGGTCTATGCTGCATTGTTTCAATGGGACAATAATGGTTTTATAAGATTAATAGACGAGGTTGCAATAAACGTACTCGAGTTTTTAAAAAGATTTGATGAAAATAATCCCCCCTCACCCCCTTTTAGTAAAGGGGGGCTGGGGGGATTATCACATGAAAGAGTCATCTTCACAGGTGAAGGTGTACTTCTTTACAGAGACAAAATAATTGAGGGTATGGGTGGAAAGGCTATCCTCGCACCCCATGAGAAAATGATACCTTCACCTGCAAATGTAGCCTCCCTGGGAATAAAGAAGGCTCAAGAAGGGAAGTTTTCTGAGCCCATAAGTCTTGTTCCATTTTATATAAGGAGATCAGAGGCCGAGATTAAAGGGGATGCCTGAGGTATTTATACGAGACATGCATGAGTCTGACCTCCCTGCGGTCTTAGAGATTGAACGCATATCATTCACGATTCCATGGTCTGTGAGCTCCTTTCTTAATGAACTGCACAATCTCTACTTCATAACAAAGGTCG
>Ga0315296_10000487_pt1 | contig 36223 bp, 51 predicted proteins | sample YL17G14_18_MG_FD_203921 | JGI IMG/M metagenome (GOLD analysis project Ga0315296, IMG submission 203921) | Sediment microbial communities from Yellowstone Lake, YNP, Wyoming, USA - YL17G14_18 | ecosystem: Environmental > Aquatic > Freshwater > Lake > Sediment | place: USA: Wyoming | collected... | reverse complement strand
TAGTCTGACCTATGTCCAAATATTCATCATCTTTGTCAATATAATGCCAGTTTCCATCGTTATCCTCAACATAAAATTTAGTTGTTACAAAAGTGTTATCATGACCTTGTTCTAGGTTCACACGAACTGATAATTCGATATTTTCATTTGTATAATCATGTTCATACCTATCAGCACAAATAGTGTCTGGATTAACATCAAAATTCGATAAGCTTAGCTTTACACCTTCTTCTATTTTTCTGAGAGTTAAATCCACTCTCTTAGTCTCAGTACATGTACAAGTAATTGAAGTAGAATCAGAATTGTATCCATCCTTTCTGACCTCAACAGTATGAGTGCCTATCTGAACATTAACACTTAAATGATCATCATAACCTTTGAATGAACCATCCACATAAGTATTACCATCTATCGGATTGCCGTTCTGATCTTTAACATATGTATCAAGAGTACAGTATTGTGGTTGTGGTGGTTGAACGATTCTTTTCAAGTATATTACTTCATTAATCTGTTGACCGCATGACCTACAATAAACCCAGATTGAGTCAGTTTCATATCCATCAGCAGATGCAGTAACCCTGTTATTAGAGTATACAACTGGGTTGAAAGTAACGTGTCCATCTGAATCGGTAGTAAGTTGTCCTCCACTCCACGTCACCGTGGCTCCTAATATGGGGGCTCTTGTATCTTCATCTATGACAGTTATAGGAGTAGGGCAATATTGTTCCGAATCAGCCTTAACAAAATTCGGTATAAAAACTAACAACGAAAGCAATAAAATTAATATTGACGCATACTTGTTCATAGGCATACTGATGAATATTACAGTAAAGTATTTAAACCTTTCGCTACTCTATAGTAAAAACAAAATAAGGGAATAAAATGAGGGAAAGAACGAAAAAACCGGTTTTTCAGTCAAGAATAGCAAAGGAAAGAATAGAAATATTGCTTGATTTAGCTAAAAAAGAGTTTAAAAATCATCCTGAAAGAAGTAAGAAATACGTAGAACTTGCCAGAAAAATAGGCAAGAGGTACAACGTTAGACTAACAAAAGAACAAAAAAGAAATTTTTGTAAGAAATGTAACCAATTGTTGATACCAAACGAAACTTCTGAAACCATAATAGACTCAAGAAAAAAAGTCGTAAACATTAAGTGCATAAATTGTAGTTATATATACAAATATCCTTACAATAAGGGGGAATAAATTGACACTGAATCGGAGACTTATCGGAATCAGTTTACTAGTAGTTTTTATAGCAACTTTTGTTCTGTTTTACATATTTGATAATCTTGCAAAAATATGGAGCTCATGCGAAAAAAATAAAAACTTTAAAATATGTACTTTAGGTTCATTACCAGTCATCTTACTCATGATTTTGTTGATTGCAGGCGGTTTGATAATGGTAATAAACATAACTGCTTATATAATGATAACTGGAAGTGCACGTGTTTAATATGAAAGATGTAGACCCAAAAAAGTTCATCGAAGTTTGTAAAGAGGAATTGAAAAAGATTGAGACGATTAAACCACCCAGTTGGGCAAGTTTTGCAAAAACTGGAATTAGTAGAAAATTCCCTCCTCAACAGAAAGATTGGTGGTATAGTAGAGCTGCATCAATATTGAAAAGAATTTACTTAGATGGACCAGTCGGTGTTGCAAGGTTGAGGACATATTATGGCGGGAGAAAAGAAAGGGGACACAAGCCACAAAGGTTTAGAAGGGGCGGTGGCAGTATAATAAGGGAATGCCTGCAACAATTAGAATCATCTGGATTTATACAAAAAAGCCAAAAAACAAAAAAGAAAGGTAGAATAATCAGTGATGATGGAAAAAAGTTCATAAATAAAATCATACAAGAGGCAAAAAAATGAATAATATAACACCTGAACAAATGCAACAACTGGAAGAATTTGAGAAAATGAAGAAGATAGTGATGAGAAAATTATTGACAAAGGCTGCAATAGAAAGGTTAGGTAGAATAAGATTGGTTAAACCTGACATGGCCACAGAGTTAGAAGTTTATTTAATACAATTGTATCAGTCTGGTCAAATAAAGAATGTTATCGATGATACTCAACTGAGAAAAATTTTGGACTCTATAACGCAGAAACCAAAATTCAACATAATAAAGTGATCTAAATGGTAAAAACAAAAAAAGTTGGAATAACAGGAAAGTTTGGACCAAGATACGGGAGAGGGGTTAAAGTAACTTATGGAGAAATAGAAAAAAAGCAAAAATTAAAATACAAATGTCCATATTGTAAAAGATTAAACGTTAAGAGAGTTTCAGTTGGTATCTGGCAATGTATGAAATGTCAAAAAAAGTTTGCTGGCGGAGCATATTCACCAACGACTGAAGTGTGAAGTGATTAAATGGCGTTCAAATGTTTGAAATGCAAGAATGTGATTGAAGAATTAGAAGAAAGAATAAGATGTCCTTATTGTGGATATAGAATATTCGTAAAGGCTAGACCTACTGTAATCAAAAGAGTAAGAGCTAGATAGTTAAATTTCTTTTTCTATTAATTATTAGTTGATATAATGCAAGCAATTTTAAAGATAGAATGTAAGAATCCAGAAATAATCAAAAAAAGTTTATTACCAGATATAAAAGAAAAAAATGATCTAAAAATTAATCTGAAAACTGAAAAAAATAATTTAGTAATAGAAATAGAATCCAAAAAGATAAGCTATTTAAAAGCTGTTATCAATTCATATTTATCTCTTGTCAAGGCGTTGAAAGAACTGGAGGAATGATATGGCTACAGAAGAAGAAGAAAAACTAGTCGAACAATTTCAATCTTATCAGCAACAACTTCAAGGGATAATGATACAGAAGGGAAATTTAAAATTGCAGATATTCGAGATAGACAGAGCTCTAGAAGAGTTGGAATTGAGTAAAGAAAAAGAAGCGTATAAAATCCTTGGACCGATAATGATAAAGAAAAATTCTGAAGATTTAAAAACTGAGTTAAAAGAAAGAAAAGAGAATTACAATCTAAGAATAAAAACACTGGAAAAAGCAGAAAATAGAATAACAAACAGTTTAAAAGAAATGGAACCAAAATTGAAATAAATAAAAAAAGGTTGATCCTATGAAGAACTTAGAACCGATAATCAAGTTGTTGACAGTCATAATCGAAGACAGAACTGTGCCGAGAAATATAAGGGCTGCTGCAGATGAAGCAAAAAAAAATTTAACAGAAAAAAGCGATAGTGGTTGGGATATAAGGTTGAGTTCAGCCATATCAGTACTCGATGAAATAATCAACGACCCAAACATGCCCATTTATACAAGAACACAGATATGGAATGTCGTGAGTATGTTAGAATCCGCCAAGAGAGAATTATAAGTATTTAAATTTGAGTATCAAATGCAAATTAGGTGAAAATTATGGTGTTTGAGTCTATTTTTAGAAAAGAAGGACCAAAAGAGGAAGGAGAAGAATTCATCGAAATAGAGACCGAAGGAGATGATAGAAGAAGAATTAACGTAAGAATAGAGAATTTGAATGATTACAGAGACGTGGAAGAGGTTCAAAAACTTTTGAGAGAAGGAAACATCATATTTTTGAGGATGAAAAAACTAAAGGAAAGAGATCTAGGGGAATTAAAGAGATGCATTGAAAGACTCAGAAAAACCTCCATGGCAATGAATGGAGATATAATAGGGATAGATGAAGACTATCTGGTCTTAACACCACCCTTTGCAAGGGTACACAGGGGAGAAACACAACAAGTACAAGTACAAAAATAAGATTTCCAACAATATCATACTAAAATTGAATAAAGGGAAAAAATTTATTTCTGAGAATAAATATTATGTTTATGGATAAAAAAATAATATTATTGTTAGTATTGGCAGGTATTATTTTATTTTCAGGTTGTATTAGTCAAAAACAGACAGGAGTTTCTGAAAAGGAAAAAGCAGAATTAGCATGTATAGAAGAATGTAACAATAATCTTGAAAAAGGCACAGATTTAAATAGTGGTCCATGTTTAATGAATCCTATGAGTAATCTCCCAGATTGGGTTTGTGATGTTGCTCATGAACCACGAGAAGCAGTTGATAATGACCCGAGAAATCAGTGCAGCACTTACATAGAAGGGAAGGCACATCATTTTGTTGAAGTGGATACAAATTGTAACTTAATCAAGACTTGATAAACATGAAGGACAAACAAATGAAGATGATTGCTTTAGTGTTTATTTTATTGATGTTTGGCTCCATCTTTACTTATGCTTTATTGAATGTATTTGGAGAAAAGAATACAGAAGTACAGATACCACAAGAGAAGATATTGAACTATGAATTGAATGAACAACAGAAACAATATTTATTGGGGAAAGGTTTCACACTGATTGAATATTCCTATCCTACGGGATGCTTAGAATGCATAGATGTAAAAAAGGATCTCGAGAAAATCACTCAAATTTCTGATGATCAAATATATTTGCAAGAGTTAACAAATTCAGGAGAAGTATCTAAACTCACCATTGTAAGCTTGAATGGGGGAAAAACTATAAACAACCCCACGATTAAAGAAGCAGAAACATCTATCTGTGATTTATTGATAAAAAGATCACTTTGGTGCGTAAGTAGCGAGATTTAATTTTTATTCAAAGTCTTTGTTTTTTCATCAAATTCTTTCATCTCATCCAAGAATCTTTTGACAACTCTAGGCAAATCTTTTTCTTGCACTTTTAAAATTTCAGCAGCTTGATTGAGTAACTTTTTTTTATTCTTCAAATCCTTCAATTCTTGTTCTGAAATCATATACTCACTTTTTTAATTTCTTCAATTCTTTTCTTTTTGTTTTCCATGATTCAAATAATTCTTTTACAGCTTCTGGAACTTTTTCTTCGTTCACTTTTAATAATTGAGAAGTTTCTTTGAGTGTTTTTTCTCCTTCTTTGAGATAATTGATCGCAACAGGCCCGGCAGCAAATTCAATCCTATCAATACCGTCTTGTATTCTGCTTGTTTTAAATATTGTGATTAGTTCAACTTCTCCAGTTTTTTCACAATGTAATCCACCACATGCTTCATGGTCAATACTACCTATCGAAACAATCCTTAATTTATCGGCTGGTACAACACCACCTTGATATATTCTGAATCCATATTTTTTTTCTGCTTCACTCCTTGGCAACAATTCTATTTTTACAGCAAGATTTTTTCTGATGATATCATTCGCCGCATTTTCAATTTTTTCAACTTCATCCTCTGTCAAGCTATCATAATGAGTTATATCGAGTCTAGCTTTTTCTGAAGTTTTTTCTGCACCATGCTGCCAAACATGATTACCGAGAACTTGTCGAGCAGCAACGTTGACTATGTGCGTTCCTGTATGATGTTTTCGTAATATGTCTCTTCTGTATTGGTTAATGCTGCAATCAACAACTTTGCCTTCTTGCAGATTTCCTATTATTCTATGGACTATGACATCACCGACTTTTTGCACATCAGAGATTGGATTATTATCGATGAAACCAACATCAGATTTTTGTCCACCGCCTTCAGGATAGAAGTAAGTTTTATCAAGGACAACATATTTGTCATTTATCATCTTCAAAACTTTTGCTTGAAATTCCATTTTTTTAGGATCCTCATAAACTAGCAATTCTGTAGCAGGTAAATCACCGACACCTATCGGTTCTTGAATTGTTATTTTACTCTCGCTCATATGCTTTTCAGTCACCTTTACATAAAAATCAATCGGTATTTTCAAGTCAGGAACATAATCTTGAACAAGTTCTGGTGTTATACCTTCTGAATCATAAAGTTTGATGAGTTTTTCTTCGTCTATAATTTCACCTTTCTGTGTTATAGCTTCAACGATTCTTTGAGTTCTTAATTTTGCATTATGAAATCTTTTTTTCTCTATATCCAATACTTTTTGAATTTCATTTATATTTTCTGAAAGTTCAGGACATATCGGACTTAGATGTTTTGCATGCAGATCACAAACATCGATCAAATCGATATCCCACCTAAAATCATCGATGAAACTTAAAGCTCTTCTTAGAATTACACGTAGGTTATAACCACCACCTACATTCGAAGGCAACAAACCATCTGATATAGCAAAAGTCAAACTCCTAGTATGATCTGAGATTACATACAAAGCTTCTAATGGTTTAATTTTTTCATTTAATAACTCTGGAGTAACTCCTAATTGTATAGCTATCGAATCTCTCATTCTATTTATGTTTTTTACTTCATCCAAGTTCAATGAACCAGCAAATTTAGAATATTTCAAGAAGAATTCTATGTCATATTTCACTCCAGTTTGTTTTCTCAAATATCTCAGTATTGGTTCGAAGGTGATATCGTAGGAAGTTGGTGTACCCTGTGTAATCCAAGCAAATCTTTCCAAACTAGCTCCCATGTCTATTACTTTTTCATTCATCTCACTCATTCCAGAATCAATTTGTTTGAATTGTGTGAAAACAGCATTACCAATCTCCAACCCTCTCACAAAATATTCTAAGGATGGACCAAATGCACCAGGACCAACCCAAAGATCTTCCAAGAAAATGATTTCCTCAGGACTTATGCCAAACGGTCCAGATAAAAGTTTGAAATCCAATTCTATACATCTATCTTTCCAATATCCTTGAGTTCCATCATAGATTGAATGTTGACCGATCATGCAAAAACAACTGTAATGCCTACCAGTAATACCTACGTTAGGAATATCATTGAATCTCAAGCAGAATTGCGGTACTATCAAAGGATTCTCTGGAAATTGAAAAGATACTCCATTTTTTTCCAACCTTTGAAAATCTATTATAGAGGCAATAGTGAAGAAAAGATCAGGCCTCCATCTACAAACTATTGGATAACGTCTGATGCTAGCATGGCCATTTTTTTTAAAAAAATCTTCAATGACTTTCCAACTTTGAACGTAATCGAATCTTTTTGTTGTGGGTGGGTTTCCTAAAAATTCATAGAATTGACATGGTTGATCTGGACAATGTTCTCTTTCTGTATCCATAGTCCAGAACCCTTTACCACATTTGGGGCAAATTTTTCTGATAAAACCTTGTTTAACTAAGAATTCGGTCTTATAATATTTTTCCCAATCTTTTCCGAATTCTGTACGTAATTTTTCCTTAGTGAGCGTATAATCACCAAAAGAGAATATTCAGAAACAAGATTATAAGTTTTTTTCATCAAAATTTTTTGAAAAATCTAACGATGCACAGGTATTGTTAAACGATATCTTTAAATATTAATGATATATTAATGAAATATATTGCGAGGTGTTAAAAATTCTTCAAGAGGTGTTATATGACGGAGTGGGATGACGAAGATTGGAACGATGAAGAAGATGATGATTGGGAAGAAGGCAGTGAGGAAGAAGCTAGAGAAGACTCCGAGGAATGGTAATTTTTATTTGATTTGATAACAAAAAATGTCAGAAAATTCAAATAGTTTTTATTTTTTTCTAAAAAATTAATCTACCAGAGCTTTAATTAAATCTGCTCTGGCAACTATTCCTACAAGTTTTCCTTCACTCACAACTGGTAATCTATTAACATCATGTTTTTCTATCAATCCAGCAACTTCAACTAATGTCGCAGAAGGAGATACAGTTATTACATTCTTAGTCATTACATCTCTAATTTTGGTAGCAGATATTTTCTTTAGTTCATCCTTAAAATCTGACCTCATTTTTTGAATTTGAATTAATGCAAACAAAAGTGTTGATAAACCGGGCGAATCTATTCGTGGAAGTTTTCCTATTTTTATATCTATGAATTTAATTATGTCGGAGGTGCTGATTACCCCTACAAGTTTATCTTTTTCCACCACTGGCGCCCCAGCAATGTTTGATTGTGAAAGTTTCTTTGCGGCATCAAAAATTGTATCTTCAGGAGACAGGTATATGACATCCTTATTCATAAAGTCTTTTACTATTTTCATAGTTTATATTTGATTCTTAAAAATAAAAAATTAATCATTCAATAATTGCACCATTACTTATCTCTTTTTCGGGTTTTATCAGAACAACTTTATCTCCTTCGACAGCCGCTAGAATCATTATTTCTGATGATTCCCCCATTAATTTTGTTGGTTCAAGGTTCGTGACAAAAACAAATTGTTTTCCTTCCAGTTCTTCAGGTTTATAGTATCCTTTAATTCCTGCTATAACTTGCTTTAACGCTCCACCTATGTCTACTTGCATTTTTATCAATTTTTTTGAATTAGGTATTTCCAAAACTTTTTTTATAGTTCCAACTTTCATCTCTAATTTCTTAAAATCGTTGAAGCTTATCATATAATCTCCTCAAATCTTCAATTTATCCTTCTGTTTTTTAATATCTTCAAACTCAATCTTCTTGAACAAAATTTCTGGTTTATTAATCTTGTGACCAGGTTTTATCATGGATTTTGAGATTGAATCCCAACCATGGTTATGAATACTTTCATTAATGTTTAACTGTTTCCATATTTTTTCTGAAGAAAAAGGTAAGAAAGGTTCAAGTAATATTGATAGAGCCCTCACAGCATTTATGCACAAATACAGACAATTTGTAGCTCTTACTTCATTGGCCCATGGTTCATTTTTCTGGAAATATTTGTTACAATTGCTGGAAAAATCCAAGATTTTTTTTAATGCTCTATCAAACTCTATTTTTTCTATAAGATTTCCTACGTCGTCTTCGATATCCCAAATCATCTTCTCAAAAGATATATCCGAATCGTTGTATTCTTCTTTCGCTTCTGGAACTACACCATTAAACTTTGACCAAATAAAGCTCAGGGTTCGATGAACGAAGTTTCCGATGTTCGCCATCAATTCATTGTTTATTCTCGAACAGAATTCATCCCAATCAAAATTAACGTCTGTCTGCTCATATGGTGTTATGATGGAAAGATAGTACCTGAGGTAGTCGGGCGGAAATTCATTAAGAAAGTCTCTTAGACTTATGTACCATCCTCTACTCTTAGAGAATTTCTGACCTTGTAAAATCAAATGGCCTCTAGTTGGAATAAAGTCTGGTAGTTTGAAATCTCCAACACCCATCCTCATCGCTGGTAAGAACAGATAATGATGATAAACTATGTCTTTACCTATAAAATGATAGATTTCAGAAGAGTTCCAAAAAGTTTTACCGTCTATCTTTTTTTCTGATAAATATTTCAATGCTGTTGAAATGTAACACAAATGATTATCAAACCATCCATACAAAACCTTGCCCATTGCTTCTTTTAATGGGACAGGAACGCCCCATGGTATATCTCTAGTAATATCCCAATCTTTTAGACCTTCTTCAATCCACTTCAAAACGTAGTTCTTTACCTCTGGCTGTAAATTCTTGTTCAAATTTAACCATCTACTCAAATCACTAGAGAAATTAGATAATTTCAAAAAGTAATGTTCACTCTCTCTCATTACAGGCGTTGATCCACATGTCGCGCAGTGGGGCTCTAAAATTTCACCGTATTGAAAGATTTTACCGCAGTTCTCACATCCATCTGAATACTGTTCTGCAGATTTACAATATGGACATGTCCCTTTAATGTATCGATCTGGAAGGTACCTCTTACATTTTTCACAAAAAGGCTGCATTATTTTTTGTTTGAATATATGCCCTTTCTCAGAGAGTTTAATGAAAAAATATTGGGTTAATTCAATGTTCTCTCTGGAACTAGTCTTATAGAAAACATCAAAAGAAATACCAAAATCTTTGAAATCTTTTTTATCTACTTCATTCCAATGAGCAACTATTTGTTCGGGTGTTTTACCTTCCTTTTCTGCTTTTATCAGGATTGGAGTACCAAAATCATCTGTTGCACAAACATGAATGACATCATTATCCTTTAATCTATGAAACCTTGTGAATATATCGGCAGGTAGATAAGTTGATGTAACATGCCCTAGATGAATCTCACCATTCGCATATGGGAGAGCGGAAGTTATTATTATTTTTTTCTTCAATTCATTCACCTGGTTTGGGGTCAATACTTTTATCTTATATGTATTTTAAAAGTTTTAATCTTCTCTTGATAAGTAATTAAAAAAAGATTGTTGTAAATTCGTTAACGAAATAATGTTTTTACTTTTTTCATTCGTTGCTCTTTATTTATTGGTTTCTGTATCTCTTCTAACACTCTCCATCCACAATTTGGGCATTCATTCCCAATAAAAAATTTACCACACTTTGGGCATGTTTTTCCGATTTCCCCGATATTTACCACCACGATTGAATTTGAATTGATGTTTAATAAATGTATTCATTCAAAATAAAATAGTATGGAAAATTTCCAGGAAAGACTCGATGAGATTATTGAGAAAATAGGTTATTTGGAATCGAGAAGAATAAAGATGGGGACCTTTCTAAAAGAAATAAACGATTCATTCAAAATCGGACCTAATGAAGAGATCCCTGACTCTAAAATCATCAACAAAGTTCCTATCAGAGAATTCAAAAAAATGAAGGTTTTGGGTATTGATGGGGGAATCATCAAACACAGCTATCATGGGTTGGATGTAATGCTCATGAGATCTGTAGGAGTTAATTTTGAATACGTAGATGGAAAATTAGGAAATGTTGATTATTATCCAAGATCAAACCCATTGCCCAATCCAAAAATCATCTTCGATTCTTTTTCTGATATCGAATTGGATTCATGCTACAACTTTGAACGCCAGATTATGGAAATATTGACAGTTATAGAAGCTATGAAAAAATTTGAACCAGATATTGCACTCTTAGATGGCTCGATTATTCCACATTATGTTCAGCCCCCAGATAATCCTGTTCTAAGAGAATATTACAAAAATCTCATAGATACTTACAAATCTATGTTCGAAGTTTCAAGAGAAAAAAACATCATCTTGGCTGGAGCCATAGAGGATAGTCGGGGGATAAAATTTTGCGATATACTAAATAGAAGAGTTATGACACAAGTTAAATCAGACACCGTAAAAGAATTGAAATTGATCCTTGAAAAAACAAAAGACACTAATTTATTGTACTACGTTTTAGAGAAAGGAGAGAGGAGTTGCGTATTCAACTATTCACAGAACCCAATGGTTCATCCTGTATTAAAAGAATTTGAAAACATGAGCAATTTCTTCTATAGTTTTTACTTTAAAACAGTAGATTTTGACAGACCTTTGAGAGTGGATTTGTTATGTTTTAAAGATGTTTTGGGAGTTGTAGATAAACTATCGGCTGTGTTGATGCAAATGAGTGGGCATTCGGGCTACGGCATGCCATCTGTTCTTATAGAAGCAGACCAAAGAGCAAGATTGTCAGAAAAAGATTTGGAAATGTTCTATTCAGATCTGGTAGTAAGACTTGGAAATGTATCTACTTTATTCAAGATGAGAAGAGACATGAGACCATTCTAGCTCAAGCGCCCAAAACCAAATCAATACTGTTCAAACGTGCTTTTTCGATCTTGCCAATCATAGTGAGTGAATCTTTATCTTGACTAATTTCACCAAGAAAGTTCTTTAAAATCAAATTATCGTTTTTTAGTGCCATTGGTGATAAGTCTTTCAGTTTAAGTAATCCAGATGTCCCAGTAAAAACTATATTTTCTTTGTAAACGTTACTCATCACGTATTTAACTGGTTTTCCTGATACAGAAAAGTCAATAACTTTTTCTCCATCCTTCGGGGAAAAGATTAATCCATTCAATTCAACATAGGCAGATTGACCCAAAATAGTAATGAGATTGTTTGAATCTATCGAGACTGTTCCAACCATGTTATTAGTCTTTAAATCTATATTCTTCTCTTCTTTCATGTTTATGTTTTGGTTATTTATTATAATGGAATTATACTCTAAAGTTCCATCAAAATTTACCGATGTAAGATCAAAATTTTGACCCTTTAAAATATCAGAATTTGCTGTTAAACTAAATTCAAAAGTGTTATTCGGGTATGGTTTGGTGAATTTAAACTTACTAGTTATTCCACTGAAAAAACTGCCAACAGTCTTTATGTATTTATCCAAGTATTTCTCTCTAAAACTGCTTCCTTTTTCTGAAAAGATTAATAAACCTGTTATTCCAATAATGATGAATAATGCAAGTATTATTTTCCAGTTCATATCATATCTATATTTATAATGTTAGATGATAAATTTAAGCATAAGGTGAGACCTTGGCAGGATTAGGGGATAGCATTTGGGGGCAATTGATAAGCATATTGCTATTCTTTGTATTCATATTCTTCTACCAGAGGATAATGGTCACCCAGATACTCTTCAAACTGGAAAAAAGTGCGGAATTTCTTGAAGGAATATCAACTAAAGCAGAAATGACTGTATTGAAAAAAATCAGCAAGAAATCAGACAAAAAATTAAAAAATAGCGTCAAGAATTTTTTAGAATTCTTTGTTATTTCACCAGTTGACATCGATCCTTATGGTATCATAAGGAAATTAGAACATTTAATTAACCTTGAAAAGGAACGATTTAATTATTTTGTTGACCAGGTAGCTCCTAAATTCGATTCTGAAACAAAGGCAAACCTTACTATGGGCCTTTCTGCGGCAATGAGTCTATATCAGCTAGCAAAGGTCCTGAGACATTTTGTGGAATTAATAAAAAAGACGAAAAGTATAAACTTGGCTATGATGCTGCAGATGCAACTTCCTTTGATAGAAATAATTGGGAAGGCATTACTAAGAGGAACTGAGGCATTGACTAACGGCTGGCCCATTGGGGATACAATCGGAGCTTATATCGCAGCAGATTTAACAGGTGATTCAAAGGTAGTGGAAGCTGATGATGAGACTGTTATTGCAAGAAAAAAATACAAGAATAGGGATTTAATCATAATCAAGGCAAAAGGTCCTGGTGGGAGGACAGGAAACCCGGGAAAAGTCTTAGATGAAGTATGCAAGAAAGAAAAGGTTGCAAAAATAATCACGATTGATGCAGCTTTAAAGTTAGAAGGAGAAAAAACAGGAAGTATTGCAGAGGGTGTAGGGGTTGCAATAGGTGGTATTGGAGTGGATAAATCTTATGTAGAAGAAGTTGCAATCAAGAAAAAACTACCGTTGGATACCATCATAATAAAGATGAGTCAAGAAGAGGCAATAATGCCTATGAAAAGGACTATATTTGATTCCTTACCAAAGGTTATGAATGCGTTGAATGAGACTATAGAAAGGACTACAGAAAAAGGAAAGATAATCGTTGTCGGTGTCGGAAATACTACTGGTATCGGAAATAATAGAAAAGATATTGAAAAAACTAACAAAATGATAAAAGAAAACATCAAGAAAATGAAAGCCATGGAGAAAAAGAGGAGGAGATTCAATTTTTTTTCTGAGTGGTCTTGATGGGGAAAGGTCTTTTTATTGTTATAGAGGGACCTGATGGTTCTGGACAATCTACTCAAACTGAATTATTGGCAAGGTGGTTCAAGAAAAAAAACCGTAGAGTTTTAGTGACAAAAGAACCGACTAACAGTATGATTGGCGGGATAATTAGGTCTGTCCTTAAGAAGGAATGGCAAGTCGATATGAAGACTTTACAGTTGCTTTTTGCAGCCGATAGAGCATATCATTTGCGCACGGAGATTGAACCTTTCTTAAACAAAGGGATAGATGTTATATCCGATCGATATGTTTTATCAACCTTAGCTTTTGGTTCACTAGAAGAAGATTTGGAATGGTTGAAAAAAATCAACTCAAAATTTCCTGAACCCGATTTGACTTTCATACTTAACGTTCCAGGTAAAGTATGTGCTGAGAGGATAGCAAGGTCGAGACTCAGTTTCGAGATATTTGAGACCACTGACAAATTAGAAAAAATAAGGAAAAACTATCTTGACTTAAAGAATTATCATAAGAATACACATGTGATAGTTGGGGATGAAAGAAATCCAGTAGAGATACATAGAGAAATAATAGGAATTATAGAAGATTACAAAAATGGATAATTCCTAAACTTTAATTTTGAATATTTGTTACTACATATAAATAGGTGGTGATTACTTGGAAGGGGATGAAAATGATGTAGTCGGTGATGAAGTAGTCAGTGAAGATACTGTTATTGATGAGAATTGGAAATATAACGATTTTAATAAGAATTGGGAGAAAGTTATAATAATTCCTAATGGATACAAAGTTGATAAGGTAACCGACACACATCGTAATAAATTGATAATTACAATAGTCTTGAGTGATAGTGAATAAATATAAAAAATTTGCTTTAAATTGTAAATCTTAAATTTTAGTAATAATAATTCTTAAGGGGGTTCATGTGAACTTTACTCAAGAAGAAATCATATTATTGAATAAACATGTTTCAAACACAGATAAAAATATTTATGTTATTTACAACCTTCCACCAGAAGTTGTAGCTGTTTTGTTTGCCTATGTTAGTAGAAGTCCTTTAAGCTTCAGAGAAAATTTGTTAAAACTCATTAAAGGAAAGGAATTGAATATAGGAAGATTAATCGATCTTTTTGGAAGTCAAGGTTTTGATTATTCAGAAGCAAAAGAAAAAGCGAGACAATTTCATGAAAGATGGATTGTCGGTTATGGCCATTCTTCGGTTGCTGAACATGCTGTTGCTTCTGTTGCTATAGAGGATGTTTCTATTCTAGCCACTAAAGTCATTGAAGATAATAGATTGGCTTCTTATACTGAAAAATCCACACGCTATCAGATATTCGACAAGAGTCGATACTATAAACCAAAAAAAATAATGGATTCCTCTCATGGTAAATTGTTCGAGAAAACTTGCAATCATTTTTTTGATAGTTATAACGAAATTATACCAAAAATCATAGAGTTTGTTAAAGAAAAATACCCAAAAACAAAAGATATGGATGAAAAGTTTTATGAGAATATTAGTAAGGCCAGAGCTTGTGATATCAGCAGATACGTTCTACCTGCTGCTACATTGACGAACTTAGCTATGACTGCGAATGCAAGGACTTTGGAACATGCGATCAGTAAGTTATTATCACATCCATTGGATGAGATGAGAGATATTGGAAAATTAATGAAAGAAGAAGTACTCAAAATAATTCCAACATTGATCAAGTATGCTGATTACAATTCTTATATGATTGAAACAAATGAAGCTATGGAAAAATTGACAAAAAAAATTGTAAAGTTTGATAATGTTGAGAACCGACCAGTGACTTTAGTAGAATTTGATTCTGAAGCAGACGATAAATTGGTTACAGCTATACTGTATCGTTATTCCAAATATCCATATAACCAGATAAAAGACTCAGTTAAGAAAATGAATCAGGAAGAAAAAGAAAAAATCGTAGATGAATTCTTGAAAAGAATGGAAAAACATGACATGCCCATGAGAGAATTAGAGCATATTAATTACACGTTCGATATATTGATCGATTATGGTGCTTTTCGTGATATTCAAAGACATAGAATCTGTACTCAGACTAATCAAGAGTTGACTGTTGAAAATGGTTTTGATATTCCTAATGAAATCATAGAAGCAGGTTTTGAGGATAAATTCAAAGAATGCATGAAAATGGCTGTCGATGCGTTTAATGAAATGTCTAAAGATTTCCCGAAGGAAGCTCAATATGTTGTCCCATTGGCTTTCAGAAAAAGAACATTGTTTACTTGGAATCTGCGTGAACTTCATCATTTCATAAAATTAAGAAGCAGTAAGGAAGGACATGAATCTTACCGTAAGATTGCACAACAAGTTTTTGACGAGATAGAAAAAGTACATCCACTTCTAGCTCGTTATATTAGAGTGGATAAGTCCTCTGGACCAGCGAGGTGATGAAATGGTTGTTATAGGATATGACAAAATCTTAGAGTTGATTGATAAAAAAAAGTTGATTGAGAATGTCGATAAAAATAATGTTCAACCAAGTGGAGTTGACCTTAGAGTAAAAGCTGTTTACAAACTGAAAAATGGAGGATATCTTGGGATTAAAAACAGACAGACACCAAATGTTGATATGGTTTCTGATAAGGTTGGTGATAAAATTATCTTTGAACCGAATGAGTTTGTCCTCGTAGAAACGATGGAAAAAGTGAACATGCCTAAAGATTTGTTAGCGTTGATATTGCCGAGGAGTAGTTTGTTTAGATGCGGTGTCAGCTTGCATACTGCTGTAGTCGATCCTGGTTTTATCGGTACTTTAACTTTTGGGATGAAGAACTTGAGTGATTATCCTTTTGAGTTAGAGATTGGTTCAAAAATAGGACAGATTGTTTTTGAAGAAGTTAAAGGAAATGATAAACTCTACAACGGAAAGTATCAAGGAGGGAAGGTAATTTAATGACTTTTATTATTATTGAAGGTCTTGATGGAGCAGGAGGTTCTACACAAACCAAACTCCTAAAAGAATTTTTCCAGAAGAAAAAAATTCCACATGTTTTTATTCAGTCACCAAATTATGAAACCCAAATAGGTAAATTAATTCGTAATTATCTAAACGGTAAGTTCAACTTAAAATCAGCACATGCATTCATATTGTTTGCCACTGATGTGTTGGATTCAGTACCAATTATTAGAAAAAGTTTGGATGAAAAAAAGATCGTAGTTGCCGACCGTTACATAACATCTACGATAGCTTATCAATGTGCGAATGGTTTTTCTTTTGATAGTGCTATGAAATTTGTAAAATTAAATGACTATCCTGAAGCTGATGCGATAATATACATCGATATAAAACCAGAGACGAGCATGAAAAGGAAGAAGAAAGAACATGGAAAGTTAGACAGACATGAAAAGAATCTAGAATTCTTGAAAAAAGTTAGAGATTTTTATCAGAATGAAATCAAAGAAAATATACTCGGGAAATGGTTTGTTATTAATGGTGAAAGAGATATAAAAGAAGTTCACGAAGATATCTTGAGGATTATAAATTCGTTAAAATAAAATATCAAGTGAAAACATGAAAAACCAAAGGATATCAAAGGATGAATATTACCTGCAGATAGCCAAAGCGGTCGCACAGAGGTCTATTTGTTTACAGATGAGAAGGGGTTTCGGTGCTATTATCGTTACGAACGATACCATCGGCAGCACAGGATACGCAGGTCCAGCCAGAGGCGTTGGAAATTGCAACGAAGTAGGAGAATGCATAAGGAACGCCTTAAAACAAAAACCGTATGAGTCTTATGATAATTGTCCTTCTGTCCATGCTGAGGAGAATGCAGTCATAAATGCGGCTAGGCATGGCTCAAAAGTGTTCGGCGGTTTGATGTACCTATTCGGGATGTATTCTGACGGCAGGGTATCCCATGGTTTGCCTTGCTCAAGATGCAGAAGAGTCCTTGTAAACGCTGGGATAAAGGAAGTAATTACAATGAATGAGAAAAGCCAAATAATAAAATACAACGTGGATGAATGGATCGGAGAGGACAGTAAGGCTTATATAGATAACTTAAAAAAGATTAGGAAATAGAGTGATTCTATGACTTTAAGACCTGGAAGAACTACAAGAACATTGAAAAGACCTTACACTAGAGTATCCAAGACTAAACCAAGGCTTAGCTATGTGGTCGGTGTACCTTCCGCTAAAATACATATATTCGAGATGGGTAACAAGAATAAACAGTTTGACACAACTCTTTGGTTGACTGCTGATCATTCTATACAGATAAGGGATAATGCCTTGGAATCGGCTAGAGTTGTAGCTAACAAGCTATTGGAAAGGGTTTTAAACCCTGAAAATTTTTTTATGAAGGTACTAGTTTTTCCTCATCAGATTTTACGTGAACATTCCATGGCTACCGGTGCTGGTGCAGACAGATTCTCTAGCGGTATGAGACATTCTTTTGGGAAGCCGAGTGGAAGAGCTGTTCAGACAAGGGCTAATCAAGAATTAATCGTATTGAAAGTCGATAAGAAAAATTTGGAAGTTGCAAAAAAGGCTTTAAAGAGAGCTCATTTTAAGTTACCGACTCCTTGTCATATAAAGATTGAATGAAATTGTTAGTTACTCTTCTTCATACCCTTGGTCGTCTGCTTCTTCATCATGATAGTCTTCTTCATCGTATGCCTCATCATGATCTGGTTCTTCTAGACCTTGAGACTCGTATACGTCTTCTGTTTTATCTTCATCTCCCTTTTCTTGGTGTGCTTCTTGCTCTCTTTCCTCTTCATCTGTAGGTTGCTTTTCTTCATATTCATCTGTTTGTTTTGGTTCTTTCTTTTTACGTTTTGGTTTCCGATTCATTTTGTAACTTATAATATAAAAAAGTTATTTAAATATTTGAAAAAATTTCTATTAAACTTTCTTCCCTATGAACTTAAAAACTCTCACGATAATTCTGAATGCGACAAATATTGGCACTAGAACTATGATTGCATAAATTATCCATACGATTATCTTGACGAATATGGATATCGGTACTGTTATCAAATCCGTAAAAGCATTTGTTATATCTCTTATACTGTTTCTCAGTTTTGATCTTAATTCACTTTCCAGATCTTCTGGCATTAGTTCTATTTTCTTTTCTTGAGTCAAGGTTATACTAAGACTGGCATACTTTGATTGTTTTTCAATTTGCTCAACAGAGTAACCATACTGTCTCAACAACCTCATCACATCCAACTTTCTTTGTGTGATTTTCATGATGAGTTCGATACTGGATTCTGTGTCATTCATTACTTCTGCTCTTTGTAACAACTTATCGTATAAACTCAAAGCCACTTGTAGTATCTGTATCTCATCTTGTTGCTGTTCCACAGTCACTCTGTAAAGTTCCAAATTAGCATTCTTTACATCGAAGTTCTTCATCAACCAATCAGCAAACGAATCAAAGTTTTCAAAAGGAATCTTTAGGTTTGTTGTTATAGTTATCTGTCTATAATCTTCATTTTTACTTACAGTTTCAACCCAACCATTGGACGATTCAGTTTTTTGCTTTAATCTCTCGTAATCTGAATTGACATCGGTTGATTTTATGCTGGCTGAACCTCTCTTGATTTGATACTCTGAAGGATTTGAGAGTATTTCACCTGTTTGTTGTTCTATCTGTTGCTCGTACGAAGTTTTACTAATGCCTGTCAAAGGGACATAACCAGGAGCATTTTCAGAATAGTAACCGACTCCAACACGAGAAGACAACATACTTGACATGAACACATAAGAAATGAAGCCAACAATGATTAACAGTACAAAAACAGCTAAGAAAATTATTTTGTGTTTCTTTATCAGAGATATTATATCTTCAAGTTCTTTTTCCAATTTTTATACCTCTTTATAATAAATTTAAAAGAGGGGGTAATAAATCTATCTCTAGAACAAAAACCTATGTGATTCTGGATTTTGATTAGTGGATATTTGTACAGAACTAAATCCCTCGTTCGATACGTTTATGAGCTTATAATTCTACAATTCTAAATTCAATTAGGAGGAAAATCAAATGCCATTCGAAAAAAGAGACTTTGGTTTCAAGAGAGAGATGCACAAAGCAACTTGTGCTGATTGTAAACAAGAATGTGAAGTGCCCTTTAAACCTGATGGAAGTAGACCAATCTACTGTAGAGAATGTTATCAAAAACATAGACCAACGAGATTCTAATCCTAGGTAATTAGTTTTTGATTAGTATTCTTAGACTTAAGATTTGGTTAGAGGATTTTATATAAATCATTTCAAGAACAAAAACCTATGTGATTCTGGAGATTATATCTTTCTGAAAGTTCTTCTTATTTCTTCAATAATATGAGTTATATCTCCTTCTGCTTTCCACATTGTAATTGATTTATCATCAGTTGGATTAGAATGAATATGATATTGTTTTGGAGGAATTTCTAATGGCTTCCCTCCTTCCGCCAAAATAACTTCTCCGATATTTTCGCCATCATATAATTTTATTATAGAAATTCCATAGATTTGTCTTAATCTTTCTAAAACTGGTCTATTATGTTTAGGTAATTCAGTTTTTGGACTCATTACTAGAATCCCAGTACTAAATTCTACATCAGAATGAGCGATATAAAATTTCACTTTTTTATCTGGACTCATATAACCTTCTATCATACTCATAAATAGAAGAGATAAATTTTAAATCTTATTGCGAGCACTTCAAATGGCGTACAACGGTTATTTTTATATCCATCAAAATTTCCTCTAATATACGACCTCTCTAGACTGCTAGCATTTGACCTTCTTATAGCCGCTGGTTCTGTAAATCCGACGGGACCACATACAAATGAATCCGAGTCCACCTTTAAAATTTCTATTTGATAGAAAAATTGGACAAGCCAGGGTAATAAATGTATTTTTGTCGAGTCGGAACTTTTACTTTAGAGGTTTTACAGTTACTTCTTCAAATCCATTTTCTTCAAGTCTATTCTTTAGATCATCTGCTACTAGTTTATGAGCGGTTCCTAAAACAGATATACCTACATATCTTTTCGGTCCATATTCTGAGTAAGTATTGTCTTCAGCAGTAGTAATTAAATTACAATTTCCCGTAACATCAACCGATTTAAAGTTCCATCTTATATTGTCACTACTACCGCCAAACTTTGTATCTGTCTCATTACAACGACATATATGGTATCCACCAGTTAATTTTATAAGAGCATCTAATATCTTAACAACAGATGAATAAAAATCTCCCTTTTTAACGTAAGGAATCTTACCTTCTACGACAGACATATTTATCAAAATTAAATATGAGTGTTAAAGATTTAAACCTTTCTCTTTAAGATTAAGAACGGGATGGTTTTTAAAGATAATGGAACATAAGTGATTTTATGACTTTAAGACATATAATTCATGGGCTTGGTGTCCATTCTAAAACGACTTATGAGAATATCTTGAAAAGTGTAGAAACAAATGGAGTAAAAGAAGTTATTTTTGAGGAATCTTCTTGTCCTATCCCAGAATATGTTAGTAATGGTGGGGAGGCGGAACTGACGAGTTACATAATGAAGATGTATTCAGTAGATATTAGTAATCCTAATTGGTTTAGTGGGTTAAGAGATCCAAATTTAGCTGATGTTGTTTATTTCAGCACACTTATTCAAAATCTTAAAGGGAAAAACGTAAGCGTCAAGTTCTCAGATCCGTTTTATAGCAAAAGTACAATAGGTCCAAAAGGATGGGAAACTTACAAAAAGAGGGCTTCCTTAGATTTGAATGTAACTGCGTTACATAAATTGATTATTTTCCCACAGCAATTTCAAGATTTTGGAAATTATGTTGATTCAGTAAAACGCTATGTAAGAGCTATTGCAACCAGAGATAAATTGGCTGATATTATGAGAGCAACCGATTTGGGAAATATAATAAAAGAAAGTAAATATGATGTTATTTTTGTAGAGTCTGGAAACTTTCATACTTTCTTATTTCCTTTGTTAAAAAAAGTAGTTGAAAGAGAAACCAAGTTTAGAAGAGAACATTTAAATAGAGATGAAGTTGGGGTGATTTTCGGTAAATGTGTAAATGATATATACCGTCCAGATGAAGAACTAGAGAGATTATTCATATGGAAAGGTATAGAAGCTGTGGGTAATGAACAGGCAAATCTCTTGGCAGCTAGAACATATTTTTATTATTCTTTAGTCCAAACAGACAAGATCCAGAGTTCATCACTCGAAGGAACTATAGAGGGACAGTTAAAAGTTACAAAACTTGTGAACAATCTCCCTTCTTATGATATATGTGAGAGTTTTTTCAAGACATTTAGGGAATTAACCCCTGATGAGGATCGGTTCTTATTTCTAGCATTACTAATGAAGAATAAAGGAATAATAGGTAAAAATGAATATGAGGAATATGAAAAGTTTTTGATGTGAGCGAGCTGGATTTTTTAGAAAGACATTAATACTGGATAAATACAACCGTTTCCAAAGAACAAAAATCTATCTGATTTTTTATAGTTCAGAAAACTTTCTGGGTTTCTCATCTACTTCACTTTTCCTTTCTTAAATACCATCTTTATCACTTCCATCCTTACCTCTTACCAATTATTCCAGCCCCCCTGTCAATAAAGACTATTTCTTGTAAGTCTTCTTAGCCTCTTTAAGGACTTGTTTTAATAGAGTCCCCTTAGGCATCTTAGCTTTGGTCTCCTTTACATGTTGTAACCACTTGCTTGCCATCATTCACACCTCCTTTCTTTATAATGTATTCAATTGCTTTATTTTCAATTTCTTTGTTTTTCATGATTGAATTTTTCTCTTCTCAGAACAAAAATCTATCTGATTCATCATTAAATTAATTAATCAGATTTCCAACTTTCTCGAATTCCACTTCTCCATTTATTAATTTGTGAATAGTGGGAGCAAGATCTTTCATCTTCACTCTAACCTGCTTAGTCGTATCTCTGTGTCTCACTGTACAAGTATCATTATCCAAACTGTCATAATCTATGGTAACTGCAAAAATAGTACCTACTTCATCAGCTCTTGCATACCTTCTCCCAATAGAACCACTGTCATCGTACAATACATCAAAGTCTTTCTTCAACGTTTCATAGATTTCTCTTGCTTTCTCTGGTATTTCATCCTTGTTAACCAAGGGAAAAACAGCGACAGGATATGGTGTTATTTTCGCAGGAAACTTGAACCAGTTCCATCCCCTTTTTTTATCTTCCACAAAACAATGCAACAGTATACCAGCAATAGTCCTATCTATACCGAAAGAAGGTTCAGCTACCCAAGGAATTATTTTTCTTTTATCGTCTGTCATGACTGTCATATTCTGTCCAGAATTTTTCATGTGATTTTTCAAATCATGATCCGTTCTGATGGCATTACCTACCGTCTCTTTCCAGCCGAACTCAAAGTTTATCTCCAAGTCATAATTTCCAGCCGAGTAATGGGGAATTTCTTCTTTAAGCATTTCCCTAAACCTTAAACAATCTTCAGGAATTCCTAGAGATTTATAGAACTCGAATTCTTTGGTCATGAAATAAACGAGCCATTCACTAGGAACAATTCTTTTTTTAAACAATTCTTCCGCTCTCATTTTCACAGGTTTTAAATTCTTTTTCTGTGCCTCTCTCGTGAATATCACTATTTTTTTGTCTTTAATTTCATCGAATTTTTTACATTCTGGTTTTTGAGAATCGTAGAACATCTCAATCTCAACCTGATTGAATTCTCTCACTCTGATTATAAAATGTCTTGGTGATATCTCATTTCTGAATGACCTTCCGACTTGAGCGACACCAAAGGGTAATTTAGACCTAACTGCACGGAAAAGTCTCTGGAAAGAAGTGAAGATATTCTGAGCGGTTTCAGGTCGAAGGTATGCTGTTTGGCCTCCGACGGGACTTATCTCAGTTTTTAACATCAAATTGAATAATTTTACTTCACTTAAAGGTCCTCCACATCTAGGACATTTTATTTTTTCGTTGTTGATGATTTCTGTCAGTTCTTTAACAGGTTTTCCTTCCACAAATTTACCTGTCTTTTCCTGTATCAAGTCGTCTGCTCTTTGAATGCTCTTACATTTCAAACATTGAGTGATGGGATCGACAAACGATTTTAGATGACCAGAAGCTTCAAACACTCTTTCAGGAAGAATGATGCTACCCTCCATTTCTAGGATGTTATCCTCGGACTTGACAAAAAATTCTCTCCAATAATCAATAAACTTTCTTTTCAGTAAAGTACCGACAGGACCGTAATCGAAAAAACCAGATATTGTCGAGTATATTTCTGCTGTTGGAAAGATTATACCTCTATTAAGGCATACCTTTTGGATTTCTTCCATCTTTGACATGATATCAATTTTAGTTTGTTAAATTATTAATTCTAACTAATCTTATAACCTTTTTTTAACATTGTTTGACAGAAAGTTTCATAATCAATCGCTTTTTCTTTTGCTGTATCTCCACATGTATCTTTTAGCAATATTTTAACCTTAGTTCCTTCAGGTAACTTTAATCCAGGTTCACGCTTGACGTTGATGAATGGTTGCGATTCTGAGAACGCAGCGATGATGATGTGATCATAGATTCTATTTTCAACAGGGTTGTACACCATGTGAAGAATACAGTGATAATCTTTAACTGGAAATTGTCCTTTAGAACTAATTTTCTTATCTACTTCTATTATTGCATCTATGATAGTGGCTCCATCATTAAGAATAATTTCAAATTCTTTACCAACGAGTTTATTGATTTCATCCTGATAAATGGTCAGTTTTACTCTCTTCATTAAAATCTATTCTATGAAAGGACTTTAAGTATTTTAGATTTTATTATGCTCATCCCGCCAGTTGCTTCTGCTAAAACATTATCACAAACAAGACATTTTATAGTCGCAGAGGCCTTGTTGAAGATAATCTGCTCGTTCTTACACTTTGTGCATGCAACCTTCAAAAATCTACTTTCTGGTTCCATAATCACACCTTCACTATCTCAAATTTTTTAACTCTGAAGCCTTGACCTTTTGTATGCTTTTTGCCACAAACTGTGCATTTGTATCTCAAGTCGAGTTTTTTAGTTGCTTTCTCATAGTCGGGCTTTGGCCGTGGGAAACTTCCATAACCCTTTAATTTTTTTCTGAACCTTCTCTCCCCTTGTCTCATCTTGCCTCTCGATTTCTTCTTCGTGACTTCGACTTCATGAGTGGTATGTTTTTTACAGAAAATACAATATATTCTTTGGGTTTTTGGTACTCTCATTTAATTAACCTCTTTTAGCTACATTCCTTTCCATGAACAATTCAACATTTTCTTTAGGTAATCTTCCAGTATCTCCTTTCTTAAACGGACCGTATTTTTTCAGGTCAACGCCGACAAATTCCTCCACATCTTCTCTGAAAATCACTGTTTCAAATTGTTCCTTTTCTTTTTCTTTAGTTTTTTTGAATAATAAACTTAAAACTCTATCTCTTTGCTTCTCTAATATGTTCACAACGGTCTCGAAGAATTCCTTTTCGTCATCTATAAGGCTTTGCGGTGGTATGTCTGTTCTTGCTGTTATGATGGCGTGATTGACGATTTTTGTCTCTCTTCTGTTGTATATGTCCTCTAAAAGCATTTCAACATTCTTGGCTTCTAATGAGATGTTTCTATCTGTATGTTTTTCTGCTAGTTTTCTCTTCTGGTTCAGGTATTCCTTGGCTTTCTGGTAGAAATCTTCTGGTATTTTGGATAGTTTAGGCTCACCTTGTTCATCTCTTTGCACTTTTCTTATGAATTCAAAGGTTATGGGTTCTTCTGGCATACGTTAGAAAATTGGAGTTAAAGATTAAAATAGGTTATAAAATCAATTAAAAATTTTTAATTTAAGTTTACGCCGGGAGTGTGATTTAAACACATGCGTTATTTTCTTTTCATCTTTCTGAAAGGATAATTCACAGGGTTTTTTATCGTAATATTTGCTGTTCCACTCTTACATGTTTCATCTGGTAAACAAACACCAAACCCAAGATAATAGTTCTGATTATCGCAATTGGGCGGCAATAAGTTTTTATTCTGTCTGGTATGCCATCTAAGTTGAGTCCTTATGTATCTTTCAAGCAAAGGTGGATTATTCTTCTTATTCCACTCTATCAATTCGTTCTCTACTTTCTCCCATTCCCATCCCATGTTACGCAGGAAATTAGGCAAGATGAACAAAGACCTTTTCTTTCCGTCTGTCAAACCACCGAGTATCTTAAGGATGCATGGTGGGAAGAATTTTTTATTAATTTCTCTTATAATTCTAGCAGGCCCTTGGTAAGGAACTTTCTCTTCAACAATTCTATGTTTTTCTGACCAATCCATGGATTCGATAACGAGTGAGTTGGCCTCTTTTAACTCTAATTTTCGGTTCAAGAACTTATCCTCAACTTTAACTTTAGAAGGTTCTGCATCTTCTTTCTTCATCTTATCCAATTTAGAAGGTTCAATCGGCATGCTAACCAACAGACTTTTTTCATGCAGACTGTAAGGCAGACGGAACATGTGCCTGGAAGCAACGAGCATGGAATCTATCTGAGCTACTTTTAACGGATCCAAACCATCCTTGTCAGTTATCTGTGTAATCGGTTTCTGTATTTTCTCAGCAATAGCCAAAGGATTATCTAAAGTCAAAATCTCCTCTTTCAGCTGTTCTCTCACATAATCCTTCAAATATTCTATTATGCTCTGTGGTAATTCTGGGTACAATAGTTCTGTTTTCTTGAAATTGACCTTCTCAGGAAAGGCTTCGAATGGTATGCCGATATGAAAGGATTTTCCTCCAGTATACTTTAGAGAATAATTCTCCATCCCATGGTCTTTCAACGCTTCAATCATTATTTTAGTAGTTAATTTAGCAATCTCAAAATCAGGAACATCCACATCGATTATCAAATCCCATCCAATCCTTAAGTTGTCCAGCTGTTGCTTTAACATGCCAGATTCAAGAGACATAGGGTTAGACCATCTTTCGACAGAACCATGAAAAGAAATCATACCCTCTTTAACCATTTCAAGGACATCATTCGGATACATCAAAATATTGGGTCTTTTACCGAAATTACCGTTAGAGAATACTCCCACGACCTCCCTGTCTTTAGAGACTTCTAACAAGGCCTCTTGTACATCTTTTCTAGAGTAATAATTCCAGGTTTTAGTGAAATCGCTCATAAGTCTTATATTACAGTTAAAATAATTAATCGTTTTTCAAGATAAGGTAAATTTAAATTCTTGTAAGGCTTTTAACTTTAAGAGGTATAGCAATGGGGCAGATAAAAAACTTGCCTATCAAGAACATGGCAAGGAATTTGGTAGAGAAATATCCAGATAAATTCACGACCAATTATGAGAAGAACAAGGAAGAAATGGATAAAATACTCATTGCAGAATCTAAAAAAATCAGGAACATGATCGCTGGTTACATCGTACATGTCATAAGAACGAGAGATAGACCAAAGAAATTCGAGATTTCTTATCAAACCAAAGAAAAGGATACAAGACGTGTGAGACGCGGTAAAAGCGGTAAACGTTATTGAAAATATTTTAATTCTTGTAAGGTAACTAATCATAGGGGTAGCGATGAATGCATCGTTCCAGTATGATTTAATGATTGCAGAGGTAGCTCATGAGCTATCCCCTAATTCTTAAAATATCTTGTCTAAGAAGAGATGTGACAAATATCCCGATAATATAAGTAAAAAATAGATACTGAGGTTTAACAGAGAAGAACTGAAAGTTATCCATATTGTAGTTGTTATAATGAATGACAAGAGGGTTGAAAACCAGAAACTGTGCGTGAATCCTCTGTGTTTTGTCGGAAAAAATCTGAAAATGATGTAGAAAGATATAAAACCAATTAATAAATAAACAAAGTTGAAATTAGAACTCAAAAACAAATAAACTGCAGTTATCGAAGCCAATATTACTGCAAAAATATTCCTAATCTTTGATTTTGAAGAATCCACATCTGGAAATACCGTTAGAAACATGTTAAAAAACATCAAAAAAATGAGCAAAACATAATTATTGATAAGGTTGTAATTAAAGAGAAATCTAATCCAAAGAAATAAAATCAATGAATTGAATATTAAATGCACTTTCCATGAGGGCATGAGTTCACTCGATGATTATTCTCGCGTCTACTGCTACAGACCTATCTGGTAGAGCAAATATTGGGTTAATGTCCAATTCTTTTATCTCTGGATTTTCTTCCAACATCTTAGAAGTCTTCAGCAATATATCTACCAATGCTCTGAAATCAACAGGTTTTTGTCCTCTATAGCCTTTTAGAATCTTAAATGCCTTTATTTCCTTTATCATGTCTATAGCATCTTCTTGTATTATCGGAACTACACGAAAACTTATGTCCTCAAAAACTTCAACTAATACTCCTCCTAAACCAAAGGCAATAGTTTGACCGAAAGTAGGATCATACTTGCCACCGATGATGACTTCACGATCACTGGATAACATCTCTTGTATAAAGAACCCTTCTATGTTAGCTTTAGGTTCATTTTTTTCTACGTTTTTTATGATTTGATGGTAAGATTCGAATAATTCTTTCTCGTTCCTTATGTTTAGAATCACTCCACCGACTTCTGTCTTGTGAATGATTTGTGGTGAAAGAACCTTTAAAACGACTGGATAACTGGCTTTGTCAATGAATGATTTTGCTTCTTCTATTGATTTGATAACTTCTCCCTTTACGAGTGGTATTCCATAATGAGTCAAGACTTGCCTTGATTCTAATTCAGTCAAGTTATTCCTTCTTTTCTTTTTAATCTCTTCAAAAAATTTTTTTAGTGACATTTTATCATATAATAAATTGAAAAGGCGCAATAAAACATTTTTTATTCGTAAAATCAGAGAAAACTTTAAATAATTTCGTAATAGATAGATAAAGGGGAAAATGTTACCTAAATTTGTTAAAATGCCTAAGATGCCAAAATTAACTAAAGTTTATACTATTAATGAAAAGGGGGATGAATTTTGTCCAAAAGAAGAAACTTATATAGAAAACCTTTCAGATTATGATTCTCCTCTATGCAAAATTTTGCGTTTTATACGTGTTACGGGTCCTAAAGGTCCTACTGAAAAAGAAATTTACAGTCATTTTTCTCCATCATATAAAGATAGGCAAATTGAAAATGTGTTGACAACAGCTACATATATGGGTTTAGTCGATATAAAAAGAACTATACGATTGTTGTAATCAAAATTTGCCTTTTTATTCTAAATCAAGTATTTATAATTTTCATTGAATACATAGATTGATACAAAAATGAAATGGTATGAAGATGTACTAAGAGAGGGAGAACAAAACCCAAACGTAATTTTATCTAAATCACAAAAAGCAGAACTAATTCCTAAGATAATAGATGCTGGTGCTGATGCAGTAGTCCTTATGCCAGCCGTTCATTTCACTGAAGAACAATTAGTCAAAGAATTATGTGATGGTCCATATAGGGATCGTATATGCGTTACTACAATGTTGAGAGAATCTCAATTTAAACAGGCAAAATATATTGGAGCCACAAGACTCATTCCTTTTGCTCCAGTCTCTGATAGAATGATAAAATATATGGGGGTTGATCGAGATTCTCATTTAAAAAAAGTTAAAAATAAATTGAAAACTGCTTATGATATGGGATTTAGACTTGATTTTGCTGCCTTAGATGCTCCTAATGGTAATCTGGATTATGAGATTGGTTTTTTTAAAGAAATTGGTTCATATATCAGAGGAGGGACAATTCTTCCCTGCGATACAGTTGGAGGTACTGATCCTGATTCATATGAAATGTTTATCTCTGAAATAGTTAAAAATGCGCCAGATGGCGTCAATATCGGAGTTCATTGTCACAATGATAGGGGTATGGCAAATAAAAATACAGTTGCAGGTGTAAATTCTGGTGCAACAGTTGTAGATACAAGTATCGGTGGGTTAGGTGATAGAGCTGGGAATGCCGATACAGAAGAAGTTTTATTCGCACTTAAGGAAGAAGGGATTGTTTTACCTGGAGTTAAGTATGAAAAATTACATGAATTAAGCAATGAAGTCTGTCTAGCTGCAGGTAGAGAAGGAAAACCAGCTAAACCAGCAGAAGTGGGTTCTCCTGAAGCTTTTTACACAATAGCAGGTATACATGCCTGGATATTAGAACAAAGTAGAAAATTTAAAGAACCTAGTCCCTTTTTGGCAAGAGAATATGGTCAGAAGGATGTGGTATTATTGGGGAAAACTATGGGGAATTCTAATATTAGATATTATGAAGATGAACTTAAACCTCTTGTAGGTGAATTAACAGCTTTGAAATGTACATACTTAAGAGATCAAATAAAGACCTTATCAATCGCTCAGAAAAGACCTTATACTATAGACGAAATAAAATATCTACTCAAGAAAGGCATATTAATAGCACATCTAAATAATTTGGAAGCACAAAAAATAAAGGTTACATCAGTAGAAGAAGTAGACCAGTCTTATCACAGACCCTGGTAAAAATAAACTTAAGTATTTTCATGTTCTTCTTTAATTTGATACTATTGATAGGTGATTACTATTGGTCTTACTATAACAGAAAAGATAATATCTAACGTAGTAGGGAAACAAGTTCATGCAGGCGAAAATATAGAATATCTCCCAATTCATACTAAATTCATTAATGATCCTGCTGCTCCACAAGTAATCCAAAAATTTAATGAAGAGTTTAATTCTGTTTTTGAAGAAATGAATAAACAGCAAAGAATTGAAAAACCTGGAAAAACATTTTTGATTGTTGATCATTTATTACCAATACCACATGGTATGGAAAAAATTTTAGATGAAATTAAACAATTTGCAAAAAAATATAGAATAAAAACTTTTGAAGAATATTGTGGTATTGAACATGCGCTCTTGCCTGAAGAAGGCCTTATTCTTCCAGGTGAAATTATAATAGGTACAGATTCTCATACTGCTACTTATGGCTCATTTGGGGCATTTGGCTTTGGTGTAGGAGTAAGTGATATGGCATGTGCTTTAGCAACTGGACATTTATATGATTTTGATGTTCCCAAATCAACTAAAATTATTTTAGAAGGGAGACTTGGAAAACATGTGTATTCAAAGGATGCCATAATGCACGTTCTCAGTAAAATTGGTGAAGGGGGTTGTTCTGAAAAAGTTGCAGAATTTGAAGGTGAAATTATTGATGAATTATCAATGGATGCAAGATTAACTATCACTAACATGGCAGTTGAAATATCTGCTAGATCAAGTATTATGAACCCTGATCAAAAAACATTACAATATGTTAATTCAAGAACTAATGAAAGATTCACAGTTTTGGAAAGTGATGAAGATGCATCTTATTCTGAAATACGTTTATTTGATTTAAGAGATTTAGAACCACAAGTTGCAAAACCATATTCACCAGCAAATTCGGTATCAGTTTCTGAAGTAAAAGGAATTCCTATAAATAAAGCCTTCATAGGTTCTTGCACGAATGGAAGAGCAGAAGATTTGGAAATTGGAGCAAGAATCCTAAAAGGGAAAAAGATCAGTGATAAAATAAAATCTTTTGACGTTGTTCCTGCTACAAGAAAAATTTACGAATGGGCGCGGGAAAGAGGTATTATTGACATATACAAAGAATCAGGTGCTCAGTTATATGATCCTAGTTGTGCATTGTGTTTCGGTGTGACAATGAAATTAGAAAAAGAAGATGTTTGTATAAGCACGATTAACAGAAACTATTATGGTAGGTCTGGTCATCCTGATTCTAAGATGTATCTAGCTTCACCAGCAACTGTAGCAGCTTCTGTTCTTAATGGTGAAATAACAGATCCTAGAGAGGTGAAATGACAAAATGATAATAGAAGGAATTGTAATAAGAAAATTAGGATCCAATGTAAATACAGATGTTATATTTCCCTCAGAAGCTGTAAAAGAGCGCGATCCAAGAAAGTTGGGGCCATATGCCTTTTATAAATCTGAAGGTGGTAGTATTCCTTCGCCTTTTTATAGAGATGCTCAATCTGTAGAAAACCCAATAGTCGTGGCAGGTTCTAACTTTGGTAGTGGCTCTTCAAGAGAGGATGCCCCATATGCTTTAAAATATTCAGGTGTAAAAGCTATAATTGCTCAATCTTATGCAGATATTTTCATTAGAAATGCATACAATAACGGTTTAGCAGCCATCACCTGTAAAGAAGTAGATTCGATAAATGTTGGAGATGAATTAAGAATAGATTTAGATGAAGAAACGATTGAAAATTTAACAAAAAGCGAAAAATACTTATTCCTTATTCCCAATTCAAAGAAAAGGCTGGTTGAAAAAGGTGGTGTCTTTCCGATTATGAGAGATCTATTGAAAAAACAATTAGAAGGTGAATGAATGAATTACAAAGCTCTTATTATTCCTGGGGATGGTGTAGGAAAAGAAGTAGTAACGCAAGCCACAAGGATACTTGAACTAGCCGCTAAATTAGTTGGTTATAGTATGGAATTTGATACAGTTGAAGCTGGTGGGGAATATTTCTATAAGCATGGTGTAGAATATCCAGCTGGTACCATAGAAAAAGCTAAAGCATCTGATATCATTATAAAGGGTCCTGTGGGAGGTACAATTGATCCTAAGACTAAGCAAGAACTTAGACGTCCAGATGGTTTTCTAGCTGGTTATGGATTAGTTATAGGCCTTAGAAAAGAATTAGAACTTTTTGCTATAGTCAGACCTGGTTTAGCATATGAAGGTATTCCTTTTATGGTATTTGATAAAGAAATTATGGATTATAGAAAATTTGATGGGATTTATACACCAAAAAATCTCGATCTAATCATTGTTAGAGAAGGTACAGAAGGTGAATATCAAGAAGGATATGAAGTTTATCCTCCAGGTGAAAAAGACTTAAGAAAAGTGGAAAAAATAGTATCGCCGATCGTTATAACAAGAAAAGCTACTGAGAGGGTATGTAAATTTGCATTTGATCTGGCAAGAAGGCCGAAAAGAAGGAAAAAAGTAACATGTGTTGATAAAAGTAATGCTGTAAAAGCATATGAATTTTTCAGAGAAGTTTTCAGAGAAGTTAGTGAAAAATATCCTGATGTTGAAACAGATTATGAGTATGCTGATAATTTTGCAGATTTAGTACTTAGAAATCCTAGTAGATATGATGTTGCAGTGACGCCGAACATGATAGGGGATATTATATCAGATGAAGTTGCAGCATTACAAGGAGGTCGGGGTATGGCTCCAAGTGTCTGTATAGGTTACAATCATATAATGGTTGAAGCCATTCATGGAACTGGACTCGATATAGCAGGAAAAGATATAGCCAATCCTTTTGCTATGGGCCTTTCTGCTAAAATGGGCCTTGAATCGCTTGGTGATATGAAAAATGATGAAAGATTAAAAAAAGCCGCTAAGTTGATAGAAGACAGCATTAAACAAGTATTGATAAATGGTGAATATCGTACAATTGATATCGGTGGAAAATCTAAAAGAACATTAAGAGGATTAGAAGTTGACGAAACAGCCAGATGCAGCGCAGTTGGAGATGCTATTTTATCAATGATGAAAGAACTTTATTGAAGTTATTGAGTTTTTCAAATTTTCTTTCTAATCGGTAATTCTGTTGTGTCTTTAAACGTTTCCCAAACATCAATGCTGTGAGTTCTACGAATTCCATCGATTTTCATTAAACTATCAACGACTAAACTGCTTAATTGATGATGATCCCTAGCCCTTACTTTCAAAACCATATCCCATTCTCCTGAAACAGCATAAACTTCTAAAACGTTTGGTAACATGGATATTCTCTTAGCAATATCTCTGTAAGTCAAACCCTTTTCAGCTATTACATGAGGCTCTAAATGGACTAACATGAATACAAGAAAAGAATTGTCTATTTTATCAGGGTTTATTATGGCCTTACATCCCTTGATCACGCCTTCTCTCTCGAGTTTTTTCATTCTATCATAAACCGTTGTTATTGACATGTCCAGTTTTCTAGCTAATTTTTTTAAACTCTGTCTGCAATTTCTTTGTAATTCATCCAACAATTGAAAGTCTTTTTCATCCATTTTCATAAAACCATCATTTTTAAATACTTTACACATATCCAAAAAATTTTCGGATTATTGGATAATTATATGTAAAAATTAATAAATCTTTCGGATTTTTACTAAAAATTTATTTAAGAACAAATAACGAGAATAACAAGCCTGGGGAGGACAAACTTAAGAGGTGTTCCGTTCCATCGCGTCCTCTTCCCCAGTTTTATTAAAAAAGGTGAAATATTTGGATGGTACATGGTATTTACGAAATAAAAACATAAATTACTTAGTCTGCCCTGCATGCAAAGAATTAATCAAGAAAGAAGACGTAGCCAGAAAAGATGGAATATGCTGGAAATGCTCTGAAATCTAGTTTTTATTGATTTTTAACCTTATTTTTATCATTGTAATAATTGAGTCCTTTAATCGGCACTATTTTAAATAGATTAAAAAAACATATTCTTGATATGTTTGAAAAAACAGCAATGGTAGCATTAGCTAACTTATTACCTACCACAGAACAAATAGGTGGAATAACCTTAGGTTTATCGTTGGGTTTAGATCCTGCAACAGTTTTGATAACTTCATTGTTAGTCAATTGTCTTTTGTTTTTCCCGATATATTTTGGGTTAAAACTCTTTTACAACAGATTTCTAAGTAAAATAGGATTATTTGAAAGGTATCTTGAAAGGACCAGAAATAAAGGTAAACCTTATATCGATAAATACGGTGTTTTAGGATTAACTTTGTTCGTTGCTTTACCTACACCTTTAACTGGAACTTATACAGCTTCTATTCTTAGCTGGTTCTTGGATTTAGACTGGAAAAAATCTTTCATTTCAATATCTATAGGCTCTATTATCGGGGCATTGGTTATTTTCTTCGGTTATCTTGGTCTTTTCAATTTCTTGAAGATAATCTTTAAGTTTTAGAGAATTTTTACCATTTATGGTTAGGATTTCTCGGTATTATGATCCAAGCTATTATGTATGCCAATATTCCTGTACCAAAGCCAAAAATGAAGAGTACCCGAAGTAACCTAATTATAGTCGGGTCAACGTTAAAATATTCTGCTATTCCGCCACAAACTCCACCCAAAATTCTTTCTTTACCAGATCTGTATAATCTTTTTGGTTTCATTTCAATACCTCAACGGATACATGACAAATTTTCTAATGAATACTATTGCATAACCCAGCACGAGGAACACAAAGAATATTCCTGTTAAGTTTAAGTACAGAAGGTTTGATACAAACGCGATTATACTGCTGCCAGCAAAATTGTTGATTAAGTTGAGTATCCATACAGCAACCCATATTACAAAAACCACACCTATGCTGTTGGTAAAGGGTGATATTATCCAATAAGTTTTGGAATATCTCTTTGAGAAATAATCATTGTAACCGAGGAATAGAAAAACAGCGAAAAACCAGTGCAACTTTGAAAGAATAAAGTTTGATAGTGATGAGATAAAACTACTCTCCAAAGGCAAGTTGACAAATTTGAGTAACCATACTCCCAAAGCTAGACATATAACTCCAAAGACACTTCCTATAAAAGGACCTATAAAACCAAGAGTTCCAAACCACCAATCTCTATATTCTTCCGCCTATTTTTTACTTCTACATTCAACATGTTTACCTATTCTTTCCCCTAAATCTTCCATTTCATCGCTAAATTCTCTGCCTCTTTTTTCCATCCTCTTTCCAAATTTCTCTCCCCAATTTCTCCATTCATCCTCAGTCTTACCAGCATATCTCTTGACTTTTCTTTTGGGTTTTTTTGCCATTTTTTCACTTATTATAATTACAAAATCGGGGGTATAAAAACGTTAGAATAGCCCCGGTCGGAATTTCGCTCTTAGAGTTTCGAACCGACGTCTGGAGCTCCAGAGGCTCTTATGCTTGACCGCTACACCACGGGGCTATACGGAACTTTAGTTGTATATTTTATCTACTATCTTTTATAAGACATTAACTGTTGGTCAATAAATCTTTCTATAAGCGTTTAACTGATTTTGATCTAAAAAGAACACAGAAAATGACAAGAATGTATGCAAAAATTGAGAGAATTAAAGCAAAGGAAAAACCGACTGCAACTCCCATTACAGTCGCCAGTACGGAGCCAAAAACTGAGGTTATTCCGTTTATTCCCCAAGCGATGGGTACATTTCCATTTTCACTCTTTAACATCTTCATGCCTGAAGGGAAAGGAATTCCCATAAAAAATCCCAATGGAAACAAAAGAATAAAAGTTGAAAGAATTCTTTGTTCTAGGGTCAGAGGTAATAAAAGTCTTATAACTTGACTAAGAGACAGTAAATAAACAATCGTTACACACATTACTGCTAAACTTGAAAGAATGATCAGTTTTGGTAGTTTTTTGGTTTCAAAGAAACTGCTAATTAAACTCCCAAGGCTCGTAGAAAGTAATAAAGAGAATAATATAACAGAAAATGAGAAGACAGGTCTGCCTAGCAATAAAATAAACTTCTGTAATATGGGAATTTCTAGTAGCATGAAACCAATGCCTAAACCCATGAAATAAACCAAGTAAATTTTCTTGAGGTTAATCCCACTTCCTTTTGTTATCTTTCTCGCTATTTTAACAGAGACTAGAAGAAATATACTAAACAAAAACGGTATGGATAAAATCTGTAAAAAGTTTAAGGGGATACCAATTGGTTTATAATATGCAAAATAAAATGGGTTGTCATCACGAACTGGAAAGACATTCACATCAAACTTTGATTCAAACTCTGACAAAGACATTTTATTTAATAAAAATTGATTATAAGGTTCTTTTATGTTGTTATATGGCATTATGACAGGATCCCATTTCTTATCGA
>Ga0315296_10000486_pt1 | contig 36238 bp, 37 predicted proteins | sample YL17G14_18_MG_FD_203921 | JGI IMG/M metagenome (GOLD analysis project Ga0315296, IMG submission 203921) | Sediment microbial communities from Yellowstone Lake, YNP, Wyoming, USA - YL17G14_18 | ecosystem: Environmental > Aquatic > Freshwater > Lake > Sediment | place: USA: Wyoming | collected... | reverse complement strand
TGTACGCTATAGGAAGCGTGGAGGCGCATACGATGACGAGCGACGCCCCGGCGGCGATTCCCAGCCGGACCCTCCCCTTGACGATAAACGCGAATCCTACGCCTATCAGGAGGGCGAACGCGGGCATCACGATGTCGAACGTGCGGTAGATGATCAGCTGCGACGTGGCGTCGTTCGAGCGCAGGAAGGCGAACAGGATGAGCGAGAGGGGTCCCAGGAGCATCGCGAGGAGGAGGTTCTTGGTCTGACCGCGCTTGATGAGCGCAAATTGAACACCGGTCCACGCGGGGGCGACGAGTATCAGATACGCCAGGAACGGGACTGCTATGAGCCCAGCGGGGGCGGGCATGCCCGGGAAGATCGGATGCACGTAGTTGTACGCCATGAGGAGTGCGCCCGCAGCCGGCACGACGAGTTCTATCGGCGCCCTGGTCATGGGGCGGTCCCTGCGGGACAGCCGGACGCCCACGAGGACGAGGAGGAACGCGACTGCGAGGTACAGGTAGAGGTCCGTCGAGGGGGAGAGGTAGTCGATGTAGGGAAGGTGCACGTGCCAGTAGTAGACGATGGCGACGGTCCAGGCGGTGATGACGGTGAGTACGTCGAGGAGCTCTCTCCTGGAGAGGAGCTTGGAGCTCTCTTTGCTGGTCCTGTCGGCTAGGTCGATCATGACGGCGAATGTGACGATCACGAAGGCTGCTATTGTGATGTGATGATGAGTGAATATGGAGAGAAGAAGCGAAGAGCCCAGCAGGAGGCGGTATTGTGGTTGGTCCCTGAGCGGGTAGGAGTAGAGCGCGAGGGCGAGGAATACGAAGCCGAGCGATTCCTTCCACGTGCAGCCGGAGGAGAAGACGAAGGAGCCGGTGAGGGCGAGGACGAGAGCCGATGCGAGGGCGCCCTTGGAGGTGTTCCAATGCTGGCGGAAGACGAGGAAGAAGAGGGAGACGGTGATGGCGCCGAGGAGAGCGGAGATGAGCATGGAGGAGTGCTGAGGATCGATGCCCGTGGCTGACGAGAAGAATGCGAAGACGAGGGCGAGAAGTGGCATGTCGGGGACGTAGCTCTCAAGGAGCGAGGATGTCTGTGAGAACTCGAAATGATGGGTGTCGAGTATGTCCCAGGTAACTCTCAGCTCGCTCAGACCGTCTATGTTGTACGGGAGAGGGGACCATTGAAGAGAGATCGAGCGCGCGACGAACGCGACGAGCAATAGAAGGATGAGAGCCAGTATGGTCGAGCGCTCGGGACGCAAGGGTGAGGACACCTCCTGAGAGGGACGGTGCTCGGATGAGAATGAGGGGATAAGTAACTTAGTAAGTGTTCTTCGATCCGAAAGGAGAGGTCAGTCAGTATCGTCGAATCCCGATACTGATCGGCATCAAGTTTTGTCTTTGGGAACAGGAAGACAGAGGAGGAGATGGTATGACATCTGATTCGATAGTGGAACGGAAAGGTTTTAAGCCACCAATACGATTTGAAAGTCCCCTTCTGGGTTCTGGAGAGCAAGGATATTGGTGGCTCCGAGCACGCCCGGGGAGAAGAAATACCGATGACTCAAGGCACGCATGTGGGAATCACCGCGGTGATCCCCGCCTACAATGAACAGAAGACTATAGCCAAGGTCGTCGAGGGTGCGAAGAAGCACGTTGATGAAGTGCTAGTCATTGACGATGGATCAATTGATTCTACTGCGGACTTGGCGAAGATGGCGGGAGCGACCGTTATCCGGATTCCAAGAAACACCGGGAAAGGGAACGCGCTTTCGATCGGCCTGACGACGGCGGCGATGAAAGGCGGAGAAGTCGTGGTCTGTCTGGATGCCGATGGGCAACACGATCCGAATGATATCCCGAGGATAGTCCAGCCTATACTAGATGCGAGGGCGGACATGGTCATCGGTTCGAGGTTCCTGCAGACGGCGTCCAAGGACCTCATTCCGGCGTACAGAAGGCTGGGACAGAGCGTATTGACTTATGCGACGAATATGGGGAGCACTGTGAAGATCACAGACTCGCAGAGTGGATACAGGGCGTTCAAGAGGGACGTGCTGAAATCCTTTGACTATGCCGAAGCAGGAATGGGCATCGAATCGGAGATGGCTATGAACGCTGCGAGAATGGGACTAAGGATCGAGGAAGTCCCAATCGTTGCGATATACGAGGGACTAGAGACCTCTACGATGACGCCGGGGAGCCATGGTATAAGCGTTCTTGGATCTGTGCTCAAAGAGGTCCGCACTGAACACCCGCTACTGTACTTCGGAGTAAGCGGAGTGATCATGACCATCGCCGGGGTCATTTTCGGGCTCTATTCCATCGAGCAGTACATTACTCTCAACTCGTTGCCATTCGGCCCGAGCCTGCTGGCTGTTATGTTGACGGCGTTGGGAATCCTATTTGTTCTGGTTGGACTGATTCTGAACGCAATCAGTATTATGATGCACAACGGGAATAGACATGGAATCAATGGTCACGGGCGATAGTCCTAATAGCGACTGAAGAGATAACTGCAATTGCATTCATGGGCAGAGAGAAGCTGCTTTCCTACTGACGGGAGAGATATGGAATGGAAGCGAAGAGAATCCTTGTGACCGGAGGAGCCGGGTTTATCGGAACCAATCTGGTCGGAGAGCTCACAAAGCGCGGTCACGACGTGACTTCACTCGATCTGTATCACACTGAGAGGGACAATTACACTCGAACTGATGTCAGGAACTACCGCCAGCTTGAGAGATGCTTCGAGAACAAGAAGTACGATTACGTCTACCACCTGGCAGCGGAGTATGGCAGGTGGAACGGCGAGGATTACTACGAGAATCTGTGGGCTACGAACGTGGTCGGTACGAAACACCTGATTCGTCTCCAGGAGAAACTCAAGTTCAGAATGATATTCTTCTCGTCCGCTGAGGTCTACGGTGATTACGAGGGAGTCATGAGCGAGAACGTGATGGAGAAGAATCCGATCAAGGACACCTACCAGATGAACGACTATGCGATAAGCAAGTGGGCCGGAGAGTTGATGTGCTTGAACTCGGCAAAGATGTTCGGAACGGAGACTGTCAGGGTCCGGCCAGTCAACTGCTATGGTCCTCACGAGGAGTACACACCTTACCGTGGATTCATCCCGAAGTTCATCTACCACGCGCTCTTCAAGAAACCCTATGTGGTCTATCAAGGCCACAGAAGGATAATCGACTACGTTGAGGACTCGTGCAGGACATGGGCGAACATCGTCGCCAACTTCATACCTGGAGAAGTCTACAACGTCGGCGGAAGACCCGAGTGGGAGATGGATATCAAGGAGTACTCAGACATCGTGTTGAGTGCTGTGGATGGAAACAAGAAGTTGATCACCTACATGAAGGCGGAGCCGTTCACGACCAAGGTGAAGCACATGGACTTCTCGAAGGCGGTGAAAGACCTGAAACACGACCCCAAGGTCGCGCCTGAAGAAGGAATCAAGAAGACCGTTGAGTGGATGAGAGGGTACTACAGGATCGGTGAGTAGGTGGAGGAAGTCTACGAGACTTTCGAAGGGAAGACCGTCCTTGTAACTGGAGGAGCGGGTGCGATTGGAGGAAATCTGGTCAGGAAGCTGAACGACCTCAAGACAAAGAAGATCATAATCATTGACAACCTCTCATCTTCGCATGAATGGAATCTGCCAAAAGGGCCAAAGATACAGTTCATTCTCGGAGACATACTCGATGACGAGAAGCTGAAGTGGGCATTCAAGCACAAACCACAGATTGTGTATCATCTGGCGGCTCATTTTGCCAATCAGAATTCCGTTGACAATCCAGAGACTGATCTCATGGTCAATGGAATGGGAACACTCAAGGTTCTCGAGCATGCTCACCTAGTTGGGGTCGAGAGATTCGTCTATGCCTCATCTGGATGTGGAATATACGGTGCCGGTTCGAAGATACCGTTCGAGGAACATGACGTCTCGATGAACCTGTACACTCCTTACCAAGTGACGAAGATGCTCGGTGAACTCTACACGAACTACTTTCACAATCTCTATGAGATGCCTGTGGTCAATGCTAGGTTTTTCAACTCCTATGGACCCGGAGAGGTTCCGGGAAAGTACAGAAATGTGATACCCAATTTCATGTACTGGGCAATGAAGAAGCAAGCGCTGCCAATCACTGGAACAGGAAATGAAACGCGAGATTTCACCTACGTCGGAGACATAGTGGAAGGGCTCTTGGCGATGGCATACTACCCTAAGGCTATCGGGGAGGCTTTCAACCTCGCCACAGGAAGAGAAATCAAAATATCGGACCTTGCCAATTGGATCAATGAAATCACCGGCAATAGTGCAGGAATCGACCACATAGAAAGAAGAAATTGGGACAAAAAGAACAGATTGCTTGCATCAATTGATAGAGCCAAGCGTGTTCTGAGATACAAACCAGCGATGGATTTCAAGAAAGGATTGGAGAGAACGCACGGGTGGTTCAAGGGCAACTGGGAGAACATACAGGCATCTGCAGAGTTCGGATGACGCCTGGAATCACCTGTATCTTGTGATCCTGCGGAACTCATGTCTGCTGCGGAGAATGAATGATGGATGGAGCGAGGGAAGCACACAGCACAGTTCAGGTCTACAGGACCTCACCGAAAACTCTCCAAGCGGATATCGGTCGAATTCTGACTTCACCCGAATCTCGATCCCTCGATAGCAGAAAGGAAACTTTCGTTAAGATAAACGCCAACTATGACCGGATCTGGCCGGGATGCAACACATCGAAGTGGTTCCTGGAAGCACTATTCAAGAATCTGCGTGATTTGGGCTTTGATGACATCAAAGTCATTGAAGGAGATCTCAAGCTTCAGCCAGCAATAAAGACTGTGCAGATGACAGAAATTGACAAGGTCCTTGCGCGGTACGGCGTAGAGTTCGTCCCCATCGAACAGCTCGACAGAGAGGATGAATTGCCGACCTTTCTGAAGGGTTCTCAACTGATAAGCACCCCAGTCCTTCACACTCATACCTTCGCAGTAATCTCTGTTGCAGCGAAGAACCTCTATGGCTTGTTACCCGTCTATCGAGAAAGATACCACAAGATACTCTCCCAGAAGTTGTTGGACCTGACCGAAAGAATCAAGGTCTTCAGCATAGTCGATGGGACAGTTGGACTAGAAGGAGGGAGCATGCGAATGGGAACTCCCATTCGCGCTGACCTGATTCTGGCTGGCTGGAACCCAGTAGCAGTGGACGTAATTGCAGCAAAGATCATGGGGTTCTCGGAGAATGAAGTACCCTACCTGAGGCTAGCAAGAAGAGATGGAAGAATTGGCGGCATAGATATTGGTGGAGACTTCTCTCAGACAGATCTCCCAAGATTCCACTTCCAATTCTCTGAATCAAGGCTTTCGAATATTGATTTGTGGTTGCGCGGCAACAGACTCACAGGGTCGCTCTTTGACTACGACAAGACCCTTGATAGGCTAGCGAACCGAGTCAGGAGAAGATACACCCATGCTGTCTACAAGCGGAGGAAGGAGAGAGTATCTGTGGGATCATGGAGAGAGTATGAGGAGTTGAGGGCAGGAGAATGAGAATACTCATTACCCAAGATACGGATTGGATGGAACGAAACCCTGGCCAACAACATCACCTCGCGGACAGGCTTTGCCTAAGAGGGCATGAGATTAGAGTAATTGACTACGACATACTGTGGAAGACAAGAAAAAGCAAAGGATGGCGTTCAACGAGACAAGTATTCGCCCACGTTTCGAAGACTGTACCTGATGCTGATATCACCGTCATCCGGCCCGCGATATGGAGAATACCTGTGTTCCACTATGTCTCCATGTTCTTCTCCTACAGAAAAGAGATAGAGAAGCAATTGGTCAATTTCGAGCCCGACGTCATAGTTGGACATTCGATACTAAGCAACTACCTATCGATGAGATTGTCCAAAAGGGCTGGCATTCCATATGTCTTCCACATGACCGACGCGCAGCACACCATCGTTCCAAGTAGAATTCTAAGATTCATTGCTAAGTATGTTGAAAGGAGAATTCTGAAAAACGCCAATCGAATAATCGTGATAAACGAAGGACTCAGGGATTACTCTGTGCGGTTGGGCGCAGATCCCAGCAGTATCGCGGTGATTAGGGCAGGCATCGATCTAGCGCGCTACGACCCTAGCATAAGTGGGCGGCATGCGAGGGAGGAACTCGGGATTAATGATGATGATTTCGTTTTGTTCTTCATGGGCTGGCTTTATGACTTCTCAGGCCTGAAGGAAGTCGCTGAGGATGTACTCAAAAGGAATTCCAGATTCAAACTTCTCATTGTGGGAGATGGAGACGCACTAGGGGATCTGCAGGAAATCCGTGAGAGAAGTGGTCATCGAGACAAGGTAATCCTTACTGGGAAACAGCCTTTTGGGAGAATCCCGGAACTGATAGCCACTGCAGACGTCTGTCTTCTTCCCGCGTACAACAATGAGACAATGAGAGACATTGTTCCCATAAAGCTGTATGAGTACATGGCAATGGGGAGACCCGTGGTTTCCACAGAACTCCCAGGAGTAATGAGGGAATTTGGAAGGGGCAATGGAGTCACTTACGTAAGCGAGCCGAGGCTTGTTCTAGGCAAGGCTGTCGAGCTGGCTGATAGTGGAGCAATGCCCTTAGAGGGAAAGAAGGCGAGAGAATTCGTACAGACGAGAGATTGGGAGAGAGTCGTAGACGATTTTGAAAGAATTCTGGAGGAGGTGTGTAATGGCTGAACTAGGCGAAGCTACGAATCAAGAAGGAACCTCCCCCAAGCAGGCAGTCTCGCAAGCCCGATTCTACGATCACTTCGCCGAGGTGTACGACAGCATGGAAGAAGGGAGCGAAGAGTCCGGGAATATGCTGGCTCGAAAGAGTTTTCTAACAAGGAAGAAGTCTCTCATCCTCAAAGAACTGAACCTGGGGAAGCACGACATCATTATTGACGTTGGATGTGGAACGGCTCTTTTGGCAAGCGCTGCCGCAGAAAGGGGTGCTACTGTGGTTGCGATTGACGTCTCAGGACAGATGTTGAGGATTGCCAAAAAGAAGCACGCCGATTGCGGAGGAAATCTGGAATACGTTCAAGGAGATGCCCTGAAGCTACCTATTGCTACTGGCAAGATTGACAAGTACATATCAAGCAATCTCCTTGAGCATCTGCTTTCGACTGAAGAGCATTTTCTTGAAGTGCGTCGGATACTAGATTCGAAAGGGGTTGCTTGTTTCAACTTCCCAAACGGACGCACAAGATTCGAGACGGTAGAGCGTCTAGTCAGTGGTGTTTTCAAGAGAATACTATCGCTGAAGAAAGAACATCGCACTCACCACAAGATCATAGCTGATGCGATGGGGCTTGCGTGCGACGAATCGAGAACTGGAACTGAAGGGTTCAAACACCAAGAATTGGACTACAGAATGGTTATGAGGCTACTATGTTCAAATGGATTTCGAAGTGTATCAATGAGGAGTTTCGGGGCAATTCCCTACTTCACCCCGGACCCCCTAATGCGTTCTGGCTTGCCAGGCGCATTCGAAGGAATCATTGAACAACTGGACGCATTCAGAGGGCATTTGGGTTCGATCCTGGTAATAGCGAAGAAGTAGGATTGGTGACTTTTGCTCGATGGACTATCAAACAAAAGAGTTATTTGCGCACCGCCAATCACCACCCAATAGGCGCCGAAGTAAATCTGCGAAGGTAAGAGCATGGAAGAGACCCGACCCACTGAGAAGAATATTGATGGTGCTTTAACTGTCGATCTCGAGGATTGGCATAATGCCCTCGTTGAGCGAACAAAATCCGGTAGTTGCCTGGCAGACGCATTGATTGACGCAGAACATCTCCAACGGATTGTCCGGATGCTCCTTCATGAGTTCGCTGATTCGAACACAAAGGCGACGTTCTTTGTTGTAGGCGAGGTGGTCCGTGAGGCTCCCGAAATCGTCGCGGAAATCGTCAAGAATGGACATGAAATTGCCAGTCATTCTTCGATTCACGTTCCACCAAACATAATCCCGAAAGACAAGTTACGCCGCATGCTCGAAGAGGACATAGCTATCTTCAGGAAGATCTCTGGAGAAACGCCAATAGGTTTTCGCGCTCCATATTTCGCCATTACCAGGAAGGATGGATGGTTGCTAAGATTGCTCGCGGAGCTTGGTTTCAAGTATGACTCGAGCGTGTTTCCCGCATGGACGCCCCTGTACGGCCTGCCGAAAGCCAGCAGGCGTCCATACTTCCCGGATTTCTGCGATTTGACAAAGTCAGCAAAGAACGGCCCAATCCTGGAGATTCCTCTCTCGGTTTGGCCATCCACCAGAATGCTACCCGCCTTACCTATTGCAGGGGGATTCTTCTTGAGGGCGCTGCCTCTTAAAGTTCAAGTATTCATGCTTAGGAGTCTCGTCAAAGGAGGAGAGCGCCTGGTTCTTTATGTCCACCCTGCAGACGTCGACAACGAGAGGCCCTCCACGAAAGGGATGAGCTTTGAGGATTCATTCATCCAGAATATTGGCAAAGGAAGCGGCCTTAGGAATCTGCAATCTATTCTAAAGGAGTTCAAACTCGTGCGGGTGAAGGATGCCTTCTCCCAAGAAATCCAACGCACGAACTGAGAATAGAATCGAGTCGGTTGGTCGTTCGCCACAGCACAAAGGAATTCAAGTCTTCCTATCAAAGAGAGCGGTGACCATGTCTGAATCCGTAAGGGAGTATGCAATGGATAGAATGGCCCCAAGGGTTGGAATAGGATCCTGGAAGGACTCGACATCGAAGCATCTAGCTCTGAGCGAATGTCTCAAAAGAGATATCGATTTCGATGCAAAACCCCCGGCGAATAGTGATGCAATCCCAAAGGGAAGAAGATTCACGCACCTTATGCCCAAAGGATAATTGGACTGGAACGGCGTCACTTCATTCCTGTACATTTCGCACAAGAGGTTGGGGAAGTCGACGCCACATCTTATAGCTAGTGGCAGTGATCCCCAAAACCTTGGGTTTACCTCGAGAAGTACGGGATGACCAGAACGGGCATCAACGAGGAACTCGACCATTGCAACGCCATTCCAGTTGATCGACTCCAAGAACATGTGGGCCGATCTCTCCGCTTCATCATTCCTTGTTGATTCGCGAACAATGCTTGGACCTCCTGATTCTGGAAACTGAAGGACGCGCCTATGTGTGAAACTTGCAAGGATTTCTCCATTGTTCACCAAGCAGGACACCCCCAACGCTTCCATTGAAGGGATCAACTCCTGCACGATCAGGGATCCGTACTTCTCGAAAGCTCCTGTGAAAGACGGTGGCAGATGGCCTTTACGCAAAAGAAACACTCCTCGAGACCCCGATGAACGAATAGGCTTGACAACCACTGGCATTTGAACATCAATGATGGCACGCTGGAGCGCTGGCAGGTCCTCAACGAGGACAGTACGAGGGACCCTCAATCCCAGCTTAACTGCCTGTTCGACCGTTCTGTATTTGTTTCGCGCGAATTCATAAGTCTCCTTTGGAGGGAGAGCTACTTCTGAGTCAAGTCGACTCCTGTTCCGATAATCACTAAGGAGGTCACATTCGGGGTCGTCCATTGGTATCAGAAGTTCGATATCAAGTTGGCGAACGACCTGAGCGAGGCTCTCCAAGCAGCCCGCGGAATCATCGGAAGCAGATGGAATCCTGTGGAATCCCGAGCAGTATTTCGAATAGCGACTCATAGGAAACCTTGAGTCGTCAACAACATTAACGTGTTCGCCACTCCTTCCCAAAGACCTGACTACCGCGAGTGTCTTGGGATGCTTGCCCATTGTCACCAATACATGCACTCCGAAACCACCTTCTTGGCGTAACGGACTGACAATCTTCATGGCCGTACTTTACATTTGGCTTTTTTGACAGACGAACAACCTATTGAAAACCATTCGCAGTGTCACGTTCAGAAAATCAATGGACAATACCTGCTTTGTAGAAATCCCCGATAAAGAGCAAAAAGAGAGTCTTCAACCTCCCTCGATTTAGAGCACGGGGTGCTGCTGTGACACATAACTAGCCCGCCATCGCAGCAAGTTCTTGCTCAACCTCCTCGCTCGCCACCGCCAGCATGTTCAGGATCAGGATCCTCATCCAGACCTCTCTGCGCCGCATCGTCCCGTTGCGGCTCCTGATGGATGAGCCGAACCGCCTCTTCATCTTCGAGAAGAACGCCTCGGCTCTCCTCTGCTGGTTGTACTCCCTCAGGAACCCCTCTTGATCCTGGCGGTACCTGAAGTGCATGTGCCTCCAGGCGAACCTGCCCTTGCTCTTCATGGTGGACGAGGACTTGGGCTTGATATATGGGATCGCGCCCATGTCCTCGACGAGCTGGACGTTGTCTCTGGACAGGTATCCCTTGTCAGCTCTGACGACGCTCACTGGAGCGTCGATGTCTCCCATGAGGTACGGGAACAGCATGGTGTCTGATGTGGTCCCGTCCGTGATGGCGATTGAGAACGCCGCCCCTCTGTCGTCGATGGCGGCGTGGAGTTTGACGAAGTCCTTCGACCGGTCTGTTGGATGGGCGAGCCAGCGGTCGAACAGCTTGGTGCCCACGCCGGTGGAATCGATGGACACCTTCAGCCTACGTTTTTTTTAGCTCTGCCAGGATCTTCTTGTTGAGGTTGCGGAGGTAGCTCTCCTCCGTGTGCAGCATGGCCCTTCTGATAGTCTCGTAGGAGGGACAACCGTCCTCGAACCCCAGCTCGTGGCAGAGGGACCGGTTGTCCCTGAGAAAGCCTTCCAGCCATCTGAACGAATTGTCCGAGTAGACCTTGAAGAGACACAGGACGATCATGGATCTCGCATTATATCTCGGAGGACGCCCCACGAGCGGTCTATCGAGGCCCTTCTCCCGGGGTTTCCAGATCCACGGTTCCGGCATCTCCCCTACGATTCGTTTCGCGATCCTGATGAACCGGCTTGCCTCCTCTCTTAGCATCTGGTTGATCAGACTCCAGTTCCGTCTATGACGACAGAGACCTCCCAATATCGCATCCCATCCTGAATGAGCTTTCGCTCATTCAGCCAGACAATATGAGCCCCGGACGTTAAGAATTATGTGTCACAGCAACGGGGTGCAAAACCTTTATCATAAGGATAGTTGGTTGACGAGATTAGCAACAGATGAGGCAGGAGCGCCTCACGAGCTATGCCAGGACCCAGGAGCATGTTGGTGAACCGGCAACAGCAGATGATTGAACATCGTCAGATATCCGGCATCAATCTGAAAAACTAAGTGAACGCATGACATTCAATTACCTAATCCAGAACCCGCCAATTGGAGATTTAGAGTTCAAGACCCTTGATTTGAACAATCCTCCATTGGTATCCTTCTGTATTCCCACACTGAACAACGAACGCACAATCAGAGAATGCATGGAAAGCATTCAAGCCCAGGAGTATCCACGAATCGAGATAGTCATTGTGGATGGAGGTTCCATCGATGAGACTACTCAGATTGCTAAAGAATACACCAACCTGATCTTCGAAGACAAGGGTCCATTAGGAAGCGCTAGACAAACGAGTATAGAGCACTCTAGTGGAAAGATACTAGCATTATTCGATTCAGACATAATCATACCTCACAAAATGTGGCTCAGAAACGCCCTGTCATACTTCAACTATTCGGAAAAAGTCAGTACCGTCTGGCCGGCAAATACGTACCCTCCCCAGGCGACCCCAGTCTGCAGGCTATATTTCAAACACTGGAGATTGATTGTGAACCATCGAATGACAAGAGCCTATGGCCTATTCGGGGGTGGTAACGCCCTTTTCCTCAGGTCTTGTATTGAAACGATTGGCGGAGTGAATAGAGCCTTACACTGGGGCGAAGATTTTGACTGGGCAAAGAGACTCAAAGAAAATGGTTACAGCGTCGTATTCATCGACGATCCTCTATACCATGACACTATGAATTCACTGAAGGAATTTGCCAGAAAGCAATTTGTTGGTGCTGCTACCTTTTCGCAGACTGGATTTGGGTTAATGAACATGACACTTTGGGACGTTATCTACGAGCAGTATGTAATTGGAGTGAAGGGTTCAATAGGAGGAATCATCAAAGAAAGAGACTTCGACTGGTTGCTCTTCCCAATGCTGCAATCATTAAAATCACTTGCGTATTCATACAAGTTCTTGGTGCGAATGGTGAAGGAGTGTTGATCACGACAAAAGAGGATTACAAAGCCCTGGAATCACAATATCGAGATCCGAACAGCTTGATGTACAGGAAACTGATGATTGACGACAAATACATTTCTAACGGGCAGAGCCTGTTGGATATCGGCTCGGGCACCGGCGAACTAATCGAGATGCAGAGCAGCAAATTCGGGAAGATAGTAGGAATAGACATTGACTCAGACGCCGTCAATAGGATGGAGCGCAGATTCCACTCAAACCCCAATGTCAGAATCATCAATAGTGGTCTTAGGGAACTGGATGCATCTCTTGGACACGAGGTGTTCGACTGTGTAACCTGTTTGGATGTCTTGGAGCACATGAGATTGGATGAATCTATTGACACACTGAGAGGGATATATGCACGTCTGAAAACGAATGGGATCGCCATTCTCAGCATGCCTGGCATTTTCGACAGAATAAGGATTTCACTGGGCAAATCACCTACACACAGACATGGCCACTCATCTTATGGATGGGCAAGGATGTGCAGGGAGTCCGGCCTCAGAATAAGAAGCGTTGAGAGCATTGAATTCCCATTAATCAAGAGTGAATTCCTGAGAAAGAACCTGCATTTGTTTGGGAAATGCTGCGTGATTGTTGCAGAAAAGAAACAATGAGGTTAGCTTCGTGAGAATACTCCATGCGATTTCGTCGTTCCCTCCCGCGTATTCCTATGGTGGGCCTGTGAAGAGTTCATATGACTTATGCGTCCATCTTGCAGAGCGGGGGCACGAGGTGGTCGTCTTCACAACTGATGTGCTAGATGGAAGAAACCGACTGAATTACTCGGGCAATCCCACTGAGCTTGATGGAATTTGCGTGTATCGCTTCAGGAATGTGAGCAATAGACTCGCTCACATGAATATTCCGATAGCTCCAGGGGTTGCGTTTGGAATCAAAAGGGAGATCTCAAGGTTCGATGTCATTTCCCTTCACGAGTATCGTTCGTTCATGGCAGCGACAATAGCGCTGTTTGCGGAAAACGAGAATGTTCCGTTTCTACTTCACCCTCATGGGTCAATCACTAAGGGCTATGGAAAGCAGGCTCTGAAGAGTATCTATGATAGAGTGATTGGCAAAAGAATCCTTGCTAGCGCTTCGCGATTCATTGCCGTAAGCAACATGGAAGCTGGCCAATTTGTCAACTCCGGACAACCAAAAAACAGAATTGAGATCATCCCAAACGGCATAGACATGAGCCCTTATCAGCACCTGCCGAAGAGGGGTAGCTTCAGAGCTAGATACGCGATAAAAGAGGAAGAAAAGGTCGTGCTGTATCTTGGTAGACTGCACGAAATCAAGGGTTTGGACCTGCTAGTGCACGCCTATGCAATGCTTGTGAAGGAGGTCGCAGGGACGAGGTTGGTTATTGCTGGTCCGGATGAGGGAGTACTCAAACCATTGAAGAAGCTTGCCATATCTCTAGGCGTAGCCGACCGCGTATTGTTCACCGGACCTCTATACGGTACGAGAAAGACCGAGGCATATGTCGATTCCGACGTTTACGTTCTGCCTTCGAGATACGAAATATTCGGGAACACTGTGTTGGAGGCGATGGCGTGTGGCACTCCGACAATTGTCACGGATAGTTGCGGTCTTGCAGAGTTTGTCTCCAAGATAGGTCTAGTTGTAAGGCGTGATCCTTGGGAATTGACGGCCGCCATTAAGAGAAGCCTTGAAGACGAGGGTTTTAGAAGACGATTCATGAAGGAAGGCGCGATCTTGGTTGGAAAGGAATTCAACTTCGATGGAATCATCGACAAACTGGAGAAAACGTATCAGTCCTGCGTGGAGAGGGGTTAATACTGGCCACTTGAAGAGGGTGAATTGCAGAAGAGCCCTGAATTCGAAACCATGAGAAGTGCGACCGTATCTGGTTGTCCCAGGCCAACAGACCTCAGCACGACGAGAGTGGCAACTTCAAGAACTACGTGCGGTAGCCTTCGACATGACTGAGCGCGAGAAGCTGGAGCTGGAGACAAAGAAGCGCTTCGGCACATCTCTCAAGAGCCACAGCGGAGCGCTGCGGCGCGGAGAGGTGCGGTTCAGAGTCCTGACATTGAACAGCCTCGTAGTTGCTACCGAAGAGGAGGAGGTCAAGGCGATGGTGAGCAAATTGTGAGTCGCAGTAGCCGTTAACAGAAGGTAAATACCGACCGACCGATATCAAGGACGGTTCGTGGTTGAGTTGTGCCGCACCTGCAAATCAGAGAAGACTCTGTTGAAAATAGGTATCATCACTCTTCCGCTAAGTGCAGCTGGCACTGTACCTCTCCGTGACTTGATTAGACTCCTTTCTCCTTTGACGGGCAGGCTTTCCATCCTGACGGGAGGAGACTCCTACGAGAGACTGAAGAACGGAAGCAATCTGAGAGTGAAAGAAGTCGCCCATGTTGCAGGTAGCATCGTAAGTTCGAGGATCATCAAACACTTAATCACGCAGCTCAAAATCGCACGGAGTATGCTGACGGAGTTTTCTGATGTTGGATCTTGGGTTTTTTTCATCGGGGGAGATGGTCTGGTGATACCTCTGGTTGTTGCAAGATTGACCGGAAGAAGGACAATACTCATACTTGCAGGCTCGGGGTCTCTGACCCAAAGAGCACATGGAGACCCACTCGAAGGATTGACGAGAACCACTTCGTCTCTGGCTTGCGCCCTCTCAAACAGGATAGTGCTATACTCACATAGGCTGAAATCGGAATGGAAGCTCGAAAGATACTCCTCAAAAATTGCTATCGCCAATCATCATTTTCCAGACTATGACATGTTCCGCATTAGAAAACATTTCGTCGATCGAGAGAACACCATTGGATATGTTGGCCGCCTGTCTGAAGAGAAAGGTGTAATGAATCTAATCAGAGCGGCGCCTCATCTGATGTCATCCAAACCAGACATTGGACTGACCATCGCCGGGGACGGCCCTTGTCGCAAGGCGATTCTTGATTTTCTGAATGAGCAAGGGCTAGAGAAAAAGGTAAAGGTTCTAGGATGGATACCCCATGACCAGCTCCCAGAACTGCTCAACGAGCTGAGACTGGTTGTCATGCCTTCTTCTACCGAAGGTTTGCCTAATGTCATGCTGGAGGCGATGGGGTGCGGAACACCTGTATTGGCAACAGCTGTCGGCGCTATTCCAGATGTGATTGAGGACGGCGGAACCGGATTTCTGATGGAGACAGATTCCCCAGAATGCATCCTTAGCAACATATTGCGAGCTATTGACTCACCAAGACTTCAGGAAGTGTCTCGAAACGCCCATGAGTTGGCCATAAACAGATTCAACTATCAGAAGTCATTACTTGAATGGAAAGCAATAATGGGAGAGGAGTAATTTCATGCCACCCCCATTGAAGGATCAGGTGGACATATATGTGGCTTATGTTGGACTGCTAGCGTCCATTCTGCTCACTATTCTCCTTGCTCTGTATGTGGGTTCCGCAATCTATATACTGACCGGAGCGGTTGTTTCGTTTGCGTGCCTCTTATGGATGTTTGTCCGTCATAAGGTGATAGACTTCACCGGGATTTGGACAACGAAACCCGCGCGTGCGAACATTCTTCTTCTAGCTTTCCTCACTCTATTCTTTCTGAGCATTGTAGTTATGGTTGCAAGAAACGACACGTATACGAGGCCTCTGGCTTATTTCGGTCTAATGTCAGCAATGAGTGGGATACTTGCATTGCAGTTCTTTATCATGCCGATTCAGAATCGATGGATCATCTCGTCGATACTCCAAATTGTGGCAGTGGGATTCAGTTTGGTAATTTCCGAAGCGATTATCTTCCCCACAGTAATTGGTGCTGATCCATGGTGGCACCAGATGAATACGGAAAACTTGATAGCATCTGGTAGAGTGCCGACTGGAACTAACTACTCCAGTTTCCCAGTCTTTCACTTGATTATCGCTTCGTATGGTATAGTCGGTAATTTGGACTACAGATTGTCATCGGTCTTGGCCATCTCAACGGTCCAGACAGTCATTAATCCAATCATAGTCTACTTGATAGGTAGACGCATTGCCAATGAGAGAATTGGACTTCTGGCCGGACTCTTGCTCGCGGTCGCCAACTCTGAGATACACATGGGTTTTGGACCCATACCGACATGCATTGGAGTTGTAATTATACCCTTCATTATCTATTTCGAACATCGGAGAATCGGGAAAGGTATTCTTGGCCTAAGAATGGTGGTGCTCCTGATGATGATGATTCTAATCATTACACACACTTTGGCAGCTGCGATGCTTGCTCTGTTCATTGGCGTTGGGTGGGTCGTGTACAGATGGCGAACGGGAATCTCCGAGAATGCACACAGCAAATCCTTTGCCTCCGGTATTGTTCTGACATTCCTGGCAGGGATGTTCGCCTGGTGGGCTTACACAACAACTGGCCTGCAAATTCTAATTAATCAGATGGTCAGCGAATCTCTCCCGAAAATTGCCAACCGAGTCCCTCTGGACGTTGTCCTTTTTTCCAGAGCAGTCCCAATATCAGAGCAATTGTTCAACAATGTGGGGACGTTCCTATTCTTTGGGTTTTCGTTCGTAGGCTTCCTGTACTTTGTTTCAAGAGGAAGGAATCTGCGGTTTGGGCTTGCCTGGGCGACAATGGGTTTGGTATCTTTGACTTTGCCATTCATATCGTTACTGGCTGGTCGTGACATAGTAAACGACAGGTGGTGGTATGTAGCGCAAGTGTTACTTTCGACATCTTTAGCTGTGGGATTGTTCTCGTCTATATGCATGGTCAAAGGCAGAACGAGAAAATCCGTCGCTTTGCTGATATCCACAACGATTATTACATTCTTTATGATAATGAGCACAGCCGCGAACATTGACAACCGAACCTTCACAAACAATACGGGAGTAAGATTGGCTTTTACGGAATCTGAGGTGCAGGCAGCCATTGAGATAGGGGTTCTATACACCGACACAATTGGAACCGACCTTTACTATTCAGGCTTAGTCGGTGGGCGTGGGGCAAACGCGATTTCGATAGATAATCAGATTTACAACGGGTCCTATGAACAGAGTAAAGCGAATCTAATATTGTTGCGCCTTGAAGCGGTAAACCATCCCATCTACTTGTATACGTCCTTGCCATGGAAGATCCCTCAAGATTCGATTTCTGTACTGGAATCGGAATCATTCTCGAGGGTGTATGATTGTGGAAGTGTTATTGGATACTGGAAAACAATATGAGTAGCTTGCCGATGTGATCGCTTAGACACTCGGATCACAACCCATATGAGACTGACGATAGCTTCAAAACGTCTGTGATCGTTGCCTTTTCGAGATGCACTCTGGGATTCTCTCCAGGCAAGAAGGACGATGGAGAAGGGGAGGATGGGTAGAGTACGACACTGTGAAGGCGCTCCACGCGTTGGCGGAGCGGATTGGCATGACGAACATCGTCAATAAGGCAGCTCCGATGAGAAACGGGCTGCCCGTTGGAGAACTTGTGTTCATCATGGCGGCAAATCGCATCCTCAATCCCCGACCAGAGTACACGGTCCCCGACTAGTGCCACTGTTCGTATCAGCTTGAGATCCGGGGGATTGACCTTCCTCCCGACAGCGCGTATCAGACACTGACACTGTGTCTGGACTATCTCACGGGCGATGGCTAGATGATGATAGATATGGCTCTCGCCACTCGCGTCATGGATGCGTTCCATCTCAAGTCAGAGAGCTTCACACACGATGCTACCTCGACCTTCCCAAGGTTCTCGAAATCAATTCCATGGAGTATCAGACGATTCGACCCAAGTACGTCCTCAGGCTTCCCCGTGTCCTTCCACCACCCCTCGACATGATGTGGAACGACCTCGAACCCGGAATCGATCAGCAAAGAGATGGCGTCGGTTATCTCCATCTCGTCCCTCCAGGAGGGCCTCAGCTTCAGATAGACCTCGAAGAACGACGAGTCGAATGCCTATACCCCTATCACCGCAAGGTTCGACTCCGGCTCCTTCGGTTTCTCGACGCACCTGAGGACCTTCTTGCCGTTCTTGGACGTCTCTGCGATGCCGTACCTATACGGCTCGGCCACGGGCATGAGCGGTATGATGTATTCAGCCGTCTCTGCACCCGCAAGGAATCAACGACTGCAATATTGCTGGTCGAAGTTTCGCTTATACTCGTTTTCCCAGTTCTTATTAACTATAACAACAATATCGGTATGCTAGCGCCAGGAGGAACGGGATATTACGCAAACGGATTCACCGAGAATGAATTGGGTGTGGCGTCGTTCTTGATTGGTGCTAAGGCAAGTATTGCGACGGGCCGCCACTATAAGATGCTGTTCATCTACTCTGACAATCAGAACAACACGCATGTAACTAGTTCGATGGAAGCACAGACCTTTGAAATCCCGGGAACGGTGATCCTGTTTAGAGACAGATTCTCTGACCGTCTGACAATGGATTCCATTGATCGAGAGTCTTGGATTCAGGTCAAATCGAGAGATATCAGTCTTCATAGAAGAGCTTCGGGTGGTATCTGATGAGAATACTCATGTTCGGCGGCTTCTGCGAATATCAAGCGCATCTGGCGAATGCTCTTTCTAGGAAGAACGAAGTCATGCTCTTTCTTCCCACTCGCGAAATGCCGATGAGCATCGTCGGTCTGGTCGACGAAGAAGTGAAACTCACACTGATGAAAACCGATAGGAGTCCACACGATCCAAGAGCGATTGTGACCCTCAAGAATGCGTTGCAGTCGATTTGGAGGTTCAGACCAGACGTGGCACATATGCAGCTTGGCGGTAGCTCCCTTGATTTGGTCTTTCTACCCATTCTCAAGAGATATCCTCTAGTGACCACATTCCACGATGTTACGCTTCATCTTGGCGAGGGATCGAGATGGGGCGAATTCGTGCGAAGCGTCGTGAGGAAGAGTGCCGATGAGATTATTGTACACGGTGAATTCCTAAAGAACGAAGTAATGAGAATCTACGGAGTCCGAGGACAACGTGTTCACTCAGTGCCAATGGGGGACCATCGATTTGAGAAGTATAAGGGACTTAGCATTGACTCAGACGAAGATGAGGGTTATGCCCTCTTCTTCGGAAGAATACTTCGATACAAGGGCCTGGAATACCTAATCAAGGCTGAACCTATGATATCCAAGCGTATCTCGAAGGCCAAGATTGTCATTGCTGGCAAATGCGAGGATTTCGGAGAATATCATGCACTAATTGGTAACAGAAGTGACAAGTTCACGGTAATCAATCGATGGATATCAGACGACGAGGCATCTCAGTTATTCCGAAAATCTGGAGTCGTGGTGCTCCCTTACATCGAGGCTTCACAGAGTGGCGTGGTGCTAGATGCCTACGGGTTTGGCAAGCCGGTGATTGTAACCAACGTCGGGAGTCTATCGGAGGTAGTAGAAGAAGGAAGGACGGGATTCATTGTTCCTGCTCGAGACCCAGAATCACTCGCATCTGCAGTAGCAGTCCTGCTAGCCGACAAACGACTCCGGAAGGAAATGGGGATGAACGGCTTCCGGAAATTGACCGCTGAACTCTCCTGGGACTCAATCGCCTCTAAAACTCTGGAGGTCTACGAGAAAGCAACAAGGAAGAGTCATAGCAGCGGGAAGACTTGATTCATTAACTGTTCTTCGATTTGCGGAATTGAAACCCAACTATTCTCCCTTGTTGTTAACTGAACGAGACCCAGGCACCTGTCAATCAGGGATCCCATGGAACGCTCGAATTATCGATGAATGCGGCAGAACGAGCGCGAGTCGACAGAAATCCAACTTAAGTCTGGATGGAAGAACGAATTGATTCCTGTGGTTGAGGAGAAACTCCTTTTCGAACGGCAACGCCACCGACAGATGGCGCAGCTCAGTTGCAGGCGTCAAGGTGATTGCACTGTCCGTCCGCAAAGCGGGTTCTGAAGGAGCTTGAGATCCGATAAACACAACGCAATCTGATATATCTGCTTATTCATGGGCCTTTCTCATGCGTCCCGGCGCATCCATTCCGAACGCGTCTGTGTCATTAGATTGAAAGGATCAAACTCGAGATCCCGGGTGTACAAATCCCATATGTATGTCTCAAGAGTTGCATGCATGTTGGACAGCATACCCCAGGTTCTCAGCTGCATACCGTCTCGAAAATCGAAGGTTCGCTTCGACTTGCGGTGAATCCCCTTGAAATCAGTGATGAATCTGATAGGGGACCTCACGCACCTCATGACAAAGGATGAGCTGAGGAGAATCGGCTAGATCTCTTCCCGAAATCTGTGAGCAACATAGAAACGAGTGCCGCGGTTCACCTTGTCAGCAAATCCTTCGACAATTCCTTTGGGCACTTGCATGATGGCCAACGGCATATCACCATTCATTTAGGTAAGTTCTCCTGCTCTGGTCTTTAGTAACAGCCAGTGAATCAAGAAGTAGTCCTTTTCTTCTGAGGGAGAGGGTGGTGTTCTCTCCCAGCATAAGTCGGTCGTCATCCGGTAGCAAACCGTCCGCGTACAGTACCTCGAAGCCTTTCTCCATCAGTTCCTAACGGGTTTCGTATGGAGGTCAATCGTGACGCCCTCTCTGACAATGGAATTGTCAATCCCCCACAGTCGTCACGATTCACCTGCTGCCAATTGCCGTGGGTGGGCATTTGTGGGCGTTGGGACCTACCCTGGAGGTCCCGTCGATGAATGAATGACTTCAAATCGCAGACCTCCCAAGAACGAGTAACTTGTTGCATGTCCGAACTTGGATGAATCCACCCCAAGACACGATTCCTGGCCTGGGGCGATAGCAGTAAGCATTGAGTTCCGCATCGCCCTCTCTCTATCCTCGCCGAGATATGTGGCATCAAGTGACTCTCACGATCTGCAAGACTGCGTGCACACACGAGGCTAGTGTCCACCGTAGGCCAGTCGGTATTTACCATCGACAACTTGGGCAGAAGCAAAGATGGCCCCTCGTGCCTCCGCTAGGTACTCACAGACTCTGGCACTTCCACATCTGATTCAATCGACGATTGCAGCTCTCTGAAATCTACTAGAGAATCGAGCGAAGGGGAAAGAACAAGAAGACAATTGCTGCCCCGATAAAGCTCATACACATGACTTACTTGATGCTCGTCATAGACGAGCACTGCTACATTCATGGAGCAAGCATCGTCAGCCAACGTCATGATGTTGAGACTGAAGAATGTGATCAAAGGAACAATCGTCAGGAAGTAGGAGAAAGGTTGGGACTGTCTCTACCTCTTAGCCGTGAGCTCTGTCTCCACTAGGTCGCAGACGATGTGACCCGCAACGATGTGGGCTTCCTGTATCCTCGGCGTGTCATTGGTCTCAACGAACAGAATCAGGTCTGCCATCCTAGCAATCTTACAGTGTGGATTGTTCCCCGTGAAGGCAATAGTGCCAATCGATTTCATGTTTGCAGCCTCCAATGCTCTGACTACATTGGGCGAATTGCCGCTAGTGCTGAGGACAATCAAGACGTCCCCTTTCTTGCCGTGCGCCTCGACCTGTCTCTCGAACACTGTCTCGAAACCGATATCGTTCGCCTGGGCAGTTAGAATGGAAGTGTCGGTAGTGAGGGCCAAAGCGCTAAGGGCCGGCCTCTTGAGCCTGAACTTGGAGACGAGCTCCGCCGCGAGGTGCTGCGCCTGCGACGCACTTCCACCGTTCCCGCAGAACATGACCTTCCCGCCCTTCCTGTAGCATTTCACGATCTTCTGTGCAATTTCAGCGACCTTCGATGTGTCCATTGACCTGATCACGTCCGTGCTCTCCTTGAGGCTCTCACCAACAAGCTTCGCTGCACGCTCAGAATTCATTCTTGGTCCTCCAAACAGTCAGGCCATCCTTCACGAACGAGAACGGCCTCGGCTCTGCACCCATGGAGTGCATGGTCTTCTCGACCTCATGTCGCTTCCTGTAATCGCAGTAGAGAAGCAAGTATCCGCCCCCTCCGGCTCCGAGTATCTTGCCCCCCACGGCGCCTGCTGCTTTAGCAGCGTCATAGAGCTTGTCGATCCCGGGCGTGGTGATCCCCTTGGCCATGTTCTTCTTCGACTGCCATACCTCATCCAGCATCAATCCGAAATCGTCCAAGTCGGACTTGAGGAGCGTGTTCTTCATCTCGAAGGCCATCTTCTTCTGCTGGTGCAGGACCTCGACGTTCCTCCCGTCCTTGAAGTCTTTTATCTGCCGGTCGATGATGTTCGCGGACATCCTAGTCGTGCCCGTGTAGCACAACAAAAGATGGCATTCGAGCTCCTTAATCGTATCGTGACCGAGCCGGAGAGGGTTCACGACCACGCGCCCGTCCTTGAGGAATTCGATGTAGTTGAACCCGCCAAAGGTGGAAGCAAGTTGGTCCTGATAACCTCCCTTGATCCCAAGCTCCTTCCTCTCAATCTCATATGCGAGCTCAGCGGTCTCGTAGTCGCCGATGAACTGGTTGAGCCAATTGATGAGTGCGCCAATAAGTGACACAACAACAGCTGATGATGCGCCAAGCCCGCTTCCCGGGGGCGCATCCGTGTGCATGAACAGCTCTGCCCCACCCGGGATCTCAGACCTGCTCACCCTCTTCAGGGTGGCTTTCACGAGATCGTTCTTGCCGTCGTAGGCGAAGTGTTCGATCTTGTCGTCCGTACCGAAATCGAGCGATATCAGCCTAATCGGCCCAGGAGATGGCTTGAGATGTGTATGGGAGTAGTAGTCGATGGTCGAGCTTATGACCGCACCACCGTGCTCCCTCGAGTACTCCACGATGTCAGTCCCTCCGCCAGCGAAGCTTATCCTCAGAGGAGCGATTGACCGGACAATCATGCAGCCGTTTGATTGGATTGGCCGCATATAGCCCTTTCTACCGGCCTGCTTTGTAGAAATCCTCGATGAAGAGCAAAAAGAGTGTCTCTAGCCTCCTCGAGTTGTATGAGAACGCCCGGAAGATCAGCTCCTTGTGTTGCTGGCAGGTCTCCCTTGCCAGCACATGCGAACCCATCAGGCGCTTCTCCACCGAATGCACTGTCTCGATCTTAACCCGCTGATGGTATTCTCCCTCCCTGGACCCGATCTCCCTCGCCATCTTCCTCCGCCTCCTTCCCCTCATCTTGATCTTCGGACGGGAGGCGGCTCGGACAGGAATCACCGTCTCCGCGCCCAGGACCTCCTGGGCGTACTCGTGATTCCTCTCTGCATCGTAGCCCTTGTCGGCGACGACAAGCTTCACCGGCTGGTTCGCTGGCTCTACCTTCTTCAGGATCCTGATGAAGTCCGGCGAGTCGTTCGCCGGGCCCACCCTGAACTTCACAGCCACGATCAGCTGCTTCCTCGTCTCCACGGCCATCGTCTGCTTGAGGTAATGCTTCACCGGACGCCTCCGACGAGGACGTCCGGGCTCCCCAGTCCTCCTCTCAAGCGTACGGACATAGTACATGCTCGCGGACGTCGGGCTGAACCCAGTCGAATCGACGGCCAGATGCAACACCTTCAGACGCGTCTCCTCCAAGAACACGAGGAGGAGGCGCTCGAGCCTCCTCGTGTTCGTCCTCTTCGAGAACTTGTGCAACGTCGTCCAGTGTGGCACCCTTCTCAGTCCTAATTCCTCAAGCAGGAGGGTGCAGACCTCGATCTCCTCGCAGAAGTCCCTGTACGATTTCCCGAAGTGCTGGCGGAGCGCCAGCAGGACCACATGCTGGTGGTCCGTGTACAGGTGATTGGCGTATCTCGAGTTCCTGAGAGGGTACCGGGAGCGCTTCAGTACCCTCATCTGTCGTCTCACAATGCGAACCAGTTTATGCTGGTTCGCTTTCTTCCCATCCCGCGGCACAGGGCTATCCCATCCCTGGAGTCAAGGCTCTTGACACGGAGCTGGCTTGACTCCCGGGAGGGGCCATACTGTGCTGACGTTTATTCCTTTCCAGGATGTCGCTTTTCAAGGGTTTCTACAGAGCATACCGGCCTAGAGGGCAGCCTAGGAACATAAGCCATGGAGTCAGCGATCCTCGCCTAGTCCTCGGAAGTATCTATATCGGCCAACACTATCCCATTTCGAATCTCATGACTGGGACAACAGCGACGAACATCGCAATCATCGGTGGGACGCAGCTGTTCACGGTCTTGATAACGCAGATCGTTCTCATCATCCTCGTGCACTTCCTGAACCCCTCCGACTTCGGAATCTATGCAGTCTGCCAAGTGGTCATCAACCTCGCCCTTGCGATTTCCAGTTTCGGGCTCGAGGAGGCGGCGATACAGACCCGCGACGAACCCGACAAGGCTGTGTCGACTGCATCTAACCTGAGGCTGATCCTAGCAGTCGTCACAGTCGCAATCGTCCTCATCGCATCTCCGTTCATCGCTGGTAGCCTCGTGATAAAGGAGGCAAGGCTGCCCCTGCAGGTCCTATCGATATCCTTCGTCCTCGCTGGTCTGGCGTTCGTCCCGAGAGTGCATTTGAAGCGAGAGCTGAGGTTCGACAGGCTTGCATTGAGTAGCTTCGTGTACGCGGCCGCGTGGGCCGGCTCGGCGCTCATCCTTGCCGTTCTCGATTATGGATATTGGGCGCTCGTGTATGGGTTCCTCGTTGCCACCGCCGCTAGCTGTGTCGCCCTATGGGCCATGAGAAAGAGCAAGATCGAGCTGAGGATAGACCGCGCCCAGGCGAAGAGCCTCATGGCCTTTGGTAGGTACATCATGGCCACGAACATCGTCGTGTTTCTGCTGTTCAACCTAGACAAGCTAGCTATTGTCAGGATCCTAGGCCCTGCAGACCTCGGAATCTATTGGCTCGCCTTCCAGTACGGCACCTTGCCGGCGTTCTTCATAACGGGGGTGACCATCTACGTCGTATTCCCGGAATATGTTAGCATAGCCGCAGACATAATCAAGCTGAGGACAAAGCATCGAAACGTGCTTCGATATGTCTCCCTAATAGCTTTTCCAATGGGCATAGGCATGGCGTGCATCTCACCGAGTTTTGTAGAGGTGCTCCTTGGCTCCGATTGGGGCAAAGCGGTCCTGCCACTGTCGATACTTAGCTGCTTTGGGGTGTTGTTCGCGCTCACCACGGCCTCGGGGATCATATTCATATCGACTGGAAACACGAGACAGATGTTCAAACAGAATATCGTAATGTTCATTCCGTTCGTGGTTCTCCTGGTTCCGGTCGCGTACAAATTCGAACTCGCAGGCGTCGCCGTCCTCTTTGTCGGCATACTCCTCGTCCAGCTGGCCTGGACCATGAAGTCAATATGCAGAATTCTCTTGTACTCCCCAGTTGAAGACCTCAAACCGATCTACGCGCTTCCCCTCGCGGCATCAACGGCGATGGCGGCCGTGCTGCTGGGGATCTGGTACTTGGCTGGGACATCGCTCTACGTGCTCATCATCCAGATTGCCGTCGGCATCGGTGTATATTGTGCAGTCTTGATCGCGGCCACGAAAGGCGCTATTGTCGGCGAGGTCAGGGGCATCGTAAGGAGTGTCAGAGCCGGCCTGCCCGCGCCTGATGAGATGAAGAAGAGGAACGCATAAGTCTCAGAGGGCCCTGCTCAAGGTCCCTGTTGTTCTTGAGAGTGGCCCGCAGTACACCGATTGTGCATGGCTCAGTCGCTTGCATGCCAATGAAGACCACGTCGAAGCCGTTGGCTCTCAGGAACTTAGCCATCTACTCTCCCGAGTGCCCCTGGATATTGTGGTACTCCATGGCTATGTTCCTGATCTTCCTCAAGACGGACGTGGGCGTGCTGAACAGGATCTCGTACTCAGCCCCCTCGCAATCGATCTTCAACAGGTCACAGCGCTCCAGCCCGTTCGAAGAGAACACATCGGAGAGAGTCGCCGCCTCTACCTTCGTAGAGCTCTGACCCGCGAGGCATATCGAGTGCCCGCCGGTGTTTACATTCGACACCCCTAGGGAGACAGTCCCTCTCCGGCCGGCGACAGCGGTCATGCTAGGGAAGACGTTCGTCACGCGGTTCTGCTTAATGTTGCTCAAGAACATATCGAAGTTCTCCTTGAAAGGTTCGAATGAGTAGACCCTGGATCGCTTGAATCTCCATGCTGTCGAGACAGAGAACGTTCCGATGTGGCCCCCGATATCAATCACAACGAGGTCCTGATCAGGCGAGAATTGCAGTCCCTCGGTGTACAGGTTCCAAACAGAGGCTTCTAGCAACGCGCGAAGGTCCGCCCCGTTGCTCCTGGTGCTCAGTCTCAGGCCATCTCGAAATTCAAAAACATGTGTATCCGACTTGGAGAGACCACAGAAAGCCATGACAAACTTGTGTGGACTCCTGACCAGACGGAACAGACGGGGGTAGCTGATCAGCATGAGCATTACCGTGTCCCGAAAGAGGGACAGAGAGGGATGTTTCTCCTTGGGCAGAGAGTCGCCTATGCTGCCTTCGAGTATTGCTCCTGGAAAGCGCATTCAGACCGAGGGTTGATGAATGACAGCGCCTAAGAAGGTTCTGCTCGCTCATCGAGCCACTGAACCCATCGGCGAACCACTAGCAGGTAGGGGTTCCCCCTCAAGTCTATATTGGAGCATCAATCCATTGGTGAAGGCCACGACATCTTCTTGGAACAGCCAATGAAGGACAACAATAAGGTGATGACTCCGCAAGCAACAGCCAACATGCTTCTAGCGCAACTCCTGCGGCAACCGACACTACTCAAGAGCTACTCGTGATCCGCAAGGACCAGCGCAGGCGAGTGTCTCAAAGCGACAAATGCGCGACCCATCGGGCGCAAGAAGCGCGTCGGTTTGATCCAGGTTTTCAGACATGTACCAGCATTCTGGGCTTTCCAGCTCAGAGCTAAGAGGCTACGATTGCGAGCGACAATCGAATAAGAAGAGGCATATCACAATTGGCAGGAACTTGGATATGCCATGGAAGCCCGACACGACTGCCTTCTTCGTGGACAGGGACGGCACCATATGCTTCGACGAGCATCACATATCCGATCAATCAGGCTTTGACCTGATACCGACAGTGGCCGAGGAAATTCGGAGGCTGAACGATGCTGGCATATCAATCACTGTGGTGACGAGCCCGTCGGACATGGCCCGGGGATGAATCACCGAGGAGACGCTTGGTAGGATATGCGAGCACGTGGAGAAGCCAGAGAGCCTCATCAGGTTCGTTCATGACCGGCCCGCGCACGACCTTCGCCACTCCCTGAACTGAGATAGGATGCGCAAATTGGGCTGGAAGCCACAGGTCAGGTTCGAGGATGGTCTTGGAAGCACGGTCGACTAGTACGTCTCTAGCCAAGCATGGTGGAAACCGATAGCTTGAATGGCATGCCTGGGAACTCACTTCTCTCAGGGTCCAGCACCTCGTCCAGCTCTTTGTTCAGAGTGAGCTTCTGTTCGAAACGAAACATGTCTCTCGAGCGCTAGACACCCGCAACTCCGCACGCCTCTGAGCCTCGTACCATTCTGTCACGCAGCTCGACTCCTGGATTCGCTTCGCTGTGGCGGTCTCTCATTCGTGTGGTTCATTGTCCACGAGAAACCGACTAATAGAGCTGTTTCCTATCCGGTACATATGACCGCAAGCGAGCTGTCCCACGCTGCTTTGAGATTCCTTGGACTCATAGGCTTCTATCCCAGCAGGTTCCTGCTCACGAACCCATTCAAGATAATGGAATTCGAGGCGATCGCTCGATTGGCTGAAATCGAACATGGCGATAAGGTTCTTGACGTAGGCTGTGGTACAGGAGCACAAGCGATGCTTGCCGCAAGAAGGTGCAGTTCAGTGGTTGGAGGAGATATCGATTCTCATTCCGTGCACACAGCAAGACGGAGTTCAGTTTTTTCAAAGAACAGTAGCAGTGTTGACTTCATCATATCAGATGCATCCGCCCTGCCGTTCGTCCCCGGGAGTTTTGACAAGGTAGTGAGTTACTGTGTCCTAGAGCATATTCCGAAATGGAAGCAGGTTCTTAGGAACATGCACGATTGTCTATCATGTGGTGGAACCCTCGTAATCTCAGTCGACAGTCTCAGTCTCATAGATGACCCCTACCTAAAGGAGAAACATGCGAGAGAGCACTCAGTATTCAAGTACTTCGATGGAAAGACCCTGGAGGAAGCTTTGAAGGAGGCGGGGTTCGACGAGATAGTCGTTGCCCAATTGCTGACAAGTGAGAGAAGTCGGGACCTCTTCATCAAAGGCATAGAAAAGGGTTTCAACTACAGTTTGACAGCGGCGATCATTGAATACGTGCTCCTGAAGATCAACGAGAATGGCGGACACAGACAGCAGGAAAAAGGTCTGTTTCTTATTGCAAGAGCCATATCGAAATCGTCTTTGAGAGACAAAACATGCAATTAGGTTAGTGTGACCTAATCAAAGCACGACAGGTACATATTGCGAGCCGGAGGGAAGTCAAGAGGCTCGTTCAGATATCCACAGGCGAGGTCTACGGCTCCGCCCAGTCGGAGCCGTTCGGCGAGGTCGACATCCTCAATCCATGTCACCCTACTCCGCGAACAAGGCGGGCGGGGAGCTGCATGCGCGCTCTAATGTCCGCACAAACGGGCTCCATGTCATGATCATGCGCGTGACCGACAACCCTGACCCATCCAGGTACCCCGAGAGACTGATCCCGATCCTGATTATCAGGGCCCTCAGGGACCAACCGCTCCAGATCTACGGCAAGGGCACGAACATCGACATCGCCAAGTTGATCCTGAAGCACATGAAGAAGCCCGAGAGCCTGATCGAAGATGTGCAGATTCGCCTGAGGCACGATTTCCGGAACTCTCTAAACTGGGACAGGATACGCAAGATTGGCTGGAAGCCCCAGGTCAAATTCGAGGACGGGCTCAGAGGGACGGTTGACTGGTATCTCAGGAATCAGGACTGGTGAAACCACTGATCTGACCGAGTTCTGGGTCCTGTGAAGTGGAGGGCTACTTCCCAATCCCCTTGTAGATAAGCCCGACGTGCTCAACTGCTTCCCTGACGAACAGGTTCCTGGTATCCACGACGGCCTTGACGCGTTTACGACACAGTACCTTCGGAGTCAGAGTAGCGAACTCTGAATGGTCCGTAACGAACACAAGACAGTCCGCCTGGTTCATGGTCGACCTCATCGGGATCGACCTGAACACGCCAACAGCTGTCTCGATGGAACTGGCCTTTGGGTCATGCACTATCACCCTCTTGACACGCTTGACGAGCTCCTCGATTATCTCCGCCGCCGGAGACTCCCTCGTATCGGAGATGCCCTTCTTGTAGGACAGGCCCATGACAGCCACGGTCGCCTTGTCAGCCGGGACTCCCGCCTTCCTCAAGGCGGCCATCGTCAGGTTCACGGTGTGATTCTTCATGAACTCGTTGACCTCGTGGCTCAGCTCTATGAACCTCGGCACGAACCCGTACTGCTTCGCCTTGTAGGACATGTACAGCGGGTCCAGTGGTATGCAGTGCCCGCCAACCCCGGGTCCGGGGTAATGAGGCATGAACCCGAAAGGCTTCGTAGACGCTGCCTTCACGACCTGCCATGTGTCGATGCCCATCCGCTCGAAGATCAGGGCCATCTCGTTGATCAACGCTATGTTCACCCCACGGAAGATGTTCTCGAGTATCTTCACGGCCTCCGCGGAGGCGCAGTCAGGCATGACCACTATGCCAGCTTCGACGATCGATGAATACAGGGCAGTTGCGAGTTCCGCCGAACGCGCGTCCTCCCCGCCGACGATCTTCGGAGTGTTCCTGATGTTGTACTTCTTGTTGCCAGGGTCGACCCTCTCTGGGGAGAACGCGAGCGCCACATCCTTCCCGGGCTTGAACCCCGCATCCTTGATCGCTTTGCCGAGAAACTCATCTGTGGTACCCGGGTAGCTCGTGCTCTCAAGAACGACCAGCATTCCTTTCCTGACTATCTTCTTGACTATGTCCGCTGAGTGCTGGACGTACGAAAGGTCCGGATTCCCACGTTCATCGACGGGGGTCGGCACGCAGATGATGATGCAGTCGCACTCTCGCAGCTGTGAATCCTTCTGGATGACCTTGAGGTTCGTTCCGAGCTTCTCCTTCAACTCAGAGCTCGGTACATCGTCGATGTAGGACCTGCCCTGTCTCAGCATCTTGCGCTTCTTCGAGTCGGCATCGTATCCGAAGACCTGAAACTTCTCGGCGAAGACCATTGCAAGTGGCAGGCCGACATATCCGAGGCCGATAATCCCTATCTTGGCGGTCCCGTTCTTGATCTTCGACAGCGTGACGGAGTCCTTGTTGTTGTTACGTGCCATGCATTCGCGTCCATAGGACGAACAGTGTGGCCGCATCGCCCCAAGTTCACCTGCCCAGTCCCGTGATGCCCACGAAGGGTAAACCATACCTGCTTTAACAGCTTTTCTCTACGACTTACCAATAGCATCCGATTCTCAGAATCTGGTGCCAAGTTGTCTGGCTGAGTGAGCGATGGCTCACCTAGAACCGGTTGCGTTTGAAGGGCGCAGGAACGTGACGAACAGCACCGCGAGCGGCCCGGCTGAGAACGCCCCCGGCTTCACCCTAATCATGGTCAGCAGCATCGTCGCCGCTGCTTTGAGATAAGCATCTGCTGCTTCGGACAAGTGTGCATCAGCGGATACAGACGCGTGCCGTGCCCGCCCGAGCCACCCACAGCGATGCTCTTGACATCCTTCAATCCGTGCATCGCGGACTCTGTCATGTCATGCAACACTTTTCCATCTCTCATCCCGGTAAATACTGGCAGAGACACCGAAAAGCCGAAAGATCAGTGAATGAACGCAAAATCAAAGAGGACGAAACGTAATCAGATGAGGTATTAATGGCCTACATCTACATGGGGGAAGGACGGACGGGGAGAGGAATGGAAAGTGAATGCTGAAGCGCTCGTAGCGGTACCAACGACTGCAAAGGAGCTCAGAAACCGAGTCTCAGAGGCGTTCTTGCTGGTGAAGAAACACTTCCCTTTTCCTGGCTATATGGACCACGGATTCGACAAATACGTTGCCGTAGCATCCGCCCTGCTGTCCAATGGATGCCTGCCTGGATCGAGGGTTCTCTCAATCGGAGCGGGCGCTTGTGACTGTGAAGCAATTTTGTCGAAACTCGGTTACAGATTGACAGCGCTTGACGACCTCTCAGACCATTGGCATATGATAGGGAGGAATAGGGAGAGAATCCTCGCGTTCGCTGAACAAAGCGGAGTTCAACTGATGCTCCAACCATTCGACACCTGGGACCTGAGAGAGTCTAGTTACGACGCTGCGCTTATGCTGGACGTCATAGAGCATTTGCATGAAAGCCCAAGGGGTCTGCTCAATCGAATGATTTCGTCCGTAAGACCAAGGGGCCTTCTGGTCTTGGAGACTCCAAACGCTACTTCACTTGCGAAGAGGTTGTGGATGTTGTTTGGCAAGAGCAGTCAGGTTCGACTTGACTTCCTGTTCTGGAATATTGGTGAGTACCGAAGCCATATTCGAGAATACACAGAGCCGGAGCTAAGGAAGGTGTTAGAGTATGAGAATATGGATGTCGTAGCGTCGAGGATGTTAAACCTGACGTTAGGCAGTGTGGAAGCAAAAGGGACCCTAGCAAGGGCGTTGATAGCAGTATATGATGCAGTCTCCTTTGTGTACCCTCGTTTCAGAGATACGATTCTGGTAGTTGGCAGGAGACCTGGGAATTGGATGCCGACTGCAGATTCAATTGCCAGATTCAAGGAATCTTATCAGCATATTCACAAGTACAATCTGGACGGCGAATCTGACGAAGCCATCATCGGGAAGTTAGTAGCCTCTCGCTAGATAGGGCCCGTCCTCGTTCATCGATCACTCACGCCTGACAGAATTCTTCATGTACGTCCAGGCCCGCGTACAGCATGGTCTCTTGCCTCATCGTGTTCCACCAACATCGATATCGGCGAGGGACCACTTCTACATACCATCCCTTTCCTTCTTCCTTTCCCAAGTCTTAAGCTCCCGAAAGTGATAATCATGATTACGGTGGTCTAAGTGAATATGAAGAGTGAATGGAATGAGCGAGCAGAAGAGAATCCATGCTTCTATGTCTCAACTTTTCGGAAGGATTGGGATGACAAATCGTTCTTTGAATGGGGCGAAGTTCAAGTGCAAGCGGTTATTGATGGGCTTCTAAGGGAAGAGGGGGTTGCTCCAGAAGACAAAGTTGCTCTTGAGATTGGTTGTGGCCCAGGTAGGATGACTCGTGCGTTGTCATCTCGATTCAAGTGGATTCATGCCTATGATGTCTCTGATAGATACGTTCAGATGGCGGTCGATAAAAACAAGCACTTGAGAAATGTCACGTTCAGAGTCAACGATGGCTCTTCCTTTCCTGATGTTGACGATGGATCAATTGATTTTGCATTTTCTGGTTGGACTATGATACATATGCCGAGCAAGGACGTAGTTGTGCGCAATATCGAAGAAGTTGCTCGCACCTTGAGAATTGGAGGTATCTACAAAATCGACCCACGAATCAAGAGTGGCCTGGGACTTAAGAACTCCTTAGTGGAGTCACGTGCACTGGCGCCAGGCCTTTTCGCGAGGTTGTTCAAACAAGACCGATTGACGATGACTTCCACATTTGCTGGAACAACATTCCGACATAACGAGATACTCAGAATTCTGCGCAGGAATGGTTTGAGCGCTCGTACAGTCACTGAAGATGACGGTTCGGAACGCTTTTACGGTAAGAAAGCAATGAAAACATGGTTTGTGGGACATAGAACATCGTGAATCCAATCGCCTTTCCCTCCTACGGGCTTTTCCGAGAGTTGATTGATTGAAGGTATCGGTATCATGAACCTTCGCGCCACATGTAGTCGGCCTTCCTTCGTCCTAGATGGGGTCTGAGACCGGCCTAGAGGCCCCTTTGACTGACCCTCGAACGGGCCTATTTCAGACCTTGCTAGGACCTAGAGGCGGGCCTTGCCTCTGTACTTCTTTTGAATCGGTACATTGGTACATTGCATCTGTCCAGACTGGCTAGTCCCAATGTACCATGTCGCGGACTAACACAAACAGGATTTGTATTGGTTATCATCAAGTGCCGATGGTCCTGTAATCAAAGATACGGCGTCGCGTTCTCCGCGACCTCAAGTCTCTCGCCCTTTGGCAGGAACCCGTTCGCGCTCATTATCTTGGCCTCCTTTCGAATCCGCAGCGGTTCTATGAGGAAGCAAAAGAGAGATTCAAGGAAAAGGACTGATCTCGGGGAGCGTTGGCACTTCCCTTCTTCTCACGCATCCGCCATGGATGGACATCCCGATGAGCGACATTTATTATCCTGCCACGGCTCATTCAGGGCCGAAATCCCGATGATAATCTCCAAGACGCCTCTCAGGGTGAGCTTCGCCGGAGGAGGCACCGACATAGCCGACTACTACAGGACCGGGTACGGCGCCGTCGTAAGTTCCGCCATCAGGAAGTACGTCTATGTCACCGTCAACAAGAGGTTCGACGACGACATCCGCATCAGCTACGCCAAGACCGAGATAGTGGACTCCGTCGACAAGATAGAGCACGGGCTCGTCCGCGAAGCGTTGCGAAAGGTCGGCATCAGGAACGGCATCGAGATCACCACTATCGCCGACATCCCCTCCAGAGGTACCGGCCTCGGTTCATCGTCCGCAATCGCCGTCGGCCTCCTGAACGCACTCTACGCGTTCAAGGGCTATCGGGCTTCCCCGAAGAAGCTCGCGGAGGAGGCGTGCGAGATAGAGATCGAGAAGCTCGGCGAGCCCATAGGCAAGCAGGACCAGTACATCGCCGCCCACGGAGGCATCCAGCACATCAAGTTCAACGCCGACGAGACGGTCACCCTCGACCCCGTCATCTGCCCTCCGAAGACCAAGCGCGACATCGAGAGCCACCTGATGTTGTTCTACACCGGCAGGACGCGCAAGTCATCGGACATACTGTCAAAACAGAAGACCAACTCCAAGATCAACAAGGAGGTCCTGGACAAGATGCGGGATCAGGCCGAGAGACTGTTCCACGACCTCACATCCCTCCAGGTGCACAAGCTCGGGCAGGCGCTCAAGGAAGGCTGGGAGCTGAAGAAGTCGCTCGCGAAGGGCATATCCGACCCCGAGATCGACAAGATATACGAGAAAGCCCTGAAGGCGGGCGCGCTCGGAGGCAAGATAACGGGCGCCGGAGGCGGGGGCTTCCTGGTGCTCTTCGTCCCGCCCGAGAGCCACTGGTCCGTCAGGAACGCGCTCACGGGCATGAAGGACCTCGAGTTCAAGATAGAGCCTCAGGGCTCCAAGATAATCTATGTCGGAGATGACTACTGATGACCGATGTGAACTCTCGAACGACCAAGTATCTGGACGAGGTGGCAAGGACCCTTGAGAAGATGGAGAAGGACCTGCCGTTCAAGGCGGAGGAGTTCGTCTCCGCCCTGATCAAGGCTAGAGACTCGGGCAAGAGGATCTACATCTGCGGCAACGGCGGCAGCGCTTCCACGGCGTCGCACATGGCCTCCGACCTGAACAAGGGGGCCAACAGAAAGGACGCACCGAGGTTCAAAGCGATCGCACTCACGGACAGCATCCCAGCGATGCTCGCTTGGGCGAACGACTCCTCGTACGACGACATCTTCGTCGAGCAGCTCAAGAACCATCTGGAGAAAGGGGACGTCGTCATAGGCATCAGCGGGTCCGGCAACTCGCCCAACGTGCTCAAGGCACTGCACTACGCGAATGACGAGGGGGCACTGACCATCGGCCTGACGGGATTCGACGGCGGCAAGCTCACGCAAGTTGCCAAGATATGCTATGTCGTCCCGAACCAGTGCATGCAGCAGGTAGAGGACATCCATCTGCTGATCGAGCACATGCTCTCGCTCATACTCCGGGATTCTCCTGACTGTGCGGGACCGAAGGGACGTTGAGGTCAAGATGCAGAAGGGCGCCAGGACCGCGGTGTTCGTCGACCGAGACGGCACCATATGCTTCGACAGACACTACCTCTCGGACCCGAACGGGCTCGAGCTCATACAGACCGTTGCCGAGGGCATCAAGAAACTTAACGACGCAAACCTTCCCGTGATCGTGGTCACGAATCAATCGGGGGTTCGCCGCGGATACTTCACCGAGGAGACCCTCAAGACCGTTCACGACCGACTGAGACAGATCCTAGCGAGCCACGGCGCCAAGATAGACGACATCTTCTATTGTCCCCACAGGCCGGACGAGGGCTGCAAATGTAGGAAGCCCGCCCCTGGGATGCTCATCCAGGCAAAGGACAAGCATGGGTTCGACCTGACCAGATCGTTCGTCATAGGCGACAGGATGATGGATGTGGGCATGGCGCACGCGGTCGGAGCCAAAGGGATACTTGTCCCGGAACCCGGGAATCAGTACGACATCGAGAAGGAGATCAGAGAGTCAACGACCAAACCTGACTTCAGGGCGGACACCTTCATTCGAGCAGTTGACTGGATTCTCGAGAGGCTTGACAAGAAAGACTGAGGAGTGCACGCAGGTCATCGATACATCCCCTGGCAGCCGTATCCCGAGCACACCCGAGAAGCCAGTAAGTCGCAAATCGGAATCAATCAGCAAGGATTGGACTCGGAGCCAAACCACTCTCAAGGTTTCTTCCGATTCCTCGCCATCAAAATGATTCGACCCGGCGGTTGCGAATCTGATATCGACACTATGGTCTTAATTTCCCTTTTCCGTCTTCAATCTTCTTTGAACAGCAGGTCTTTCTGTAGAAGGCTGCTTTTTCCTCTCGTTCTCACTTGGTTTATCGTCATTCCTGCTGTCCTTCTCGGTCGCCTTCTTTCCGTCCTTTCCCTTCTTTCTGCCCCTCGCTACCATGGCGATCGCGAAGATCGCTGCAATCGCGGCCACTGCCCCCACGATCAGCTCCAATGGAATCGCTGGCGCCGGAGTCCCGGGCGCCGGGGTTCCAGAAGAGTGTACGAAACCCGTCATCAGTTCGTGAGTGCTATGAGTGTACGTTATGTCGATGGTGTAGTAGGTGTCGTTCTGAGTCAGAGTG
>Ga0315296_10000485_pt1 | contig 36246 bp, 53 predicted proteins | sample YL17G14_18_MG_FD_203921 | JGI IMG/M metagenome (GOLD analysis project Ga0315296, IMG submission 203921) | Sediment microbial communities from Yellowstone Lake, YNP, Wyoming, USA - YL17G14_18 | ecosystem: Environmental > Aquatic > Freshwater > Lake > Sediment | place: USA: Wyoming | collected... | reverse complement strand
AAAATCCTGACTGTGCCTTTTGAGATAACTCAGAAGGAAATGTCACTTGACCTCAAAGACCTCACGGAGCAGGTTATTTTGCCGGCAGCCAGGGCTCTCGCTCAGGGCGTAGATGTTCTTTGTGCCGGACTCTATGCGGACATTCCCTATTTCGTAGATGTCTCTGGAACTCCTGCTGTGGGCGACATTGCGGGAGTCAGGAAAAAGCTGCTGAACAACAAAGTCCCTCTTGAAGAGGGGCTAATATGGGGCGCTCTTTGTCCCGACACCGAAGCCAAATATAATGTCCTGGATGCCTTCCTACACGCTGAAAAGCGTGGGGACACTGAGACTGTTAAGCGTGGCATCATGGGCAAGCTGTTCGGTATTCAGTGGCTAGTTGACCAGAACATCAAAACCCATGTCATCGGCACGACTGACTTGGCCGGTGATTTGGCTGCTGAGGCTACGGCTGCTGCCACCACGATTAACGTTCATGCGTTGGGTACGGGCACAGTCACCAAGGGAAGCATCATCACCCTAGAGGGAAGCACCTACCAGTATGTAGTAACTGCTACTGGCACGATTGACACTAACGCAATCGCTGCCCTTGCTATCTACCCGGCAATTAAGGAAACTGTCGCTGCGGGCAAGATAGTAACCATCCACGCCATTGACAAGGCTAACCTGGTATATCACCGCAACGCCTTCTGTCTGGCCACTGCGCCCTTAGTAGCACCTCTTGGTGGTGCTGATTCTGCTGTCAGGGAACATGAGGGCTTGTCCTTGCAAGTCGTCTTCTCTTGGACTCACACCGCCTTGAAGAATGTGGGCACTATGTCCATCCTGTGCGGTGTGAAAACACTGCAGAAGGAACTTGCCCTTAGGTTCTGCGACGCTTAGTAGCGCCAACGCTTAGTAAAGGAAAGGGGAAGGAGTGAACCCCCTTCCCCTCTTCCATTAAAGGAGGTAACTATGCCTTATTCAAAAGAACAAAGAACGCTCTTTTGCATTGCCTATTCCATCGCAAAGGGAGAAACACCTAAGTCATATTCGGCCCAGGCTGCCAAGATGGCTGAGACTATGTCCCTGGAAGAGTTAAAAAGGCATTGTGAAAGTCCGATTAAGAAGTAGGTGAACGATGAATCAGAAAAACCGTTCCGCAATTCAGGCTACAGCTCGCCAGCTACTTCGTGATGAATTTCAAGACTATGATTTTGCCCCTGACGAACTTGACATTCATATCAACGAAGTCCTTGTGGAAATCTCGCAACACCGACCTTACGAAGTCAAAGAGACAGTGGAATCGGATGGCACAAAGGAAGTGGACATTAGCGAGATTGAGGATTTATTAGAGGTAGGGAAAGTGGAATATCCCACAGGGAGCGACCCGCCTAGTTTTGAAAAGTTTAGCATCTTCGGGGATACTCTGCGGATTGAAGATACCACGCCGACTTCAGGAAAGGATGTCTATTTATATTGCCATAAGGTTCACCAGCTAACTGAATCGGTATCTACATTGAGTCCTGATTTAGAGAAAGTCTTAATAGAGGGCGTTGTGGCTAAGGCTGCTATGGCGTGGCTAAATAAAATGAGAAATCAAATAGTACCCAGCACCGTGAGATGGTATCACGACTGGGCAACACAACAGTTTGCAATATATCAAATGAGTCTCAATCGGATAACCAGACCGAAAGTTTGGGAATTTTAACCCGAGAGGCTAAAGGAGGTAAACATGGCAGTAGGTTGGACTAATCGTGGAAAATACAAGGCACTTGACTGGATTTTCAGGAACGCAACTGAGGTCACAAATTTCTATGTGGCTTTAGTGACGTCAGCGACTGCGCCGACCGCGGACACCAATACTCTGGGTGAGCTTACCGAGATCGCTGCAGGTAATGGGTACACTACCGGGGGTTATCAGCTAACTCCGGGGGCTACAGACTTTGATGTCATTAACGAGGATGACACCAACGACCTGGGCAAGATTCAGATTAAGGATATTGTCTGGACGGCATCAGGCGGGTCAATCCCTGCTTCGGGTAACGGAGCCAGGTATGCAGTATTAACAGACGATAACGCCACAGTAGGCAGTCGTTTGGTTCTAGGATACTGGAATTTGGTGTCAGATAGAACCGTATCTTCGGGTCAAAGTCTAACTTTGCAGGATTGTGAGCTGCGTTTGACAGAGTCCTAATAGTCAAGCAGGGTAAGGGTATGGTATAATAGTATCGAGGAGGTGCTATTATGCCAACTTATGTATGTCATTATTGTGGAAAGGACTTTGAACGACACGCACATACGGAAAGGGAAAATCGGTTTTGCTCAAGAGCTTGTTACAGACTATGGCAGAGCACAAATCCATCATATATCAAAATGGTGTGTCAATGTTGTGGCAAGGAATTTAGGGATTACCCATCCAATATGCTGCAAAGGGGGAAACCTAGACGCTATTGCTCTTGGGCTTGCCGAAAAAAGCATTACACAGGAGAAAGAAATCCGACTTGGAAAGGGCGATACAAGAACCATGGCGGTTATATCGTCATCAGGGATGGTCTTGTTCCAAAGAAATTTAAGAGCATGATAACTTGTGGTCATGTCCTTGAACATCGGCTCGTAATGGCTCAACACTTAGGTCGTTCTCTAGAGAGACATGAAGTTGTCCACCATCTCAACGGAATCAAAGATGATAACCGCATTGAAAACTTGGAACTTTACCCCCTGTATGAGCATACCGGCATAACCAACGAGCATAAACTAATCATAAGACTCAAAAGAGAGAATAGGGTTTTGAAAAAAAGAATACGGGAGTTAGAACTTTGAGTAGGAGGTATTATGGCAATAAAACACGCTAAAACATCAGCGATAGAAGATGGTAGTGATGCAACTCTAGTCCGCCCTTCAGATTGGAACGCTGACCATACGGGTACATTAGACCATGGAACAGACTTGGCTGGACTCTCAGATGATGACCACCCCCAATATATCAAGCATTCTTTAGCCACCGCCATCAACGACTTCCTTGTGGCTTCTGGAGCTGGTGCGTTTGTTAAAAAGACTCTAGCTGAGGTTAAGACCATACTTGGATTAGGAACGGCTGCCTATACTGCTGCTACCGATTATGTTACTCATGCTTTGGCGACTGCTGCCAATGACTTTCTCGTAGCATCTGGCTCTGGGGCGTTTGTCAAGAAGACCCTGGCCGAGGTTAAGACTTTACTTGATTGGGCTGCCGACATTGCTACCCATGCTGGATTAACAACGGGCGTGCATGGGGTAGGGGCAAACTATGTAGCCCAAGCTCCCGCAGCTTCACACCTTGTCAGGTCATTCACGAAGGGCTGGACTTCAGGATATTTCCTTAAAGGTGCTGAAGTTGGTGCCAACCCAGAGGAAGTTTTCCTTCCAGAATTTACTCGAGCATGGTTTCACGAGCAGTGGGGAACTGACCCAGCTTCTGCTATTTCGGGATGGACTGATGCCGTTGTAAACAGTGGGAATATCTACTATTGGGGCTTAGGCAGATTAGGACTTTCCACAGGTGCGACAGTAAATAGTGCAATTAAACTTTACACGGCTTACAGCGGTTATTTCTCAACTGGGAGTAGGCATGTATGTGCTTGGTTCACCCAATGGGCTGACACAGATAGAACAAATAGCACGGCTCTTTTACTAGTTCATACTGCTACTGGCTGGCCTACTCCATCCTTAACTGAACATCATGTAGGATTTGAGGTTCTCAATGGTGCTATACGGTCTACAAGTGGAGATGGTTCAACTCGAGAGGTTCAAGAGACAGGTATCACCTATGCTAATCAATGGGCACTACACAAGCTTGCATTTATATTTAGAAGTGGGGCGATTGATTTTTATGTTGATGATGTACTGAAGACTACTCATTCAACCAACTTACCAACTATATCTAATGGCTATATGTATCTTAGCCTTTCAAATCAAGTAGCAGCTGACAGGAAGCTTGATATTACGGGGATAAACATGAGATGTGCATAAGAATTAGGAGGATACTATGAAATACCACTGGTTAGGAGAACAAAAGACCTGTGATGAATTAGGAAAAGAATTAGGATGTAATATCTTAGGAATCACTAAAGGTGGAATCATAATTGGCTATGATGGTGAAATTCCTATCATCAAGCAGGGTGTAGAGATTGAGTTTGATGGAGAGCCTACTGCTGAGCAATTAGCCAAACTTACTACAAAGTTCCCTATGTTCAAGCGTGAAGGGAGCAAGGGATTCTTTGAGTCTGTTCAGGATAACCTTGACCTTAAAGGAACTCAAAAGGATGCTTTTAAGCTATCTAAACTCTGCGGACTAACTCAGGCACAGCTGGAAACCTACATAGATAACAATGTGGGCAATCTAGCACAAGCAAAAGAGTTCCTGAAGAAGCTAGCAGCGGTTGTTCTTTATCTAGTAAAGCAGACTAAACTTGACCAATAGGAGAACCAATGTCCTATAGAATCTTAAAAGAAGATGGAGAAACATAATGGCAGGAGCTTGGCAGAGTAATTTCGTACAACTCAATGCCTTTCAAACTGCGGCGGGTGTAACTGTTACCCCTTCGCCAGTCTCAGCAATAGGTTCAGTTGTAGCACCGGCAGTAATTAAGGGCTCGGTTTCTATCACCCCTTCGCCTGCCTCAGCGATAGCCTCGGTAATTGCTCCGAGCATAGTCTTAGGCTCGGTTTCTGTTACACCTGCGTATATCAAGGCTATCGGACAGGTGGTTGCTCCGACAGTAATAGAGGGTGAAGTAGTAGTTCCCACAGCCATCACGCAAGCTGCCACTAACCTAGGCAACATCACAGCCCGAATCAATGGGAAGATTTCAGATGATGGTGGAGAATCCTGTGAGGCGAGGTTCAGATATAGACAAACAGATACACTATTTGAGTATTACAATATTGGGGATGGTGGAGATAATCCTGCTTATGGAGCAGTATGGCAATCACAAACATTCACTCCATCCACTAGCCACATTATTACGAAAGTTAAACTCAAACTATTTAGATATAATCTTCCTGGCATAGTTACAGTTGGCATCCGAAATACTGATGTTGATGGCAAACCAACTGGTGATGACCTATGCTCAGGAACTATTGACGGCGACCAACTTACGCCGACGGTACCTGGTCAATGGTATGAAATAGTGTTTAATAATAGTTATAGTCTAATCAAGGACACAATATATGCAATAGTCGTCAGAGCCCCTAATGGCAATCAATATCATCAAGTCTGCTGGCGAGTATATCTAATACCAGGTTATGACCGAGGCTTTGCATATCTGACTGTCGATAGTGGTTCAAATTGGTATAAAGATGAAGTTCTAGCTTTTGTATTCGAGGAATGGGGCGAATACGAATGGGCAGAAACTGACTGGCAGAACACCCTAGAAACAGATGATACTTATTATAAGGACTTAGCAGACCTAGAAGAACTCACAGAATATGAATTTCAGACTCAGGCTAAGAATAGTGCTGGTGAAGGTGCTTGGAGTGCATCTGCATACTTTACGACTGTTATCGTTCCCTCTCCCATTCAGGCAATAGCTTCAGTAGTCCAGCCTACCGTAAAACAAGGGAACATAATTTTCTCTCCAACACCGATTGATGCCATAGCGAAGGCGGTTAGCCCGTCTGTGATTTACGGGGAGATAATACCTACCCCGATTAGTGCCATTGCGAGCGTAGTAGGTCCCGTTGTAATCTTAAGTTCGATTTCCATAACACCTACATATATTGAGGCTATCGGGCAGGTAATCCCCCCAACTGTATTTGGTGCTGGAGTGGTTGTTGCACCCGACCCCATAGATGCCATCGGGGGCAGTGTAAACCCCACTGTGATTCTGGGGGCTATAACACTCACTCCGAGCGTCATTTCTGCCATTGCTCAAGCTGTAGCTCCGACTGTCAAACAGGGGAACATAATCTTCAGCCCTGAGTTTATTAAAGCTCTAGGCAAGGCGGTTGCCCCAACAGTCATTTACGGCTCGCTTACATTAGAGCCAGAGTCCATAAAAGCCATCGCCAGAGGTCAGAATCCAAGCATTATTCTGGGTTCGATGACGATAACCCCTGCCTTTGTCAAAGCACTCACAAGAGTTATTGCCCCAACCGTGCTTCAGGAATGGGTAGGAAAGAAATTAAGATTAATCATTCTCACCAGCCAATACCGCGGGGTGAATGTAATCACCTGCCAGAATCGCAAAGTAAATGTAGTTACCACTCAAAAGCGCAAAGTGAATGTTTTAACAGGAGAGTGAAATGAATATCGAAACCATTATTGAATTTACGGCGAAGGCAAGCATAAGAACCTTAGTTTTCGTTTACGACGATGAGGATGCTCTCGTTGACCCAACTTCAGTCTTAGTGAGTTTAATTGGTGCTGATGGCTTAAGAAGTAGCACAGCGACTGCAACCACAGCCAATCACTTAATTGACACTAACGGTCAGTTTACCGCCAAGGATGTCGGCAAGACTATCTACAATAGCACAGATAAGACTACTGCCAAGATAACCGCCTACACCAGCTCATCTGATGTTACCCTTGACACCGACATTATGGTTAATGGCGAGAACTATGAGATTTATTGTGTTTATGAAGAGAATATCGTCTCAACCGGTAGGCTCGAAAAGGGCATCTTTGAGCATTTTTACAATACATCAAAAGACTCCGTGAGGGGGTGGTGGAGGGGTATAGTGGAAGTCATTGACGGTACCGGTGAAACCGCCAGAACGAGCATAGGGAACTACTCTGTTAAGGTAAAATGAGAACACTTACAGATAGTCTTCAAAAGGCACAACAGGCGGGGGCTCTAAATCCTCTGTACAAAATCGTCTTAACGAAGGGGACGACAACCTACACCTATGAGAAGGACAGGATTCTCCCTTCCGAGCACGACGAGGAGATGTATTCTCACCGAGCCAAGATTGTCTTAGACAATAGTAATCATGAGCTCGATGATAAGGACTTAAAAGGTTACGATGCTGTTATCTCCTATGGTTTCGGCAAGGAATATTCCCCAACTGCCCCTCTTTCTGTGATAGACCAGACCTTCACTTCCGACCCCAATAAACTAATTTGTATACTTGAGCTTGAGGGTATGCCTAATTTAATGGTTCGAGACGAGGCATCTGAGAATTACATCCCCGATGAAGAGGATACCAAGACAGTTAAAACATTGGCGAACGCTATTGCTGGGGCGACCTTAGACTGTTTCGACCACTGTCAAGCCTTCGATGTTGTCTGGGATGCTGGCTATGATACGCTTGCCGATACTTACAAACCCAAAGATAGCTTCAGGGTTTACACAGGTGGTTCAAGGTTGGCTGCTTTTAGAAGGGTTCTGGACTTTACAGCAAACGTTCCCAGATTCGAGGCCGATGGCAAGATTCACATATTAAAACCTGTTACCACCTGGACAGTCTACGACTCCGAATACAGTCTTGAGAGGGGTTCCCATAATTTCTTTAGCAAGGCTTATAGAAACAGTCTCGTATTTCCCAATAGGATAGTCATTACAAGCCGCACGGATGATGACCCTCAGTATTCAGGTTCAGCTCAAGTTGATGGCTATGCTTCCCTGCCTGCTAAAGTAAAGAAAACTAAGTATATTCAGACTCAGTTAGAAAGCAACGACCAGGCTAATGATATAGCAGAAGCTTTGATAGCCAAAGCAGAAATGGGCTGTGCAAGAGGGCAAGCTGAAGTCCCATTAAATTGCGGTGCGGAAGTGTTTGACTATGTGAAAGTAACCGATTCCCGACAGGGAGACACACGGACGGGGAATTTAGGTTACATTCACCGCAGATTCGGCAAGGATAAATGGGAAATGACCTTCGGGTTCGGGAACTGGTTCGAGTGGCTTAAATATCAGAAGATGCTCAAGGAACTAGAGGTTTACACCGATGAGGGAGCCTACTTCTCGCGCTTAAAGGTAGGTAGTCTCTATGCCACTTTGGATGAGATAACCGACGGCCCCGACCTCTATGTAAGGCAGAAGTCTTTACATTTGGATGCTACGGGAGTCTATCTAACAGAGAATACCCTTTACACTATCAGAGTACCGGGGGGGCCACAGCACAATCTACGAAAATCTGACACGGCACCATCTAGCCCTGAGAGTGGCGATTTCTGGATTGACACAAACTACATACCTAATAAAGTCAAGATGTGGAATGGGTCATCGTGGGCTGAATTAACAGCACAAGAGGTCGCTGAGTTTAACAGGGGCACGATTTACAGGGAACTAAAATCTGTAGCCTTAACCCCCGATGGTCTAGTCCTAATGGACCAGGTTCAAGCTGGTACTTATGGGAAGATTTTGACGGCTGCGTTATCGCCTAGTGGATTGGTTTTCTTAGACGAGACTGTTGATGGCACTTATAAGAAGGTTAAGGGAACTGCGCTCACTGCTGAGGGCTTAATATGGCTTGATGCGGCAGTTGATGGTACGCTTTATAGAAAGGTCTCAGTAACAGCCGTTGATGTTTCTGGGTATATTGACCTTAGCAAGTCGGGCGTGGTGAATAAGACTGCTGCAAATATAAGTGAGACTGCCGCAAGAAAGTGGGCTGCTGAAAGCGGTGCCGATATAACAGGCAACAACACAGCCTATGACACAGCCAGAGTGAGTGGCACGGCAGCAGCAACTGTTAAAGGGGGTGCTGTCAGAGCAAATGCGGGGTTGGATGCCAGTGGCTTTGTTTCCAAGATAGTCCCTGGGGCATACATTGTTCTTGACGGTAATGTCATCTGCACTGAGAACTTTATAGTACAGGGGGCTGTTGGTGTCGGGAAAACCTTGTATGTAAGCGGGGCGATTAGTGCTGGTGGTGGTAATGTCATTCTTGACTCTGCTGGGGCAAAAGTAAAAGGCACAGGACATTTCGGGATTTACTATGGAAGCACCCAAGTTGGCTATATTGATTGCATAGGGTCTAGTGCCGTGCGTTTTGGCAGTGCCTCTGGTAAAAATATAGATATTGTTGGAGGAGGGTCTGCAACAAAGATTGTTTTTTCTGCAGGACATCAAATAGAAATGGACCAATATGACGCTATGACCCTGCCCATGATATATTCAACTACCCCACCAACAGACCCACAAGATGGAAAGTTGGTTTATAACTATAAGACTGGCTATATCAATATTTATAGCTCAGCTTATGGTAACTGGTGGCACGTTGACCGAACAGGAGGCTGGGCATAAGATGAACAGCATAGATATGATGACGAAACGAGGGCTAATTGTATGGGCTATCACCCTAGCAATACTAGCAGGGCTTGATATTATAACTACGCATTATAGCTTATCCGTGGGTGGAATAGAGATAAATCCATTTTTGCGAAGTGTGTCTCTTCATACACTGATACTGATTAAGATAGTGGGTACAGGACTAATCATCGGCTTATGCCTTCATTTCAAAAGTGTTGTTGGATTAGCTTTAGCAGTGGGAATGAATCTAATCTGTGTTTCAGCAAACATCAGTGCAATTCTCTTGCTACATTAAATAGGAGGCTAATGGACATTCAAAAGGAAAAGGCAGAGTTGAAGGAACGCCAGGAGGCAGTCGTAAAAGACTTGAATGAGGTAATGGCTCAAGAACAGGCACTAGCCCAACGCAAGCAGCAACTAATCGAGGAAGCCTTACGCCTAAATGGGGAAGCACGACTACTGAATAGGTTGGACGGTGACAAACCCAATGGACGACCCCCAGCTGATTGAGAAATATATAGACGAGCTTGGACAATTTGTAACACGGATGCGCCATGACGGAATTCGTGAGGAAGTTATTCGCTTTATCCTAGACCAAGCTGCAAGAGACTCAGAGGCAAAGATTATCGCTAAGGGGGAATTAAGCCAAGATAACGCTAGGACGCTCTAGAGAGGGCATGAATGAGGGCAGACATACATTTATCTATCCCTTAGTCTTTTACCCCCTAAATTCTAGCCCCGACTTGTCGGGGCGGGCAATGACAGAAAATCCAGGTGAAAGCCTGGACTCTTTTTTTATGCCCTAAAAGAAATTCTCCTTCCAAAGCTGTTAGAGTGGGGTATAAAGCTAGGCTGGCTACAAACTTGCCACTTGACAAGATTGTAAAGGCAGTTTACAATATAGAGGAAATGACAACCAAGCGAATACAGCGACGAAACGAAAACATCATCCGCTACCGAAAGGAACGGAAGATGACTTACCGAGCACTAGCTCGAATGTTTAAGCTGTCGCATACTCAGATTATGAATATAGTGAAAGAGGAAGGAGACTACAGTCATGCCTGAAATAGGTGAAACCAGAAAAGGGCCTGAGTTAGGCTACAAGACTCACTATTATTACATCTGGTATGGCTGCGTTGACTGCGGGAAGGCGAGATGGGTTCAGCTGTGTAAGGGAAAGCCAGTTAGAGAACGCTGTAGCTCGTGTGCCCACAAGGGTAACAGAGCCCACCAATGGAAAGGTGGACGCATCTTAGACTCGATGGGCTATATTATGGTTCTTGTCCGCCCAAATGATTTCTTCTATCCTATGACCCAAAAATGCGGATATGTCAGGGAACATCGTTTTGTTATGGCAAAGCATCTAGGACGATGCCTTTCCGTCTGGGAGAATGTCCACCACAAGAACGGAATAAAAACAGATAACCAGATTGAGAATCTCATATTGGCACCGAGCATTGGCGAGCACATAAGAATTCACACGAAGGGATACCGAGATGGCTACCAGAGGGGAGTGCAAGATGGCAGGCTAAAGCAAATCCAAGAACTAAAGCAAGAAATCAGATTGTTGCGATTAGAAGTGAAGCAAATGAAGGAGGTACGCAATGAAATTAGTTATTCGCCTTAGTGGCCCGGCAAAACAAATTTTAGGTAAGGGCAAGTTGCTGGACTTGTTCTGCCAGCAAAGAGGGAACATAAGGATTGAAGAGCTAGGGAGGAGAAATGAGACAGATAAAGTTTAAGGCGTGGGCAATAGACCTAAACACTGAGGAGGGGCATGGTTTGGCTGGACGCTATTTCTTCGGGACATCAATCCCAGAACACATGGAAGGCTGCCGAAAGGCATTATTCGCAACTCGCAGTATTGCCCGTGCCAAGATAGGACGTGTACGACAAGCTGGCATATTCCCAAATGCCAGAGTCGTGAGGGTAGGAGTAACCATACAGGAGGAGAAATGAGCAAGACTGTAAGAGTAAGTCTTTCTGAAGCTGAGATTGATGTCCTTCTTAAAGTAGGTTCTGAGGAGTTACTTCGCCAGGTTCACCATCACTTCAGTGACCCTCTCCTGGTCGGGATACAAATGAAGGCAGTCAAAGCCAAGGAGAAGTTCAACGCTATTATCAGGGAGGAGGAATTGAAATGATACAAGTAAAGGAATTTCTAATCGTTGAGAATGTCGAGATTGATTTTGAGACATTAAGCAAGGCTCAGGGGCGACCCTACACTATGCTTCACAAGAGGGCGGAGGCAGCCGTAGATATAGTTGAGGCTATATTAAAAGGGGCTTCGCCCGAAGATAGGCAAAGATACGAAGCATACCTTAACGCACACGACCCTTGCTATGCGGAGGAACGATGATTTACGAATGTCAGGATTGCTTGACGAAGTTCCACGAAACAGACCAGACTCGAAGTGAACAGAGGGGTGGGCAATGTCCATCCTGTGGGCATGAAGATTTGAAGGAGGTAACTGATGGTAGAACAAGTAACGAAGCGAAGTAGAGCACATATAAGATATACACTGAAAGATGGCACAATCGTGCCAGGGGTAACTACGATTCTCAGTGTCTTGAACAAGCCGGCACTGGTCAAATGGGCGAATAACCTTGGGCTACAGGGGATTGATTCGTCTAAGTATGTTGATGAAAAGGCAGCAATCGGAACACTGACTCACCAGATGATAGCCGACTATCTCCAGCGCAAAGAGACAGACACTAGCGAATACTCAAAGGTTCAAATAGACCAGGCGGAAAATGCAGTGCTGTCTTTCCTTGAGTGGGAGAAAACCCACCACATAGAGCTAGTCCTTATTGAAGAGCCTATGGTAAGCGAGCTATACAAGTTCGGTGGAACTATTGATTGTCTAGGACAGATGAATGGCAGTCTGTGCCTACTGGACTTCAAGACATCAAGTGGGATTTTCCCTGAGATGATGATACAGGTTGTTGCTTACAGGCAACTTCTCATTGAACATGGATACAAGGTTGATCAGGCGATTATCCTACGTGTCGGGCGAACACCAGACGAAGGATTCGAGGATCGCCTTATCAATGAACTAGACAGACGCTGGCAAATATTTGAACATTGCTTAGAAATTTACAGATTACAAAGGGAGGTTAAAAATGGCTGAAGGAGAGAGAAAGACAGAACGCAAGAACCTAACAATAACACAGGTCGAGGAAGTCAAGAAGGTAGGAGATAAACAAATCCCTAAGCTGTCTTTCAAGGCCAAAGACGGAGACAAGGAATTAACATATTTCACCTTCAAGAGCAGCCTATTTGATTCAATCAAACAAGGACAGACAATCAGTGCCGATGTAGAGACCTCAACACGAGACTGGGAGGGTAACGAATACACAGACCGGCGTGTTGTCCAGGTTTATATTGACGGGCAGCCGATAGCCACGAAAGGAGGCAACTTCTACAGGGGGAAGTCCCCGGAGGAGTTAGAGCAACAGGCAAGGGTAATGGTGCTTTCCTATGCAAAAGACCTCGCTGTAGCAGAGAAAATACCCGTAGTACAAATAATCAATCAGGCTGATGTCTTTTATGCGTGGGTGAAGAGGAATGAACTCGCCAAAGCGCCTGAGTCCAAGTCAAAATCTAAAACCTCTGCACCGGCTAAAACCTCAGCGCCGATAGTAGAGGCACCTGAAACTAACGGCGAAGACTGGGAGAAGTTAGGTAAAAAATCTGCCTCAATGCCTGCCAGTAAGAAAATCCAGAACATAACCGAACTAAAGGGTTTAATGGCAAAGCACAAAGTCGGCACACGAGAGGTATACGAGATTCTAAGCATCGGTTCATTTATTGACCTCGTTGATTTAGACCAAGCCTGGGAAGAGATAAAGAAAGCAAAAGGGATTGAATCTTAAAAAATGTGCTGGTGTCCCAGATTCATCGGTGATAGCAGATAGCGAAGCCGAGCATCGGTAAGGGGGGGAAGTTGACCGAGCCAGCACAAAACTGGCAGGGTGAGTGCACGGCAGGCACTTTAATTGGCACGCTAAACCAGCCCTGCCAGAGAATAAGAGCTTCTTAAAGAGAGGAGGGATAAATGAAAATAACAAATGAAGTAAGAAAATGGCTAAAAGAAAATGCCTATGCTGCGAAAGGTGCCGATATTTATTTTATAACTGAGTTCCCCATAGGTGAAGTGCCAGACAGGTTAATCATCCCAATAAAAAAACGCTCTTGGCGAGAAACCCAGGAACTACAGAAGGATTAAAAGGCTCGATTAAGAGGAATAGAATGACACAACTAGACATAGCTTGCTCGCGATGCGGGCAGCCCTTGATAGAGATTGACTTCAATAGAAGTTACTATCTTCGTACCTGCAACAATTGGAAATGCCTTTTATACCGGGCACCCCGGGGGTCGCGGGCAAAGTCCCTTGATCCCGAGATATTACTTAGGAAGGAAATTAACCTGAAGCGAAGACTACGACCAAGTTATCAGGCTTATCAGGAGAAAAATGATAAACGGAACTAAAGTCATTTGCCTGTGTGGTTCTACCCGATTTACGAGCGAAATGCTAGTCAAACAATGGGAACTGACAAAGCAAGGCAATGTGGTGCTTAGCTGGTGTGCCTTGCCCGATTGGTATTTTAAGGGTGAAGACAAGGCACATATTGGCGACCAAGAAGGGGTGAAAAAGATTGTAGATGCGGTTCATTTTCGCAAGATAGACCTTGCCGATGAAGTCTTGGTGATAAACATCAGTGGCTATATTGGGGAAAGTACAAGAAACGAGATTGCTTACGCGAAAAGCCAGAATAAACCAGTCACCTATTATGACATTAGTAATGGAGCTTGGAGTGTAACAGGGAGAGAGGAATGAATCTAACACAGTGCATCAGACATGGGGATAAAGATGGTAGAGAGGGCTATTTAATAGCTTTCCCTTATGATGAAATAACTGTGGAGATTTTGAAGCAAATACCGCACACTGAGCGAGAATGGCATCCCGAAGAAAAGACTTGGTGGGTGAGTCTTGTCTATGAACATGTGCTAAAACAAATCTTCCCAAACTTTATGGCATTAGCCTATCTTCAGGGTAAGTTATGGAGCTATGACAGGAGAGAGGAATGGCATATATGGCACTGAGGATAATGCCATCACCCATTTTGCCGACATCAGGAAAATGGGTAGCATAAAAGTTTAGCCATGCTGTCAAGAAGTTATGGAGCTATGACAGGAGAGAGGATGAAGCCATACTATCAAGATAAGTGGGTGACAATCTATCACGGGGATTGTAGGGAGATATTGCCTCAGTTACCTGAATTATATGGACAGGTTGATTTAGCAATAGCAGATTTCCCTTTCAAACATGACAAACCACTAGCGGATTTTGTCGCTGATGCCTCTGAGGGCTTATTGGTTGATGGAGGCAATCTTTTGGTGATAGATAATCCTCACAATCTTTTCAAAAGTGCTAATGCCTTTAGTGCTTTTATTTTACGGAATGAAATAGTGCTAGTAAGGAAGCGTGAATTTTGCCCTGCATGGCATTTGGGATTTAAGCATAATAATGCCCTCTTACTTTATAAGGGTGATGCAAAAGGTATCTGGTATGGCAATGTAATTAACCATCGGCATACATTTGCCGATGTTATGGTTGATTGTCATAAACCATATAAAAAGCATCCAGAGGCTATTGATATAAAGTGGGCGGAGTTAATGACAAATCTATTATCAAGAGAACATTCAATAGTAGTGGATTGGTTTTGCGGTAGTGGAACATTTGCTGAGGTCTGTTCAAGAATGAATCGTAGCTATATAGGATTTGAAATCGAGGAGAGGTATTGTGAAATCGCAGCTCGTAGATGTTCACAAGAAGTAATGGAGCTATGACAGGAGAGAGGAATGGCTAGAGGTAGAATGATAAATAAGAAAATCTGCAATAGCCGGGTGGTGAATGACCTGCCTTTGCCAGCTCAGTTACTTTATACCTGGCTTATTCCGCACCTTGATTGTAATGGCTGCTTCTATGGGAGCGCACAAATGATTAAGAGTTTGGTGTTCCCGCGCAAAAATTATACAAAAAAAATAATAGAAGGGTGGCTTGAACTTTTAACAAAATCGGTTGGGAATGAAAAAAATCCGCTAATTGTTAGATACTTTGTTGATAGTGAACAATATCTTTTTATGCCAGGTTTCGCTGGAGAACAGATAGGGCTTAGATATGACAAGGAAAAGCCAGAATTCCCGACTTTTGACGGAAAGGATACGGAAACAATACGGAAGGTGTCGGACAAACCGTCCCCTGAAGTAGAAGTAGAAGTAGAAGTAGAAGTAGAAGGTAAAGAAGAAAATATACAAAAGAAAAGACATGGGGAATTCCAGAATGTTCTTTTAACTAGTGAGGAATACGGGAAACTAAAAGACAAGTTCGGTGCTGGTGCTGAGGGGCGTATTGAGAGCCTATCGTCTTATATGGAATCCCGTGGGAAGAGTTACAAATCCCACTATGCCACGATTCTTAGTTGGTCAAGAAAGGAGGCTCATGCAACGAATAGAAATCCCAGAGAGTTACCGAAAATCTACACACCATCCCCAGACTATGACGACCTCTGAAGAGAAAGCGTTTGAAACAGAGTGGGAGAGAGTCCCGTATAAGCTATTATTCGATTGTCCCAAATGTAAGGGGGCAGGCTTTGTTCACCCGCGCAAGTCGGACGGGACTATAGACTACAGGGTAGTCGTGCCCTGCGACCAACTTGGGTGTTACCGCGACCAGGCTATAGCTTACAAGAGGGGGGAGATCATTGAGCAGAGTGGAGTTATCGGCTTGAAGCAGACCTTTGAGACATTTAATGCAGAGATAACAGGAGTCAAAAAGGCATACAAGGCAGCTTGGAACATCGCAGAAGGAATCGGAGGTTTCATCTGGCTGATTATCTACGGTGGCACAGGCAATGGCAAGACACATTTATTAAACGCAATCGCTAACCGGGTAATGGAGCGCGGTCTTGGAGTGAAGTTGGTTATGATGGCCGACTTACTTTCAGAACTCCGTATGGCAATAGAGACGAACCAGACCGACTTCAAGTTGAAGGTGCTCAAGGAAGTCACTTACCTGATAATAGATGAGCTAGGCTTAGAATATGGTTCTGTATGGGAAAAGGAAAAGATAGAGGAACTTCTGGCTTCTCGGTGGAATAATGGGCGCTTCACTGTAGTGGTGACTAACAGAGACATCGAGGAATTACCGGCAAGACTAAAGAGTAGATTTCAGGATAGACACTTATCGAAGTGTGTACTGAACGAGGCTGGAGACTACCGACAAAAGAGGTAGCCTTTGCAAAGCAAAGATAGAGTTAAGGAGGATTAAAATGAACAATGTCAGAGCAATTTTTTGTAAAGTAAATGAAACGCCAGAGAAGATGGAGAAGCCAGCGATATTAAGTGATGAAGAGGTTAATAAATGGTTAGAAAAACAACACGGTAAATTAGATATATATACTAAGTTTACTGTCTCTCATGCAGAAAATAGAGCAGCCCAGCGAGATGCTGATACAGCTTATTATGAGCCTCTAATCCAGCAGGCAGAAAAAGATGCAATGAGGCGACACCAAAGTTGGCTTGCTAATGTCAAAGGTTGGCGAAATTCCGAACAAATTAAAGAGTTGCTTGAGCAGGCAAATACTGAGGTGGCAAGGGAGATATTTAAGAAGATTGAATCTTTGCCGTATATGAATATAAATCCTGAAGGTAGGATGATTTGTATTAACATTGAGGATTGGCGATCTCTGAAGTCCAAATATGGAGGGCAGAAATGAGAGGAAAGATAGCAGAAATAATTAGGGGGCTTGGTTATGATGGAAGTGGCTATGCTAGCAAAATCCTCTCTTATCAGATTGAGGAGATAAAGAAGGTGGAGAATAAACCTAGCCAATATCATTATGTTTGCTGGGCTTCGGGCGCGGTGAAGGTAAGAGATGAATGGGGCAAAGAACCTACCTATCAATGCCGTTTTTATGACGGCGATTTTAATTGTGGCTATAGGGGTTGTAAGGATGGCATAATTGAGGGAGTCAAAGAATTAACCGATATAGAGCGACACGAGAACTGGATGGTTCAGAAGATTATTAAGAAATTTGAAGCTGAGTAGACGAAACCATAAGAAAGGAGAAGATGAAATGACAGAATGTATCACAATTCCATTCCTACCCGAATTTGAAGAGCGAATGTTATCAGGACAGAAAATAGCCACTAGCCGAACCAAGAAATATGGTAATGGTGCTGACTTATTTTGTGCTTTTGGGCATTCCTTCCAGTTGACAAAAGTGGATAAAGTTTATCTTGGCGATGTGGCTGCGACATTTTATAAGCAAGAGGGATTCGATTCGCAGGCTGATTTTATGGAATGTTGGCGGAAACTACATCCTCGTAGAAATCGTTATGATACTGTAATTTGGTTACATCAATTCAAAAAGGTAAGTTAGGAGAAGATGAGTCGGAGTCAGTATGAAGTTATGGAGTTTAGCAGTTAGATGAAGGAAGGTGAAACATGAAAGGAATACTATTTAAGCCAGAGGATATCAAGGCGATTGTAGAGAGAAGAAAGACAGTTACCAGAAGGGTGATTAAACCACAGCCTATTGCACAAACTCTTCCATCGCCAAATGGCACTATTGTTAGAAGTTTGGGTTATTTCTGGAAGAGTCACTTCATCAATCAATCCGAAGATTTGATTTATTATGCTCGCTACCAAGTAGGCGAGACTGTCTATATCAAAGAGGCTGGGGTTTGGGATAACAAGACAAAGTTTCGAGCCTATAAAGCAAATATGCCTAATACTCAAACAAAATGGCAATCCCCTCTCTTTATGCCCGAATGGGCAGCCCGCTACTTTATCAAGACAAAAGATGTCAGGGCAGAGAGATTGAGTTTGCCCTTATCACCCGAAGAGTTAGCACTTGAAGGTGGAGAAACAGCCTTGCCAATCCTAGAGAAGATAAATGGCTTGTGGGTATTCAGATACGAGTTTGAGTTTAGCAGTTAGATGATATGGAGCTATGAAGATTGAAGTAGAGGCTCTGGGATTAGGCTTTAATAATTCGGGTTACCAGGGAGCTTTCACAGTCCCGGTAAAGCAGATTATCAAAGACTTGGTAAATAGTCCATGTTTGCATTTATTCTCAGGTAGTAGCCTTATCGGAGACGAAAGAGTGGACATTGAACACCCGAATAGTACCCTGCAAATGAATGTGAAGGATTTTATCTTGACCGACAAGCGAGATTGGTGCTGGGTAGTATTAGACCCACCTTATCAGATAACAAGAACGAATCAAAAACTGAGTGGTTATGGGCTATCAGGGTGTGTAGCCTCAGATGTGCAATTTAGAAGGCAATTAAAGCGATATTTCCAAAGCCATGTCGAGAATATCCTCTGGCTTGATATTTGTGCCCCAATGATAAAAGGGTTCAAGCGAGAGAAGCTATGGCTGTTTCTACCAGGCGGGTTTCAGACGGTGCGGGTTTTGTCGTGGCTAAAAAGAATCAGTAAGCCAATGGAGCTATGATGTTCAAGGTTAAAGAGAGGAAAACCGACATCTTATTCTCAAACTACATCCGGGCAAGGGATGGCTGGCGATGCCTAGCTTGTGGAGAGAATAGCAGGGACTACTCTGAGAACAAACGGGGATTGCATTGTAGCCATTATTGGGGCCGCGGGCATGAGAATACGAGGTTTGACCCTGAGAATTGTATCTCGCTCTGCTGGTATCATCATAACTTCGCCTGGGGGCATGGAGACGGCAGACAGGAATACACGGCTTTTATGAGGAAGAGATTAGGCGATAAAGGTTACGACCTTCTTGAGTTTAGGGCACACTGCTACAAAAAGAGAGACGACTTTCTCGATAAGTTATATTTGAAGCAATTATTGAAGGAATTATGATTGACGGCGTAAAACTGATAGAGTGCAGACATAGGAACTGGAGGCGAGTTCAGGGAGAAATCCCGGGCTCGCCTTTTTTTGTTTAATAAGGGAAAACACTACTAAACGAGCGTTTAATGAAACTGTGGTTTATGCTAACGGAAGAGAACAAAGAGAAGCTAGTTAAACTTGCTGGGAAGAAATGGACTCCGCCGAAGCGGGACAAGCGAACTATTCAATGCGAAGTGAAGATTGAGGGTTTGCCGGAAGGGCTTCCATCTGATGAACTAGAGATGATATTCAGTCGGAATAGACGAAGTACAGCCAAACAAAGGAAAAAGCGTATTTGCAGGTGGTGATATGAGTGAGCCAGGTGACTGCCAGCGCTGTCGGGATTATAGGGAGTGTTCTGGATTCAAAAAGTGGTATCACTATGCTGAGGTGCGATTTTGCATTTTTCAGGTTCTGTGGATACTCAGAAATTCCGACACATTAAGAGCTGGCCACTGGCCACAAGACCCAGATAGGTCCAGCGATGATGGTTCTGGGCAAAGGAATATCAAAACCGAAGCGACCTTTGTGAAGCCTATTTTAATACTTGCCGAAGTGGAATCTCGTTTAAGAAGAACGGGCATACATGGGAAGTTATTAGCCGCCCAGATTGAAGCAGGGAGGGAATTTAATACCTTAGATAGAGATGCCAGGGATGCCCTGTTTTATGTGAAGGGCTGGCGACAGAAAAGAGATAGTTTTACAAACTGGAAGAGGATAAGAAGATGGCGGAAAGAAACGCTAGGCGTTTCAAAAGATAAAAAGGAGGAGAAATGTGCAAGTGTATCAAATGCGGTAAATACTGCGATTGCGATGAAAAATACTGCGACCAGTGCTTCATAGAGGAGTGCTGCAAGACGGATGCAGAAAAGAATCTATTTTTAGGCGGGCGATTCTATGGGAAAGAGAAGCCGAAAGATGAACCATAAGCATTTCTACATTGTAGATACACACAATTTCGGGAGATGCAAATGTGGAGAGACAAAGCAGTTTCCCGTTGAGCAGAAGCTCAAAGTAAATACTAATATGATTACACCTCCCAAATATGACCCCGATTCATGGCTTCATGCAGAAGTACATATTGAGGAGAGGATTTGACAAAGACTTTTTGGTGCAATATACTTGACAATAGGTGTATTCTTACGCCTAGATTGAGGGCCAAGGATGACCCGTATGGGTTAGCGCCGATAAGGGTAACCGAAGCGGAAAGTAAACCCTCAATTTTAATCTTCCTCGTCATTCCCTTGCACGAGAATTGGCGAGGTTTGACTACCCCTGAGACTTCGGTCGATGGGCGGAGCCCACGGTATACAGTGGGCTTCATGTATTTTAGAGCCATGCTTCTGCGTGGCTTTTTATTAGCTCGCCCACCAACCATAGGGTGTAAGTGTGGAAGGAGTACAGAGGTCGTCCATCAGGACGGCTTTTGCATTTATGGTGGGACAATCCCACTGCTCACTTTTCCGAGTATATGTTCACTTTTTGGGTATTATCTTACCTATTTTGGGTATTGGAGATTAAATGAATGAAGAAGAATTAAGTGTAACTATTATTGAACCAACTTATGAATATCCTTTTGAGTGGGAAACTTTCACAGGAGAGGTATGCCTGAGTTAAAGAAGGTTGAAGTAATCTGGCTTGATGCCTGGAGTGATGAGGCTCGCCTTGAACTTGGTGCGGTGACTAATATCGAGCTCATTGAGTCCCACAATGTAGGCTATTTGATAAAAGGTGATGATGAAAAGATTATCTTGACTCAGGGAACAATCAATAACCTATTCCATGACAAGATGTTCATGGACGGTTTCGTGGTGATTCCGCGGGGAATGATTAAGACAATAAAGGTATTGAATGATTAACTGGTTGGAACTTGCTCTTTGCACGGCAGTTTGCCTTGAGGCTGAAAGTATATTTAGGGAAATGGGAGTTAATATCTCACCTATCTATCTTGGTTTAATAATCGGCGGGATTCTCATTTTGGCTTACGTAGACAAACGAAGGCATCGTAAAGAATGACACAACGTAAAAAGCCAAGTGGTGAAGAATATCAAAAGCTAGTTGAGGCATATCATAAGGCTGACCATGCTGGAAGGCTCAAATTAGCCGAGCAATATGAGGTTGCCTTTGATACCTTAAAAGGCTGGATTTCTGAAGGTGATAGTCCATTAAAACAAATTCCTGAACCTATGGTTCTGGCAAAAGATATTGAAGTTAAATCCCTACCGGAGATTAAGATTACACCCATCCCTCAAGTGAGCGAGCAAGAGGGCGAAGAGGCACAAGTTCTGTTACTTTCCGATTTACAGGCTGGGCAGAAATCGCCGACTTTCAATGCAAAGATTCTCAAACAAGAGGCGGTGTTATTCACGGAAAAGAGTTTAAAGCTATGTGAGCTGCACCGCAAAATGAGACCTATTAAGAAACTCCATATCTGCTTATTGGGAGACATTATTGAGAATATGAATGTGCCTATCCCGAAACTTGAAGAGCTGGAACATGTAGTGATAGACCAAATCTTTGAAGTGGCGGTGCCAGTGCTGAATGACCTCTTAGTAAGTCATCTCCAGCTATTTGACGAAATAGAGGTTTACTGTGTCCGCGGGAATCATGGGCAACTTGAGGGAAGGCGAAGCATATCGGCAAAGACGAACTGGGATACCTTCGTTTATAAAATCCTTGAGCAAGGGCTTAAAAACTATGAGAAGATACACTTTCATATCGAGGAGAACGAATTCTATCAGGTAATAAACATCTTCAATATAAAAATTCTTCTCGTTCACGGAGATCAGATTCCATCATACTTAGGCATACCGTTTTATGGCATAGACCGAAGGACTTTAAGATGGAATGTTTCTATCCCAGGGACGTGGCAATATTGCTTTATGGGTCATTTCCATATCTGCAATTATATCCGCCCTTCAGGAATCCCGATTTTTGTTAATGGGACTTGGGCGAGTGGGTCTGCTTACCCTCTTTATAGACTTGGTTTACAAGACGATCCTAGGCAGTGGGTTCTTTTTATATCCCCAAAGCGAGGCGTAACGGCGCAATATGATGTTAAAGTGAATGAGAAACTGTAAAAGGAGTGTGATATGGAAAATGCGGTTGTTGAAATCATTAGAGCAATAGCCAGACCAGCGATCAGTGTCATCTTCGCTGCCGTCATTGCCCAAGTGGTTATTGAAGGAATCGCTGTCCCTGACTGGTTCCTCGCTCTGGCTATCCCAGCGATAACCTGGTGGTTCGCTGAGCGGACGATAACACATCTGAAAAATAACAAGGTGGACAAATGATTGAGAAGTTACGAGAGATTCTAGGTTTACTCTCAGGCTATAAGCAAGAGTATGATGCCAATAAAGCTGAGCTGGATAAACTTAAGGTAATTATAGTTGAAGCGGAGACGAAAGTAAATCTTATTCTTGCTATTTTGAAAGGCTGGGATGGAACTGATAACAAAGCTCAATGAGGTGGTGGCCACTCTCAGGAATTTAAGCCCTCATCCTGCACCCCCTGAGATTTCCTATATTGTAGAGAAAGATAGTCTCTGGGTTCAAGAGTGTCTATTTATGTTAGAGCCAAGCATTATACGCCTTCCACTTGATGGTAAATATTATTTAACAAATCAAAGCAATTTTTTGAATATAATTGCATGGCATTGGGTAGATAGCAGGGAATGGGTAAAGGACAAATTTGATTGTGAGAATTTTGCTATCACCCTTAAGGCTGATGTGGACTGGTATTTCGGGCTGAACCAGGTGGGTATCGTCATAGATTACAAGGCGGGACATGGGTATAATTTAGTCGTCTTTCCTGATGGGAAAGTCATGCTCTTGGAACCCCAGAACGACCGCATGTTTGTCTGGCCGAACTTATCGAGTCTATATGTCCTCAAAAACGCCTTCGTTTTGCTTTAGAAGAATATGAGATTTTTTAAGTGGTTTCATTTTAGCAACTTTATGGACACTTATCAGGAATGGCACGCCCTCGTTGAAGGGTTCTCTGAGACCTTCTGCTTCTGGAGAGCTAGGTATGAACCATCCGAAGAGCTACTAAACGATTTGAGGGCTGAACATCATTATTACCAAGCAGGAAGGGTTTTAGGTATTATAGCCCTTGCTGGATTAGGCGTATTGATAGCCAAGATACTGAGGAAAAAATGAACAAAAGGAACATAATTAAACTTACGGGAGAAATAGATGAAGAGGCGGAACCTCCAAGTAATATGGATTCTGGGGCAAGGTTTATTTCTTCCCCTTGTTCTATGGCTAGACGACTTGCGAACTTCGGGAGCCGTCTTGCTGACAATCTTGGTATTCATCCTGTTGGAAGGACTTTACCTAGTGGACTCCTTATTGTTCTTAAAGATATTCAGGAAGGATTAAGATGACTGAAGATGGTAAATTCACACCTAGCCCATTGGGAATCATCAGGATAAAAACCCCAGATGGTAAAGTTAAACTATTTCAGGCAAATAGAAAAGACCGTAGAGCTTTTTTAAGAAGGAATCGAAAGAGGTTAGTTAAAGTATGACAGAAGAGGAAAAATATCCACCAGGCAAACACCCGAACCAACTAGCTGCCCTTAGGAAGTATCAACAGAGGTGGCAAAAGGGGCAATCGGGAAATCCAAAGGGGCGGGCACCAAAGGAACTAACCCTGACATCTCTTGCTAGAGAGAAACTTGCGGAATCATGTCCTTACGCCCCGGATAAAACTTGGGCTGAATATCTAGTTGAACGCTGGCTAGGGCATGCGGTGGAGAACGCTGTCTATTTCCGTGAACTTATTGAGAGATTAGAGGGTAAGGTATTACAGCCAATCGGTGGGGAAGGTGGGAAGGACTTGATATTCAACATCGTTGTCTCTAATGAGCAAACTAAAGACATGGTGAGCAAGGTACTAGAGGGAGAAAGAACGGTTGCAACTGGAAACGACAAGAGTATTTGAGGACACGCTTAAAGCATGGTTGGGCGGTTATCGAAGGTGCTTACACGAAGGAGGTACATGGTCAAGCAAAACATGGTCAATCCTTCAGTCACTCATTCTAATATCTCAAGGGGCTAAATCACCTCTTTTAATTACTATTGTCTCGGAATCTCTACCACATCTAAGGCGCGGGTGCATCAGGGACTTCTTTAGAATACTCAACGAATCAGAAGAGAATAACCCCCGGTGGTCTAAGACTTTATTCAGGTATGACTTCGGTAATGCGAAGATAGAGTTCTTCGGGGCCGACGAATCGGACAAGGTTAGAGGCCCCAGAAGAGATATTTTATTCATCAATGAAGGCAACAATGTGCCCTGGGACACCGCTAGGGCTTTAGATATAAGAACATCTAAGTTTACAATCGTGGACTGGAACCCAGTGTCAGAGTTCTGGGCGCACGAATACTGGCTGAAAGAGCCAGATACTTTCTATGTTCACAGCACCTACTTAGATGCTTTGAAAGTCTTGCCAAGAGAAGTTGTTGATAATATCGAGTCCAACAAGGGCAAAGACGCAAACTGGTGGAATGTTTACGGTCTGGGGATATTGGGACATCCGGAGAACCTTATATGGCCTGATTTTCAAATCGTAGAGGCACTACCAGCCAAATGCGACTGGCAGGCTTGGGCTTACGGGTTAGATTTCGGCTTTGTGAACCCAACGGCGTTAATCAAGGTCATCATCTCGAATAAGAAATTATATTGGGATGAACGCATATACCAAACAGCACTGACCAATGCGGACTTGATAGAAAAGCTCACTCATGAGGAGCGAGCCGACATTCACGCCGACTCGTCAGCACCAGATAAGATAGAAGAGATTAAAAGAGCTGGCTGGGTAATCTACCCTTCAAACAAAGATGTCAAGATGGGGCTCGATGTAGTAAGAAGGCAGACTTTATACATAACGAAGTCCAGTGTGGAGACCATCAAGGAAGTAAGAAACTACTGCCGTAAGAAGGACAAAGACGGCAAGGTTTTAGAAGAGCCAGTGAAGATTCGGGATCACGCCTGCGATGCCGGAAGATATAGCACTTTGGGTATGACGGAGCAATTCGGTTTTGCGACAGCCACGCCGAGGCAGACAAGCCCGGTTTGGCAATTCTAGGAGGGCAATATGCCAGATGATTTAGAAGTAATGGTAGCAAGGATTGATGAGAGAACAAAAGGTATAAAAGATGATGTGGGCGAATTGAAGACGACCTGCATGGAGCTAGAGAGAACTGTCAATGGGCATAGCACTCAATTAGCGACCATTGCGGAACAGATTAAGAACTCGAATCACGGCTTAAGCCGGAGACAAACGGCAGGAATTGGCGGTGCTGCTGGGGTTATAGCCTCTATCCTTGTAGCCGTTATTGAATACTTCCGAAGGAGCTGATAATGAGCGACGAATCGAGAGAAGAGTACAAATTATTCGAAGAAAAAAAAGAGGAGATGAAGCCTATCTTTGACCGCATGGGTGTGGACGAAGCGTTATATCTCCTAAAGCCGTTTAAGATGATGCAGCTTGACGGGAAAAAAGAAATGGAAGATGTCGCTAATACGACTCTGCCTGATGCCCTGATTTATGTTCAAAAAGGCATATCAATCCTGGGTGGGGCTACAAGGCAAACTATTATTGAGGGGAGGGGGTTGAGCGATACGAAAACTAATACAATCGAGCAGTTTCTCAAAGATATTTTCTACATGGTAGACGAAAATCTGCCAAAGCGGAAAATACCGGGACTAGATGCTTTCCTTAATGAACAGTTAGGCATAAGAGGGCGAATTGCTGCTCGGATATGTATGAGAATTGATAAAGAGAGAGGTTTAATTCCCGATGTCCTGCCGATAGATACTCGGTGTTATACCGACGATATAGACGGAAATGATTTGGTTTGGGCTGCTCCTTGGTTCAGACAATCAAAGGCACAAATTGAGAGGGAATATACCAAGCCAGGAGACAGGGCTGTAAAGATAGAGAAGTATGCTGAGGTTGTTGACTTCTGGGACTCCGAAAAGAACGTCATCTTCATTGACAAGCAAATAGTCAGAGAGCAGCCTAACCCTTATGGGTATGTGCCATTCGTTTGTGTTATCTGTCCTACTGGTTCGACCTTGGGGACAGAAGATGCCATAGAACACCAGGGGGAAAGTTTACTTTGGGCTAACCGTGACCTCTGGGATAAAAAGAATGAGGCGATTACCATACTCCGAACATTGAATATAGATTCTCTATTCAGGGCACTACAGTATGAAAGTTCTCACGGGGAAAATATGCCCAAACCTGAGAAATCACCGTATAAGCAAAAGACAGTACATGGCGTTGAGAAGGGTGGTGGTTACAAGTTCATGCCCATTGCCGACATTAAGAATGCTACAAGTTTGTACTACTCAGTGCTAGAGACTTCGCTACAGAGAGGAAGTCTATCAGCTATTGATTATGGTACGCTGCAATTCCCGCTATCCAATATAGCAATTACCCAGTTGACGGGTTCGAGGAATGACATATTTGCGCCGAGAGTAAATACAAAGGCTTGGTTCTATCAAGCTATAAGTGGGATGAGTATTAAGCAGTGCATCCAGCTTGACGAGAAATTGGAACTTGGGAAAGAGGGAAGCAAGAATAATTACACGAAAGCCGACCTAGAGGGAGACTATTCGATTGAATATACCTTCCGCACTATGTCAAAGGAACAGTTGATGGCTGACTTACAATTTGCGGTTGCTGCTCGTGGCATTCTCCCCGATGATTACATTGTTAGAGAGATAATAAGGGCTGAAAACCCAACTGGGTTGTTGACTCAACTGAGGGCTGAACGGGCAGAGAAAATTGATGAGGTTCTATTCTTGTTCAATAGTGGAAAGAGTCTCCTTGAGGAAAAGAACGGGCAAAAACCGACCATAGCAGACCAGATTGGAGCTCGTATCTTAAGAGACCGAATAGGAACTATCTTAAAGCAGAGGCGGGCGATGGGGCAGTTAAGCCCGATTGAAGGACAGGTTAAAGAGGAAGGAACACAAAAGAAGGAAGCTGTGGAGCAACTACTCAAAGGCGGAGGGGGTAGAGCAACTAAAGAGGAAGGAGAGCCAAATGCCTAAAAAAGTTGATTTCAAATATACCCTTGAGGAGTTCTACCAAGATGTCATCAATGACATTAAAGGGGAATTGGCAGAAGCTGAAGATAAGAACAAGAAGCCCAATGTCATAAAGGAACTATTAGCGAAACGAGGGTTAGAAGCTAAGGCAAAGTTATGAGTGCATTTGCATTAGAGGAAGAGACCTTATTAAGTCAATACCGAGAGGCGAAAGATATTGAAATCGAACGCCTCTTGTCGCAATATGGGACATCGTTAAGTGATATGCGAGAGTTGTACCCACAGCTCACCGAGACAATCAAGCAGAGGCAATTAACCACTGCATTTCCCGATATGCCCTTATTCTTCACCCCGTCTGAGGCTCAACAGATGGGGCTTTCGCTTCAGGAAGGGTGGCTACTTAAAATGACCCCAGCGGGAGAGGGTTACACTTCCAGTCTAATCACCCCTGAGAAGTGGGAGATTACGGAGGATGATTTATACATCGCACCATCTGGAGAGAAATACACTAAGAGCGAGCTTGAAACAGCTCTAGGCGTAGGGTATATCCCGTCAGTAGAGGAAACATGGATGCCTAGTTTGGAGATTGAGCAAATCTTTGGCAGGGTTTTCCCTGAGCAAAGTGTTGAGGAAATCTTAGCTTATGCCCAATCTCAGCCCGAGGCTTTCGTTCAAGACATAATAGAAATTGGCAGAACCCCAGAGACAGAGGCACTCCTGAGAGCAATGTATGAGGGTGTAACCGAGGAAGTGCTAGGGCAGATATTTGGTGCTGAGGCACTTAAACTCCTATTTATTGAAGCGTTAAAGCCAGTAACGGCCAAGAATGTGGACACGATGCTGGCATACTTCTCTGCCAATCCTGATGCACTAAGAGCCTCACTTCTGGGTGAGGGCAGGAACGAAAAGACGGATGAACTTGTGCACCTTCTATACCCAGGAATCACGGAAGCACAATTAGCTGATTACTTCAACCCTTTGTCACTCATTGTTGAGGAAGAATTGGCTGTAGGTGGAAGGGGGAAATGGGGAACATTCACTGCTGGAGTAGGCGACCTAGTAGCGAATGTGGGCGGTATTTTCAAGTGGCTTGGTCATGGTGGGATAGGTGAGAAGATAGCTAAATTTGGTCAGTATATGCAGGCAAAGGCTGAGCCTGTGCCGTTTGAGCCAGGTGAGTTTAGCTGGAGACAACTATTCAATCCTCAATTCTATGCGACTTATGGACTGCGCATGTTGCCAACTCTGATGGTTTTGGTGGTGGCAGGCATAACGGGTTTCGCTGCCGTTGGAGCGGTAGTAGGCCCAGTGGTAACTGGTGTTGTCGCCAAAGGCATAATCGGGCTGAAGTTAGGGCGTGTCTTACAAACTATCCTACAGGGTATAGGTGGTGCTGCGCTTATGCGACCATTAGAATCGGCTCTTGAAGCTGGTGGTACTTATGACCAGGCTAGGTATCAAGGGCTTTCGCATGAGGAAGCAGATGCAGCGGCGGATGAGGTATTCAATAAGAATATGAGGCTGGTGGGTCTTGATGCTGCACAGTTAGCTGTGGCTTTTATGCCAACTGGTTCAATAGGCACCTCGGCTATAGGTGCGGTAAGGAGAGGGTTGGTTCGCATAGCACGAGTAGGTGGGAAGTTAGTCTTTGAAGGATTAACTGAGGGCGGGGAGGAAGTTTATCAAGAGATGATTATCAACCAAGCTCTTGGTAGAGAGGTGGATTTAACTGACCCTGAGATGCAGTTGGTTTTTGCGCTCGGCTCTATTGCTGGTCTGGGGTTTGGTGCTGGTGGTGAAATAATCACCCGTATTACAGATAGGTCAGTGTTGGGTCTTACACCTGAGCAAAAAGTGTTGTTTGATAAGAATATAAAGCAGGGTTTAACTACAATCGAGGCACTGGATGTTGTGATTGACCAGTACCCCGAAGTAGCTGGTCTCGTTAAGAAGGCAACAGAGGATGTGCAAGGTGAAGTGTACCGCGAGCAATTAACTGAGGAAAACCGAGCAAGACTAGATGAAGAACAGGCGAAGCAGAAAATGACTCAGATTCAAGAGTCTAACCCTGATTTAGTCGTGCCTGGTGGGGATATGGGATTGGGAGTGAAAGCTCCTAGCATCCCACTTGTTAATATTCCTGAACCTCTTTTGACGATACCAACAAGTCAGGAACTAATTGATGGCTTAATAATCCCGAACTGGATTAGAACAACAGTTAAAGCCCTTGCTAGGATACCGGTAATCAAGAAAGTTGAGGAAGCGGTTTTAGGCTGGCGAGTCCTGATAGGCAAGGAAAGTCAGCTAACCGAGGATATAGTAGGACGTGGCGCCGTGGTTTATGGGGCTATCACCCGAATAGGCGGAAATGCCGCTAAGGTGATGACCAGTGTTTTGAGAAACACAATAGAGAACTCCGTCAAATTCTTCGGCTTTAACGAAGTGGGTTACTCAGCGAAGATGGCGGGGAAGTTGCTTGCTCAATACGAAAGCGAACGAGAGAATGCTGGGACACTAGAGCATGTCTTTACCCATCCTGAAATGTATGACTGGACAGGGATGGATAAGGGCTTGCAGTATGTAACCTTAATCAATCGCATAAATAAAGCGATATTCGCACTCTTGCAAAAGGAAGGTGTAGCACTTAATACCGTCAATGAACGGTGGATCCACCGGGTAGTTACAGGTAAGACAGTCGAAGGAGAAGTGGTGGAAGTGAGAGGCAAACCTGGCGTGACAGGCAGAAAACCTGGTGCCGTCCCGTCATACAAAAAGCCACGCTCTTTCAGGACGATGGCAGAGGGGATACAGGCAGGGATTGAATATGAGCCGAATATCGAAGCCTCAATAGGAAGCTATATTGAGGAGGCTTTCAAAGAGATAGCTGGAGAGAGATTCTCCAAGTTCGTTGAGGAGTTTGGTATTACCCCCACTGAGAGACTATTAGAGCGATTCCCTGAAATAGCAAAGCGGGCGGAACTGACAAAGACAGAGCTTGCCGATGCTGCTAAATTGCAATCTGCAATCAACAGGGCTAAGAGGGGGGAGAGATTGCCTACCCAAACGCTCAGTGCAATCGAGAGGCGATTTCCTGAGCTTGGTGCAAGGTTAAGGGCACTCATTGAAATACCAGCCTCTGCTGAAAACCAATTAAGACAATTATTATCACAGAATGAGAAACTTATCAGAAGTCTAAAGGCAGAACTGGCGAAGGCAAAAGAGGCAAGGGAGGTGCCAAAAGTAGAACCTCTCATTGTCCCTGATGAAGTGAAACTCCGGGAAGCCTTCAATCTTATGGATTATGAGGATAGACTTTCTTGGCGTAACACGATGGCAACTCAGCTTCAAGAGATAGGCGAGATGGTTGCTGAGCAGGAAAGCGAACTTGAAGGGGTTGAGGAGTTTCTGAGAACCGACCCAGTAGCGTCTTATAAAGCAGAGATAACGATTACCACACGGAAGGGCTTAAAGCAGACCAAGAAGGTAGCCCTCACCGATGTCCTGAAAGAAGGACAGATGCCCGAGACGCTAACTAAAAGAAATGCCCAGATTCTGTTGATGGGCAGGGAACTCAAACCCGGAGCCTTTGACAAAGAGGGCAATGTTCGCTGGGAATACATCATTGACGAACTCGCTGACCACTTTGGTATGAGTGAGCAGGAACTTGTCAATAAGATAGAACAGATAGCCGACCTTAAAGAGAGGGCGAGAGACCTTAGACTTTTAGTTGACGATGCCAGCCGAAGGGCAGAACAAATAAAACGGATGCTGGGGATATTACAAGATGTCGAAGGCAGACCTGAAGTGGCGGAGAGGGAGATTATCCCACCAGAGATTTCAGAAAGGGAGGCAAGATATGAATTTCTTCAGCTTAGCGAAGCAGAATACGAAGAGGCTATTAAGTCAGGTAGGTATCCTGAGCCAGCACGCTATGAGGAACTTACTAAGTATTATGCAGAACCGCATGAACCAGGTTGGAAGGGGCTTAGCCTTGCGGAGATGTTCCCCACAAGGTATAAAGACCTACTCAGTCGCGGAGTGCCAGATAGGTTGTCCGCCTCTGAAGTTCAGCAAGCCATCGAGGAAAAACGAGTACCCTACGAGCGAGGAGTAGAAGGTGTTACCCCAGAGGTTACACTTAAAATAATACCACAAGAACGCTGGGATAGTGCAAAACTTGGTGTCAAGGTGGACTTAGTGAAAGCTGGTGGGTGGGTTAATAATAAAGGGCAATTAACCAAGGTGGGAGAGAGAATAGCAGAATCCAAATGGGAAGATTTATCTCCTGCTGCTCAAAATGTTTTACAACGGCTTATCTATGACCGTTATGGAGTAGCAATCCCCACCGCCGAAGCTGGTATGCCAGAAGCAGGCTTACAACTAGACATATTCGGCTATACAACACCCGTTACCCCGAAAGGTAAGGGTGAAATAGTCCAAATCTCGATGGACGACTATAAGAAGCTAGTCGAAACATACGAGGAACAGGGTTTACCGATGCCTTATGTCAATGTCAAACCCAAGATAGAGGGGGTTAGCGAGCTTTCAGGTGAGACCGAATTTCAGCAAGTCAAGTTTACCGTGCCAGATGCTATGACGGCAGCCGAACGGAAGGCAGCATTTGACACTCTAACTAAAGAAGCTAAAGCCTTGGTAGAGGCTCGCAAAGCACCATACTGGCAGGCCAGGGCGGAACGGGCAGCCAAGATGGAGATTGTCAGACAAGCGGGTATCGGAGAAGGTTATCTACCCATGCCTTTTGCTGGTGGCAGGATATTCAATCAAGATTTCATTGATGCCTGTAACAAGTTCTTCGGGATAGAAAAGGGGAGTTCGGCTCTCAAGTTTACCAGCGATGCAGCTGGTATTTTAAGAATAACTAAGGCAGCTCTTGACTTCTCAGCTATGATGATTCAAGGACTCCCCTCATTCGGTTTAGCCCATGCAATGCTGCTGAGAAGCCCTAGAATCGGCATTAAATTGATGGGTGGGTGGTATAAGGCTCTGGGTGAATCTACGGTAGCGTTTTTCAATCCGGGTGTATTTTATGGCTACATGGAAAAGAACCAAGATGCTGTTTTACAAAGAGTCAGCTTTCTGGGCAGCTCCAGGGCAGTTGATTACTTTGAAGCCTTGAGAGGGAAACATGGACTTGGAAAGATAGCTGCTTGGACACTAGGGAAGATTCCCTTAGACCCATTTGCAAGGGCTGAGATGGCGTTTTACTCTGCTGGCGAGATAGTGCGTAATGAGTTCTGGAAGGCTCTTTCTGATAAAGCGATAAAGCAAGGCAAGGGGTTTGAGCTAGCCAGACATTTGGACTTAATGACAGGACTGGCACAAGCTGAGGGCGTGCCTTTGACAGTAAGACAGTTAGAGTCGTCTTTTATGTGGTTTGCACCAAACTATACTAGGGCTTGTCTTTCTCTTTTAGCCGATGTATTTAGGGGTGGCTATACTGGCGCAAAGGCAAAACAGGCACTCGGGGGATTGATGGTTGCGGGTGTCGTTTATTATGTGGGTATTCAAATGGCTATGGCGTTACTTTCAGGCAAAGATGAGGATGATGCCTGGGAAGCGGTAAAAGAGGGATTAGGCATCAGGGAAGACCCGATAACTCACGAAGTAATATGGCGACCGCTCAGCGACTTCCTAGGTATTAAAATAGGTAATTATACCTTTGGCCCCGGTGGCTTTTGGTATGGGTTTGTCAGACTAATAGGAAACATCAGTGAGTGCATCAACACAGTTGGAGACAAGGAACGAATAGACCTGGTGCAAATTCTAAAACACGGCGGGCTTAATAAGGACAATCCCTTCGTTTATTGGTGGTATTCTCGTTCTTCACCGGTAACAGGAATGGGCTTTGACTTGGCTACCGGCAAGGACTTTCTAGGTTATCCTATTGAAACGCCTTGGGAGTATGCTAGGTATATTATGACCCGTTTTGAGCCGATATGGATGGAACAGGGTATTAACTGGATGATTCCTGGCTTGACTAGGGACTATGAAATACCAGAAGGGGTAGCTAGGGCAGCCGTGCCTATCTTTGAGATATTTGGCTGGCGCTCAATTCCTGAATCTAGCTGGGTAAGATTCTACGATAAGGCTGAAGACTATATTAAGCAAATACCACGAGACGAGCTAGATGATTTACAGATAGAAGCGTGGGAGGCTGGTAAACTAGGGTGGGGTGAGCTGACCAAGAAGCAACGACAAGACTTACTTACCCGCTACCCTGAACTGGCTGAGTTATACGAAGATGCTCAGAATGACAGTAAGATACGGCAGACGCCAGAGTGGAAAGCCTATACTGACAGGATAGACGAAGAGCGGGCAATCTACTACGAAAGAATTGACGAACTCACAAGGAGATTACAGGCGGGAGAGATTGACACCACGACATACCGTGAATTATGCAGTGAGGCTGGTCAAAACTACGGCTCTATTATTGAGGCTATCAGCCGAGACCCGACCTACCGAAGCATCTTTGAATACTTTGATAAGAAGGAAGCCGAAGGCTCGAAGTATGAATTTAAGTGGGACTTAGCTTATGCTGAGTATAACTCTCAAATACGATTTGCTGAAGATGCCGGTATGTATCTGGCTAACGGCGACTATAACTGGAACGAAAGAGATAGGCGAATCGCTGCCTTTGTCGAAAAGCACGGCGAAGAGCTGTATAACGAGATTCTTAACTACATCGCCACGACAAAGGAAGAGAAGGGGCTTAATCCTCTCTGGGTCAAGAAGGGGCAGGATTCCGAGAAGTTAAGTAGAGAATACTGGAATTTACCCTACAAACCGATTATCGAGATGACTCAAGAAGACTTCGACCAGGGCAATATCCCGGCGGAATACTATAACTTATGGAAAACATATCAAGGCATGGCAGAGGCGGATAAGGAAGGCTTTATCGCATTGAATCCTAACTTGGCAAAGGACTGGCGGGCTGAATATCGCCTAGCGAATCCTGAAGCCGACGCAATGCTGGCTCTGTGGGGGTATGGTGGGAAACTTCAATCAATGGAAGCCTATAACCTTGTCGTTAAGTGGGGTCAAGAATTAGGCATACCACTAGAACAAATGGGGCTAGGATTACCGCCTCAGAATCTAATACAAGATTACTTTGGCTACAACCAGCTTGGATTTAGCGGAAACAGTGCGGAATCAAAGCTGTGGAGACTACAACATCCTGAGTTTACTAACTGGGCGATGGAGAACTGGAACTGGGAAGGGACAGAGGATTATCGAGGAATTGAGTATTACCAGCTTCAAATCAAGTGGCGAGACGCACAAGCTGAGTATGATGCTTTCGGTGATAGGAAGTCACCACAGTATATTGCTGGTGATGATGCCAGAGAGAAAGCCAGAGAGCAGTATCTTACTTCCCATCCTGACTTTAGAGATGATAGAAACCGCATGAAGGCTATGGATGTGGACTTCCCCAAGCATTTGATTGAGGACTGGGTAGAATGGTATGCAGAAAGCCGAAGCGGTTATGAAGATGATTGGTTCTTAATGGAACACAAAGAGTTTTACGACACCATGTATAAACTGGGCATCTGGACTGAGCAAAAGGACTTCAGCAAGGTGCCCACCCGTGAAGTCTATAAGCTATACCAAGAATATTCAGGCTTACCAGAAGGACAGGCAAGATTAAACTTCAGGCATGAACATCCAGAATTAGATGCCTGGATGCTTCTTGCAGGGAAAGTAACTAAGTTAGTTGGGGATAGATGGACAACTACAGACCCGAACTTAGCCAATAGAAAGTATTGGCTTGATATGGCTTCTCATTACACAGATTTATTAAAGAATCTTGGTATAAGAGAAGACATAACAGCAGAAGAATTGACAGATTACCAAGCCCAACGAATTGAAGATGCAATTAGAGAACTTCGTGGCTTTTAGATTTACATACAATATTTAGGATGGAAGGCTCGTTAATTCGGGCTTTTTCATTTGGAGTCAGTAAATCAAAGATGCTGGCTCTAATCATTTTAGGAGGTAAAAAATGGACGAAACCAAAGGAAACCCAAAGGACTCTCTTCAGACAACTGGACGGGCTTCTCAGGGTAACGAGGGGACTACTCCAAAAGAAGCCAAGACTTACACAGAAGAGGAAGTGAACAAGCGGATAAGCGATGCTCTCGCTGCTAAGGGCAGGGATGCCAAATCTCTTGAACTTAAGGAGCAATCCTTGACAGAAAGGGAGGAGAGAATCAAAACTGCCGAAGCTAAAATAGAGGCTGCCGAATTGGAGAAACTCAAAGATAATCCCGAAGCGCTGGACTTGCACAAGGCAAAGAAGGCGATAAAGGAGGAAAGGGCAGCTCTTGAACGTGACAAGGCTGAGCATGCGGAGATGGTTAAGTCAGCACAGGAAACCCAGATGGAAATTAAGCTCTGGGAAATCGCAACGGAAGAAAAGATTGACCCTGTGCTTCTCAAGGACACCATGAAAAACCTTGGACTGACGACTGTTGAGCAAGCCAAAACATTAGCAAAACGGCTGAGCGAACCCGCAAAACGACCAGCGGAGGGCGAAGTACCATTCACTCCTATTTCTGGTGTGACATCTGGCACACGTGGGACTCTTACTCCTGAGCAGTTTGAAAAACTGTCTCTGGATGAGAAAAAGAAATACCTCAAAATGTAATTTACGGAGGTAAACGTGGCTACATTTTTAACACCCACCATCATAGCTGATGTTGGGCTATTAGCACTAGAAAACAATCTCGTATTCGCCAAGACCGTTTTTAGGGGGCATGACAAGGAATTTCACAAGATTGGCGATACGGCTAGGGTTCGCAAGCCTGCGACCTTCACTGCCATTGAGTTTGATGGCGACTTAACTGGGGAGTTTCAGGCAATCACTGAGGGGTATGAAGATGTCAAGCTGGACAAAATCCTGACTGTGCCTTTTGAGATAACTCAGAAGGAAATGTCACTTGACCTCAAAGACCTCACGGAGCAGGTTATCTTGCCGGCAAGTAGGGCTCTCGCTCAGGGCGTAGATGTTCTCTGT